>Ga0065711_1031331_pt1 | contig 29951 bp, 11 predicted proteins | sample Hoacrofraction12_FD_59098 | JGI IMG/M metagenome (GOLD analysis project Ga0065711, IMG submission 59098) | Hoatzin crop microbial communities from Cojedes, Venezuela - Epithelial fraction 12 v2 (version 2) | ecosystem: Host-associated > Birds > Digestive system > Esophagus > Crop | place...
CCTCTCCTCTCCTCTCCTCTCCTCTCCTCTCCTCTCCTCCCTTCATCTAAGCTTGGCTTCATGGCTCTCTTTTTTTCAATCTCTTCTGTCAGGCTTTTATCTTCCTTAGCTCATTCCTTCTTGCTGAAGAATAGTTGCTACCTGCATGAACTTGTTCCTGCCCCAGCTCCCATAAGCTTTTCTTTTAGTGGATTGCTTTATTTCCTTGGCTGAACTAGTTGCGTGGAGGACAGAGGCCAGTTTCTTCAAGAGCTGTCTGACAACTGATATTTGTATTCTAACAGGATAATTTTATTTTCTAAAAAAATAAAATTTAAATTTAAAAAAAAAAAGAAAAAATAAAATTCGAAGTTCAATATAGAATGCCATTTTTCCCCTCTGATTCCTAAGAACGCTTCATCATTGTTGATGCATCGATGTCTGGCAAAGGAGGCTTCAAACAGCTGCTTGTTCAAAACCACACTGAGGTCCTTTTCATGACCACGAACCCCTCACAAGGACTGTCCATACTCTCTGGAGCTTGCACAGGGGCTGATTCTCTATCTTAGGAGCTGAAGGACTGATCAGTCCCTGACCAACCGCATCCAAACTCTTTAAAAAGCCATCCTGATAACAGTTCAAGGGTGAAGCTCACAACTACAGCACAAAATAAAGAAGTACTAATTGTTTTTTTTAAAGGCACAGAGAAAAATACTAGAGGCAGGGGAAGGGCACAGAGGGAAGCAAGCCCTCCAGGCTGCCTGCAGGTCCTCACACCCAGGAGAGAGATTTTGGACTACCCTTCAAATCATCTCTGAGTAAGAGATCTGAATAACAGGCAAGGAAGTGTTACTGCTGTTTGTGCCTTCTTGCAACTGAAAATTATATGATACTTTATCATATGCGATACTGTGTAACAGTATGCAGATACTGTAAAATTATACTATAAGACTATATATTCATTTTCATTTGACAAGTAAAACTGCTTTTATTGAGTAGTGCGAATAGTGCTGTTTAGAATTATGTGTACTTGAAAGTCATAGAGTCTGACCCTTGATCCAAGTTTGACACTTAATTTAAAATTTCTTGTAAAAGGAAAAAGTCTGTAGTCATTTTGATTATTTGGATCACCTTCAAAAGTCAACATGAGCGTAAAGACTGTCATCCTTTCAAACTCTGCACTACTGCTAACATTAACTTCAATTAGACTGCTCAAAGGTGTAAGTCTTAAGAGCTTATTTTAGTACTTACGGAAATCAGTGAGTGTTTTTCACCAGTTTCGCAGCTCACAGTAAGGACTTGCCAGCTTAGACATTTAAGGTGAGGTTTTCAAAAGCAGGTAGAGATGTAATTCTTTTCTCACTGAGGTCATTAGAGCATCCACCAAATGACAGAAAGAATTGGACAATTCCCTTGTGTTTTTGAAAACCTAACCTTCATCAGCAGCATCAGTGTGGTCCAGAAGGCAGTCACGAGCTCATCCAGCAAGTGGACGCTTCTGCGTGGTTTGATAGCTGTTTCTCCAGGAAGATGGGGACTGACTGTTCGAGCAGTGTTGGAGACTGCTTTCCACCCTGGCTGGCCAGGCACTAGCGGTCCCACCGCCCTCCTCGGTGGCAGCTGGGCAGGTGAAAGCTCTCAAATCTAGGGGTGTATAATCAGAATACTTTTATTTCTTAGGTTTTTAAATTACCCAGAGACATTTAAAGAATAATCACGTTTCTTCAAAATTGCGGCTTCTGCCTCCTGCGCAAAACTGAGGAATTACCTGAGCTCTGGCTGTCCATCAGATCTGAATTTGTGCAACTCAGGGCTCTCCCATTAACGTAACCTTCCTTCTTGTCCTGCTAATCCCACCTGACAGGTCCCCTGGGGGGAACTGTTTAAAAAGACCCTCAGTAAATTAAAATTAAGAGACAAACTACAGTCTTCAACTTTTCATATGCATATTAAAGCTTTTTGAATGATTTAGTATGCATCCATATGAAGTTTGCGGTAGCCTTGGGGAATTTATCATTTTGTGTCCCTAGAAATTTCCAATTGTGTGATTACAAAATTAGCAGTGTAGTTTTAATGAAGGTAAATTATATTTCCACCTTGCATGATTTTTTGTTTTCTCTTCTTTAAAAAGAAATAAAGAGAAAGAGCTTAGAGTCTGCACCTAAAGATGAAAGCAGTGTTACTCAGACTTTGATATTTAAAGCTTTTTCGCAAGATCAAACTGTGGTGTCTCCTCACTCCCTAACTTTCATTTTTTTCCTGTTTCAGTCAACCTTATTCTCAGAATTCAGCTTGTGAGTCACCTGTTTCTTTACAGAAAGGGAGTAGCCTCTCTTTAGCTCATTTTTGTAATTTTAAAACAGAAAAAAAATCTTTAAAATGTCTTCACAGAATGAATACATAATCTATTCTGTGTATTGAAATACTAATCTGATTGCTTGAGAGACAACAGTCACTTTTTTGGTGTGCTTCTACAAAATTATCCCAAATCTTTGGGAAATAAATATGTTAACTTTAGAATTATTCAAAAAATCAGCCAGTAGTTAGTTCTCTAAATGTCACCAATTAACTATTTTGAATGCCTAGATTTTCTCCCCTCAACCATCTGTAGATACGTGTGATAGAATAAAATACTGGCTTGAGTCATACATTAAAATGCGTGGATGAGATTGAAAAGCTAGTATACAAATCAATTTTTGACAAATTACAAAAAAAAAAAAAATTTGGCTACTAGTCCAGCCCTCTTCACTGCCTGTTCGTCTGTTTGCGTGAAGAATCAGAACTGAGGTTAAAATGACAACCAATACTGTATTGAAATCATAAGTACTTTTGATATTGTATGATTACTGGGAGGTGTCTGATAGTGTGTGTCAAAAATACACATTTTTTAAAATCTTTTTTTAGTGCAAAATACAATAATTGCCGAAGCGTTATTGCATGGGATCTTGGAACATACAGAGGAATTATAAAAGATCTGGTTTTAGGTCTGAAGGCATTTCAGACTTGTGTTTAGCACAGAGCTTGACCTTGTGATATGTCAGACATGTCACCCTGAGTGACGTGCAGCAGGAGCTCTTTCCCACTGAAAGGGCCCAATGAAGGCATGGGCCTTTTCTGAGCAATGAGCTGTGAAGAGACAAAGACAGCTTTGAGAAGCTATCCATGCCAGTAGACCAGAGATGCATGAAACGATTCATAAAGACATGGTGACCCCTCCTTTCAAAGCCTTTCAGTGCTCCCCCAGGTACTAGAACTGGGTCATAATGCTCTGTTTATTTGGATGCCAAATCTCCACATTTTTGTTCCTACGAAGTATCCGTCAGTGAGTATTTGGACTAAGTTAAACAAGCACTTCAGCCTTCTGTCCTCTCCTTTACCTTGCATATCTCACTTTTTTGCATGGCACTTGCATGTCAGAAGATCATAGCAGTCCATAGACGGCCTCCTGCGTCACACCCTGTGAGTGGCAGCATAGGGAACATCTTTTCCGAATGGAGCCACAGGGTGTGATAACATTCACTGAATCACCCATGTAATAGTAAAAAAGCCATTTGGCCACCTGGGGAAGAATGCCTCAAGTTAGAATAATGCTTATGTAAGCTTGGAGGAATGAAAATGCTTTATCTGAAATAATTACAACGTTAACATTTTTCATTTTTCCTTTCCATTGTGTACTATATAATATACACTTTATACTATTAATGCATTATAATTGGATTTGAATCTCAAATTTTTGTGAGCTACCCAAAATAGCCATTTAGAAAGGTTCAAAATTTGTGTAAACTGATGAAAAGCTTATTGAATGTATTGTCATATGTAGGTAGGTATGCTGTGTCCTTGTTCTTAAAGAGACTTGTGCAAACACTTAATTCCAGTACTTGATTTAAAGGCAGCTTGCATTTATAAGGCTATCAATGTGCATTCATCTGCCTTTGAAAAATCAGAACCTAAAATATCCAGTATTGGTTGTTCAATTCATGTCTGATTTATGTTGTTTATTGCATTTTTCAAGTTTTTAATGTGTAGAGGTGAAAATATTAGCATTTTCCCTTGTGCATGTGTATTTTTTTACTTTCCTAAAAGATTTATAAACCTTTTTTTTAGTAAAAATTTTATGTAAATGACTCAAATTTGAAAAAAATTTATATATGCATGGTTGTGCAATGTGTTCTTCCATATAGACGAAACAGCTACACTACACACCATGCTATCTGGTCAAAATTTTTAAAGATAGATTCCTGTAAATTCTTAATCCAAATTGCAAAGTGTATCTGCTTTTCAGCTGTGTTGCTGAAATCTCAGCAGAAATGCTCAGCATCTCACAGAAAGCGTTTAATAGCTGGCTGGTGAAGACCTAACTTGGCTAAACTCCCCCAGACACCCAATCTTTCTCCCTTGTTTGCTCTTTGTGATGACTCAGTTGCTACAGATAATTCAGGGCAGCAGCAGGACTTGTCTCACAATCATGATAAATAATACTGATTCTTGCTGCAGCCCTATATTGCAGTTTTGATGCTCAGTGTTACAAATCACCCATTATTCCTTTTGTGACCAATATCCTCTGAAATGTTTTAAAGCACTTTCTTGCTCAGAAGACGTATAAAAGCACAACTGTTCTTTTTGATGTGTTCATAACAAATCAGTCTTTGAAAATATGACTCTTTAATATATGAAATTATTTTAGAAGTTGAAAAGGAGATGAAACAAAGTCTTCCAAAGGCTAGCAATTCTCCTGAGACCTCCAAATAATATAGTTTCTTGAGGTCTAAAATAAGCATTTCCATCATGGACATCCTGCGTACAGATCATGCAGGCAGGTAATCCTAATGTGGCACATATGTTGTCAGGGTTGAGCTTGCAGTGGTAGTGCGAATGTGGTTTGACATTCCCTCATAGACAGTTCATTGTCTGTCTTCTTGAGAAAAAGTGATCTTGAGAGAAACGGGAGACTGTCCAGTTAGATATAGATTTCACCTTTAGAAGAAAGACAAAATCAAAATGGGACCATTTTAAGTTCCTGTATCACATGAACTTTGTGAGCATGTGAGAGTGCAAAATATTTGTAGTAGTGAGGTAGAGAAGTTTGCCTTCATGCACTCCCATGTTTCAGGATAAGCAATCAGCAAAGAAATGGTTCTTCCTGATACACAGATCTGCAGCTGCTTCTCACCTTATGCGTTATGGATCAGTGATATTAATGGTCTGCAGAAATCAATGTGAGGCAACTAATTGCTTTAGCTTCCTCTTGAGAAAAATCATAGGATCAGTACTAATGCTGTTTTGATGAGAGCACAAGTGCTGATGATGCTACTGTTCCTTTCTGTAGGAGTAAGCCATTGGGAAGATCTCTTCATGCTAGGGGTAGAACTAGCACTGTCCTCAACTAGGGGAGCAGGCATCCCACCTTCACTGCGATGTGAAGTACTTCACACGCAGATCTTCCTCGTCACTGGGGATTTGCTCTTTAAATGCCTCAGTTCTGTCTCTAATCTCATTAATGGTGATATATATCTTAGTCACAGCTCAGGAAAACAAACCTGAACATATCAGATTTTCAGGTTAAATCCACTTACTAGAATGGATAGCACTAGCAGAATAACTGGTACTTTGTTCCATAATTTGTTTTAGCCGATGGATCTTCTAGGGGGAAGAGCAACATATGTATTTTTAATTTTGTTGTTGTTGTGGTGGTAACTATGTAAGTTTTAGTGAGTAATTTCAGGTATTTTAATATCTGTAATATGTTCACCTGCATAGTTAGACTGAAGCATTCTTTTCAATAATTCCATTGTAGGTATTTTATAAACTCTCCAGGTTGCTAAAAAGCTTAATACATGATGTCAATTAGTCTTTGCCTAGAATTCACAAACAGATTTCCAAAAAGAAGCGAGCCTTTTACACAGGGAGCAAAAGCATACCTATTTGTAGGCAGCGTAAAGGAGAATTTTGAAGGTGTCTGTGTTCTGTGTGCTTTCTTCCTAGCAATGTGCATTTTTAATCTAGACTTGCACTTGCTGGCTTTTTAAAATTAGACTAATTACAGCAGTGGTTGTGCGGCTTCTGTTTTTCCCAATTTAGTAGATTATGTGGCTTAAGTTGGCTGACTGTTGTTCCAACATGTAGAGCCTGTCACATATCAAATGTTAACTTTCTTTCCAGGAAAGTGATTCCACACTATGAAAGCCTGAATGTTTGTATAGTAGACATGAGAGTAAGTATTCTTTAAGGTTAAAGTCAGTTAAGAGCATCCTCAGCACTGTCAGTGGGAAGACTGTTAGTCTGGAAAATACGCAAAGCTATTTTCCCGCACAGGGCTGCTTGATTACTACTTATGGCTATATTAGAAACAATATTAGTGCCTGTAGTTCCCTTTATATATTAGCACTGTACACTCTTCAATAACGATACTTTATCTCTCCCTATTTATCCACACTCCAAACCAGACTGGGGTTGCATTTGCACCTAAACCTCTTTTCAGGAGAGGATCTTGAAAAGTGAGAAACTTAGATTTGCATCCCTGCAGGGCACTTGGACCCAGCTTCCCAGGTAGTAGAGTTTACTGCTCCAGTAGTATGTCCTTAGGAATGTTATTAATCAGCTGCCAGATGCTGATGTCATGCCTTGATCTGCAAGACTGAGCACAAAGTTCTCAGTGGTAGATGACACCACACATTCAAAAAGCCAGGTGATGGTGGTGGTGGGATACTCCTTATAGTTGTGGTTATACAGAAAGAATAAAGCACTTAGGAGACCGCAATATGTATTTTTAAAAGAAGAATGCTATTTTAGTGCTGTCTGCACCATGTCCACACGTCTTTGGTCAGAGCTGAATATTGATAGCAGTCAGAGTCTCCAGCTCCTCAGCTGCATGTGTCCCCATCCTGCGTGGCTTTTGCTGCCTGTCAGATGTGAGTGGAGCCTTGCTTTTCAGGCTTCTGCAGCCCTCATGAAACATAATAAAACTGCTGTGGCTTTGCCTCAATTTGCAACAAAGAACCACGCAGTTACTCTCTCACTTCCTCCCTCTTGGTGGGATGGGGAGAAGAATCAGAAGGAAAAAAGGCAAAATCTCATGGGTTGGGATGAGAACAGTTTAACAGAATGGCAAAGGGAGAAGAAAACAACAATCAATAATACTGATAAAAAGCATATACAACATGCAGTGTCCTTACTACCCTGAGCTCAGCTTGCTCCTGAGTAGCAAAAGCCCCTCCTTCAGCCAGCTCCCCACTTAAATACTGAGCATGACATCCCATGGTACAGAATATCCCATTTGATTGGCTGTTTGGGTCAGCCAATTTGGGTCAGAAAATTAACTCTATCCCAGCTGAGCCCAGGACAAAAACCTTTGCATCAAATTCCGTTGGAATGAATTGATTCTTTTATTAATTGCTACAGTGAATGTGAAGTTCGCATTTAATCAGGTCCAGCACAAGGTTCTCTGCAGTAAGTGAGCATCACAAAGGAGTTAGTTCAGCTAACAGCACTAGCAGGGAGGTGCTTTCATACCCAATTTAGTTTAGAAAGTTTCCAGGCATGCCCGACCCACTTGCAGTTTCTTTCCCATTCTCTGTTTATCCTGGGTCCAGGCCTGTTCTGTTCAGTGATTTCACCAGCAAGAAGGGTGATGAAGCAGAGAGAATGCATGTTATATTTTAAGATAACCGCATCGAGAAGGATATTAGGAAACCTTTTAATCAGGAGAACAGTGTAACTGTGTAATGGTGTGTGGAGAAATTGTAGCTCGTGTCTTTCTGGAGATCTATAAAAGACAGGCAGGCAGATGTTTGTCAAGAACTGAGACTGCCATAGTAATGGGAATGGACTAGCTGGCATCTGTGTTCCTGGTTTTCTATGAGTTTAATGACATTTTGTAGCCTTCAGAGCAGGAAGTGTCTCTCATTAAGTGTACATATAGCATGGAACTCCTTTAAGGCTCCTTTAAGCTTTTTTGTTGTTGTTGTTACTGTGTTCCATGAGTGTCACTGCAAGAAGGGCTGCTGCAGGTTGTGGTGGCAGCAGAATCCAAACTCCAAAACAAGAGGAAGACAACTGCAATTGCTACTCTCCTTGGAAATGGGGAGGGTGTAGCAGGAATACTGTCATGATGCTTTGGGCTAAATCATCTTGAAAACTGCAGAAAAAGTAAGAGGAAGAAACAGGAAAAATTGCAATGAATGCAGAGTGAAAGAAAGCAAATCTAAAAATATTCCATCTGGAGAAAAAATTTGAGAAAGGAAAGGGTAACTGAACGACTGAGGAGGGAGGAAAGATCAGTTATTTTCTTCAGTTCAAAAGATTCAGAGAGTGTTAAACTTCTCTGACACATCAGAGAAAACCTTGTGAATTTCAGAACAACTTGGGCAAGAATCAAGCATCCATGGAAATTTGAGGAATCTCTAACCTGAAGGCCTTCAAGGTTATATTAGTCATCCTTCTGTAAGTTTGTTACTATTTCATATATTCCTTCTTTTATGGATAATGAGAGGAAACAGATCATTTTCCCTTTGGCAGTAGTGACTCATTACAAAAAAAAAACCCAAATATGACCAGAGGAACCTATATGTACTTGTCTGGTTTAAAGTACAAGTCATCAAATATCACTTACTTCTGTATTAATATTTCCAAATTGCACTAGAGTGTCTCACGTGTACAGTACTCAATTACCACTGAAGATTTCCAGTGGATTTCATACTTCTTAATAAGGTATTGATGAAATTGCATCTATCTGTGTTTAAAATTTAGCTAGCTTCATCCTTCAACCATCGGACACTTTAGTTCTTACAAATGTTTGTTTTCTTAATCTTCTATTGAACAGAACAGACTGGAGATTTTTAGATATTTTTAATTGTTGGCTGAAGAGTTCACGTGAATGTATTTCAGGCAGTGGAGTTTCTGTAAGTCACTTGCAAATCATAAGGAGTTCATCCCACAGGATATTTATTCCAGTCCTTGATTTAACGAAGAACTTCAACAGAAGAATAAGGAATGGCTAAGTAATATAAAACAAATATGCTTGCTTGTCCATAAGCCTCCTGCTTTCCCTTTCTCACAAGCACTTGTATAAACAGAAATTATTTCCGTAGCGCTCAGATGAACATAACCCAAATCTTGTAAATGTGCATATACACAAATGGATACAGGCACACCCTTATTAATTTAGGCAGACTCAAAATTGTTACTTGTGGATATTGTTTGGCATCACCTCCCTAGATTTTATGTTTTATTTTATGTTGCTGGAAACAAAATCTGAGGCCTTGCCTGACTTTGCTGGAGCTTGCAGTTCAAATATCTGTTACAAAGAGTGAGAGACAGCTGGTAGAAATTGGTATGCTGCGGAGGTGCTGGAGTGTGGAGAACAGAGACTTGGTAAATCAGAAATTAGAGTGTATGTGTATGTGGAAACAGATGCAATGAGCTAGTGCAGGCAGAGGGGACAACAAACTACTGCAGCAGAAGAGCATAATCTAAAAGGCTTGAAAACCTCTGGTGCAACAGAATAGGCATGTGTTAAGCTGTCACTTTTCAGTAACAGTAAGTTTGCAGAAACAGACTTCTGTAATCCGATGGTGTAGCAGAACCTTAAATTACATGTTACCTAGAAAAAAGGTGCTGTTTATTTTTTGTAATGCATTGTGTGAATACAAAGAATTACTAAGCATTAATAATTAGCAGTTAATTTCATGACGTTATTTTCATTACATGATGATGCATTCTTATTTCATATTTCAGTTTGTTCCATTAGATTGTTATGAGGCACTTAAAGACTACATGGTAAATTAGTATTATACCGCAGATCAACATAGCAGATTTCTCAAGAAACTTTCTGTCATAATAATTTCTCTTTCTAGAAGACTGTGCAGAGTCTTTTTTTGGTGTCAAAGTCACAGTGTATATTCAGTCCATATTAAAGAAATACTTAAATTACTATGTATTTTATTGAGATTGGAATCTTAGCATGGACATACTGAACTACATTGTAGGATAATGTGCTTTCCTTTCCCAGTAATACACTGGAATCAAACGTAAGCCAGAGAGGAAATAAGCAAATTAGTCATTGTTTGTCCGCCGTGAATGTTCTTGGGGTTTTGTACTTGGACCTGTAAACATCTGTGTCACCTTTGCCTGCTGCTCATCCCGTTGCCCCACGCGCGTCCCCCTCCCCTGGGTTGTGGTGACAGCTGCTGACTGAGCTTATGGTTTGTGCCCTTCTCTACTAGCCCCTGTGCCACCCTCATTCAGCTGGCCTTCTGTCTGACAAGTGTGCTTGAGCAGGGAGATACCTTTGCCTGGCTGCTCCATCTCAGCAACCCAAACCAACCGCCCAGAGCCCTCCTTTTCCACCTTTCTGCCCTGCAAGAGACCAGCTGCATCTTTGCCGCTCCTCTGGTTCCCTCTCTATCCCATCAGTATTTTTCCAGAACACCTCATCTTTGGGCTTTCCTCCTAACACAAATATTTCCAGTAACCAGGAATCACAGAGAAATACCCAATAATGATTACAGGACCATTAAGTGGAAAGCTGATTTTACTCCTGACTTTTACGTTCAGCACAATGGGGCTACACGTCTGCAGCAAGCAAAGAGAGAGTTTTTAAATCACTGGAAGAGTTGGGGAAGTGATCGATGGAGGTCTCCAAAATCTCTCCGCATGGTTGTACTAGAAAATGATGTAGCTCCCTATCGAAATTACAAAGAACTGATTTGCTGATATAGTTTCCTAGGAAAAAGAAAGGACTTAAATGAGGTTCATTTAAAAAAGGGAGAAATCTCTTTTTCATCTTGCCAGGCCAAGGGGCCTGCAGGGATTTTTCCCCTCTTACTTCTGTCATGGGGGAAACTTGGGTTATCCCAAAATGGGATGCAAAGGCATCATTCTCTTGCAGCATTATTGCAGCAACACTGAGCCAATAATAGTAATAAACTGGAAGATGTTTTTCAGCTCTCTGGCAGAGCAGTAGCGTAAAATATCTCATTCTTGCAGGGACTAATAAATGTCACTGTGCAGTTTGAATGTTTTGTCCAGTTATAAAAACAGAGCTTGATTTTACAAAGTCATAATGGTTATATCTGTCCTCCATCATCTATTTTTTTGCATTGTTTCCCTGTAATTGGAAATTGGGAAGTGTTAATAAAGCAGATTTGTATTTTTCTATAGCTTCCAGAGATGAACACTGAGACCTCGGTGAAGGCTTGGGCAAAAACCTTCCGTTATGGATAGCTGCCTGGCTTTTCAGGCTGGGGAACCAAGCGACTGACAGAAATGACCTCTGTAATTCCTGTCCAGTTCACGGGCAATGGAAATGTACATGATTTTTGTGATGGGTGAACAAGACACTAGATCTGGGGCAGGCTTCAATAATATCCGAGAAATTCATGGGAAATTTTGGGGCTGTCCTGTCGCACCCCATCAACATCCTTCCCATCATGGTATGCATATTCACAGGAGGGTTCAGCCAATGAGGTGATAGCGTATAAATAGCTGGGTGGACATCATGTCCCCCAAGTAGAGAGTTCTTTTACTAGCTGGGTTTTTAAGTGAGGAACTTGGAGACAGTACTCTGAATTTTCATGTGTCGTCTTCATATAAGCTTTTAACTTAAATTAGGGTGGAATGCACCTGAAAGAAGTAAAGTACAAATTGTCACTAGCTAGGAATTGGGTAAACTTTGATTTTCTTTTCTTTTGAGATTAGTTAAAGTGGCTTGAAGAATAACCTTCTTGGATCTGTGATCCAGATGGAGCTCAGTGTCACCTGGGATACAGGTGCTACAGGCTTGTAGCCTTAGTTCAGATTGCTTACTGGTACAATGCAAAGACCTGTATGTGTATTTTCCCCCTTTCAGAAACTAATTTATTTCTGCCTGTGAAGTAATACTTCTGAGTCATTATACTTGTTACTGGAGGCCCTCCTGCACTTATGTTCTGCTTCTTCCTTATTTTTACACTCGAGATTTTCCTTCTCATGCATCGAGATTCATTTACCCAGCAAGATTGTCTTTTGGCTTTTCTTATTATTTCCTTACTGTTTAATAATACCCCTTGACTTTTTCTATTATGCAGTACAAGAATTTCAGTAACAAAGGTGTGCACAGAAGCCTATAGATAGCTTCCCTCAGCCGAGCTATTTTAAGCCTTTGCAAATACATCTGATGTTTAAAGTAAGTACAGTGCACCTGTGTTAAGGGAAATGGCTAAAGTTCCCCTCAAAGATGAGAAAATGAAATGTAGACTATCAGAACGTTAGATATGAGAAAAAATGTTCTTAGTCAGAAGCAACCCACTTCAAGTGCAAAATACAAGGATCTGTTAACTTTTTTATGAGGCGGCAGTGAATGTGTGAGGGTTGGGGTTGAAATTGCAGTTCATGTGTGAAAATGTCTCTATTTTTTGCTTAGGAAATATGTTTCATTATTGTATTTTAGTACTCTGTCCTTCTTCATTGTCCTGCATTTTCAGCAGAACCTTATATTATGTCTGAAACTGAAGAAGGACAAGGGGTAAAGGACACAAAGTCTCTCATCCATTCGTTTCAGTGGGTTATATTAATTTGAAGCAAAGTAAGTCAAATGTCTACATGAAGAACTGTTTTGCTGCTGATCATTTTAGTAAGACATCTAACCAATTTCATTTGACCTCATAACTTCAAAATCCAGTTTGACCCTCATCTCATGACTTTAATCTTCATGGTAACTTCCAAATGCAAGCACCCATTGCCAAGGGGCTGCAACATTGTAAGTTGAGAATTTAGAATCACATTTTGGCATTTCCCGGGAAGAGCCAAAAGTTCTATTTTAAAAATATTAATTTGTTAAGCTTGCTAAATCTGATTCGGAATTTGTTCATTTGCTCATTTATTTTGCTGTATCTGCCCTAGAATATCTATCTACATGTTTTCAGTATCACAGTCCTGCTTAGAATTTAACTTCTGCTACAGAATGAGTGAAGTCAGTAAGTAGCCATCGTTAAATAGCACGTGATAATGTTCTACTCAACTACTTTCATGTTTTTACAGACTATGGTGTTCACAGCATGTAAGCTATTAGCAGGAAGACTGTTCTCAGCTAGCAGACTTTAGAAGTGGCAAATTGTTAATTTTTTTTTTTAATCAAAACCAGAAATCTGATCATTTCAATGCCAGGCTTTTTATTTGTTTGTTTCCTTTTTAGCTTGAAAAAAATGAGTTCTTTTGCTCATTCTTTCTGGGCACTTTAAGTCTGTTCATAATGGTAAAAATTAAATATTCTTTACCATTTTCTTTAAAGGGAGGTGGAGGAAATGCCTGTGCCTTTTGCCTAATGTGTATAGCAGCCCTACACAAGCTGGGATTATGTTTGTTAACCTCTTCGCTTAAGATAATGTGGCTGGCCTGAACGTGCTTATTCATACAGCTCACTTATGCAGCTACATCTCATCCTCAAAGTCAGGTTTGATTGCTTACCATGCCTGGGATCTGATCTGGGGAAATCGCCTGAGTCCTTCGACTTTGATTCTTTTTTGTGGTAATTACATGCATGTCTTAGGTGATTCTTTTCCTGGTTTTCCTTTTTTTTGGCAAATACAGAGCCTCAAGCAGCAGCAGAAGAGAGAAGATAAAAATGAGTAATTCAGGATTCAGCTGGCAGGACGTTTTCAGAAATGCTGTGTTTTAAATAGGCTCCTTAGAAAGCTGGTGTGAAAATAGAAGGTGATGGGTTGTCCAGGGAGGTGGTTGAGTCCCCATCCCTGGAGGTGTTCAAAAAACGTGTAGATGTGACACTTCAGGATATGGTTTAGTAGGAATGGTGGTCTTTATCTTAGAGGTCTTTTCCAACCTATGATTCTATGAGTTTAAAAGTTTATGCTTAACTTTTATATACCTCATATAGCAATAGCCCTCACCAGCCTTGAAAAATCCAGTGTAAATCCTGCCTTGAAGAGGTTTTATTAGCCTGCTGACTAACAAGGAGCAGGCTGCAGGTATCCAAGGTGCTTTCCTCAGGAGATTGCATCAGTACGTGTGTCTGCTATTCTCTTGCCCTCCTCTGTGCAGCTGGGAGGGCAGGTGACCTTCAGCAACCCAGAGAAAGCCTGGCCTTTTAAGGACCTTCACCTGCGTGTCTGACCTTGGCTCCCAACGAATATCTAGGAGCCTATCAAGAGACAGAGCTGTTGTGATTTAGGAAACCACCTGAAACTCTGGGCAGCTTTGAACTTTGGATGTTCATGCAGGAGGGCGTGCTGAAGAAAGGTTAGGGGAAAACAGTTACAAAGCACAGACGATCGCAGTGCTTTGTTCTGTCTGCCTTCTAACCTCTTGGCTTCTGACTTTGTGTGTAAAAGCCTGGCTTCAATTATTGCTAAAGAAATCTGTTCCTAGCTCTGGCAAGCCTGTCTGGTGTTGGAGGAGAAGTGCCCTGGTGAAGGTGGCAGCTTGTTCTGAACCCAAACAGTACATGCAGGCAGCCTGAAGAGACTTGGCCCACATGCATGTGGCAGGGGGGTACAGATGGGGCTGGCTCGGTGCCTCCTGCGTGGCCAGAGCTGGTGCTGCTGCTGCTGCTCGGAGCTGAGTGTAAGGAAGCGCTCTGTCCTTACGTGGGAAAGCTGGGAAGTAACACAAACTGCATACCTCACTCCCTTGGGTTTATTCTGTATTTAGTTAGAGTATTCATTCAGAATTGGCTTGCTTTTGCTTCTTCCCCCACCTTTCCTTTCCTTTTTTAACCCTCCCCTCCAGCTCTTTGGTTATGGTACTTTTTTTTAAGAGTCAAAACTACTCTTCAGGTGGATACAAGTATTCAGTTTTTGAACTCTGAAGCTTCTATCCCCTGTAGTTAGTGAAATAATGTCACAAAGTATAGAAGAATATTTACCTTTTCAAATTTTGTAATGTATGTTGTCATTATTCTCGTATCATTCAGAATGCACATCAGTAAAGGATCTTGAGACCATGTCCATTGGGCCAGGTACACAGAGTTGCAGAGTATCTGTGCTTTGCCACTGAAGACTTCAACTGAAGTTCTTCCTCAGTTTTTTAACTCCCACCCCAGCCCAACATAAGCAAAAATCTGGGGTTTTAGTTCTAGAGAGGCAGCTGCACAGTCTCTAGCAAGTTGGAAGGAGTAAACCAACAAAGAGAGTATGGATTTGGAGATTACAGATGTCAAAGAGTAAATGAGAGATACAGGCTTCATAGACTTAATATAAATAATACATAATATAATATGATATAATACAATATAAATAAGAGAAAATATAGTAATTTCATGGGACAAAGACACAGATCCATTTTCCTGTCAGATCTATCTGTCAGTACCTTTTTGGTAGTAGCTGTCATTCAATAACTCAGCATTTACCATTCTGCCAGCACATTATGCTGCCTTCTGGATCCCTTGATGGGCACATCAGATATGCTGTGTCCAATCTATTAGTAGTTCCACCCCTCAGATCTTTCCTCTGGCACCAGGCAATTCAGAATATATCAGAAACGGGTAAAAATGAGGTAAACGTCTAGACTGATATGTATCCCACCCAAGTCCCACTAAGAGTTTCTGTTGAGTTAGGATTTGGGATTTAACATTGTCCTTCTGCTTTATCCTGTACTTCTGTCCTGCATCTTTTGTCAGTGTGCGGAACAGGTAGAAGGTTTCATGCTTATAATGAGTAATTTAATTCACACATGACATTCTTCTGTGCCAAATGCAGGATTGAGTGATATGAGTCGCACTACGAATGAGTTACAAAAGGCTTATGAATATGAGTGTTTGTCTTTCCTGTGTGTTTCAAAATAATAACCAACTTTAAGGAAAAGTTATGACTGAAGGCTAGCTGGTGAGAAAAGGGCATTTTGTGATCACGCTGCAGTGTTCCCATCCAGGAATTAGGGCTCAGTGCTAATCCTGATGAATACAAGGAGTGCAAAATCTTGGTCTCATCCCACAATCCCATTTGTAGGATTTATAACAAAATTTAATTTATTAATTTAATGATTCTCTGTGGAACTTCATTTGGAGGTCCTTGGGGGCTACTTCTAAAGGGATCTGCAGAAATTAAGGAGAGCGAGTTTATAACCAATAAATGTAAATACATTATGTAAAATAATTACAAATAAAATATGCACTAGAAAAGGTTTAAGGAGACATGAATCAAACAATATAATAAACGCTAATTTAGATCGTGGACAGCAAAGAAAAAAGCAGGAATAAGAAAGGTGGGACAAAGTTGTGGCTGCACCACCAAGAGACGCAGGTGACTTGTGGCATTACTCATTGCCAGGCTTACTCATACTATGCATTAATGGTTCATTTTCATCACAGAGAAGATTTAGTTCAATGAAGATTTTAAAAAGGGAAAAACATGATTCCAGACTGGAGCTCTGCCATTTGGCTGAACAGCAATTTCAAATGTGGAAGATGCAGATGTAAAATTTGAATTCTTAACATGACAGGATGATTTATGAGGCGCTGTGAAGTTATTTTTTCCTGTCTAGTAAATCCATTTGCTTTTGTCTCTGCATAAGTTTGAAAGTCGTATCTGTTCCAATGCCAGAATATTTCCCCCTCGTCATCACCTGTGCTCTTTGGCTTTTGATTGTCAGGTTGCTCAGGAGTTCCTGCTTCTAGGATTTATCAAAAAAAAGCACTGATCATCTCAAGAGTCCGTAGTCCATATCAGAGGATGCACTTTCCAGCTTTTGCTATTACAGACAGAAGTTGAAGGGCTGAACTAGGTAATGAATTATCCACAGAAAACATTGTGACTAGGCAGACTGGCAATCAGCCATCGTATTAAAAAGCAGCTGCAGAAAAGAGTTTTTTCTTTTTTATTCCACACACAAATTCATGTTCTTTTTCCATGCCATATATGATGTATACTGAGCAAGTGAAACATAAAAATAGTACTAGGAATTGGGTACACCCTGAGCCCCCAAAGCAGAGAGCTTAACCAGCCTGCAGTGTAGGACTGGTATAACTAACGATGATGGGAGTGCATTAGAAAAATGTGGAAAGTCAGGATTACATCATTGTCTCATTCTGTCTTGTTTCAAATATATACCTTTAATGGCAATGGTAAATATGCATATGCAGGAAGCCACATCTGCTTTCTCCACCCTGAGTGATTTTCCTTGGGGTAGCCTCTGCCTTGCAGCTCCTGGGCTGATGCGTGAGGGGTCCGGCTCTCCTCGTATTCGCTGTTCGTGACCTCACGCAAGGCACCACGAAAAGTGGCCTTGTTTTTGGAGATGGAGATACCCCTTTTGGTTTAATTCAGCCTTGTTAATAAAAACAAATTAAAAATATGGGTCCGTTGGATGTTTGGTTTCAGGACACAGTGAGGTGAATTGCTAGAGGAAGAAGGGAGGTTTCCTCAAAGGCTGGCAGTGGCTTCACCGGAGCTGCGATACCAAGCCTCTTCCCAGTTCAACAAAGGGCAGCTGGCAATACTGTAATTGTTGAATGTTTTTCAAAACTGTACTATTGAAATGTAACTGGAAGCTATTAAAAGATCTAATATAACCAGGCAAGAAATGCTTCAGTGAAATGCAAGTCCTACTGGTTGGTTGGAGCCTTTATAATCGTTTTATAAATAAACTTTGTGTCTATACTCCTTTTTTCGCAGTGAAGTAAGATCCAAAACATTCAAATATGTCCTTTATTTCATTTTCAGTTAATTCTTACACTAGTTTCTAGCATGAAAGAAGTGCATTTTATGGATTTTTTCCTGCTGTAAGCTCCCACAACCTTAGAAATGATACAGATGTCTGACATTTGGGTCTTTCTCCTTATCTGTTTCACAAATCTCAAAGCTCGTAACCGCTGTGATGCAGATGCTCCTGGATACGGCAGGTTTCCCATGTGTTGTGCACAAGTGCACGGCATTGCAAAAGCACACCTCATTTTTCATACCTAGAAATTGCGAGGCAGGATGCAGAACAACCCGCTGAAACGTCTGCCTCATTTCCCAAGCGGCGGCGGCGGTGCAAGGCTGGGTTAAGCCGTGCTGGAAGCAGAGCCCCGCTGCCACCTGCGCTCCTCACGCCCGCGGTGCCTGAGCTCGCTCTGGTGTCTCCCAGCGCCGCCCAGATTGCAGATCTGCGTGCCTCTGCCAGGAACCTGCTTCTCCGTCGATGGGCCGCCGGCAGTCTTGGAAGAGCTAACGATTCATGCATTTTTATGAACTTCTAAAGACTCTGACTTGCAGTGAATGCCAGCATTTTCTGTGCTTGGTTAAAAATTGCTCCATACCACACGTTTTTTCTTTCAGACCGTCCCTGATGTTGCTTTTCTTCCGAATTTTGTCCCTTTTGTAATGACCATCTCCTTTGTTTTCTGTTCGCAGCGTGGTTTACAGACGTACTGCTTCCTAGTGTTTGCTGCCATCTGCTTTGCGGGAGCTACCTACCTGTTTTTTGTTCTGCCTGAAACAAAAAATAAGACATTTAATGAGATCAGCCAGGCATTTGCCAAAAGCAATAAAGCATCTTTAGAAATGCAAGAAGTGAACCACTACCCAGCAGAGGGGAAATCGAGTGCAGAACAAGAATCAAACTTCACGACTTCGGTGGACAATGGGGAAACCAAAAAACGGATTATGTAAACCCAGGACGCTCTGTCGGGGGACGGAGGGAAACATGCTCTTTTCATTCAGTACATTTATAGCAGTGCACAACTTCTATTTCTTATGTGACAGCATGAACTGCTTCCCCCTTGAATATATTTTAAATGAGTATGGGTGAATTCGTTAGTAGCTAGGGTGATGATTGAGAAAATGAGAGATGGGAGTAGCGGCAGCTGATTAAATAAAGAAGAGCTGGAGTTTTCTCGGGCACCTGTGAAATAGGTGCTGCGGTGAGTGTGGTGGGGAATATAGACTCGGAGAGCTGAAGTGGTGTTGGGGAGCCGAGATTGCGAGCAGCAGCTGGCTGAGCCCCTCTGTGTGCTCACGGGCAGGTGTGCAGGCAGTCACCGGGTGGGGGAAGAGGAGGAGGAGGAGGAAGAGGCAGGGAAAAGGGAAGCGATCCCGGCAGGGGTCTGCTAAGAATCGATGCAAGCAAACCTGAACTGGTACCGGCTTGCATTTCTCCATGCTTCCCAATACGTCATTCAAGTTGCACGTGACAATTGAGGACTTGAAAGAAGACTGGTGACACTGCCCCGGCCTCCTGTTCCTTTTCCAGCTATTTTGACTTTCAGTTGCTCTGCCTGAACATCTCCCACCTTCCCACAAATGCGGAGCTCCAGGTCCTGATGGGTTTCCTTGTCTCTCTGGCAAATCCTGATCAACTAGTAATAGAGTTGCCTCTAGTTTCTGGGTTTGCTGGCGCTACGTTTCTGTGGATATACGTGTATATTTTTAATTTTATTTTTTAAGAATAGGTGTGGAAGCTTTAATACGAAAAGAAAACTAAACCTCATGGTGAAGTGAGAGAACTCTGATGATATGTGGAGGGTGTAGCTTTATAAAAAATATCAAACACTAAGTCTTCCAAGGGTTGCAGTTTTTTAATTGTTTTTTTGCCTTTCTTTTCAGGTTCCTTTAAAAACAAGTCTTAGGAGCCAAAATTTCCCCAAGACCCAACAAAGGTCATTTCTTAACACTCAGATCTCTCCAAAGCAATTTGGGTGCCTATTTCTTATTTAAACACTAATTTTAATTTGGGCATTAGATTCTGAAGCTCCAGTCCTAGTGCACATTAATAAGTTTATAAGCTATTTAATGCTTTGTAAAGCTGTCCTCAGAGTCTGCTTAATTTCGTGACAGAAAGGCTGAGCAGGCTGTTGGGGGTTAGGTGATCCATTCCCTTCCATGTGGGATTTTTTTTATTAACATTATCTTTCCAGTTTGTAATTTTGATAATAGTTTTTCTTGATCCTTCTAGGTACCTGGATGCTGACGGGGTAATAAGCACTTTTAAATTAAATAGTTAGCGGTTTTATATGAAAAGTCAAAAAGTCTTAGAGCTGCTCTCAGTTAGGAATAAGGTACAAGAACCAAGTGCAGCATGTAGATAGAGCCAACTGCTTCCACAAGTTATATTTACTAATGCAGAAGTTTATAAGTTTGGAGCATTTTGGAAAAAAAAAAAGTATATATATATACACACATATATATACATGCATACATACATATATGAATATATATTCCAAATATAGAAATATAGATTAGTATTTATGTTCATATATATAAACAGTGGAGAATTGTTTATGTATATTCATTTTTTTCAGATTTCCCCGAGTGATAAGCTGTTTATTATTTTGTTCTACACTGGAAATTCAAATCAAATATCCTAATGTTCAGCTATTACTACTAAATTATGTATATGGTTCTATACTGTGATTTATTTATATGTGGCATACATACAGCACACATTGTAAGCTAATCTAATAGCGCAATTTCACTACTGGGTAATACAAGTAAAATTGATCTGAGCCTTTATGCCAGAATTTATGCTCTTTTACTGGGATAGAGGTACAGCAGCAAGTAAGCAAATAAAAATATATATGACCAAGAGAATTAAAAATGAAAAATCAAATTTATGACTTTGGTGCTACTGTTAAGAAACAGAGTGAATCAAGATTATACAACTGATAATCATAGATAGAAGCTAATCAAATGCTGTAGAGAAAAATGAAGAAAAATATTTTGTAATAGACACCTGTAAAATTATATATACAGCAAATGAACATGGCATCTTTCAGTGGCTTTAATTGCCTGTTCCATGTGTTACATTGCTAAGCGAATGGCTGTGTAAAAAATGAGTTTGAATGCCACCTGTCCAGACAATTTCAGAAAGAAATTCTTCCTCTTCTGCCTGTGGGGCGAGACTGGCAAATTCAGACCCTCTTGTTCAGACTGAGAATTGCCTTGCTTTACATTTAGGGCTACTAACATTGACTGATATGATGTGATTTGAGTCAAAGTGGCAAGGTTGGAAACCATGATTATTATTAAAATTAGGACCATTTAGCACTTAGTGCTCTTCATTAATGTACATTACAGGCACTATTTGTTGATAATGTTGCCATTGGATAACTTCAATAAAATATCACATTGGCCTGATACGGCAGTTGTGTTGGACTTCTGCAATAAGATTAAACCATCTTACAGTTGCTTACAGTTGCATTTGGAGCCCAGCTCTGAATGTGTTGGCAGAGAGATGGCTCGATAGAATTTCCTGTCACTCAGGGGCTCAGGGGCTTGTACAGCATTAACAGCAGGGAGTTGGTTTTTTCTCTTCCGCAACCCTGTTTGCCCATCTCTTGCCCTACCTGAGAGGCACTTTATGTGTGGCTGCGAAGAGAGTTGCGACAGAGCGAGTGCGCCGTGGGACAGTGGCTGCATGTCTTGCCAGCAGTTTGCTGCAGCCCATGGTAGAGGTTAAAAGCAATTCCAGTCTCCAGACGTGTACACGTGCAGGTGCTTTGCACACTGGCCAGGGACAGTGGCTGCAGTCTCCTCTGCCTTGGGTTGTGGAGCTTTCTGAGCAAACCTGATGTGCCAGTACTGCATTAACTTTCTCATCTCTGACCCTAATGAGAGTTTTGTGGTGTTCTTCATGTTGTTCCATAATGTTTTTTTCCATTGTTATGCTGCTATAGCTTCTCCAGCAATGAGAGGACAAAGTGGAAAATATCAGCAATTTATCATTTGTTTTTTTCTTGTTGAATGTATCAAATTGTCTACGGCCCATGTGTTTGTCAGTGAGCGCTGTGTGGTGCCGCGTTCTCTTTTCCTGTCTCCGACACTGGGATGAGGTACTGTGAGATGCTGTTTGTACGACTACCACAGGTGGGTTCCATGTGTGTGATCACCTATGTCCATGCACAGTGATTGCAAAATAAACCTTTGGAATGAAACTAAAATTATGTGATTTTGTTCTGGGTAAATCTGAATCTCTACAGCTGTACAAGTTTCATTGTACAATTCCTTGGGTTTTTGTATGTCCCAGTACAAGACTGCAATGACCCATGTCTGGATGACCCGAGTCACTGTGGAGTCTACAGTGGGGTGGTTGGGAGTTATGGGGAAGAAAATCATCCATGAAACTGGGGGTTTTTTTAGCACTATTTACATTTAGCTTCTCAAATCAGCTTCCATATTTCATTCTTTCATATGTTTATATTGGGCTTTAGAAATAAAAATACAGACATCAGTGATAGGCAAATGATTAAAACTGGCTAGTAGTAGTAATAACTGTGTATAAGAATTGTTCAATCTGGTGAGGCTTTTTTGCAGAAAGTTGTCATTTGCAATGGATGACTTTGAGTTGCTAAACCTCTACTTTCTTATAAGAAATTCAAATTACTATTTCTGCTACAAAGATATGCAAAACCTGAGATCTGAAATATGTATAAAAAATTGAATTTCATACTTCGGCTTCTGAAGCCAGTTTTCACTCCACAAGGGTCTGCTTTCTAGTGGGGGAAGATGCGAGTAGTTCAGCCATATGGGACAATTTTCATCTTCAGAGTAAAATGAAAGAAAAAAGGAAAAAAAAGAAAAATATCACACGAAAAACAACTCTTTGAAATGTACTTTCTTCCCTTTGACTGTTTTTATGTGCTTTTCCGTACAGAAATCATAGTATCAACTATTAGAGCTCCCATCACCTCACACAGCAGGAAGAATAAATCTGAGTAAAGCACTCTTAGGAAATGCCTGTGGTCTTCTCCTTTCAGCCTGACTCCAGAATACAGAGTTCAGACACAACCTAAAATCCTGAACTACAGAGAACCAAACTATGAAGTCGGTTTGCTAATGCAAATATTCAAGCTGTTAAAAAATTCAAGTTTGGGTCCGTATGTAATTCTCTCTCCAATTGATTTTATTTGGGAGTGAGCCCTGTGAAAAGGTGAATTTCATGGCAAAAGCTTGGTACTTCGACTCCTAATCAAGTTATCACAGCTCAATAAGCAATCACGCATAACCTGAGTCACTACAACCCTCTTCCTTGCAAGATAAGCTGCATTAACCTTGCTTTTTACATGACCTAAGAGAAACACAGGCAGTGGATGGTCGAGCTCTTTCTTGAGATGTTCCCACTAGAGCTACGCTACAGTCAAATTCTTTTAAACCTAGAATTTTGATTTTTAAAAAACATAGAAGAAAAGCTTTCAGGAGACTTTTATCCAGTGATTAATGAAGTCAATAGAAATCTCCTCCAGTGGCTTCAGCTGTACAAGTGCACCAAAGAAAGGCATGGTATACATCGAGGAGTTCTAAGTTTAGGAAACCCTGCACATTTTTATCTCTTTACATAGTAAACCGATGGCTTGCATTCTTAGTTTGGGAAAACGATGTAATTATTCAGATGCTGCAAAAGCACTGATCTGATGCTTTTCTTCTGAATTTGGGGGCCGGGAGTGGCTGGGTGGTTGGTGATTTTTTGGGTTTTGTTATTTAAGTGGGAGCAGTAGTAGTCTGCTTCGTACGCCAAAGAGTACCGAGCATGACACTGCTGGAGTTGCTGGTTGTCTTAAGATAATACCCCTAAAGGTAAAAAGGAAAATATAACGCTATCAGACCCCTGAAACATGATACATTCTGACCATGATCTTGTAAGGGTAGGAGATCATTTGTCTGCTGCTATGTTTGCTGCCACGCAGCGACATTGATTTTTGTTTCATTTTCTCTTGTTTCTCTCAGTTAAAAAAATCAGTCAAGCTAAATGCAATGCTCACCTCTTTACATTTGTTCCACATGTTGTTTCTGATTTCTTCCACCCAATTATATAAATATTTTTACAGCTCAGATTTGAAAACAGGAAAGCAATAGTTACATAGGAAAAGCAAACATGCCAAAGATTATAAAAAAGAGAAACATAATTTTCTCTAGAGGCTGAAATTTTCAAAGCTGAGTTCAAGAGGTAATCACTTATATCCAAATTTCATATGGTTTCATCCCTTTGAATTAAACTCTACAGACTACATATATATGCATATGTATAAGTATACAGAGAGAGATTTTTATGTTATCCCATGGAAAAAGTTCAGCAGCTTTCATTCTCATAACCTAAAAGAAATTGGGCCATTTGGATATTATGTCAGTTTGTGAACTAGACTCTGGTGGGGCTCAGATACTTGCATTAACAAGCTTAGCTAAAGTTTACATGATCTTAGGTTTGTAAAAGTTGTCTAGCAAGGCTGTCTCCTTTTGACCAGCCTTAGATTTTTTTTTTTGCAATTTTCTAAACTGCTAGGTGGAGACTAGCATGCTAATACATTTTTTAATATATATATATATAATTTATTTTTATTTGTGTGTGTATTATAATATATATTAAAACACATAACATTTTGATATATATATAGTAGTATAATTTATAATTTACTTTCCTCAAAGGACAAAGAATGGAGCTCTAAGTTCTGTGGAACTATATTTTGTTAAGAAAATGTGAGGTAAATAGCTAATATAAGAAATTACATACTGCTTTAACACAACACTGCAATAAACCAAGGTTAGACAATTTATATTCTGCCACTGACTTGTTGAAGCCTTATCTTCCTACACTTGCTGAGCTGTGATAGACTGATCATCCGGATAACTAAGTCAACAAGAGATTTTCACGTGCTTGTTGCACAGCACAAGAATCACCTTGACGCAAAGCTGGGGGAAATCCTTCTCAGGGTAGCTCCAGTTCTGGACGTTGACGCTAAAATAATTGCCAACATGTAGTAAGAGAGTCAATTTCCTTTTGTCAGATAGGCTTCAAGAGGAATTTATGAATAGAAGAGTTATCCTTAATGGCAACTTTTGGGTTTTCTTTTGAGGCATCAAAAGAAAGCATTAAAACTCTTTTCATTCAACTAGAGAACAAATTTGTACTGAAGACCCTCAAGAAGCAGGCTGTATTAACTTAGTGCTTAGTCTGGGCTAAGTCAAATATAGTCTTCTAGTATCTAGTCAAACCCAGATGTATTTTGTACACCAGAAGTTCTCAACATTTTGGTGGGGACATCTCATTGCCACCCTCACTTCCCTCCTCCATCCCCACCTCTTTCCGCCACGGGCTGTGCTCTGCCTCCCGTGCCAGCACACTCCAGGATGGAATGCACCAGCTCGTCATCAGAAATGACATTTTCAGCAACTGAGAAGTGAAAGAGTATTAAGAGGCAGAAAGGGGGATCACCTCTCAGTGGGACAAAAGGATGACGCTGTGCCACCCATGGCCCTCTTGCAGACAGTTATGGCTTCACTATTAAACTTTTTTTGTAGACTTTAGAGGACATCAACGCTGCAACCATGAGGGAGGTGGAAGAGACTTGGAGTTTGTGACCGAGCAGCTGCCAACAGATGAAATCCCTGTCCAAGAAATCATCCAAGTGGCTTAGACATTGCTGCTGTTGATTTAATTCATATAAAACATATAGAAAGTCATCTCAGGTATCACTCTGAGCTAAAGATAAAAGCACTGCTCACTTTGGAACAGTAATCAAAGAAACAAAGGGCCAAAGGGATAGCAAAGGACATCGCAAGAAAAATGTAGTATTACAATTCTGGCCCCCTTTCTAAAAAGGGGCATACGCGGAGGCCGGTGATAATTATTTGAAGTTTTCTAATGGAAAATGAGAGTTAGAAAAGAAGGAACATGTCTGAGGAAAACAGGATCCAAGACAGGTGGATGGCTTGTTTTACAATACATGACAGGACTTATTTGATGAGCAACTAAAAAAAAGCTTTAAAGTAATAAAAAATTTCAAAAATGCATAATTAAAGCTGTAGAATTCATTGGCACAAATTAGAATTAATGAATTTTTATAGGATTAGCTATTTAAATTTATGATAACTTTCAAATTTAAATTAGGCAACAGAAGATAAGAAATTTCTCTAAGGAACTGAGTAGCCTATAATTGGCCATTAGATCATTCTTCCACCTTCTTTTGAGATGTACAGATGATTTATGGAGACAAGACAATGCTCTATCTGGATCATTGCTCAGACATGCTGTCATAATTCTTACAGGTTGCAGTGAGCACTATGAGCTGACACCGAATACAAGTGGGGAAATCTGGGCACTATCCAACAAATAAATAAATCAGAGTCTAAGGCTCATAATTGTTTCAAAAAAAAACCCAAACTCTATTTTTTCTCCATACAAGGGAGCTTTTCAGATGAAAATTGGAACATTATGTCTAGTGATAATCATTGGGAAATTGTGCGGTGAACTGTCTTTGCTCTTTTAAGAGCTTTGCCACATTTTATTAACTCAATTTTACAAAGCTGTTACATGGTACAAGTTTCAGCCTCTTATGATTGCTCACAGACTTTGCTAATAAGCATTGGAAATGAGTGTTAATGAAACAGATAAAAATGGTAACGATTCAGCAAGAGTAGGAGGAGAATCAGCATGTCTGGCAAGCTTGTGTATTTTCTATGAACTAGGACAGCTGGCTTTGATTATTTAAAGTTTAAAAAGCCTAATAAGTAGGTTTTTTAGATATTCACAAACTATATTGCTCAATGGGGTCAGCTTTGCAGTTCAAACTAACGACTTGAAGAAATGGAGTCCAAATGAAGTGGGTGATGTTGGCACACGGGATGTAGGTGGTGCTGAAGACATGATCACTCCGGAATGCAAAATTGTTCACAATTCTAAGACTTTTTTTTTTTCTAAATGTAGAAGTGACAGAAAATTGTAACACATCATACATGCTTTCGCTGTCATTAAGCTACTCAAGACTACTTCAAAAATAAGATTTTTAAGGAAAAACCATTTCTTTTTTCTCTCAAATGAAAGATGTTGACAATACTTCTTCTGTATGCAATATTAGCTCATCGATGCCTATCTGATGGCCATTTATGATCAATTATACCATGAACAGCTCCACCAGACCAACAGCCCCACATGATAATGAGATGTCTTTTAGGTTGCACCTACTTCATGATCAAAACAAAAATGATGAAATAGTCAAATATAAAAGCCATACAACTCTAGAGTTCCAGGCCATAGTTCCTGGGGAGGTTTTACCATTAAATATTGTAGATAGGATCTGAGGTAGGTACCAGTGAGCGTTACCCTGAAGGCAGCTAATTGGCATTTTACCTTTCCGTTCCATTGCAAGTCAGGATTTCATTCAAAACTTTTGTACAGCATTGAATATTCACATAAATGCTTGCAGTTGTGTGAAAGTGGTTGGTTACCAACATAAGTGAGGGCTAGTCAGAAGGTTAAAAAGTAGGTGGACTGGGTCCTTGTTCAGTAAACAGCAGACAGAACAGATTTTATCAATCTCTCCCTTCTGTGGTCCTATAGATTTATTATGGAGCTATCCAGAATACTACCACCACCACCTAAGAAGAGTGAAATTAAAACCACCTCTACAATTTGCTTTCTGCTTTGAGAAACTGCTCTGTCAGAATTAGTACAATGAACGGATTTGCCCTAGGCATCTATCTGTAACATTTCATCTGACCTACATAGACAACTCGACCAGCGCACGATCTGCCCTCCTGAGAACTGCTCGGGTTGGACTGAGTTCCTGCACATTGCCACTGCTGGCAGTAGATCTGAGATCCAGTCTCCCTCCCTCAGCCTGGCTGAAGTGCTCGGTTTAGTCCTTTGTTACTGAAAGGACAAAAACCCTACAACTTCCTGAGATGATACATGATAAATGCTTAATCTGCTCTATAACCTTTTGTGCTTCATATTGTGAAACTCAAGAGTTGCTTTATTCTGTATTTTTTCGTGGTCTTTTTGTTTGTACATATGTCTTTCTTTCATAGCAAAGGAGTCCAGCCCTTGCCTCTCTAAGCTGCAGACACCTGGAAGATCAGATTCTCTTGCATTATAGAACCAAAAAATAACCTTGCATTGTATTTTTTTAATACCTTATCAAACAACATCTTCACAACCCCTTTCAAAGCCTATGTTTTTGTCAGCTGGATTTACCTGGGGGCTATAAGAGAACAAGGACAAAGCAGCACAAGAACAAATGTCATAAAGATCCATGAAGGTGTTGAGGCTGGAGGAGTCCTTCTTCCTCCAGCTGCATCTGTCCTGGAAGGAGCCAGCTCACCTCTCACCTGCAGGCCAGCTTTGGGGGCTGTGAAGCCTCTACCACGTGTCAGGAGAAGGAGTGGCACCTCTCTACCTCGCTGCATTTTGCTTTTGTTTCCAACAGCTTCCCAGACGAGAACCAAACTGTGAAGGGGATGTGAGAAGCAGAAATAGCAGATAAATGCCAAGTTCTGACCAGCCAGGTTCTGCCCGCTGACCTTCTGACCTAAGGTTCATCCTTAGCATATTAGACTTAACACATAACACAAATGCCTACAAACATTTCTAGCTCAAGGAAAAATCACTACTTCAAAAAAAAAAGAGATGTGTAATGGTCAAAAGTTTACATATCTTCAGGTGTGATAGTCCACTGACAAAGACACTGCGATCATACGCCAGTTTTTTTGGACCTCACTTATATTTGGTGGAGCAAATACAGTCCTGTCACTGTAGTGACTAATGGCTCTGCATCAGATGTTTCCCGATGCAAAACAGAAGGCAAAACATACATTAGACAGCAAAATATGAGTCAATTATTCCTTGTATACATTCAGTAGAGTATGAAGAATGCTCATGAATTTTAAATGCCTTCTGTTGTTATGATGGTAGCTGATTTTTTTTAATAGTTATTTTCAGATAATTGCTGTTTCCAGATGTTTCTTCTACAATATATTCAAATAGTAGTTGTGCACAGAGAAATGTGCACCTCGGACTCAAGAAAAGTCTTGTGCTTGGGCTAATAGTGCAGCTATGTGATTCTCTTCCAAAATTACAAGTGCAGAGATCTTTCTATTCAAAACAGAGAATGTGTACAAAAATGGCCTGTCATTGTAATAATTGTATTCAGTTACCAGATCCATTCCCAGAATAAGGGAAATCATATGCACACTAGGGGAATAATTATATATATATTTTCATGTGCAGAGTTCTTTATTCATATATGTTTTATACATATATAAATACAACTTTATGTGCCCTACAAGATTTTAATAAAATATAAATCTGTATTCTAAAAGCAGTCATCCATAAAATGCAATAAACTGTATCTCCTTGCACATGTTGGATTAAGTATGACTTTATTAAATTGCACAAACTGAAGCACTTCTCAAGACCAGTTCACAGATTTTTAAATTTAATTATTTATGTATCTGTCAAGAGTTTAGTGATTTGCTTTCTTTAGTTAGAAAGGAGAAATTCTATAAATCATCACTGGAATAGTTCTAGTCTTTGAAATATAAATGCAACTGTGCACAATTAGCAAAGACGGATTGCAGGTCCCTGGTGGTTTGGATTTTTCTACATTTATTCCCAGTTATTTATGCAAAGCTTGTAATAACTACCAGCGTACTTCCATGTGAGCTGTCTGTGCAAATCCAGAGCTAAATAAAAATAAGCTGCAGTTCATAGCTCTTTCCAAACGTAGAGCAGATTAAAAAGCCACTGAAAATAAGTTTTCATGAGTTATTTTCAGTCTAGTCCTATATAAAGTGTATTCAGAAATTCTCACACAGCTTAACTAGCAGCTTTGAATGCCTCATGAATTTTTATGATCTTGTTAATACTGAAACAGTGAAGTTTTTTCTGTATCACTTGGTTTATATTGGCAGTACAATGGGGAGTTATATTAATCTGTCAATGCCTGCATCTTTTTATATACTCTAGCACAGTGTTTATAGAAAAAAATGTGTGTGATAACATAGGCTCAGAGTCTTTGGAGTTTGACAGCTAAAGCCTAGGTTTACACATGACTAGATGGCTCAGGTACCATAAAATAATTTGCAATTTAGTCCTCCAAAGAAAAATCCACGGTTTTTTACACAAACTGCAACTATCCTCCATGTATGAACCGGCCAAAGAGCTTTACAGAATCACAGAATCACAGAATCACAGAATAGTAGGGGTTGGAAGGGACCTCCGTGGGTCATCTAGTCCAACCCCCCCTGCCGAAGCAGGGTCACCTACAGTAGGCTGCACAGGACCTTGTCCAGGCGGGT
>Ga0065711_1031332_pt1 | contig 29950 bp, 13 predicted proteins | sample Hoacrofraction12_FD_59098 | JGI IMG/M metagenome (GOLD analysis project Ga0065711, IMG submission 59098) | Hoatzin crop microbial communities from Cojedes, Venezuela - Epithelial fraction 12 v2 (version 2) | ecosystem: Host-associated > Birds > Digestive system > Esophagus > Crop | place...
GGAGTCTCCTTCTCTGGAGATATTCAAGACCCGCCTGGACAAGGTCTTGTGCAGCCTGCTGTAGGTGACTCTGCTTTGGCAGGAGGGTTGGGCTGGGTGACCGACAAAGGGCCCTGCCAACCCCTGCCATGCTGGGATTCTGTGATTTCTGCTTTAGCTCTGCAGGTGATGGCAGAAAGAAGACCAATGCCACTGACAGCAGGCAGCACGTACATGTCCTAGCAGCAATGGGGTTGGAACGGGGGGTAGGATCGCTGAACAGCGATAGCCATTTTGAAATGAAAGAATAGTGTATATCCACAGCCAGAAAGTAACAGACACACAAACATTTAGTAAGGAAACCAGAATGTTTATGTTAGACACTTAAAGGTCTTTAGGAGATAAAGATTATTTTCTTTAGAGCCAAATAAGACAAAGAAACGCTAACAATCTTTTCTATGGATCCCGTCACACTAACAAACCCAGCTTCGATAAATTCCTTCATGTCATGCATGCTTTATTGTTGACCTACTAGCTTCATTTTTCCTCTCGCACGAAATAGATCCTCTCCAAATTGCCTTCAAGAACTTCTAAATTCAAAGAGTTTACCAGATGAAGATTTTGTAATTGTGTGATTTTCTCATGCTCACAAGCATGGTTATTTCAGCCAGGTCATACCTACTTCATGAAAGCAAAGCAGTGGAGCAATGAGCTGCTCCTGCTCCTTGACACCTCCATGCACCCCACCTCACACAGCCTCTTGCTGGAATTCGTCAGTGCAGGCAGCCTGGACAAGATACAAGTGACCACATTCTTTGCTCAGGCAGTGGCAGGTCTCGGGCCCACGACAGCTACCGACAGACTGTGCAGCACAGCCCTGCTTTCCTGCGAGCCAGAGCCAGAGCGGACGGCCGTACTGGAGAACATACACACTGCACCTGCTGTACTTTCAGCGCACGCTGCTGTTGAAGATTCCTCACGGTGTCCGACAATGCCTCCCCTTCCCACCAGAAGCTGCTAGGAACTCACCTCCCCTCTCTACCGCGAGGGCAAACACTGTCCACACACACGCCACTCTTTCAGGGGTGCAGTTTAACTCTCCTGTGTTCAGAGCTGTATCACTCACGCTACTGATGACCTTTGTTGCAACCACAGAAATTGCTGAAAACAGAGGCAAAGCAGGCACTGAGTTTCTCAGCCTGAAGCGTTTCGGCTGTCACTGCGTTCAGCAGCAGGCCCACATTTTCCCTGCTCAGCCATTACTACTAATTTCGTGGTGGAAGCTTGTCTTGTGGCCCTTGATGTCCCCTGCAAGTCTCAACCCCAGTTACTCAGCACCCTTTGCTTTTCAACCCTGTCCACTGGTTCCTCACCTAACCACGGTCGCAATCTCCTTCCCTCTTCGTTCCTAATTTACAGCCTGTGTTTTCAGGTCGGCCCATCTGCTGGCAAAGATGCTCTAAGCCCACCTCGTGACGAGGATCCCACCTCTCGTCAGCAGTCCCCTTTCCTTAGTGAGGATCCCCTGGTCACAAAAGCCAAATCCCTGGTCAGAGGTGATACTTCACAGATCCAGTAAGAGCTGTCTGAGAGAAATAACACACTGTGGCACCTTACCAACCTTTCAAGGTCATCACCAGGCAGAAAACTGCATTTTTAGTTTTTTTCCCCAAATAACTTCATGAGAAGGGCTGCTTTGTTCGTAAGCTATACAAGTATCACCATTCTGGATTATTTTCTGTGTGTTTTTTCTCAGCCATTTCTTTACAGAAAAAAAATCACTCTCTTCGGCTGAACAGTTATGTCAGAAATGTCACTGCATTTCCTACTTTTCTAAGAAAAAAATGTCCAAAAGGGGAACCTAAAACATGTCACCCGTCTGCCTCAGACAAATGAAAGGTCTCACTTAATGCATTATTACTCACTCTCCCAGAGGAAGGTGCATTTCATTAAGCGAATATGCCAGCAGCAATTATTCTGCTCAAAGCAAAGGCTTCACAAGATTCTTGTCACCATTTACACACAACAAACTGGTTTAAGCTATATATACAGTATCTCTTACAAAACTAGGTCTAAGCTATTCACTGCTTCGTGTGATGACGTTGTATTGTCTAAAAACAGTTTCAAAACTTAGAAACAAAGCTACACAAGCCCCAAAATGTATAGTATAAAATACACTTACCTCTTTTACAGCTTCAAAATACTTTGAGCACCTGGCGAAGCAGGGAAAGAGGCCCAGTAAACTCGAGGATTATTCTAGACGTACGTAAATCATTGGCATCTCGGGATGCTCTCGGTACGACAGCTGCACGCATGCACAGGTCTGCTGGCAGCAGTCATACAGCAAGAGTGGTGCAGCTTCTCTGATCTTTATTATTCTGTTGTTGCAGCAGCAGAACTACAAATCTGTAATTAACAAAAAAAAGATTTTAGACTATTTAAGACCTGGTCCTTCCACTAAATTCAGCAGGAACTTTACAAATCACCTGAAACATGCAAGACGAAGCTCACAGCTTTCAAGGACAAGCAAAACTATGAGGGGAAGATGTGATAATTAGCTCAATCCAGGCACAACAATGGTTGCAGGATTTAGAAAAGCATAGCTGTAAATACTCATTTTATAGCCTCAAATTATACAATGAACTAAAAAGCAAGAGATTAATTTACTACGAACTGCACAACCACCAAAGACTTTTACTTCAAGCTGTAAAAGCTACTCTGGAAGTAGCAGTGACTTTATAGCTATTATAAAATTTGATTTCATGCATATTATTTCTCCAGCATCGAGAGAATATACTGTAAAATTCATGCAGTGCCTTTTATTTAGTTATGATAATGGTAATTTATACTAATGGCATACAGACAAGAGAAAGGTATCAAGAGACTTTCATCAATCTATTTCTTTGCCAATCCTGTTATTCCTTCTACTTTACCCTACGGGCTTATGTTATATTTGTTAAAAAAAGCATACAAGACGCCATCGACTGAGGAAGAGAACTGGTGGAATCTGACTGGCTACTTTAATCCAAACATCCCAGAGAAGAGCAGGTGAGATACAGCCTTACTAGGAGAACAAATTCTTGCTTAGTCTTCTGGGTTTTAGATTTGCTGAAAGGATTTGAGATGCACTGGTTCAGACCCGAAAGTAAAGACAGGCTTATCCTGACATTTTGCTACGTAAGATTTTCGCTAGAAATACAGGATCTGGTTTTGTAGCCTTGTTTGTTCATTTGTCCCCCCTTTTAACTAGTTTTGGCCTTAGAAAAGTCATCAGGCCTGCTGGTTTCAGCTGTGGAAGGTCAGTTCACATAAAACAAAAACTTCGATCTTTCAGAGAATCTGACGAGTAGAATTAATACATTCCAATAAGGAAATGACACTTACAATTAGATAACTTACATTTTTCCTTAATTAATATTCAGGCAGAAATGCTTGCTGTGTGTTTCGTGACAAGAAATTAAAACAAAACATATGGCTGCCTAAGCCCTGAATTCATAGTTGTGTTCTGCAGAAGGCAAAAACCCAATACTTTTAACAATAATAATAATAAACAAAACTCATGATATGAAATCATTATGGATGAAACACAGGATGATTCATCTTTCCAATACTGTATTTGTAAATTTTGATTCTTAGATCGTAATTTTTTCATGCTTTAAAATGTGATTGCTGAATGAGGAGATTAAAGCAGAAAAGTGTTTTGCTCTCCAAAGAATCTGGACACATACGGCGGTCGGTACCGACAGCTCCAACGCCTCCTGCACACCCTGCACTGCACGCACCTCCGAACACCCAACCTGAGCGACACATGGGGCCACAGGGTTAATGGGGATGGTGGCCTCTGCCAGACATGGAACGTAGAAAGATTAATGTACCTTTTTTTATCTACACTAAATTAAAAATGGCATGGAGTGGAGCCTTTACGGTGATCTTTGCTAAATGACAACAAACCACAAAAATAAAGTAATCCCACCTGACATGCTCATCTTCAATGTTTTTAAAAAGATAAACGGTGTAGAAACACCTTCTAGAAAGAGATTACATCAAATATTTTTAGCTCCTCGGACAATGCAACCCACAAAAAAGGGATGCATATCACTAGTCAACAAACAAACCAAACCTCACCTGTATTGCCTCAATTCACCATATATTTCTAAAAAAGGATCATACATAGCAATATAAAGTAACAGCGGGGCAGAAAGCCCAGTCTCAGGAGACGTGAACCTTACATTGCACTCTGCCATTTCCTTCCTAGCAACTTAACTCTTTCCTGCTTTATTTCTTCCTCCGCACACTGGGAATGATACCACGCTAAATCTTTTTCTTTTGTTCAACATTCTGAAACATGCCGAGAAAAGCACTGCCCAAAGCCCCACCACACTCAGCGTGCGCACAGTGAGACAGCGGTTACACGGCCTGAGCAGCGGGGCAGCAGACCTTGTTGCACGGCGATATTTCCACCCTTACTGTTTTGTCTCTCCTGTGGTTTTTCTTCATGGCACACTTTTTTAAAAGGAAAATACATTTCCTTTTCAACAGAGACACATTTCTTACGAAGGAAACCACAATGTCAAACTTTTCCTGAAAAGACAGGAACACATCTACACGTGGTCAACCATAACTTGATAAGGTGCTTCTGAAAGCAGCGGCAGCACTGCTTGGAGGGATTCCGAATTACCGACAGGGCAGCGGAAAGGGGCACTGCATCTTTAAAGGAAACAGATTTGCTTCAGAAAGTGGCAAGTTGAAGAAACATCTGTAAAGACTGATAATAGATTCCCTTCCTGAAATTCTTCCAGAGCCACTGCTGTGAAAGGCAGGAAGGGCAGGCAAGAGGGAGGAAGAAAGTGACAGATGAGAAAAGAAAGCTCTCTGCCCCCTCAGATAGGTTGGAATTACGAATGCTGCTACAGATGAGGCTGACGGTGTCGTTAACGGCATCTCTATAACCCGAGAACAGAGACAGAATCAGCAGTATTACTTCCGCCATCTGCCAGTTCTTCCACCTCGACTTTCGGATCCACAGTACAACGAGGAGTTGTGGCGGAATACTCTGTCTTCTCACGAGGCAGCCCCCTTCCCAAGCAAGCTCCTCGTCCTCCAGTAACAGAACAGCTGATCTGGACCAGGGATGCAGCAAACTTTTACCAGAGTACACACAGCTTCAGGCTACTGTAACCAAAACTGGCACTCTAGAAATAACATATAATTACAAACAATACCAACTTTCCGAAGCATTACTGGATTTAAGCAGGTGAGGACCTACTGAATACGGTATTACATCCATAAAGATAATATTTCAGAATATTAAATGAAAAGAGTGTCCACAGGTATAGATACACAGTTTTATTCTCTCTGTATGTGCACTTAACATAAATCCTATACAAGCACAGCAGATCCTCTCTAGAAACCAGCCTTTAAAAGCAAAACCCAACACATTCCTCTCAAGAATAACTGCAAATCTTTGTGACTTGTTTTGGAAGCTGAAACTGGCCAAAATTACCCTCTGGCTTCTACTTTTTTTTTTTTTGTAGGAAATATGATTCTTCTGTTAAGAACTGTTGTATCACAAACCTGACTTTATTTCATGCTCATAGACATTTAAAAGTGATCCTGGTTAGAGTTAAAATTTCCTGATAAAAACACCCGAACAGGTGCTTTGACTTTTCCTCTCTCCTGTGTTTCACAAACCTTTTGCAACTCCTGAATCTGAATAGCTACTCAGAATTATTTCACAGTGCACACTGCAAATTAATTACAAGTGTTCCAAATTCCAGGTCAGTCCCTTCGTAACAGTGCCATGATGACGGTAAAGCAGGGCTTGTTCTACCTTCGCTGTTGCCTTCCCTTCTCTGGGCAGAGTGCACCGAACTCACCCACTCCACTGGGACGAACAGTTTTGATCAGGAAAGGTGCACCAAAACATCCTTGAAAGAACACAATCATCCTTTCTGTTCCAGAAGAAAACATATTTCGTTTACTCTTCTTCCCTTTTTTATATGGAGAATCAATACAGTTATCTATTAAATAAACCTTTAAAAATAAATTTTGCTTTCTGTTTCCTGAAGAGGGTTGACAGCTTAGTTTTACTTAATGGTCTTGAGCCATATTGATTACAACAATTTAACCGACAAACGCTGCAATAAACAGCAAGCACAACAATAAAAACATGTTAGATCTTTCTCTGTATTTCTGAATGAAGGAAATGGATGAAATCTGCTTGAGCCAGGTAGAGGGCGATTTATTATTTATTCTCAATTTAAACCATGTGTGTTCCATAATCTCTCTGGAGGCTTTAGCAGCACCATTTTGAAAGAACAACACATTAAACCAAAACTGGCAAAGTCAGCTGCAACAAAGATACATCTTCCTCCCCCCAAGCAAAATGGAGATTTTCTCCCAACTTTCTAATGTTTTGTGAGAACAAATAACTTCCTAGTTCTGCCCCACTACCGGGAGTAGGTTCCCGGTGAGCAGTCTCGCACTGATCACATTCTGAGACTGCGGGGCCAAACGCGGGGCTCTGTCAGCACCACTTCTCTGCCGCGCTCCTTCACAGAACCAAGGGCTAGAACCTAGGCAGGCTGAACTATTGACATCCTCTACAGTAGGTCTAAATACTTATATCCAACTGTATTCAGAAATGAATTAGTAACCAATATTTCCTATTAAGCAAAGACAGACTAATAGCAAGGAAAACAATTAGTAACTATCATGCAAATTCTGAACTGGCTTTTCTATTCAGCCACTTCTTTTTGGCATCCACGAAAACTGCTTTTGTTCCCACCAATATTTGGGAAAGAGGTTTTATTTATGCAAATAGATGCATTTCTAAAAAAATCCCAAAACTGCATGCAAATGAGCATATTTGTGCATCAATTAGTGAATTTGAGTTCTTCTTTGCTGCAAACACACATCCATTTCAGATGGTCATAAATGACTAGTGAGAGGGAAAGAGAAAACATAAATGAGTCAATTTTCCTGGGCACTTGACAGATATGCAAACTGCCTATTGTAGCAGAGACAGGGAAGCTATACAAACGTATAAAGACAGCAGTACAAAGCAGCACAGTCAACAGAACCGTAATTCTTGGTCAACCTTTTGTCTTCTGAGACACAAAAGAACAAATGGTACTCCAAAAAAATCAAAAGTTTATTCTGTCAACATTCTGCAGGCGTGCTAAAAATAGTTTATTGGAAAGGGCATCACCGATGCAAGTAGACAGATCTTTCAAGCGTGACAGTTGATGGAGAAACGATGGCCAGTAAGACCAATCCCAATTGCTAGCATTCCTCTGCTATCAATTAGAAGATACAACAGGCCAATAAATTGAGGTGTAGCAACAAGCTTAAGCATAAATTCCATTAATTTCATTTTTTAATTCCTCCTGCAGAGGCAGCATGCTCCCCACATTGGCCCAAAGGAGTACAGAAGATTATAATCCATCTCTAAGGGCAGACAAGGGGAAGCTCGTCCTGCAGTCTGCTACTTCTGTCTTCTGAGGTCACGAGCAAGTTCAGATGGAGCCCCTCAAGCCTTGCACTGCCACCCAGCACTCAGACCGGCCAGCTGTCCTGGTTATCAGCGACCTCCCAGCTGCCTTTCCTCAAAAACCTACACCCGTAACTGAGGCAGCCAGCCAGCCAGCCAGCGGCAGAGAACTACTCAGATATAGCCAAAACGTTTCAGACACCTGCACCTACCAAAGATGAGATTAGATGCAACACATAACTCCCTGCTTGGGTACCATCACTCAAAAGCAGCCTCTAAGAGAAGCAGTAAAAAAAAAGCCACTAAAGAACGGAGATGCAGCTTTTCAAAATTGCAAGCAATTGGCATTCCCTGCTAACTGATGCTGTGATCACATGCATGGATACAGTCTGACTTCAGAATTGAAGCAACTCTGCTAAATCTGGCTAGGTGGAACTGCCAGGAGAATTTTCCTACGCTAGGCACTCCAGTCCTTCTCTTTACCCAGATGAACAGGTTTCCCCCAAAATTTCTCCACATATTACGTTACGATGAAGTGGTTCCCTGTATTTCATAATTCATTGCAGGGATGGCCCACTGTGTCATGCATACACTCCAGTGCTAAAGAGGACTGTCTCAGGAGTTAGAGAAAATTTGTGCTATTGAACGCTGGGAATTCAGACAGATTCCTGTCCCTCAACCTATGAGTGAATTTTGCATGCAAAGAGTGACTCTGCTTCTCCTTCGTTTAAGTGGAACTTGCAGAAATATATTAAGGCACACTTCTTCAGAATTTCACAGACCTTTTGTCACTCTGGTTCGAACTCAACAGCACAACAGGATGTTTTTAGGATGTTCTGCTTCTGCCAATTATCTACCATTTTGAAATGCAGGATTCCATCAGATCTAAACCATGTAGAAAACTGTATTGGACTAAATTGTTTTCTTCAACTGTTGCATGAAGCTGACAAAGGACAACAGGAAAAACAGATCTAATCTATAAATACCACCAAATTAACATGTGCAGTAGTGAAAATTAAATGTGCCTATTACAAAGATCTCAAAGATGTGAAATTCTGGGCATGCTCTTTGAAAATTCTGCTCTGGAGGTTATTTTGTTACCCGATTACATTCTTTCAAAGTGGTGTTTCATACCTCTTGCTTATGAGCAAAGAAAAGTAAATGCCATCAGTAGTCCATTCAGTTACCAACAGTCAGCCACAGACAACATCCCATCACTATTGCAGCAGGTGAATCCTTTGAAAAACAGGATCACAAGGATTTCTGAGGATGAATACTTTCTGCAGCTGAGTTGATGGCCTATTAGAAGCAAGAAGAACAGGAAAGCAGTATCTGCCACGCCAGCCTCTTGCTCTGCGCACCAAATACTGCTTCAGTCATTGCAGTCACTGCAGAATCCGTGGGCCTGTTCCCAAAGCACAGCACCACCCTGCAGAATGCAGACTGGTGGATCCAGCACTACATGACGAATGCCTTCACTACTACAGGTAATAAGCATTTGAGGGTTTTTTTAAGGATGGCTAAAAAGGACGGACGAACCAATAGATTACTGCAAGAAACACGCTTCTGCAAAGTGGGCTAGGGGGACTGAAAAAAATAAATAGACCAAATCAACTTCCTCAGAGTCATTATTAAGTTGGTTACAAAGCTGTTGCCATGACTGGGAAGTATATGTATGGGTTTTGTCTTCTACTGGTTCAAAACAAAACTTCTCAAGTACTTTGGCACAAAGTGATGGAAACAGCAGTTATTTAACTGTTCAAAGTTGACCTCCAATTTGCATTCTGAACCATTCATAAATGCTGAGGATTACCCTTTCAATCATCCGTTATTATTAGCAGCACTTTAAACATCTTAACTGAGCATATTTCATCCAAAGGTGACCCAACATGTCTCATTATTCAGCACGGATTTTGTGGCTGGATGCTTATCTCAAGCTGAGAGCATCTCTGCCTCAGCTCGTTCCTCAGTCTTCACAAACACAGACAGGTCCTGAAAAAAGGAACCCCTGAAGCTTTCTGGCTTTTTGTGTAACAGAGGACACCGTATGCCTGGGCCCCTGTTCAGGTAAGTGGGCTTCCTTTCTACTGTCTCCCTGTTAACTGAAAGTAGAGGAAACTGGGCATTGCTTTTGCACCTTGGGAGATTTTCCCATCACATTCAAATCTAGAAACTCTGTCTGCATGCACACATGGATGATCTTAAAAGCTTGAGGGACTGTATTTTGTTCAGGAAGGTATCATCGGCAGCTTTTCTTGTTTCTAGAATACTGAATGAATGCTTCGCTATCTGTAGTATATCCTTCACAGTCGTTCAAGCAGAGATCGTAGTCTGTTATTTGTAGTGCCGTGACTTGTAAGATGACAACGAAGTTTCTTCATTCATCTTGTGATATTAACTATCAGGCAAGACACTTACTCTTTCTTTGCTTAATCTTTTGTAACTTTTAGTCCTTTTGCTTTGCTTTTCTATGCAACATTTTGCATAGAACTTAATTTCAGTCAGATAATCATTTACACTTGATTCATTTATACAAAATTCTGCTGTTCATGAACAAACTGGCAGTCACTTCCATAAATCAATGAGTCTTAGGATACCACCACGAAGACTGACGTGACAGTTTTTTGCCCAAAGTCCTTCCTTCTACGCATTAAAATCACTGAACTGATCTCCTTGACTGAAGAGAGCTGTTTTTTTGCTATCTTATATTTAAAGAGTGAGCAGCTATGCTAATTCCTTTTTAGTGAACGTAGTTTTTGAGGAGGAGACAAAAATCACAGAACAACTGTGTTTGGAAGGGACCCCTGCAGATCTAGACCACTGCCCTGCTCAGGGAGGGTCAGCTACATGAGGGTGCCCCCAGGCCGAGTCCAGTCAGACTGTGAATGTATCTCCATCTCCAAGGCTGGAGATTCCACCTCTCTGGGTTACCTGTGCCAGTGTTCAGTCAGCCTCACCGTAAAAAATGGTGTGTTCTTATGTTCAGATGGAATGTCAGCTTTTGGCAATTCCTTCTGCTCACTTTCCAGGAGACTTCGCATGCACTACAAGACAGGGAGTCCCAAGTTTCGCCATAATATGTTCATATATTCAGTAATTACAGCAACAATTATCTTGCCCATTGCTTTTTGCTAATCTAAGTGTATGTTCCCAAAAACCTTCAGTGAAATGGGAAGTTCACAAGACCATCTGCTATTTATTAACTGTTACTTCATCTATTCTTTCTGCCTACCTCTTTGCCTACAACAAGGCACCTCTTGAGGACTGAAGTTGGAAAGAAGAGGGAGCAAAGGAATTGCTTGTAGATTCAGATGGTGAGACTGTGGCCAATCCAGATCTAAGGGAAAAAATATTAAGTCATGCTCAACACAGCCTGTCTTTAATAACCCCCAGCGAGAACTACAGCTGTTGCTTAAAAAAAATGCAGTTTTTCTTTGGAGCAGCTTTCACTGAAAGGGCTAGCTACATTATGCTTTTGAGAACACCTGTGAAGAACGCTCATGTACAATTCAAATACACGTTCCGATTTCCTACCTCTCTTTTGTGTGCACAGTACTTATGCATGTTGATAATCCTCTAAATATCTAATGTTCAACTGATAATAAAATACTCCTTATGCCATACAGAGCTATGAACGTAAGACACAGTAAGATGGCTGGGTTTTAGACTACAACTTGTTTTTGTCGTGTTCCATTTCAAGACCAGTAATAAGTGTGACCTGATGCGATGGAGATGACAGACATCATTCAAAAGTGTGTCCTTTTATGACTTTGACACACACACTCAATTTTGTCATGAGATGAAATGGAGAAGTAGAACTCAAGGGAAGTCTCTGAAAACACAGAAGCAAAAGCAGGACTGATTCCCAAGAAAAGCCATCAAAAGCAGGACAGCCAGAGAAACTGCAAACTGGAGTACACCATGGCCATGCTAGAGCAGGGCTAGAAAGCAGGTTGTCATGAGTATCACTACCTCATTGCTACCAAATCACATCAAACAGATCCCCTTCACTTCATATACTGCTTTCCATGAGTTAACTGCCTCGAAAAAGACTGTACACTTACACTGTATATGTAAAAGTACTAGTGCAATCACTGACAACAGGGAGTCATCCCATGGTTAAACTGCATGGCTTATAACAGGTAGAAATTGCAGCTGTCAGTGTGCAACGGTTACTCCACAAACACTGAATAATGTATCGAATCCAGAAATCAAACTATTTTTTTGCCTCATTTACATTACTCCTGCATATTGACAAGTCTTTAAAAAAAACCCTTACAACATATCTTTCAGAAGTCAAACACGGCAAGATCTCTATTCCACTATGTTAGTACATCACTTAATTCAGCGTCATTAAAATTCAGATTCCTCCTTCTACCTGAATGATTTCAGTACAGGTGTTAGTCTTTGTCAGTGAACTGGAATTTCTTACACAAACTCGGTCACCAAAACCAGTTATAATTCTCTTCACAAAGCGTTTCCATCAGTTTAGTAAGTCCACGAAATGCATCTGACTATGGATAAAGTACATAAATTTCTATTACTCAGCCCATCTCAATTATTCCTTCTTTAAACAGATTCCCAGATAACACAGGTGATGTGAGTGCCCACAAGCCAGCTGTCATCACTCCAGACAGGCTGAGAGTTGTCTTCCTGCTGACAGTCAGCGGCCTCTCTGCGTGGGCACTGTGCCTGCTCACATTAGTGAGTCTCCTATGGAAATAAAACAGACAGACGGGGACTCTGCCTGACACTGGATCGGAGCGATGTACTGGCACATATGAAGTACTGCGCAGAAAGACCAGGAAGAAGAGTCATGGGAACTGACGACGTCCCATTGCTTGTATAATTTCTGGCATTACTATTCATATGATTTTGTGGTGACTGTAGCTTCAGAAGGAAGGATAGAAACATACTTCATTAATTTCCTACCTACAGAGGGACATTAGGTTAGGGACTAGACATGTGGAAGCATTCATTTATTGAAATAAAATGTTCTTTATTTTACAGTGGCTCACTTTTATACACTGCAATTAGGCCAAAGTATCTGATCTATGTTTCAGCAAATATTCAGGTACTCCTTCATTATTTCACCATCTGGCAAGGTTTCTCGCAGGAAAAAAAAAAAACAAAACCAAAAAAACCACAAAAACCCACATTTCTTTAGACAGTAATACAAAACACAGAGTGGGTATTTGAAAAAAAAAAGTGAAACTGTTCACGCAATAATATTCTCATCTGATCTTAATAGTGATGTTTATGCAGCATATATAATTAAAAGCATTTTCAGTATCAGCTTAATTAATCTCAGAATTTCAGTATTCAAAGAGCAGACGAAATAAGCTTTTGCTACTCATTCTACATCATGCAATCATATAATGAAGACATCCAATCATAATTATGTGCCATAATAATAATTCCATGTCAGAGAAGTTCCACATATATAGAAGAAATAAAAAATGCCTGCCTTAAACAGTTTGCCTCTAGGCCTAAAGGGATGATTTTAGAGAGACTCTAAATGCTCCTGGAACCCACAGAGAAAGAAGGTTGGCAGAGGGGGGAGGATCTTGCCTCAGGGAGAAAATAAAAAAAAAACATTCCCACTGACAGAATTCCCAGGTGGTCACAGAGCAGCACAGAGGACAGGGACAGCCGGAGCTGCGGGGTTGCTCGCAGCTGTTGAATTTCGTCTTCTCAGTAGGTAGCAGGACAAACAGCACTGCATTTGGGTTCCCAATAAGAAGGCTTTGGGGCCAAAAAAAGGCTTAACTCTTCCTCCTCATTCTCTGAAGAGATAACATGCTAAAAGTTTAAACAGAAATCAGATCTAAATGTCTCCTCTCTGTAGACGTAAGCAGCACATCTGCATTCTAACTTACCTTTAAAACTTCGTCTGCACATGGGCGTGGGAAAGGAGTCAAAGCAAACGTCCCCCCACGTCACCCCTGTATCAGCTAGGAGCTGGCTCTCACACCAGTGGCAGCGCGGAGGTACGTCTCATCGGTGGGAAGGGAGCGCAGCTTTCCAAATGATACTGTCTTGTTTCAGGTTCTGCAGAGCAAAAGTAAAAAAACCTCTTCTCAAGATCCTAAATAGCACAGTTCTCTAGGATGCCTGCTTCTCATTACATACACAACAATTTTTTTCTTACAGAGGACTGTCTTGTGACGCGGAGGTCACTTGCCATTTTGGTCCCTCACCCAGAGTCAAAGAATCGACTGTTTCAAGCAGGCTCACTGCTGAGCACTTGAGAATTACACTTCTGGCACTCCTTGCTGAAGTTACACGTTGTGCTATTTTGAGACTCACATTTGTAACACCAATTCCAAACGCCATTTTTACCGTTTACCCTATCTATACCTATGTATTGAGAGACGTTACGGCCCTCCTTGCCACAACATCTGCACGTATGTGGGCATGTAATACCTTCACAAATTATTAGTAAATTCTTTAATGATACTGCTCAGGGCAGTAGCTGGAAAAGAAATGCAGAGAGTCTAAATTTATGAATGATGATTTTTTTAGGTTGATAGTTGAAGAGTCAGACGAAGTCGTCATTTAAAGTCTATTTGAATAAACTGTCACTTTCCTTTAGAGTTATTTAGCCTTTTTCCCTGTAAAAATACAGGCCAAACTATAAGTATTTAATTTCCTCTTTCCTATGTGGCTATATCTGTGGTTTGCCGAAAGCACCAACATAGCATAAAGCCTGAATTCAGCATGACATGCGAACTGCACTTTTTTAAAACCTTATTTATTATTTGTCAATATACGCCTAGTTAAACCCTTAACATTATCATCCATAATATTTTTGTCAAAAGTAGATGCATTTTCTGTAGCCAATTATGTGAAATAATTAGGCAGATATACAAACAAAATCATACTGTTACAGGGGTCTGTATCTCAGACTCTTTCCATGCTTGCTCAGTAATTAAAGAGCTGTAACGGAGACCAAGAACAAAATGAAGCTACATACCAAATCACGATCTGTCACCTAGTGTCTCTCTGTTACCCTCAGAAAGTCCTACCGGAGCAGCAAAAGGCAGCTTGCGTTTCAGCTACAATGATTCCTGCTGTCCACAAAGTTCAAGGCTGTGTCCAGCACGTGCCTGACTAGCAGACATGTTTGGAACTTGGATTAAAACAATGCATATCCTACCTCTCCCACAAACACGCATTCCCTCTACAATTCTAGGTTTGTTGCAATCTCATCCTAGTATTTCAGCATTATTTCCAGAGATGTGTAAGGCAAAGTTGCCAATCTAATGAGAAGGGTAACAACTAAGTAGATTACCACAGTCTCCAAACTAAGTCTGTAAAAGTGAAGGTGGAAAACATGGCTGAGTTCTGCAAGCATGCCAAACAATTCACCAGACGGGTTCTTTGGCATAAACAAAAACCCACCAGCACACAACCAACGTCAGTTAATCACGGCTCAAGAGAGAAACAACGCAACCACACCTCTGGCATTCCAGCCACTACCTCCAAGTTTACAGAAAGCCTACCTGGGAGCCCATGTGCCAGCATCAGTCTGGGGCTGTCTGCCTCAGAGGACAGCTAACATGCAGAACCTTCTCACCCAGGATCCACACGATCTAATGAGCGAAGCAGCTGGTATTCAGTAGGCACTGTGGTAGTCTGTACGAAAACTGCTCAAAAAGAACAGCTGTGAAACCAGAAAAATTAACAAAATCAACGCAATCACATGCATTGCTAGGGACTAAGGACAAAACAATGGGGAGACTTGCACTGGCAAGACAAAAAGGTGATGAGAAACTGATCTGTGAAGAGCAGGCAGTGGCCACAAGCACAATCAGGAGAGTCAAGCACCAAAGCAAGAACCCTGAGAGGAAGCTGCTCAGCAGTATCACACAGGCAGGTGGAGTCACGCCTATCCTGAGAGGACCTGCCCACAGGGCTCATGTGCACAAGGCCACAGCATAAAGTTCACTGTGGGTGTGAAGATGTGTGTTCACATCGTCACATCTACCCATCCTCCAAGTTACACCAGCGCTGAGTCCAAAATCCAGCCACCACACTGTCACTACTTATTGCTCATTCGCTGAGCTGCCTACCCAGAGGGGAAAGGGGAAACTCAAAATGTGTTTTTATTCAAGGAACTTCTTTTGTTAGCACTTCTGAATCAGACAATAGGATTCTGCAGTGTTTAATAGGAAATTGTGTCCCTTGTCAAGAAGAGACATGAGCATTGCATCCCTACTAAACAGCAGAGGACTACTCCAGAGTTGTGGGTACCTTTGCAAGTGGAGTCATGGCCTTTTACACTCCTGGCCTGCTCTGGACTCCTTGACTCTTGTGCTACTTGCACTCCCTTGAACCTAGCCCTTAGTCAGGAGGAAGGGAGAGGACAGGTATCTATATTCTGCCCTTTTGCTTATCTTCTGTAGGCCGGGCACAGCCACTCCCACCTAGAGAAAACCTGACTGTTTTCTGCTTCTGTCTCTTCCAGCCACAACAGCAGCTTTCCCAAGGGGATTTCTTCATCCAAGACACGTACTGAATGTCTGGATCTGCTCCTCCAGTGGAACTCATTTCTTACAACAACAAGCATCTCTACGTGGAGGTTACCAAGAATAGGTAAAAAGTGTGAACACCATGAAAACATTCAGAACTGCTTATTGGCAAAGTTATCTTGCAACTTGCAAAGTATGACCACTCCAAACCAGAAATCCCTAAATATTTAAGGATCACACCCTCAAAAGCTGACCATTTCAACTGAAATATCCGACAGTCTAACTCACACACTGAGGCACATCAGTGACCTTTGATACCCTCTACACCTTCTCACAGGAAGAATCTGGCTTATTTCAAGATTGCAGCACTTTTAATACACCACCATGAAAGGTGTTGATACATAAAAAATTTAGGTTCTTTTGATTTGTGACGCCTTCTGAGCATGTAATACTGACTGAAACCATCACTAGCTTTATGCAACATCTAGAGAGCCCACCAACAACAAGAAGTCCCATCTCTGCTACTGCAGTGAAAGAAAAATCGCACATTTAGATATACAGGAATTTTCTTTTAAAACAACAATACACACACACGACAATTAGGAATGGCTGAAATTTGTGAATTAATTGTAAAATGAATACACACAATTTAAATCAATAAGAATAACACATCAAAAATTAATGGATTAACTAATTTTGACAACCACACTTTAATTACTTATTCCAACAGCTACAGTGTACTAATGTACTGCAGCATATTTAGTGAATAAAAAGACTTCAGAGACTAAAACATGCTACAGCTTTTTATATATTAACGGCATGCTGAAAGGTGAGAAAGGGCTGCTGGCCAGCTTATTAGGCAAGACATCATACCGTGCAGTAAACAGAGAACTAAGATCCTATTGTGTTTTGCTGTAACTATGCACATAAGAAAATCTTGAAAGCAGGTTACTAATAAAACACAAACTTCTGTAATTATCCACACACAATTATATAATTATTTATCTGTTTCTCTTCTGCTAACCAATTTGTGAAACCTAGCAGCACACAACTGCAGAGAAATTAATAATCAGCCTTTCCCACCGTGCTGATCTGGTTGATCCCCACATTAGAACTAAACAGAAGTCACTTACCAAGCTAGCTAATTAAAACTGTCTAATTTTAAGCTTACATATTTGAGCCAAATACCCTCCAAGGCCTCTCAGAAATTCTGAGGCAAAATTGTGATGGTAAATTAAATCTTTCAAGCCTACCAGTGGGCTTCAACAGCCAGGGAATCTATCCAGGACTCTGCATGAGCTTACTCCTCCACCAAGAAGCTTCGTGTTGCTATAGGAAGTAAAAACTGTGATTATAAAACCAAGAAAAATGCAAGGGTAATAGGATGGAAAATAAGACAGGAAATATAACATTTCCAGCATATAAATCAACAACTCACCATCTGAAGTACTTGGTGAAATAACTGGTTCAGCTTAAATCACAGTTCAGAATACAGAGTATAGTTAAGGTCACAGAAAAAATGGCAGCTAAAAATAAGCACTGGTAGCTCTTGAAAAAGGGAACCAAGTGCATCCTAGAGGAGACTGCAGGGTCGCACAGTGAAAGATGATGAATTGGAAGACTTCCCTGTATAAGGTACAACCAGCCCGTGGTATTTCTCACTGTACCATGCCACTGAGCCGAAGAATTTCTCAAATTTAAAACCCAAGATTGGTTATGTGGTTAAATAATAAACTAGCCACAATTATAAAGGCTTACACAAGCCAAAAGTTTGGAACAGTCAGTAAACAATATATTTTGGAGCAACCCAGGCTCTAACTTTCAGGTATACAACTTTTATATCAACCAGGTTATCCACTATTAGCAAAGTTGATTTTAGTTACCCTTTCTGCTGAAGCATTTGTCTCTACTCTAAGCCACTGTCTTCCAAATCAGTCCTAATACTGGCCAAAATGGACCAGAGACACACCAGAATGGCAGCTCCCTAATTCTCTAGTATCATTACCCCAAATACTCAACCCCTGTTTCCTCGTTGTTATGCAGTCACAGTCCACCCTTATAATTAAAGTATTATTCACTCGAAAAAGGAGCAGAACATGCCATTTCAGAAGAAGCTGGCAGTAAAACAAGCAGAATTTATCCTTCCTTGAAAAGCCACAGTGTGATAGTGACTTTTGCTGAAAAGAAGCCATTAAGAAAGTAATAATCATCAGATTTTAAGAATTCATGCAGAGATAAAATCTCTTCAGTTTCTATCCATTATAACACCCTTTGTGGTTTTTTTATACAGTGCCTTGCCATTCAAACCCATGTACTGCATAGACTGAAACGGGGGGGAGGTCATTAACGCTCAGCTCTCCCTAGCTACACAGCCTCTTGAAAGTACCCCTAAATTTCATACGATGCTAACTGTTGCCATGTGCACAGCATGCATAAGGTACATTAGATAAATAAAATTAATTAAACTTGGCCTTGGGATTCTTAACTCTCTATGCATGGCATTTGGAAAAACAGTTACCCATGAGCTGTCTCCAAACCATTTTCATATCCTTTCAGAGCCTGTAGCTATGCTAACCTAAAGGTTCCTTAAGCCCGACTGCTATATTGCCTCAATATAAAAATAGACTTCTGCCAGAAAAAAATTGCAAAGAAAGCACAGAAATTATCAGTGTCCACAGGCAGTCTCTAGGGCAATAAACGTGCTATTTCAGTATTGTACTGCATGTACTGTACCAACGACAGGCTCGGTACTCCCACACAGATTTCTGTCAATACATTGCTGTCTAAAAGATTTCTTTAGTCACTAGGAACTGTTTTCTTTCTTACTATAAAATTTCACGGCTCATCTGACCATTACTGGTTAAATATAGGTTTTGCACTTGCTGTACACATATACGAACATTCCTATACTTATCCACAAAAATGCACGCATACCTACAGAGATTACAGGGGAGCTGTAAATCCCATCTGTTTTGCAGTGAATTTCCATTCCTGCAGTGAAAATCTGACAGAACGACCTCAAGCGCCTACGAGATGGACCCACCATCTCTCCTTCTGCAGAATCCTTTGACTCTTGGGTTACTCCTGTGCCTCTAAGCTATTCTGTCCTGTCAGGGCACTGGAGATGACTGAGGAAAAGGAGGAAACTAGAACCTTCCAGTTGGTTACGTCCACTCTGGAGAGCAGTGTGTGCTGTGGAGCCAGGATCTCCCTGCAGTGCAGGGCTGGGCTGAAGAAGCACCATAACCACCTCCCACCTGATATTGCACTAAACATAGTCATTGCTTTCTGACCTTGCTCTCTCCCCTGCAGCACTACTTTAGTCCAGGGCTGGTTGTGGAGACCCTGCCGGCTGCCTTATTCCCACAGCATAGCCATGTCCATAGTTTCATTTTGTAGTAGTTAATATGGAACTTCCCAAAGCCCTGCATTCTGCATGTTCCTCAGTGAGGCGACAACAGCCCAGCTGTCGGCAGGCCTCTGGCTATTCCCCAGTCTCCCTTTTCCTCTCTTGCAAAATCTGCTCCAGTCTACAGAGAGCTTATGACATCTCGGAGATGGGAAACGCCTCATCTTTAAGATTGCATTTTACACGTCTATGGCTTTGCTTGACGGTGTGTTAAGCACGAAAGGCACAATCATATTCTTAAGAGCTGCAACATCTTCACTGGGGCGCTTTTTTCCTGTTGAGTGAGGTATTTGTATTAGCAGTGCTGCCCTGTCCTTAACTGTTCTTTACCTTAAGTGTGGAAGGAGACAGAAGCATTCAAAAGCATATGAAATGCAACATGTGACTACCTACTATGCACATTGTTATCTTCCTTGAACATACATTAATACACATATTCTTCCTCCATATGCACATTATTTCTTGAGTCAAAACAGAAATAAGGTTATTCTTCCAAGACTTCCTCGCTGTCACTAAATCTACTTGCACATCTTGCAGTGGGAGTGGAATGGGGGAGGAACATGATGCAGTGCCATTCAAGGAGAGCACTACACTGATGTGCAGAAGGAGGAGAAGATGGGAAAGAAGTCAAGCAACAAAAAACTCATGTAAATGCCAAAACCAGCCTGCATCAAACACTTCCTTCTTTTTGCTCAAGAAATCACTATACTTCCTGAAATTTTAGGCTATCCAAGTTTGCACCCATCCCAGACAGTCCTGGGAATGGATATAAAAATGCCAGTGATTGTAAGGCCAGAAGCCTCATCCTAATCTGCCCGATGCAAGCAGATCTCTGGAGCAAGCCTGAAGGCGCAGGGTGGCTGCACCAGACCCACGTCCTCAAGCAGCATCTGCCAGTGTGCAAAAAAAGACAAAGTTTTAGTGAGCCCTGGTTTAGCAAACCATTTTTTTGTTTCAGAATTGAGCACTCAGTGCTAAAAGGGTGTATTTATTAGTTTACCTCAGTAAATTTCCTTCAAAAAAGGCAAAAGACATGCAATGCTTTCCTTCCTCTTTATGCAGTATCTGCCATAGGATTAAAATGAAATGGCTTCCTCTTTTGTTAAACTCTGTTGACTCTCTCACTCATGCCTTTTTCTTCCCCTTCTCCCAAACAGTACCAGAATTCTGGGAGAAATTAAATGGACGCATCAGGCCATCGACAGAAAAATGTAACAACCCTAAATCCAGACGGGTCTGTTTCTGGGCACAGAAAAGGACACTGGAATGCTATTTCCCATTTGAAATGCAGACACCGAGAATGTCTAGTGATCACTTTACAAAGATACACACCTTTCACTCTAACCCTGCTGGGCTGTGAAGCTTACCTGGGTATAACACAAAAAAGCCTCACTTTACAGATTCCCAGGAGCTAAAACTGTGAGACCGAGTGTGCCAGCGGGCCCTGATTCTCCTTATCAGCCCATAACCATCCTCCTCTGTAATGCTCTCCTGAATCGCCCTTCCCTCCCAGGTAGGGGCTGAGCTGTGTTCAAGCTCTGCTCTGATTCTTTGCAGCTGCAGGACTTTGGATCAGTGAAAACAGCTAAATTGTAAAAAAAAACCTTTAAAAATCACCAGATTCTCCTTTGCTTTCCATCAAAACCATACAAATGGTGCAAGATTTCTGCGCCAAAGAATGACTGTCTTTATCATCACAATCTTCTGTCAAACATGAGCCAGATTCTGCTCTTGTAAGAAAAGCTGAAGCTCTGTACAGAACTGTGTGACGTGATGAAAATCTTGTCCTTCTCTATGATCCATCCTCTTTCTCCTTCTGTTTTTTCCACAAGTACTTTCTCAAAAAGATAAAAACCACAAAAAGTTTTAATGGACAACTTGTTACAGCACCTTCGTATCTCATCTTCACACACAGGTTTTCTACCGTAACTGTTCTCTCCTTTCATGGACAAGCAACCTAAAACACCTCATAAGATTGCCACTTGGAAAGCTTTGCCAGCCGTGCATCCACACACTCCCGTCAGGAACCCAGCTCCTCGCCAGGGAAAATGCCCTTCTGTCAGCCGGTTCATTTGCATTCTAGCTGATGAGGTTCTTCTCTTTGGGGTTTTGTACGTACTACAGCGTGCTGCCAGATTAACACAGAGATCACGGGCACCCTTCTTAGCAAGGGCTGGGCTCTTGCCTGGCGGTTCGCTCTGAGATTATATTCTGAGGCACTTTAACAAAAGCTGAGAGTGTTAAAATCATCTCAATTATTTCAAATCAGTTACTGTGGTTTTAAAAATTTTTCTCTACTAGTTTTAATTGATAATCAAAGATGGATCAAGATACCGGTTTTCCTCTATTAAAAAAACCCTCCTACTTAATTGCATGTAAAATGCCAGTACCAGCCCTACTTTTAGTTAGTTGTGAGTTCACAGCCTATGCAGATGAAACATAAAAGCTGCTGTAAGTCTACAGAGTATTGAAATGAACAGTAATTTATTTACCAATTTTACAATAGTTAGGACTCCTTTCTAAGCCAATGTCCAACTAAAATTTAAGTTAGGTAATTACTCTTCATATTATAGAAGGACCCTCTAGTAATGCTCCTATTTAGTGATGTATTTGAGTATCTGAACGTGTCACAATGTTACTCACTGCCAACAGAGCTAAACTTTGCTGCATTTTGTAGTTTCCTTTTCAAATTTTTTGAAAGTTCCACCAATTACAAGTGGGACTGAATCAATTCACAAGTTTAGTACCAAAATTTCATAAACTGATTGTTATTTCTATGAAGCAGTCGGCAAAATCCATTTTTCTTAAGTTTCCTAGTCACTAACAGAGCGCTGCGCTTGCATTCTGGAACAATCTTTTGGGGATTCCTCATGTTCCTCCTACTCCAATCCCATAATCCAGAACGTCTCAGAACGAAATCCTGCTTCTGACTGACTGAAACTAATGCCTTTAAAGCAAGTAATACAGTGCAGCTTATTACACTTTCAGTGAATACATGCTCAGCTTCAACTCCCTTGACCCACCCTACAAACACCATTAATAATCACTTGCACCCTCAAGGTTACATTTAGTACAGAACCTTCTGGATGGAGTAATTTGGCTTTTTGAGACATTGCTCCTAGGTCAGTACTAGCCCTTCAGCCCAAACACTAATGAGCAGTAGAAGGACCCTAATGGTTACAATTACCCTTTTCTTTGTAACATCAAGCCTTCACCTCCAATGGGTTAATAACTTCTCTTTTTCCTGGCATAACAAGAGCTTACTGAGAGGTTATGTTTAATTTTGTCATAGAATACAATATACACTTGCTGCCTTTAGCTATAAACTGAGACTGTAAACTACCTCAGTTCATTTCTGATGTTGATTGCAGCCACCTGAGTGTTATCACAACATGACATCATTTCTACTGGAAGGAATAAAATCTAGTGACCAAAATTTCAAACAGCCCCAACCAAACAAAATCAGAGAAGTTAGTCTGAAAAGTACAAACCTTTCGATTACAGGACTGAATCCTTCTCAGGCAGCATATAACTCTACTCAATTCTACGAGATCTTCCATCAGGGAAAATGTAAACAAAAAGAAAAATAACCTTCCTCCAAGCCTGACAGCATGCCAGAGACTTGCATTCTGGTGACTCTTCAGACTCTGCAAATTCAACCTTGCTTTTCTGAAAGCATATGATAGCTGTCGAAGCATACCCTTTAGTTTCCAAATAATCTTCCTAGAATGGCAGCAGCATCCTTTACCAAGCCTGCCCTTTCCATTTCTCTAGTACTTGCAGCCTCCGTGGGACTCTGCAAGCAACAGTCTGAAGTCAGACCCTACGCACACCCAGCAGACACAACAGGCACTGTTACTAGATCAGAGATCAAACCTGAAACCCATCAGGTACTGTTAGTATCTACGTAACAGACTCTCTCGCACCCTTCAGCATCTACTCCGCTGAAGCTTGATTTTTGCTGGGGTTTTGTTTGATCACCAGGGTCACTTCCTGCAGCAGTGTGATGGGGCAGCGGAAGAAAACACGCTTTGGGGGAGAACGGGTTGTTAGCTTGGGGGTTTCGTTGTCTTCCCCCTCCCAGTTTAAAACCAATGGGATCTGCACAGCTTGTTCAGACAATGCACAACTTTTCTCGAGAAACATCCATGAAAACTACAATCCCTAGAGAAAAAACAGGCCTTGCAGAAATTTCTGTTTCTACCTGAAATTTCCATTTTGAGTAGTCCTTAAAAATTTACTCTGTTAAAGACTGAGACAACAGTAAGACAAAATTACTGTATTTTGGAGAGGACATAACATGTAAATCTGCAGAACTTCTAATTTTAATTATCTACATCATCAATCAAATAGCAATCCGTGGAGCTTCTGTTCATCTCCTACATACCTCAACAACCACAAATTAAAACTGATCAGTCAGTACCAACAGCAAGCTTTGTATATTGGACATTCAAACCACAGGAATGATGTTTTGAGATTGTGTAGGGATCACTAATCAAGGACTAGGAGTATATTCCACTCTTTACAATTGGTTAATTCAAGGCATATATTAGTTTCCTCGTTTAAAAAATTCCCCCTCAGCATACCTTCTGTTCTTGTTCTTCCAGGGAGAGTCTAACAGTACCAGCTGCAGGCTGGGTCAGCAAGTGACAAGCAAGTCAAGTCTGGTTCTGTGTCACAGCAGCGCAATCTATTATTTTCTCTTTGCATCATATTCATAAACAATAGCCAATGGGATTAAGACTGTAAAAACTTGGTAAAACCATAACAGGCGCAACAAACAAAAAGACAGATAGTAATGAAGCTTATGCTAAAGCAAAGCTGCTGTTGAGGCTGCAGAATCACATTAGTCTATTATCTTTTTTAATTCAAGCATTTGACAAATAAAAATTATTCCTTTGCCCTTCCACTTATGGCCTTTAGAGAGAACGGTATGGGATGTCAAAAACATCAGCCAGTTACTCATTTTTAGATTATTCAGTTTCTAGGCCTTATTCATCAGGACTTCATGTTCTGTCTTACTACATCAAAAAAATCTGAATTCAGATGCTTTTATAGAAAACACAGATAAACTTGGAATGAATTACCCTTTCGGAAAGTGTGCCCTTTGAAGAGATGCAATGCAGGAAGCATTTCCTGAGCAGGCCAACACAGCTCAAGTGTGATGTCAGGGTCATTATTCCAAGTTTTTACCAAAACATCCTGGATCAACAGACACAGAGAATGAAAAACCTGTATCGCTAAAGCCTGACAGAGGTCACAGCCCCTTCGCTTTTGTGTTAACCTCTATTATCAATACTTATCTACCACTGTTATCTGGAAAATTACATTCTGTTCCACGCAAATTAAGATGTTTTAATGGTACCAGTTAACACCACTGAAATGCCTATTACACAAAATCAGAGCTTGTTTTTGGTGGTACCTTTAAAGCATCCCTAAGAATATCCAGCAATTGCATCAGCTTCATTTCAGTTTCCTAAAAGGCCATTGCAGTCTTTGTGACTTTATTTCTTCATAGGGCAGACAAGCAAGCTGTGAGATTCACAGGTAACATTTCATACAATTAACCACAAGCACAGTAAAAATCAACAAGTTAGTTGACAGAAATTAATTGCAGGATTGAGGAATCCCAACCTGAGGAATCCCCTACGTAGGCAGCACAGGAAAAGAAACACAATTCTCTGTCACCATTTACAGTGGTTGCATGTGTAATGCCATGGCCTATAGAAAAAGTATTTCCCATCTGTGAATGGATTCCATGTTTTGAAATACCATTCCATAAAAGCCAGAGGAAATTTTACTGGTTTCTAGAACAGTGGAATACTGCTAACAGTAAAATCAGGGACGCAAAGAACACTTTCCTGTTAGAGTTCTGAAGTCCTTGCTCCTAAGCTGACAGAGGGGCACTGCTGCCCTACAAATGACAAATCACAAAATCTCAGGCAGCATAAGGGAACCACTCCTCTTGTCGTTAATTACAGCCTTTTAAAATAATTTAAAAATAATTTAAAATAATTTTACCTTTACGAGGGTAAGAAAAATCAGAATTTCAGCGGAGGGATTGCCTTCCAGCGCACACTGCTCAAAGTCTTCCCTCTGAAGTCAGACACCAGTCTTCACACAACCCTACCCATCCTGAACCACACCACCCTACCCATCCTGAAACACAAAACTATTTTCTGTAGATCTAAATTCACTGTGGACCACATCTATCACTAGAAAATTTACACCCCTCTGTAAATCCCAAAAGGTAACTTTTGCTAATTGACCACCACGCTCCGGTTGGTTCCTTCCCTACCCAGAAGTACGTCCCAAGCTGCTGTCCTCACTCTCACCCGATGGCTGCCCCAGAACTCCAAGGATGGGGCGGGAGAAAAGACGGCTTTCAAACAGAGGGATGCCTTGCCTCAGACACCCTGCTTTTGAACTCCAGAAGCCCAGTCACAAACCACAACTTGAAAACCTCTTCACTCTTCAACCACTCACGCACAAATGGATCCAGTAACTCTGCAGGGTTCCTGCAAGAGACTCGGCTCCGAGGATCAAGACTCTTTCAGTTAGACGACCAGTACTGATGTTGGATTTATACTACATATGGGGTATATACCAGCATGGAGAGAAATTTCTGCACGTTTTCTTGTGATCTAAAGAGTCAAGGAGAGGCAGGACTGCTCAAAACTCCAAACGTCTCTCAGGAGAAGACAGGTCCAGGGAAACTGCAACATTCACCTTCTCTTTCCTCAGTTACCAGCCTCCCATTATATCTGTCCTTTACTAAAATACAACATAGGAAATCTCAGGAGAATAAAGAACAATACTAAGAAGAGATCCCACATTCAACCTGATAATCAGATGCTTATTTTTTAAATGCAAGAGTTAGAAGTGCTGCCAGCACAAGTATGTCGATATTCAGGATCTGAGAATTAAAAATAGCAATGTAAAAAGTGAATGCTTTTTCTCCCCTCTTCTTTATGCTTAATTTCTCTTTTCTAAAGGTACTTTGCACATTGTTAGGTAGGTATAATATGTGTGGGATGTATTGTTGAGGTTGCCATGGTTTCTCATTATTAATGAGCTTTGAGACTTTTTAATCTAACCAAATACATTCATAATTACTACATCTCTTTTCTCCCTTCCCCCCCTCCCTCCAAAGCACTCCAAAAATTACTGGCGGTAAAAGTAAAACTAGTGATTTGAAAGACAATAAAACATCAAAGTAAAAGCCCACCCTCAAAGAGTTGGCAAACAAAAGCTTAGGAAAGTAACAGGAGAAAATTACCACCACCAGACTCAGGGATCTGTTCCACGTCCTTGTGTCTGTGAACATCTACAGTCAGAATGGTATTCTGTTCTGTTGGGTGCAAAATTCCCCAAAACACAGAGAAAACCAAGTCACATTTGTCATCAGCAGTGATGGTGAACCACCGAACGCTGGCTGCATCAACTCTGCTGCTTTCTGCTAGCTCTGCTCTGTGCTTCAGGAGAGACCCCACCGCTCAGATGCTCGGTGGCCAGCGTCCCCGGCGAAATACACGACAGCACTACTCACAGCCTTGACTTGGCAAAGCCAGGGAGCAACTGCCTGACTTCAGAAACAAGAATCTGAATGGGACAAGTCAGGCACTTACAGGCTGGGCCTTTTTTGACTAATTCACTGAATCAAAGTAAACAAAAGTGAAAAGGCAGAAACACTATTCATTTAAGAAACAGGGAAAAAAAAAAGACCTATTTCCTCATCAAAGTGATTTGCTTTTATAATACTGGATCAAGTAAATGGAAATAAATAAGAACAAAAAGCCCCTGCCTGTCAAATGTACAACTAAGGAGAAAGGCACTTAATGCTTAGGCAGCCTTAAAAACACTTTTTGCATGAGAGCTGCTTGTCAGCTGAAGCCATTTACAGTCACACAATTTTTGGCTGCCTCCTGATACTGACGAAATAGGTCAAGGTGTAGAAGTAATCCAGGCCCTGTAAAAGCTCTTTGTCCGAACCATGTAAGCAAAGGTGTATTTGTTACTTACTGCCATTTTTAACCTTACCTCGGGAGGTGAGGATTAAAAGAAATTCTTTCCTTCAATTTGTAGGCACACCAAACACAACTACCATGTTTTTACATGAGCAGGTTTTTTTAGCCTTCAAGAAACTAGCAGATTGAAACTGCAGTGTTTATACAACTTACAGTAAGCCAAGCAGCTGTGGCTGAGAGTCCTCAAAAGCATCAGTCACTGCAGGGACAGAAGCTGAAACATCTGAGGGCTCCCTGTGGAAATTCCACCACATGCTGTCCTAAAGCCCTGCAAGGCACTCGTGCGCTTACCATCCCTCTGTAGAGACAACTAGACAGATAAAGACCAGTAAAGCACAGACAAGGCAAGGGACTCACTTCACTTTTCACAGAAAATCTGTGCCAGAGTGGGACACTAGATCAGCTTCCAAATTCTTAAGATTTAATTTTCACTCGTGGTACTCTGTCCACAGACCACTCCTCTCCGTAAGGACGAAAAAGGACATCGGCACTACCTCTGGGCAAGACAGATGACTGAAACCCCGTTGTGATGCCAGACATTGGAGGAGCCCTAGCACGTAAGGGCAATTTGGCAGAAATTTGGAGGGAAAAAAAAAAAGACTTCTGCAGAACTCAACATGAACTTAAGCATTGTGAAATAAACTTTCGATGCCAGCTTCCTGCATAAAGCGTCTGAGGATTCAGACATTCCAGCACTGCTTTCTTTCCGATAAACTCTTACAGAAGGAAACAAAATTGCAATCTAAACTTCCATCCTGTGTTCTACTGTGAATCAGAATTTGCTGATTTCTCTTGGAAAGGTCATTTGCATTTCACTTGCGAGCTCCCAGAAAGCAGTTCATTTGAGCAGTGCTTTGCTAGAACATGGTGTCATAGAACCACACCGCCATCTGTCCACTGAGCTCACGGTGATTGCACGCGGGAGGCGGCTGTCCCCGGGGCTGCGCAGGATGGAACAGCGGGCTGGCTCCCATCTACATGACAGACTTCACCTAGCCCAGCCAGAAAAATCAGCACCATTTACTGAAAAGGTTATTGAACAATTGTCACTACCTCCCTTTCAGCATTTGCTTATACCTGTAACAAACCTTAATCACCCTGTAATACTCTTCCTGCTATGTGGCTTTCTAATCCATAATTTTATAAAAGACAATACAAATCCATTACATGGCTGCTTCTTGCAAAGCAGAACATCAAAATGCCATAAAAACACTGAGTATTCCAGGCTTTAATGACAGGCAGTATGAGAACTAATACTAATCTATATTCACTACTTTGGTTCAGCCAAAGAACTATACTATCTTCAAGCGCCTCAAATTTTGAAGTACCACCAACAAAGAGAAAGTTTCTAAAGAACTCCCATGGTGTAGAAGGTAAGAAGATCCATAAGGCAATTCATGGCGCTGGAAATATATTTTCAGTGGCTGTTCTGTGAGACTCATGAAGAAATTGTAGTCTTTCCTAATTTCAGTGAGTTTGATTTCACAAACCCGATTCCATTTAATCTGGGGGACAATTTTTGCACTGTGAAGAGAGAAATAGTGAAGGATTTTTTTAATTTTTTTTTTTTTAAGATAAAGCGTCATCACTGTGCAAGGTTAGAAGACATGATACGGTATATTCTGATTACACAACTTGACTAGGCAAACAGACACCGTGGAGGGGAAATGGGAATGAGCAATAGGAAGGAGTACTGAAGTTTATCTGTCTTAACACTTCTTTTTTAACATTGAAGCACAAGATTCCTCAGGAATATTATCATGGATTTAGGGACCTTGCCATGGCATTAAAGCATTAAGACCATTTCTCTCTGTCTCTGTAGCACCAGTAAATGCTCTCCAGATACAGCCATGAGGACAGACTCAGCTTCCCACTTCAGCAATCCCTGCACAGCACCATACAGCATAGATGAACTCAAGGGGCTTTGCGGAATCCTGTATCTTCATCAAATTTGGGTGTTTTTCTATAGAGAAACAGCACAGCACATCCTTGACTACAGAAATTCCCCAGGCTAATGGAAAGTTCCTGATCCAAAGCACTAAAGTGTCTCAGTAGAACTACTGTAGTGTTTCTTTTCACATGGCCAACAGAATTGATTTCTTTCCTAGTCTCATGCTTATTAATGTCTGAGTATAATACTATTATTAGACATCAAACTAGCTATCACATGAGAGAAGGCTCTTCTGTAGAACCTTATTATCCAGTTATTCAGATCGGGACTGTAAAATAAAGCATTTCAGCTTGCCTAACCTGAAGCAGGACATTCAAGTATATGCAAAGGAAACCACTGCTTTCTCTTCAAAGCAGAAAACAATCTTTTCTAAATGTTAAAACTTTATGTTTACATATGTCAAAGCCAAGCATGAGAAAAATCACAAGTCAGGGGAAAAAAAAAAACACACATCAAATAGATTGGTCTGATTCAGCATCACAAGATTTTAAAATAACTACTGCATTCTTTGGGTGGTGGAATGTCAAAGAGTTGATGAATAGACAGACGTTTGGCCTAAAACATAGGACGACTTTGCACACCACGTTCACACAGGCTGTTTTACGCTCCCCCCCCCCC
>Ga0065711_1003071_pt1 | contig 29946 bp, 3 predicted proteins | sample Hoacrofraction12_FD_59098 | JGI IMG/M metagenome (GOLD analysis project Ga0065711, IMG submission 59098) | Hoatzin crop microbial communities from Cojedes, Venezuela - Epithelial fraction 12 v2 (version 2) | ecosystem: Host-associated > Birds > Digestive system > Esophagus > Crop | place...
AAAAAAAAAAAAAAAAAAAAAAAAAAAGAAACAAGTAGTTCCTTGCTAAGAGACTTCTGAAACTACATGTCAAAAGTTTCCTAATGTCGAGGTTAGAGCCTTCCACCTTTCCCACCATTTAAGGCTGAGCACAGCTATGTGTAAATTTTGTGCATTTCTGCTTTGCTGTTACCAAAACATTAGTATTCTCTGGCCATTGCAAAACCTACTTGTTGGTTTCAATGATTTCAAAAGAGTTTTTTGTTTTAGTTTTTATGCTTCCTTAGGAAACCAGGCTAGTAAGCAAACCAACTGCCTATGTAGGTGTACATCGGCATATGTCCGTTTCAATCACACCCGTGCAGAGATTTTTATGTGCACAGCGTCTCTCTTGTTTTCTGGCTTCTTAATCTTAACTATCTGAAAGGCTGCAGATAAGACATTGGAGAATCTCAAATAGAGCACACTTACAGTTCCAGGCACAAGGAAACCACTCAGAGCTTATCAGCAGCTCTAATACAAGTCTAGCGATTAGGACAGAAGGATGGGTCTTGGGAGCCATGGCTGAAATGAGTTGCTCTCCTACATGTTCCTGTGTGTCCATGAGCAAGCCATGCATGGGTTTTTTAAAAAAAAACCTAAAGAGACCTAAATCCATCCAGAGACATTAGGCAGGGTAGCGCACAGACTGAAACAAACATCTCTAGGATGTGCCCCTGAGGAGCACTAAACACAGAGACCTTTGCGACTGGATCCCATTCAGCACTACAGCAAGCGCTTCATGTCAAGTGAGGGGAATTTAGTCTCCGAAGAGTACAGTCACCCAAAACAGAGCATGCGTGACTGCACTATAAATCTGCTCGCACCTTCCTCTCCTCTTCCCACCCGAGAAGATCTTCATGCTTTCAAGGCATGGTGGCAAAAGTAGCTTCACAGAGTCTTTGTTCACAGAGATGGGGAGTGTGCAAACCCTTTTTGATTTAGAAACAGCTGTTTTGACATCATTCCCTTTGTGAGGATGCACAAAAGATTTTGGTTTTGTTCCAGACCAAGTCAGGAAACCTTGAATGTTTCCACAGAAGAGTTCTTCAGCTGCTCACTTTCTCTTGAATTTTCCAGGGTTATTTTCTCTTGGGATGTCTGGTTAACTTGTTGAAGTTACCGGTTCCTCTGGCATCTTGGATCTTTCACTTTGACCCTCTTATCCTTGGCTTCTCCCTTTTCCCAGTCTGTATCCCACATGCTTATTTGTTTTATCTGGTCCGTCACAGAAGCCATTGTGTTCACTGGAAGCTGATGTCTGGGACTTGGCACCCACTACAGGGCTAACAAAAGACCATAATCCTGGCTTTTGAACCGTTCATCCACACAGCTCAGCTGTGCAGGGGTGTAAACCTGCGATTACCAAACACAGGGCGACTGTCCCACCTGTTCCATCATTTCTCCACCTTATGTGCACTCACTCTTAGGACTGTAAGCAATTACTCTGCTAGGTACTAAATACAATATGCAGCACATGGTAGTGTAAAATTATGGAATTTGGGGGTTTTAATGAGCTCAGGTGCAATACAAAAGAACTTTTTTTTTTCCCTGTCCATAAAATTATATGGCTTGGAATCAGGGGTTTATACAGACCTGGACAAAGCCATTTTATTTAAAGGGTGGGTGTGGGGGGGAATACAACAACAACAACACCCTAGCCCAGCACAATTATATGCAGATTTGTTCATAAATCTAGGCTGGAGCAGATGTGCTGCACATGTTGAAAATCCAGAGCATGTTGCTGGAACTTAAAACATAAACATGAACCTGTTTCCAAAGAGGAAAATCTGCTCACAGCGAGGAGCTGACCCTGTGCTTTAAACAAAGATCAAGTCCATTCTGCCTGTTGTGCCTTTGCCATGTGTTTACTTTCCTTGTTTGGTGCCTAGGGTGGCTTAAGGAATAGCCAGAAGAAAAGAAGCAATTTACCTAGGTCAGACAAGAGCCAGTGGCACTCTGGGTGTAAGGAAACAAGAGGTCAGATGTGAACCAACTCATCCGGCTATCAAGGGTCCTATTAGACTGGGTCAGCAGTATCATGACGGATCTATCATCTGTATTTTTAGATGCTTGAAGTCTTTTGCCCTGTAGCTAAATTTTGCAGAAAAACATAACTGCACTTCACAGTGGGTAAGGCTGTAAGAAATAGTCTGCTTTAAACACAAACCTGCACTCTGTAGGTAGTTGGAAGTGAAGTTCCTGTAGCCGTCTGTGTGATTAAATTCCTTTGGAGGGTAGCAGGGCATGCTCTTGAAGACTCTGCACCCTGACTGAGCGCCACCACACTTGCTCTTCTTAATGGTGACAAGCTGAAACGCTGACAGCCCCTCCTATCCGAGGCTGTGAGCTTCCAGATTTCAGCATGATCTGATGCATGTCTGATATATGTGGTAGGACATGCTGCATTTTTCTCTTTTCTTGGCTTTTTATTTTCTCAAAAAGGGGTGTGGGTTGCTCCAGGGACACGGAGGATGCAAAGTGCTTTCTTCCTGACCCTTGAAAAAGATTAGCCCTCCAGGTAAGGGGCAAAGGTGACTTTCTGGTTAATATGAGGCTGCTTACATCCCATCTACTCCCACTGGGTGTTTAGACGAAGAAAGGAATTCATTCTCCATCACCAGGCACGATGTTGCCATGACCTACATGAATATAGAGGTTCCAACTCTCTTTCATCTTCTGGAGGAAAGGCGGTGGTGGATGCGGTCATCTGTGTGCACATGCATGTGTTCTCTTAACTCTCCATGGAAGATGTTTGATTTAGGCATGATGCTGAAATCTGTGCTCATCTGCTTATCCCACTGCCTACAGGCTGGGCTGCTGGTGGGGTTAAGAACTTTGGTCTCTAGGACTCATATACGCATTCGTGCCACTGCTTACACTGGCAGTCGGCGCAAAACTGTGCTTATGGGAGCAGGATACTTGTCTGGAGGTTTCAGAGCTTGAGAAACCTGCACCTCTCTGGTAAACTGCTCACAATTTATTTTTCTTTAAATCAAACAGCCATGAAGGGGAATGACTGTTAAAAATAGTGAGATTGATGTAGATGTGGATTATGTCAGAAAGGGAATGAGCAGATTATGCTGAGAGCAGTCACAAATGAAACCTATCTCTTTGATTAGATGAGGGTAAGAGAGAGGTGTATCTGGATCAGCCCCACACTTACTGCCACCGATCCTGCCCAATGTCTTTCCTTGCCACCTGTACAGCCAGGGACCGGGCTGCCCTGGCAGAGGTGTTATGAACATTAAACCTGCCAAGGGCAGTGAGGTACCTCCATGCTTTGTTGAACAGGGTTGAACAGGCATTGTGAGGACTAATTGAAAATGGGTTTTCGTTTGAGAAACACTCACACGTATGACCTCCATTAGCTAATCAGGTTTCCAAGGGGTTTTACAGTTTTGAAGCCCAAAGGCTCCTACCACTGACAGTACGCAGCCCAGGCACCACACCACACAGACGAAGCTAAAAGGGCTGTCATTGCTGACATGTTCACCTTAAACTGGAACATTTTAAATGTTCCCAGTGGCCCAACTATTTGTCCTTCCACCTGACTACCATTCAATCCATTGCCCGCAAATATGGTAAGAGGAAGAAAAAATGCATTATTATTAATAAATGAATGGAGCTATTTGCTATTTATTATTTAAGCCCTCAATACTGGCAGGCTTTAGTGATACATGAAATATAGGCAAGTAATTTATTTATTAGGGAAAATAATGATTTTTCCCCCCTGTTCTGGAGCCCTCTCTGACCCAAAACAGCAGGGGGTTTATCAAATACAAATACGATGACTTGTGATTTTAGAGTCTTTCAGAGCACTGTAACTGACAACCTTTTTAACATAAGTACATTGAACAAATAATTTATAGAAGTATTCTGGGAATATTTTAGGGTGTTTTATTACTACTTCTGAAAGCTATGGCATGTTATTGATTTTGGTGTATTAATATAACCTAAAAGTGAGGGCACATGCTTGCCTCCTAATCCAAATCAGCTTTGATGGCAACCCGTATATTTTACTGAAAGGAGCCTTGAACTAACGGCAGAGGTTAACAATTACACATCATAGCCAAAAGTTTAAGATAATGAATTTTTCTCATTACGCACTGTCCAGCTCCCACCACAGGAAGTTCTCCACTACTCCCTCCTCAATGTCTCATCCAAATTTCTCCAGTAGCTCTTTGTCAGAAATTTGAAGCCTTATTCTTGCATTTGTGTCACGCAATTTACATTGTATTCATGAAGGCTTCCACTGAGGAAGTGTCATCATCATTACTGTTTTCTGTATGCTATAAAAATAGTGTGTTTCTCTTAAAATGGGATTGCTTGCTTTCTTTATATTTTTTCATGTATATATGTGTGTGTGTGTGTAGACACAGGCATAGGTATATATAACAACAGCTGTGATATCACACACACACATATATATATATGTGTATATATATATATACATCTCACATTACTGGATGTGGGTATTTATCTATTTTGTTCTTTGCTGCTCCTGGCGTACTGCTCTGGGGCACTACGGAGATGTTCAGTTCCCCTGTCTGCTTCTCTCCGTCTGTCCGAAGGGTCCAGAGCAGCTTCAGTGCAGTGTGTCAGGAAGGCTGGCACCTCTCGCCCTTGCTTTCCGCTGACCTGGGTACCTGGGTACTTCATGCTTCAGTGAAACTGGACCAATTCACCTGGCTGCTGAAAACTGTCCAAGAGCACCAATGGCTAATCGTTGCCATCGCTGTGCGTAAGTCAGCCAGGTGACTCATTAGAGGACTCTCCAAACTGCACCACCAAATGTGTGCTCCTTTTTTTTCTCTTACAGAGTTTTCTTAGTAGCCTTCTCTGCTGACAGTAAGTTCCACCGTGGTTAATTCCATTCTGGAGGAGTTTTTATCCCACATTTAGTTCTTGGCTTGAAAAAGGAATGGTGGACTTTTTTTAAATGCCCTGACATAGCAACCCTGTGAACTATGATTCTTCTCTAGCTGCACTTTCTTAAAAGCATCCAAACAGATTTTTGAATTGTCATTATCTTCCTTTCCTTTCAACAAAAAATGGTTCTTTCATGTCATATTTGTTTTCCTGATCATTCAGTGGTGCCATCAGTGATGGCTTTGTGATGGGAATTCCTGGTTCTGCCAGTATGTTGATTGGGCAGAACCTTTTAGGACAGCTCTGCAGCGTTAGGGGCCATTAATGAGTGACAGACAGACAGCTTCAACAGCAGAGTGAGGGACAAAAGTGAGGGAAGCTGGTAGAAAAAAATCGTTCCAGATTAGTACCCTGCTTCACACTTTCTGTGAACTCCATGGCTGGGGCAGTCAGAGACTTGTGCTGCACTTCACCAGCTCTGGCCCCTTGTTGCCTTCCTTTGCTGCTGTCAGCATGGATGTAACAGCATCATGACGCTATTGCTGCTGCTGCTCACATTAGGAGAGAAAGGCACAGGGCACATGGAAAAGACCCTTAAGTCTTGAGGTGCTGTTGTCCTCAAAGCCAGACAGACTCTTGCTTGCCTTTATGCCATGATTTCTGTTTAAAAACCCTAAGCATTGGGATGTGTGTGAGACGGACTGAGCAGTATGCATTAAAATAGCATAAAATAGGGGCTTTTTTCTTCTTTATTTGGGGTAAGAAATTCAATCAAAATAACTCTGGAGGCAGGAAAAAGCATACAGATCTTGAGGAGCAGGGAACAGGCCATCTGGCTGAACATGCCGCCCGTTAAAATGTACCTTAATCCCCACTTCCTGCTTTTTTGCCATATGCTTTGCTGTGTGAAAAGTCAGGTACAAAGCGGTGCCCTTAAAAGAGAAGTTTCATTCCTGGTCACCTAAAAAGGTGACTCCTAATTAAATCCAAAAGAGGCATTTTATATTCATCATAGTAGATTTACTCACATCTTTATTTTCCAATAAAATGCGCTTGCTCCTCCTGTCCTTGTGACACGACTGATGACACTTCCCACCCAAGAAGTTTCTGGCGGAAGGACTTTTACTTTCTCTTTTTTACACAATTCAAAATTTGCTTTCCTGTTTTTGGTGGTAAAACTCCAGCACTATTTGTGTCCTAGTGTAGTCAAAGTCCTCAATCTCAAAGAAGGAACATCAAGGGCCTTGGGTTGAAATAGAAGATATAACCTGTACGCCTGCTTCCTTTGCAGTCAACATTTAATGATTTGTAAGTAGTAATAATATACTCAAAAAGGAGAGAAGATGCTTAAATGCAGTGCTAAGCAATTGCAAATGTAAACTAGCTCTTGGGCCTGTTGCAGGTAGGCTTTATCGATACAGGTTTTGGAACATACTGGGCAGGGCTTGATATTGAGGAGCATTTCTTAAACTTTGCAATTTTTAAGCTTCATAAACTTTTCAAGCTTTCAAAGCAAATCTTCAAGCCCTGGCTATTTTACTGGTCTTCTGGCAAGATAATCCAGGCTTTTAATATTGCTTTGGTGCTGGAACTTGTCTCTCACATTGTCTCAGAGTTAGACCAAGACAGAGGCCCTTTGGAAAGGGCCGCCAAACCCTTTAAAAACTGATGGGAGCCAAGAAAATTTGTGAACAAGCTCAACCATTCATCCACTGCATCTCTTGCGCAGGATAGTCCAGGACAGTGGTGGGACAAGCAGGCAGTTTGCCCTGGGTCTCTTATTTAGTGGGCTATAGACAGGCCCTCTACAGTATTTTATTTCCTAATGTGCAGTGGATTGCATGAATTACAGTGCTCCTTTCCTCCAGGTGCATGTGCTACAGAGAGATCCTGTTGTTGTTTTGGGTTCTTTATTTTTAGGTTCAGTGGATTTTATTGGGTTATTTTCCTACCTTGTGAACACAGGCACCAGGTAGTCAATAACAATCGCTCCATTAAAAAGGAAAAATAAAATCTTCAGTGTTAGCTGCACACACTAGAAATAAAAAAGAGGAAGGGGGAAAGATGAAGGGAAAAACAGATGCCAAACATTGTTTTACATGTCACAGCGGCTGCTGTTCTATAGACTCATGTCTTTGAATGAGTGCAAGTAAAACGTTACAGAAAAGGTGCATTGTATCGCATTCTTCTTCCATTCCTTGATATTATCACCTCTCAAAATCAAAATGCTTATTTAACAGCTACATTATCTTAAATTAACTTTTGGCTTCCAACCTGAGAACATTTTGGCCCAGACAAGACTCTCCTGAGGTTACAAACAAATCAATAGGAGGGCCAGGAATAGAAGATGGTTAGGCCTTCTGCGCTCCTTTTAACTACCAGATCTCCTTGAGCTCAAAATCACGTTGCACCCCAAGCCAAGTGAACACTGGGATTTTCGTCCCAGAAAAGATGAGCTCCGATTGCTCCTCTCCCATTGCCTAGGAGTGCTCTGTAGGCCTTCAGTGCCTCCCCAAGCTAGACCCTCTCTTAGTGCTGCTACTTCCACTGTCTACACAAAAAGCAATAAAAAACCAAGCCCCCATGTCTTCTGCTCCTAAGCGTTCAGCTCCAAGCACCAGTCACAACTGGTTTGCATTCCCTGCTTGCTTCTGCCATTGAAGCTTTATTTAGGCTTGATAGTGAGTGAAACAGTCAGGTGTAAGATTTTAGGTCTCCGCTCAGACGAATCGTGCACGGTACATGCCGAGCAGCCCGAGTGTTTACAACAGCCTGTGACAGAACGTGTTACTCATTGCGACTTGAGGCACTGCCACGGAAATATGGCACATTGCACAGAAATTGCTTTTGCAGCAAGCTAAAAGTCATGTTATTAGGGTCCTCTACTGGATTAAGCCACCAACATGCAATCCAACCCGATACCAGCAGTGAGGATTTATTACCGGCCATGACCTTCAGTCACATCAGAGCTCATGATGAACTCGCGGGGTGTGTGGGCGTGCGTGTTTTTGTGCACGTTTGTCTGCGCGTGTGTGTGCGCCAGTGCTATGAGGGACAGAGTGGCTGAGCTGTACGGGATCTGGGAGCGAATTCCTGTGGTGCGGCACCGCATCCAGAGCCCTTTGGTGTGTGTCATGTCCTGTGCTTGGGGTTCAAATCTGCTCCTGTGGTGCTTAGCCTGCAAACTACTTGCGTCACTGGAAGGCACTTGGGGATGAATGAGGGGTGCAATTTGTGTCTCAGTTACACAGATGGAGCCTGTTGAGGTTACGGGGTGACTGAGGGTAGTGGTAGCTCCCAAAGTCTTTGCCGTCTAGTTCACCAGCCCTATGAATATTCAGATTATATCCTCTCTGCTAATGCTGCCACACAGAATGCCTATTTGTTTCAAAGCTGTGAGTGTTTTGGGGGAGATATGAGCATCTGTCCAGGGGGAATTGGACTGAGATATCACCCGTTCAGTTTGCAAATAGTCCGGCAAACTGCCGACAGATGGCACTGATTTTCAGCCATGGTTTGCCGACTGTTACCGATTTCTTACCCGAGACTAAAGCACCAAAAAGCTCCGTCCTTCACTGTCAGCTAGGATCAGCTGTAATTTACCTCTTTTAGCCATGCAAATAGTTTAGTAAAAACCAAAATGTTTCTACTTTTCCTTGCAGCTGTTTGACCAATGTCCCATGCCCCCTTCACTCCAATCCTGTGAAATACAAGTAGTCATTTTGTCAAGAAATGTCAGTTTTTCTTAATTACCAGCCTGTGGGTAACCAGATCACCATTGTACCTGGCAATAATGAGCAAGTTTTAATGTAAAAAAAATACAAAGAATGAGTTAATTAACCTGTTATTATATGCGAATGACTATGCACTTGCATGCTTGATGGCTTCAATGTAATTAAAAACTTTTAATAAGTGCCTGTTTGTGACCTGTAAAACAATCAAGAGATTCTGAGGGTTTGGACTTTTCTTTCTTTCTTCATTTTTTATACATACAGTTCTTCTGGTTTTTGAGCCCTCTGATGTGAAAGCAGTAAAATTACATATAAGACTTAAAAAAATTTTTGACTCTATGCAGATTCTTTGGAGGAGATGATAGAAGACTGCAGCCTGCACACCAGTGATCATCGTGACCTGAGCTTTCCTCAATGGGGCAAAGAGTATTTGTTTTGGATTAAATCACAGAAAGTTACAAGACACTGTAATTTTAATCTTCAATTTAGCAGAAGATTTAGGCTGCTGCCAGAACAATACTTTAGAAATTTAATTTAAATCTGAGCATGAACATTGTTGAAGTAAGTGGAACTGCTTATGGGTTCAGGTTAAGCACGTGCTTAAAATATTGCTGAATCAGCTGGGAGCATCTAGAAGGCTGTCCTTTCTTAAACGTTAAATCCACAAATGGAATAGTCTTCATTTGAGTAACATATACCTTGTTGAGGTTCTATTCTGAGTGCCTCTATCTAACAGCATTGGGGGATCAATAACTTCCTATTTCTTCAGAATATTCTTTTCCTGTACGTAAGACTATGCTTGTTGCTACAAGAGTCTTTTTCCTCCTCCTTTAGATGTCCCTCCCCAGTTAGTAATTTATTATTATTTTAAATCAGTACACACATAAACATTGCTATTTTAATTAGGGAGAAGCAAACAGAAGTCATAGGCTATAAGGCACTATGAGTATGTTTGCTACTCTCACATTTTAATTATTTATTGGAGTAAATAAAATTAAATATTTTCATAGCAATCCAGAACAGGATTTGAAGTAATTACTCTGTCAAATTCATCAAAAATTCTCTCATCAAAATAAAAACCTTGATGTCATTGAATAATTTATAAAACAAATACACAGAAATTGTAAAGTATTATAAATAGAAAACTGCAGGGTAAGTGAACATGAATTAGTTAAGGGTTATGTTTCTGAAAGAGCCTGTCATAAGCTGTATAAATTTTTAATAAGTGTTTTTGAGGCCTAATTTTCAGTGTACAGTATATACCAACAATAACAGGAAACAACCCGAAAATGGTGATTTAGAAACACAGCTGTTTATGATAGAGGCCAGATTGTGACTCCTCTTCCTGGGCCTTTCTCTCATACAATTTGAACTAATGATGTTTGCCATTGAATGCCTATGGCTTAACATGAATCATCTGCCTAAACAGCAAATATATTAAGTAAACCTAATCTCTATTATTATTTATGAATACCAAATGCTGGGGCAATATCTAGACTATTAAAACCCCAACTGTTCGGTGAGGCATCTGTACGCCGATGACTTAACACCAGCCTGCCTGTGCTCAGTCTTTGATAGGGTTTCTGGTGTGACTGAGGTTCTCGCCTCCCTCTGCAGGCACCCTGGCACCCACAGGGCCTGACCGTGCAAGCTGCCACCTCTCCACCAAGTGTAAAAGGAGCTGGAAGCACTCAGCATCTTGCAGGTTGATGGTAACTTTTCCATTCTATCTTGTAATGCCGAAGGTGACCCTCCATGTTACAGGTAACCAAGGATGTGCCAGAGGCAAAACCTCCAATTTCAAATCCCCTGACTACACTTGTTTTTCTTTTTCTAATTCTGCTGAGTTCTGGATCAAAATTCTCTGCTAAAAGCCTTCGGAGAAAACAAATTAGCAACAGAACTGGTCCTTCCGAGACTAAAGCCATTGTTTTCAGTGGATCTAGGATGGATACAAATATCAACCGCCCTTTTAAAAAACTACCACTGCCAACTCATGGTAGACTCGAAAAATAAAACTTCCTCCTTCCCAGCCAAATGAAACCTGAGATTTATGGTGGGATCTGGATCTAAGGCAGCAAAGGAAACCTGCTGCAGCTCCACTGATGCTGAGGGAGTTCTGGATGCAGTGGTGTAAGGCTGAAGTAATGCCACTGGAGTCAGTGGATTTGTTCTGACTTAATCCCATCGTAATGAAGTCTGGAAATTTTTTTTTTCCACTTCCTTGTTATAAAGGTCATTAGGAAAATTCTACTTCTATTCCTAAAAGTAGTTCTAGGAGTTAGAGAAAATAGATTTGGTGCCATTTGTTGTTTATTCTATTTTAAGAGGGATCATTTAAGGGAGATTTCTTTCCTTGGCTGTCTTGTAGCACATCACCATTTTGGTAGGTATGTCAGTTCATATCATATCTAGCTAAAACGTTTGTTTTCTGAGAGCCAGTAAGAAGCATGCACTTTTTTGATCAATATGCATTACAGAAATAGACACAGGTAATGATTTTCAGATAGCTAAGCCAAGGAAGCTTTATCAGATGTAGAATATGCTATCTCATTTCATGCATGCATCTACCTCTGGCAAGGTTCTTTCTATTTCTGGGACCTAAAGGGCCTCAGCAAGGTAGTTCTGCTTGTAAATCTCTGCTACATCAGAAAGGTCAATATACAAGATGCAGAGCAGGCACAGAATGACAGGAAGTGGGAGCAGGATTGGAACAAGCTAAAAATTGCAATGCTTCTCTGCTAGAAAATGAAAAGCCATGTACGGAACTCATGGGAACGGTTAGGAAGCACTCAGGAAGCTTTGGAAAGCTTTGGCTTATGCAAACTTAAATGTAGCCTAAATTTTGCATTGATTCTCTGTACAAGGTGAAAAACACCCAGCTTGAATATAGTACAAGACAAATCTATCGACTGCATAGTAGACATAGGAATTTATTGCTGTACTGTTTCTCTTCCCATTCATCAGCCAAGATTTTCTTATCTGGCTGCATTAGCAGTGCCACCAAGCCTTTTGTGGAGGTTTTCAGTGACTCAGGGATTTAGCCTTCAGTGTAATTACCACCTTGCTCTGTGTTCTCCACTCTGGGGGATGTGGGGAATATTTGCCTAGTACCCCAAAGATTACATTGCTTTATATCAGATTGACAGTAAACAAGGTTTTAATGACTATTTAATTAAAGAGAAACCATTTGATCATTTTGCACTAAATTTTATCTATAATAAGGCTTCCTCTTCTTATAAATCCAGGCTACCAAAGTCTGCATGGAGCACAGAGATGGAGGCTTCCATGTGTTAGTTATTCACTGGGTCCTTCCTTTCTCTCTGTTTAATAATTGATAGGCACAGTCGTTCCTCCTACTTCTTCACTGTAGTCAATAGTGTGTCATCCTCTGCTGTCATCTCAGGTCACCTTCCTGAACTGCTTAAGTTTAGGAGTCAAGTCTGGTATAGACAAGTTAAAACTTTTGATAGTAGAAAGAGATATTAATTTAATATGTTGGTTGATAATCATTATCAACCCATTTTAAAATGAGAAAGTAGCTCGTATAGGGAATCGCTTAATTTCCCTAAGCACATTTGGGTCTCACTTGCTTTAAAGACGTGCTCTTAGCTTGATTTTTCTCTTTGGGTTTGGGGTCTTTAACATTTCCTCTTCTGTTGCTTGTGGTTTCATTGTAACATTATTCTTACCGCTTTTCCTCTTCCATCTATTTCACTTTCTACTCCACAAGGATATTGTAGTTTTTTTGGACGTCAAATGGAACGACAAAGGGAAAAAAATCCCCGCAATTCTCTTTTCAATCTGTGAATAGTTTTCCATTAAAAAAAAAAGTTCTGGTTCATCTGCAGCCAAGTTTATTGGAAATGACAGCTCAAAAGTTCAGTGAGTGAGTGAAGTTCCTAGAGATCAGAAGCCCTCTGCTGTTTCTGCTGTTTCCAGGCCTCAATACAAGGGCACCTTTTGGAAGTTTCAAGGTCAGCTGTAGGTCTATTATTATGTTGAATGGAAAGGAAATAATTTTGCACTTGTATCCAACTTCCTGTCATCTTTCTCCTTACCCTACTTGGCTTCTTTGTAGTACTTGAAGGCCTCAGCTCCATCTCTTTTGGCCATTGTGAATGGTCTGATTGGTGTTGGTCATGTTATCCCTTCTTTCCTCTTTATAAAAAGCAAATGATCGTGTTGCATTGAAGAAACCATTATTGCCATCAAACAATCTGCCTTAATTTTCACCTGCTCTGAAAGTTTCAACTCCTCATCAACATTTCCGAAGGAAGTAACTGTGTTGGTTTTCAGTAACTCTGAGGAATCCAACCAGTTCTGATCCACACTTTGTATAAGTCGTAGCACAGAGACCGCTTTGGACAAAGGATGCACTTGTCTTCTCCTTTTATTTTTTCCTCTTTGCTGCTTCTGTTTTTTTCTGAAGCATTTGTTCAAGCCCCCTGAAGCGAAGGCACAGACATGAATCTGTACAAAGTTCCATTAACCAACCATCTCTCCTCACTGGCGACATGGAGCACTCTAGGATTAAAATTGTGTATGTTATGCCCAGAATCGTAGCTTTGCCTTCCAATGAAGGACTCAGTCTGGTGTGTTGGAATCAAGCATCTGCAGGAAGCCCACCCACAGGTATTTCTTCTCAAACATCTCTTGGCAGCTTTTCCTTCTCCTGTGCCCAGGAGAATATTGCTGTAGTTGGTATATTAGTCTGGCTCAGCCCTCTCTGACTGTCTGAAATACAACACCCATTCAGCAACCTGCTCCTTGCCCTACCTCCATTTTTCTGATTCACAGCAAAGATAAACGGGACACCAGGACATGTCCCTCTGAGTTACTATTTCTGCCAGGAGCTGGTTTTAAACCAGGGCTCAAGTTTTAAAAAGTAAGTGCTGTTATCCCCGAAAGAACCTCCTGTGTTTTGCTTGGCCCACAGAGTTAGTAACAGTTTCTTAACCACTTGGTTTTGCATATGGTCACTGGGGCTGAATGTGGGACCACAGAGAATGTTCACCTCTAACTATGATGATTTCCTTGGCTTTTATGGAATTACTCCTAACTGACACCAGCATGCAATGGATAAGGACTGGAGCCATCTATTATCGCACAAACACAGTAATGATTCTCTCTTCAGAGCCTACATGGTGCTTTTTGTGTATTATACCTACAGTGCAGTATACATTTGTCTGAAAACTAAAGGCACACTTCAAGTCTGAGGAGTTTTATTTACAGGATGAAGGGAGCAACAGAGAAAACACTAAATATGTAGAGAAGAAGCTGTGTGAGGGAGTTGCCTGGCAAGAGCAATCATCTTAAGTAAAATGATGGGAAGTGCCTTTAGGCAGGGTAGGTTGTACATACTTATGACTATCTATCACTTTTATGCTACAAGAAACAGTGGTAGCAACTGATCTCAGGGACCACAGTGCCATATGGAGACTACTATTCAGAAAGATATGAGAAGGTTCTATAATTTTCCTAGGAGAAAAGAAATAATAGCACAAGCTCAAACTGGTGGGCAAGCTTGCTGCCTGCTTCTGACCTGCCCAGAGTGGTTTGGCAGGTGTGAGGAAGTTGCATTAGCTCTCAGCTACATATCAAGTGGATTTTCAAAGAGCTTTTGAAGACTTATAAAACAGAACATGGTTTGGGGTTTGAGTATTTATCTGAGCAGCTGTCTCCCTCTGTATGGGCCTAAGCACTGTTTGACATAATCTAAAGCTGTTTTATTGGCTGTTCCAAAACAAACAAAACACAAATAGGCTTAACACCTTTGGAAGGCAACTGCTTAGTTATTGTGTGGAATTCATTTTGGGCTGGGGATCTGTAAAGCTGAGTCAATACACTGATTTGAATCTAAGCTGCAAGTTTACCTTTCAACCTGCGCTTGCTCCTTCTTCTAACAGAGCTTTTTTTCAAACCAATATTATTGTGCCTTTATTGTCAACTGCCCTGCAGGCATTTGCATGAGAAATACTACAGGCTCTTGCTTTGAGTTGATACTACCTAGTAAAGAGTTGGAAATAAAACTTGCACTTCTGTCCCCACTCTTCTTGCTTTACAGGGGGATACTCGTGGGCTGTTAACTTGAAGACCTGGAGCTCTTTCACACCCTTAGCATCCACTGCCTTTGGTGAAAGGACTGACCATTGGGCAGCTACATCATTTTCCCCAGAGGAATGCAGGAGAGTTGTACTAAGCAGTTGCTCCTCTCCAAGTCCTCCTTGTCTCTTGTGCAGCTGCTGCTGAAATGCTGCTAAGTCCTTTGCTGATGATACCAGGGGCTCTCATGTCTTCAGCTTATCAATAAGCTGCATTAAGCTGCCACTGCTTTTAGAACAGACTGTGCAATGACTGAGAGGATTGACTCAAGGATGAAGGTTATCCGGCTGAAGGTCTGCTCAGGTCAGACAGATAATACAGGAAGGAGGAAATATCTGGTGAACTGGGAGCAAAGGGCAGCAAGGAGAGCTGGATCCTTCCTTCCTATTTGCTACTTTCATGATGTTAAATCTGGTGACATGAAGTACCCCAATTTCCTTTCCTAGGGTCTTCCTAGGTAGCATTTATATCTGGGCTTACAGGCACAGTGTCAAGACATTATTTCCTTATGAAGTATGGTTACTACTTGTGTTTTGGAAAGGCTATGCCCCATGAAGGCTTTAAGCTTAGCCTAAAACATCTCAGAGTTTCCAGACCTAAATCTTTATCTAGAAAGTCGGGTTCACATTTAGAAGGTGCTTGTTTATTTTGCTATTTTAATTTACTTGGTTTTCTTTGTGGCATGCCCTGAGAGACTTCACATTATCGTGCTTTGAGCTGGCAGCTGGGCAGGAGGGACATTGTGAGAGTTCCTCGGTGTCTTCATTCTTCTCTGTTTCCCTCTGTTTCCCTCGTAAGAGTTGTAAGTGCCCTTGTATTTCTTTATCACTCTGGGAAAATAAGAGCAATATGCTGGTGTAATTTCCTCAGAAAAGAAGCGAATTGCCTGGGCTCCTTGGGCCAAAATTCAAGGAAGGGAACAAAGATTTCGTGTGCTTACCTTGAAATACCTTCAATTGCTGAAACAGTGGTAGTTAAACCTGGGCCAGAGCTGTGTGACTCTCCACAAAAACCAGCCAACTGAAAAAATGGGCTCTGGAAACTGAGTGTTTCATAAAAGGGAAACATCCCCAAATTTTCTGAAAGTCTCTGGCAATGTCACATTAGAGAAACAGGGACCTGTCAGTTTGTCTGTTGGCTAGGCAAGGTCCTTGTGTGACCTCCATTCCTGGGTCATCTCACTACGTAAGATCTTTTATAGTTTTTAAGTTCATGGCCCAGACTTACACAACAGAATATATCTGATTAAAATCAAGAGAATATGACCGATTTCCTGACTAACATGGTCACCACACAGTCTTTGCTTGCATTCCTTCTAAAGTCACTTTTGCTGGAATTTTGCAAAGTGCAACCAGAATCCCCCAAAACAGAGCACAAACGCATGCACCAGAATAGATATGTGACCCCTTCACCTTGTGTTCCCACATGGCAGCACTTACAGTTGCCACAATGCCATTGCATTGGCTCTTATAAATGATTCTGCCACCCCACACTGTGATTAAGTATTGCTGTTATAAACCAGGTACCTCTCATGTTAATAACAACATCTGTTAACTAACAAATTGCTCATTAACCAAGAGTAGCAGTGGATTTCACCAGATTACAGCTCTGCAGGTCTTTTAGAAAGAACTGTCAACAAAATGTTGTGCCTTTTTTACCCTTTAAAGATTCAAAGTAATTTTCTTTTTAGTATTGAGTTTCTTAAAGCAGTGGTTATCCCATACACTTCAGTATTATGTAAAAACACTGTAAGATGATACTTAAAAAGAACAGGTACTTTCCCTTACTATTTTACAGGATAAAATGTCTTTTTTTATATGCCATCTTTGAATGGATTCCTGAACAATGCACCAAAACTTAGCTATAAACACACTACTGTCATATAATAGACCCTATACTTTACAATACCTACAGGGAATCACTTTTTAAAGTCTGTAACATACAGTAGTCTTTTTATATGAGTGACTGAATCATATAAAATAAAAATTGATAAAAAATAGTAATAAATCTAGATTTTATATCATGCACTGAGCAAAGTCTAAATTAAACTACTGTATTAAACCTTCTGTGTAGTAGACCTAATTAATTAAAAACACCAGGGTTAAGCAATTTAGCCATCAATCTCTTAGCTTAAGTGGGGGATGAGGTACATATGGTAGCTTACTGAGGAAGAAAAATGAAAGACCTGTTCTCTCCAGACTCACACTGACATGATCTAGGGGAGGTTAAATATGAGCTGCTATTCCCAGGGAGACTTCTCCTACAGTTCCTCCAGCAAGATGACTTTCCCAAAGCCCTCGGCATGTTGGAGTGTGTCACTTATCTCCTGCTTCCAGAACAGTGAATGGAACAAAGCAAGCTTGCAACGCCTTTCTGAAGGAGTCAGATGTTGATTGAAATGGCAGTGGTGCCAGAGCAGAGGGATTTCTCTAGAAGTTCAGACTAGCTAGTTACATCGCTGATGCAACGGAGTTTGCCAACACTCCCAGGAAGGAAAAGGAGATGCTGATGTTTCCTTTCTCTCCAGAGATGGATCCTCATCCTAGGAGCATTGCTCTTGCATGCCAGACACCAGGCCTGAGGGTGATACTCAAACTGTGAGAGGAGCAGGAGTGGCCAGTGGCCAGTAGTACCCTTTTTTGGAAAGCAACCTCAGCAGAAAGGCAGCCTAGTGACTTGATGGATGGTTTCAGTTTCCAAACTGTCAATGTGTTTATAAGAAGGGGGCAGCTCAGGAAACTGTTAGCTGAAAATTTTCCATTCAACCCTCCCTCACCACATTCACTCCAACTGTCAACTTTTTGGGTAAAACAGTAAGTTTTGTGAAAAAATTGAGATTATTTTTGTTGCAAGTTCTCTGTTTTTCATGGAATGACTGAATGCCCAAGAGATAAAACTTCTAGGAGCTAGCTCATTTCTAAATTCAGATTTGATGTGCCTTTTCACATGGCTCCCTCCAAAATAATGATGATGGAAGAAGCAAAATGTGTTGCTGCATATCACAGAATCACAGAACCATTAAATGGTAGTGGTTGGAAGGGACTTCTGGAGATCATCTAGTCCAACCCATCTGCTGAAGCAGGTTCCCCTAAAGCAGGTTACACAGGACCTCGTCCAGGCAGGTATTGAATGTCTCCACAGAAGGAGACTCCACAACCCCTCTGGGCAACCTGTTCCAGTGCTCTGTCACCCTCAAAGTAAAGTTTTTCCTTGTGTTCAGGTGGAACTTCCTATGCTTCAGTTTGTGCTCGTTGCCCCTTGTCCTGTCGCTGGGCACCACTGAAAAGAGTCTGGCCCCATCCTCTTGACACCCACCCTTCAGATATTTATACGCATTTATAAGATCCCCTTGCAGCCTTCTCTTCTTCAGGCTAAACAAGCTTAGCTCCCTCAGCCTCTCCTCGTAGGAGAGATGCTCCAGTCCTCTCATCATCCTTGTAGCCCTCTGCTGGACTCTCTCCAGTAGTTCCTCATCTTTCTTGAACTGGGGAGCCCAGAACCGGACATAGTACTCCAGATGTGGCCTCACCAGGGCAGAGTAGAGGTGGAGGAGAACCTCCCTCGACCTGCTGGCCACACTCTTTTTAATGTACCCCAGGAGACCATTGGCCTTCTTGGCAACAAGGGCACGCTGCTGGCTTATGGTTGACTTGTTCACCAGCCCTCCCAGGTCCCTCTCTGCAGAGCTGCTCTCCAGCAGGTCAGCCACAAGCCTGTATTGGTGCATGGGGTTATTCCTCCCTACATGCAGGATGCTGCACTTGTCCTTGTGGAACTTCATCTCCACCCAACTCTCCAGCCTGTCCAGGTCTTGCTGAATGGCAGCACAGCCTTCCTGTGTATCAGCCACCCCTCCCAATTTTGTGTCATCAGCAAACTTGCTGAGGGTACACTCTGTCCCTTCATCCAGGTCACTGATGAGTAAGTTGAACAAGACTGGGCCCAGTACTGACCCCTGGGGAACACCACTACCTACAGGCCTCCAGCAAGACTCCGCACCGCTGATCACAACCCTTGGAGCTCTGCCATTCAACCAGTTCTCAATCCACCTCTCCGTCCACTCATTTAGCCCAGACTTCTTGAGCTTCTCTATAAGGGTCTTACGGGAGACAGTGTCAAAAGCCTTGCTGAAGTCAAGGTAGACAACACCCACTGCTCTCCCCTCATCTACCCAGTCAGTCACACCATCGTAGAAGGCTATCAGATTGGTCAAGGACGATTTCCCCTTGGTGAATCCATGCTGACTACTCCTGACAACCTGCTTTTCCTCCACTTGCTTAGAGATGACATCCAGAATGAGCTGTTCCATCACTTTTTCAGGGATGGAGGTCAGGCTGACCAGCCTGTAGTTCCTTGGGTGCTCCTTCTTGCCATTTTTGAAGACTGGAGTGACATGGGCTTTCCTCCAGTCCTCAGGCATGTCTCCTGTTCTCCAGGACCTTTCAAAAATGATGGAGAGTGGCTCAGCAATGACATCTGCCAGCTCCCTCAGCACTCCTGGGTGCATCCCATCAGGGCCCATGGATTTGTGGGTATCCAATTTGCTTAAATGATCTCTAACCTGATCCTCCTTGACCAAGGGAAGGTCTTCTGTTCTCCATCAGGGTTTGGCTCTTCACCATTACAGATGCTATGAGTAAGAGGAGATTCCCTAGGCTCTTCCTCAACAAGGGCGCAGGCATTCAGCTGGGTTGCTGGTGGGTGAAGCTGTGGGTAATGACTTGGCTGGGCCTTGGAGGGCTGAGTTTAGGAACAGATCATGGGGCATCTTTCATTTTCTTGGGTTCCATAGCAAGAACTGTTGTTTGGCGCTCCTGGTTTTTTTTAGTAAAATAGTCATGTTCCATGTGTGGACAACAGTATACTTAGAGTAGTGATTCAGTAGCATTTGGACTTGGATGTCAAAAACTGATGCAAAATTATAGACAAACCATACATTGCTTAGTGTTTTGCTCAAAACTTCTCAAATACCACACAGATGGACTTTATGAACACTTAAGCAATGGAATAGGATAGAGTTAAGGTGTGTAACACCTAATCAATTCCTGGTACCATGCTATTAATTTAATATTTTCTCATCCACTTGTATCTCCTATGAAACTCTCAATCAATGTGATGATTAATATTGCATGCACATGCAGGTCATCTCCCCTTTTCACCTCCCTGCTACTTTTTTTTTGCTCCAGACCTGACAGCCTAAGGGTGAGGTTTCATGGTGCACTGAGCAGCTCTGATGAAGAGCTGCACCCAAAAAGCAGACTGACTCCTGCCGTGTGCAAAAATTCCCCTTTGGATCAGGACTGAGAATTGTGTCCTAATGGGATGAGTCGATTCAAGTGGCTGATCCAGCAGAAAAATGCTAATTTATTTTGCAGGTCAACCAGATGCCTGAGCTGCCCAGTGACCATAGGATGATTAAATATGTTTGTCAAGGAAGGGAGAGGCAGAGAGGCATGAGGCTGTAGGTAGAGGCTGAAGGGGGATCTCCCTTTTGGCAGGGGCTTTCTGTTTGACCAACTTGGCTGTAATGCAAAGATGCACTCTTAGGAGTGGCAAAGATTCCCCACATCAAGCCCAATAGTTAAGTTTATTTGCAGGCTTTTGAGACAGCAGATGTGTTTGTGGTTAGAGATGTACTTCAGAGTTCAAGTGGCATTGGGAACACTCTGCATAATGTGCAGCCCACTTGAGCTGAGCTAGTGAATACAGGCAGCCGCTGGGGATTGTGTGGTGGCTTTTAGTAGAGGAAGGCCCAAACCTTGAAGATCTTGCTCGTGATTTCTTATTCATCCTGTATCCAAGCAAACCCTTCATTTTACAGAGGAGAGTGGAACTAAAGAAGGATCTTGACACTTGGCCTCTTACAGAAAACAAGTTTACAGGCACTTGTCTCTCAGAGATCTTTTAAAAGAAATTGTTCTGTGATATGTGCTCCTGTAGACATGGTCTTTTACCTCAGGATTGTTATGGATCTGGCATCTTAAAATCAATACTCCATAAAGGGGATTCTAGGTACATCAGCTAGGTCCCTAAGATAAGGTGGGATAAATTTCTCATCTCAATAAAGAGAAATAAGATCCTCTTGAGCTTCATTCAAACCACCTAGAATCTTAATTGTCTCCTGGCAGTGCATCCCCCTCTTCTTTGCCTGCATGGGAAGCCAGGAGTGACTGTCCCCAACTTCGGGGAACATTGCACACAATGAAAGCTGGCAGACCTATGTGATAAGGACTCGAGTTGCCATTTTTGCAAATATCACAAACTTTTGAAGTGAATTCAGCACACACGAAATGCATTTATCTGGAAATAGTGCATGTAAGTCTCCTTTTAGTGTTACATAACTTCACTGCTGGCAAGTTCTGGTGAATAAAAAATAAAAATGTTACCAGTGCAGCACTGGTCTTTTGCATTTATAAACAATGAAGCAAGAACAGAGAGACCAACAGAGCAGACTAAAAATGTATCTTAATGCACCTGCAGGGACCTTTACAAAAAGTCACTAAGATAAGGGAGTTTTGACATGACAGTGAGCCATGAAGGAGCTACTTTAAAAAGAAACAATACATCTGAATATTCAGACCAAGCACTGAGCAGTAAGTCAAAAAGAAACTGCTACCCTCATATCTTCTGCAGCTTAGAGCTAATTAGACCTATGCCTCAGAATGGCCCAAGCCTCATGCAATGTGGCAATGGTTATGATAATTATACTTTCATTCTGTGTTGGGCTGTGAGTTATATGCGTATTGCCTATAAATGCTAATGGAAACTATGTATGTAAATCCCCTCCTCAATGAGGTGAGATTATGCCCTGATGTATCTTAAGTAGCATGTAAATGCAGCAATTGGGGTGGCAGCTACTCAAGACTGGAAAATACAGGGCTTTGCAAACCTGTAAAGGGAAGTGAGAGTCAGCTGTGTGGACAGGCTCTTTACTGGGGAAGGTGGGGAGGGGTGACCTGAAAACCTGGAATTACCAGTGATCACACTGATTTTCTTAGCATGCATTTCCCATCAAATATAACCAGTGGTAATGATACCAAAACAATATAAATTTCCAATATGTAGTAAGAACTTTATGTGCATAGGTACATACTATTATACCTAAGTTATCTGATGTACGTCAAGACTGCAGAAGGTTAGACCCATTGTATATGATCTACTGATGCTAGTCATGTCACCTGGGCTGCAAAAAGTTAGTATTTCTGATTGCATGACCATCCCTGCCTTTCAGCAACTTATTTGCTACCTGCAGACTAATTAACACGGTGTGTTAGTGACTAACTAGCCAACTGTGCCCATAATAATGCAAATAATACATACAAATGAGATAATGACGTGCAAAGGGACATTCCTTCCTCTGCCCTGTAGTTCTGCTGACTGTAGGACCGGCCACACATTACGTTGTTTCTGTTATGCCCTGACTTGTACCTTGGTGTACAGTGTCTCTAGATCCTCACTGCCACATTCATGCGTTTTTGATAGAGCCTTTGAGCATGGCTCTGTTGCAGTCACTGCCTGGGGTCTGAAAGCAGTCATTCTTCTGAGAAACATGCAGAAAACTAGATCTTCCACTTTCCCAGTGTAACACCAGCTTTCCCTGGCATGCGCAGTCCCACACTTCTCCAGACAGACACAGATCTGAGCTGCAGCGGGGCAGGTCCAAACCCACATGAGCCTAAGCATCTCACTGCTTTTCAGTAGAAGCCTGTCCCAAAGTGACAGAAAAAGTGCGGTTCCCTAGGGAGGCAGAGGAGAAATTCCCTTTGTTGGAGGAAGTCCCCACATCAAGGACCTAAATCAGGGTCACATCAACTCGTCACACCACCCTCTGCAGCATTTGAGGATTCTTAAAGTTTCCGAGCTGTTTCCTGGTATCCAGCCTCAAACGGCAGAGCCGGAGCAGGGAAGGGAAGGTTAAGGTCACACTGTCTGTGTGATTGCTGCTGAGGTGCTGGCAGGGGTCTCGGTCTCCTCTCCTGGTATCTGCTTTCTGCTATGAAGAATCCACTGACCTCAGCAAAGCAACTTCTGATTTGCTATAGTGCAAGTTTTAGGGGTGCCAGGCTCAGAGCCCGATTAACAATAAATAGCAGCACACCACGTAGGTTTAATCACCTGGATAATGACTTTGCCGGAGCGTGCTCTAAGACCCCTACTTCCACAAAGTCTGGAGAGAAGCCAGACAGGAGGGAAGAGGCTAGGTTTACTTTTGGAAAGTGTTTCTTCCACAAAGAAATGAGTATCAGCTGAATGGTACAAATGAACTCCAAGGAGAGTGGTCCTGAGAGCCCTTGAATAGTAACGTCTGCCATTCTGCCCATTTCTTTGTATTACCCTGTTCTTATTCTAAGTATTTATTTACTGATTATGAGAAAAAACACACGACCTCACAAGACCCCCAGCAGGTGCTCACAGCCTCCACGGGCTCCTCGAACAACCACGGTATTCTCTCTCTGCCTTATTATGGTCCTTTCTCAAATGTGGGAATGTGGAGTTCAGACCTGCTGGAGTATTTGGGGGGATTGCAAGATATAAATAAGCCAGCTGGGGCTTCAACCCACCAGCTCAGCAACATTATATCGTGCTAGTCTTTGTTTTCACTGTATCACCTATTTTTCGGACCAGTGGTATAACCAAGTTGTAAACTGCACACCTTACAAATCAGTCTATCCTGACATTGCTGGATCGTTCATTACAAGCTGTAAAAAAACACTAGCAAGGAAGGTTTCAGTTCTGCAGCCCAATTTTCCATTGCAATAACCCAATTAACTGGTGTGTGTTTGTTTTACAAAGCTCTAAGCTACAATAAACCATGCCGATACACAGGCTGCAGAAAGCTTCGTAATTAGGACAAGGTGTACAAATTAAACCACTCTTTTTAAACTTCAAACCAGCTAACTTCTGACATACTGTACTGCTGGGGCTTCTGGGACTAAACCCAATTAACATCTTAGTATTTTATAAGCATCGTTTTAATTGCATTTGTATGCAATCTTCTCTCCAAGAGCCTTTCAAGGTGCTAGCCCTCGTTCAGATTTTATTACTTTAGTGATTTAAATCTCCTCTATCTGTGCTTCCCGTTAATAATGACTAGTGCTACTTCAAATGCCGGCCCAACATAAAACTGAGCTCTCCAAAGAATTATACTTTAAAACAGTTACATTTAACTTTATTATTACATTTTTAATTTTTTTTGCTCCCTCTGTTTGAACATTATGCCTTGAACCATTTTATCAAGCTGTCAGTGCAGTAAGTGCTGGAAGAGTGAATGTTTTACTTCTCGGTGCTTTGCTATGGCACAGCCTCTTGGCCTACACATGACTCCGCTTGTACTGCACAACATTGTCTTACAAAAAGAGCTTTTCTAGAAGCGGCTTAATGACTTGCGTGTCCATGGATTTTCAAGATGTGGGGAGGCGGGGGGCAGGCTTAACTCTGTGAGAGACAGCATAACCAGTCCCTCAGGTTGAGTTGCTTTCGTCTTTTTTAAGACAAGATCTGCCCTCCTTCCTTGCCCATCAGAAGCAAGCCTTGTGAAGCTTTACTTGTGTGAGTAGTTTTACTGACTGTAAAGGGATTGCTCAGGTTTGGATGAACTGGGCCTTGATGGGAGCAGTGGAACGTTCCATGGAAAATCTGATGCACTCTAAGGAATGTCAATTCCCATCACTATAATTTCGCTCTGTATAAAATTCTCTCAAGTGCTCTGTTTTTCTTTATGCATCTGCTTCTTTGGAAAATGACCTGCATTTCAAAGATCAGGTAGGATTTGAAGAGAGCTGAAGAGGCATTAAGTAGTATAATGGAACGCCCTCTGCCCAATTAATAAAATAATATAGAAAACATGTTCTGAGATTCTTTTTCCAGCACAGTATTTATTATCCTGTCTCACATTCTTCCAAGGATGAAAAAAAGAAATAGGAATGTGTTGGATCTTATTGAAATGATGAAATGAATAAAATGTTTATTTTAAAATGCTGGCAGCCAAACTCAAAATATTTTCCTCTTTGCAAAATGCAACTTACAGTGAATATAGACTAATGTTACTCTCATTTAGGGTTTCTGTTATGTGGATACAAATATGGGGTCTTAAAAATGCAGAACGTTCCCCCTGAAATATTTTGAACCTTTTCACTTGATTGAGTGTCTTGTCAAACAAAACTGGCAGCAGATCTCTTGGAACTGCCTGAATCTATGCAGATACGATTTCTATCATGCCCTTATTATGTGTAGTCCGTAATAAGGATGAGCACGTATAAATCATTTCTGGCTGGCACTTAGGATGCAATACTCAAAGGAGAAAGACATTTCTGTCTTCAAATGTCTAGCAATTTCTGATATTATACAGTAAGTCTCCCCAGAACCATACAATCCTCAATTCCACGCAGCCCTCTTATGAAAGAACGAGACTTTCATATCTTCCTTGCAAGAGCCACCAGTGAGATAAGAATTGTGCGGTTCAGATGTGTGCTGTGCTTCAGCCAGGGTGGCTATATTGAACTTTCATTTGCAAAGCCTTTGCTAACAAAATTGCACAGAAATGAAGGTTTTTGCCTCTATCGTTCCTATATACAATTATCTATGAGTAAGCATTGCTTTATATATAGTAGATTATACGGTCATATATTATAGGAACACATTTCCTGTGGAATGTTCTTCCATGTGCACACCTATAATGTGCACTAAAATAAACACATATATTGTAGGAATGTGTTTGTGTTTTCTCAGCAGCAATAATCTAGTTAAGCCTTGGTATTGTAAAATGTAATAGCATATGAAATGATAGATGATCCGAAAAGTTCTAACAAATCATGCCTTGCCCAGATACAGAAATGCAGAAAGCTGGTCAAAACTAAAGAAGCCATTTTAAGAAAACAGTAGAAAAAGATGTATGATGTCATCTGTTTTCCAGTACTAGATTTATAGTGATTTTACACTCCAACTCTTTAAAAATTTTTTTTCTGCAACATATTCCAAAAGAACCCCAGTCCTCTTCCAGAATCCTTTTTCAAGTTTCTCTTTCCTTTTTTATAGGACTTTCCAGGAGGAAAATATGGGAATTGGAAAACAAATTTTAAAATAATTTGAAACATCATTCTGATCAGATCTTTAATAACAGTATCAGCAGAAACAGACACAGGGAATGCCAAGGAAAATGGATTATGTTAATTAAGTTAAGAATTTTTAATGACAAATTTTGTTTCAGGGAGAAAAGGTGATTTTTTTTTATTAAGAGCAATTTGTGCAAAGTATTACAACCACTATAAAAACATAAAGACTAGATGTTTTCTACAAAACAGTTCTTCACTGTAAGATGATGAATGATATCCTTAGTATTATAGTTATACATAATAAAATGTTTATTTGTGAGGCTTTATACATTTTATATCTGATTCATTTTTACACAAATATGTATGTTATAGTGGAAAGAAATCTATACTGATATTTTACTTGGCAGATTCTGATTGTTTCCTAATATGCAAACAACTAGAATTTCTCAGTGAAGAGTTCAGTTCTCGGGAATCTGAAAAGCCGAAGCATTTTAGACCAGGAGTTCAGTGCGTGGAGCTGTCAGACTTGATATCCCTGAATTTTAGGTGAAATGGAGCACCTTGTTCCTACGGAGGTTGTTCTAAAGGGGACTAATGTCTTTAGGGAGCTGAGCTCTAGGGAGTAAGGGGCAGACAGCAGGAGAATATTTTATGCAAAAAACCGTCTGTCGAGAATGGAATAGAAAATTATGCTTCTTTAATGACAAGCTTTATGTAAAATACAGGGAGCCATGGGGAAGTATATATTATTCTGTTTTCTTTCTTTCTACACAGTGGAAAATAAGAGGTGTCACAGTGAGTTATCATGTGCAGTGACCACTAATGCTCCTGTTTAGTGTACAACTGCGTGCCACATTACACGCAATCACGTGTCATTATTACATTAACTGGGTTTATATACTGTTCACCTGACTTCACCTAGCAGTGCCTGCGTAGTTATAGTGGAAAGAAGAAGCTCATTTGACTAAGGGAGGTTGCTTATAATTGTCATTTCTGCCCATGTAAAATGATGGGACCACAGAAAAAAAAAATCTTTATAAAAACAAACAGCTTCTTAAAAATTTTTGGTTTTCATAATCAGCGCCTAAGCTGTCCGAGGGCAGATCCAACTCCGATTCCTGACGGTGCAGTGGGTGCTGGATTCAGCCCTGACCTCCTTTGCCTTCCTTGCAGGCTCAGCAGATAGAGGAGTTCTTGAGCAAACCAAAGCAAAGCTGCAAGGTTCCCACAGCAAAGGCTGTCTTTATTGGTGGTTTGCATAGCTCTGAGTGCAATTTTGATAGCACAGTGATAAATAAATACAAGCAAATTAATTTGCAGTAATTGACAGAACAATTAGCAAAGCTGCAGTTGCAGAGTCTTTATTCCTGCTGGTGATGGAAAGAACCCAAAGTCACTTTCAGATCTTTGGTTTAATTTGCAACTAAAAAGGCAATCCTTTGTGTGCAAGTTAAGACGATTTTCTGGGCAGTCACTAATATACAGTAAATGTGGAACCCAGTAACACCATTTCTAGAGCTCCTTTTCAGAACAAAACTGCACCTTCACTGCAGTAAGAAACGCTGGTAAGGGCATTCTGGGGTCTGAGCTACAGTTGAAGCTTCGTGGGACAACGGGAAAGGCAAAAATGAGTCTGGTGATGTAGTACTTGCCAGGAAACAATATTCCTATTCCTGGTGTGCTCGCTGTGAGTGTGTGTGCTGACAGCAGCTCCCTGACCCAGCCCCCACTCTCCTGCACAGCCAGGTGTGATCCACAAAGCACCACACGAACCCGAGAGAGCCGGAGCATCTTCAGCTGCCCCTCACGAGCAAGCACTCGCTGTATGATGTTCAAAGGAAGCTCTTCCCACTGAGCCTATGGCTTTACCATACTTTCAAACACAGGGAACATTGCGTGTGAAGTATCCCAGAAAATGCTGGGAAGCAGAAATCCAGAGCAATTCATGTTTTCACTCCTGTTTAGCCCAGAATTGGTTGTGGATGGCAATTTCCACACCTCAGAGGAATCTGTCATGGTAGGTGCAGTTCTACGGCAATGGTGCTTTGACCATAGCCCAGCTAAGCCAGAGCTCAGTCTCATCTCTCCTGCGAGCAAGTACTACAGATGAGGACACTCAGTTTCCAAGACCTTTCCCAGTTATACTCTCTGTTCAGCAAATGTCAAGTGCAGCTCTACCAGTGCTGTTACTGGAGTGTTCCAGGGTTCTCTTGAGAAGGCAGCAGAGGAAAGGAACAGGCAAAATGTTGGACAGGAATCAGAGGCACAGAGGAGGTGAAAAACCTGACTACAGTGACCTGGAAGGTGTCTGGGAGAAGCAGCAGTGGCCAGTGCCACGGATCCATGGGTTGTATTGCCTAGCAAGAAGCCCCTGTCTGTGTTCGTCCTGAGTCTCCATTGCCTGGTCATCTGGCTCCTGTTGTGGAGCTCTGGCTTAACAACGGCAGCGCAATGCCTCAGCCAAGTGCCGTGGCTCCCCGAGGTGTCGACTGGTTTGTGTTTCCAAGTGTTACTTTAAGAAACCCAGAGAAGTTGAAGTGTGAAAGTTTTATGTTACATGAGAGAAGAGGTCAGCAGGCATCTTGGTTAGGAAAGAAACAGCGAGCGTGTTTTATTTCCGAAGCTGATGGTGAGAGCTTCAGAGCCATTCTTTCAGCAAAGGACTTTGTCCTGCAGACAATGGGGCTCTTCAAGAAGGGAAGGTGGGGGGCGAACATGAATTTTCGGTCTGCTACAAAAGCTTTAGTTTCCAAGGGTCAGGATGGACTTTGGAAAGGTCTTTTCATCCAGGGCTGTTGACTGTGTGCACACAAGGCTTAGCATGAGCTGTCTTAAGAGAGGTGTAAGAGATGGGGTTCCTCTCCCATGTGATGAGCAGTGACGAAATGTCCTGCTCAACTCTTCAGGCTGAGAAGTGTACTGGTTAGGTTACCTGGTTTATAGTGAAGCTGGGCAGAGCAGATACTCAGTCACAAGGTGGCTAGCCCATCACTTCCACCTCGGTATTGTGTTAACACCTTTGGAAACAGATGCTGGCCACATCAGCTTTGCCCCAGACTCCTTCATTTAGGGTGAGGAATGGTGCAAGAAAGCTTGTTAGAGTCATCTGTCTTTGGTGGCTAATATCCAGCTTGGAAACACCATCCCTGATAGACGCTCCCTGGAGCAGGGGCGGTGAGGCCAGTTAACTTGCTCTACTACTATGTTGAGGCCTTGTAGTCTTGAGACAAGCAAGGCAGTGGGCAAGCATACACACCTGCTGAAGCCCTGTCATGGCAATGCCATCTCTGGGGTACCACCTCCCATCTCAGCAGGAGTGGCAGAGAGAAGGGCCAGAGTGTGAAAAAGGGATGGCACTACATGCACAATTGTTTCATTGTTGTTTTTTCTTTCAAAAATAGCCCTGATTTCTGAGGCAAGTCTTTATGAAATAGCAATTCAGTATTTGGAATACCTAGGAGAGCTTTTGTGGCTCTTCTCCAAGCTTAGCAGGCTCTGCAGCCTGGGGAGACCTGAGGTTGCTCTCTGTGAAATTCTCCCTCCCTCCTACATTATCCTCTTCAGTTTTTGTCTACAAAAGGATTAGGAAATACCCAGCTGAATTCACACTGAGCCCAATCCAACGCCCACCGACTCGATGAACTACCTCGCTGTCCCCTTCTTCGCAATGATTTGCAAGTCACTTCATCGCCTTATTCTCATAGAGGGCACAGCTCGTCTGCTGGGTGACAGCAGTCGAGCAGAATGTTACGCAAAGGCAAGGGGTCCTTCTCCCTTCTAATAAATGCCTACTCTGACATTTCTCGCCCTTCCCTCCACTGCAGCGTGCACTGGGCGTTTATCACAAGAAGCCCCCTAACCAGATGGCCCCACGGCTCTGATCCGGCTGATGGCTCCTGCGACAACAACCAAAACAAAAAGACAACCAGACACGAAACCTGTCTCTGCAGCGAAGCATCTCCGCCAGCGCCGCGCAGCCCGCACCGAGCCGCCGCTGGGAACGGGGCTGAACGTGGCCGTTCCGCCGGGGGAACGGGGGCTGCACGTTACCCGCGGCCCCAGCCCTCCGGAGAGCCCCCGGCTTGGGAGTTTTGCCGGCCGTGGGTGTGGGGAGGAAGGTCAGAAAGCGGCCTGGAGGGAGGGAGGGAGGGAAGGAGGGCGGGGGGCGG
>Ga0065711_1031333_pt1 | contig 29946 bp, 11 predicted proteins | sample Hoacrofraction12_FD_59098 | JGI IMG/M metagenome (GOLD analysis project Ga0065711, IMG submission 59098) | Hoatzin crop microbial communities from Cojedes, Venezuela - Epithelial fraction 12 v2 (version 2) | ecosystem: Host-associated > Birds > Digestive system > Esophagus > Crop | place...
GGGGTGGGAAGAGAAGCCTACTGTGCTTGTATTGCTTTAACTTTTCCCTCTAATGGCTGCGATGATGCCTTTAACCCTTCCCTCTCTCTCCCTGTGCTCTACACCTCTCTACCTGTTCTGACTTCTACTGGCTCTGATCTGGGGTAAAGCTGCGTGCTTTTTTTAACATAGTGTACAGCTTGTGATTGTGGAGAGAGCAGGGAACCTTTATTGTACTGATGTAATCTTCTTTCTTACATCCCAAAACACTCAGTGACTAAGAGGGCAATGCAGTGGTTTGATTTTTGGTGAGTTAAGCTGTTTCTGTTTTTTCCCTTTTCTCTCCCTCTTACAGGATCTGAGGGGAAAATAGTTACTCAGTAATGCTACTGCACTGGCTGTTGCCTGCTCCAAAAGAACTATGCTTCTAGCATCTTATATTAAAATGCTGTTCATTTTGTTTTCAAAGACACATATAGAGGATGATATTTAGAGTGTGCTTAGAATACATATATTTGTATAGATTTCTATGGAAAAATATATTTAGCTAAATAAAAAGGGATTTTGATGTCCTACAGATTACTCACGGTAATAAATATTTATGTACATCAGATAAAGTGTTTACAGCATATTGAAGAATGCTTCCTCCTGCAGTGAACATTTCCTTCTTGCTTCCCTATATTCTGCCTTTGTATATTAATGCTATTTAGACAAGAGGCTAACCTTGACTATATTAGCTGTTCAAAACAGTCTGTAAAACATCTACACTGAGGGAAGTCGTGCTGCTTGTAGTGAGAAGCCATCTAGAAAGTGCTTGTTGCACTAAGCAAACACCAAATACCTTCACAAGGCTGAGACAAAGACTGAATAGAATCTGAAAAGAGCACCTGATAATTACTCAGGCTGCCAAATAGCTGAACTTGACCGCTAATCGAGGATTAAAAAAAGATACAAGCGTTACCAAATGAAAGAGAATTTCATTCGCATGGGCAATATGTTTTGCTGTCCGATGAAGAACTGGACAGGTTCTGTCATTCCTGGCAATGGGAGTGCAGCAGTTCCACAGTGGTACAATATGCAACTTTCACCTTACTTACTGCACCATCCAAATTATTACACGCATGCAAGACATCTGACATAGCTGCAGAGATCCCTTTCACAAAACTAATGCCGTCTGACTGGAGGACAATCCTTTTGTCTATATTTTAGCATTTATTTATTTTATAATTGCAAGAGTTCCCATCATTATTTATGAAAATAAGGGGGGCATTTCCCCATGGTAATGGTCTGTTTGATTGATGTCGTATCTTAAGCATAGCAATAATTCTGAGTAAAAGATGAGTACAGTAAATCAAATATAATTTAAATTACTAAAATGATCCCCCAAATAGGAAAACAATTATGTTGCCTGAAAGATTCTCTATTACCACAGAGTCTTAATTACTTTAAAGGAGTCATGATGGATATAATCAAAACCAAAGAAAGAAAAATGAAAGAAAAACACAAGTCTTTAAAGGTGGTGGACGAAAATTATGTGAAGTAGCCAAGGACTGGGAGTGACTCAGTGATTAGACACACACTATAGGGGTCTTTACAGCTTCATGTGGTGAATGTTTCAATAATTTCTATAAAAGAAATCAGATCCTTTTCAGATGGGCAGACAAAATCCTAAGTCACTCCTGAAAATGAAGGCTGATTATAGGATTCACTTCAAATCCATGTACGTCATCAGCAATCAGCTGAAATTACAAATTAGAGATGTATTATCAGCAGCCAAGTTAAATGTAAATCAGACAGGAGGAGAAAAGAATCTAAGCAGCATCACCTGCTTTAGAAGGAAAGAAGAAAACACATATAGATCACTTTTTTTTTCTCTTTTTTGCCTATTCTAGTTCAAGGTACTTGGTTCTGTAAAAGGGAGAGAAAAGGTAAATTTACATTATCAGTTTGTAATTTAGAAACAGGAATAATTCTCCAAAATACCTTGTAGTCAACAGAAGTAATGAAAACTTCAATTGTTCTCACAGGGACATACAAAATAATATATATGGTTATTAAAATATCAAGACAGAGAATGTCTTTATTAGGAAATTGATTTAAATGAAAAAATCCTAAAACATGGTTATATATATGTTATTTTTTCCTTTATTCATGTGCTGCAACAAGCCATATGATTCCTTTAAATATTGCAAGCAGAAAACAGAAATAATCCACCTCATGCTACCGATGTTCAACTTCACCCTGATGGGTGTTGCTTGTACACCATCAACCATGCTGTATGAATCTGGGCAGTGAACATATCTAGTTACCTTGCCAGAAATCTTGGCCTTTTGTGGTGTAGAAAGAGTTTTCAGGTAGCCTAACTTAAGTAAGAAGTATCAGTCATTCTTTATGGCATGAAAGATGTGGTTTATGTGAGGTTTTTACTGTCTCTTTATTCCCCCTTTCAATGATTCTAACAGAGGAGTCATCACTGGACACTCTTCCAGGCCACAGCCAGAATGTCCATGCACAGAGGAATGACTTTTCAAACATGCCAAAGAAATGTAGTGATGGAAGACTCATTTATGCTGCCTTGGAGCTGAACTGTGTAATTCATCCTGCGTCTTATGACTGCTTCAGTACATGTTCCAGATCAAGTGCTCCTTCAAAACCAGAAACAGCCACGCATGTTCACTACTCTGCCCATCTTACAGATCCCAGGTCTATGCATGTGTTTTAATTATCAAGCGAAACAGTGGCTATGGAGGTTATGACACCAAGCTCAATAAAAGTTAGAAATGAAAGCTACTGTGCTGCCAGTCAGTAACAAGTTTGGAGTGCTTTGGTCTCCCACAGACATGCACTGGTATGTGCTGCCATGCCCTGCAGGAAGCTGGTCAGCCGATGACTTATCTCTGCATGAGACCATGACTGAGTTGCTATCCAATAAGCTCAGTTAAAAATGAAAACAAAAAATGTACTTTTTGTTATCTTGTTTGATATTATTTTGTTTGTTTGATATTTTCAGCATTTTTCATCATTACTGTTATTTCAAATATTTATTTATTATTTCAAGGGAAATTTTGCATCTGATGACATTTCCGATTTATAAAAATTAAAAAGGAGGTTAGTTTTCTTCAGTGAGGACTGCTGTTTGGCTTTGTTAGCCCAAGCATTCGTATTATCCTCTTCCAGCATATCACTGTTGTCCCTTTGCTAAAGCATCACTTTATCTTTGCTATAAGTAATTAAACTACATAGGAAGTTTATGAACAACCTTGATTCATAATGGAGAAACCAGACCAACCAGCCAATCACTTTTCAATGTTTCTGAACTCAAATATTTAGCAGAGTTTAGAGTTTAGTAGCAACATAACTCAAAAGTAATTATTTTGGTAATAATTCTGCAAAAACTTGTGGAGGGCTAATTTTCAAACCTAAAAATATAAATGGGACTTCTTACACAATTATATACTTATTCTGTTTAAGGCGATAATACCAATATCCAGATCAACAAGATCCTTGGATATGCTCAGAAAATTTGTAATCTTTGAATAACATAGATAAGTTAAACAAATCTGCATGTTTTAAGTACTTTTGGGACAAGAATTTCTCGTATCTGTGTCTGATGTCATCATGAGCTCTCAGAAATGGTAATGCAAATGCTATTTCACAATGAAAATAATTCCATAACTGTAGTCATGAAAGAGAATAAGGGTATGACTTTTCAAAACTAGTAGCATTTGGGACACTTACCAGTCTGAAGAATATTTGCCAAATGATGCCTTTTGTTACTTCAGTGGGATTGCTTGTTCTAATTACTGTTCTGCATAAACACAAGCCAAACACTCCATGCTCATAGTTTGTAAATGTGTAATTTTGTGAAACTAACATTTTGTGCTGTGATGTTTCTATGTTAGCTATGTCTTTCAGGGTTTGAAGTAGTGGTGGGGTTAGGTTTGGGCTTTTTTCCCTGTTTTTATTCAAACATATATCAAGTGTTTATGAAACCAGCAGTGGAAGAGGAAAGGATTATAATAAAGGTTAGAAATAGGTACTGTTTTACCTATAAGATCTTTCATTTGAAATACTCTCACACTCTTACTCTTCGGATCAGATATTTTGTAAAGTTATCATTTGTATTTAGACATTGTACCTTTGTCACTTTTGTGAAAATTACTGCACATTCGGCCATATTCAAAGGTCTAAAAAACTATGTGTTTCATATACTCAACAACAGCTCATATACCTTAGAAGTCTGTATTTGTTCATTGTGTCTAAACTCCTCACAGCCTTGAATGCTGACTAAGTGCATATAGGGCATCTTCACAGAAAGAACAGACATGCAAAGGGACGAGCTGCACGAAAAACCCTGGAAGTAGAATATGGAGAAACAGGCAAAAGGCAAGAGAAAAGACAGATGTGACAAGGAGCTGAAGCACCAATGAAAGGGCTGAAAGTTAGAAAATGTCATAATGAAGTTTGTCCGTTATCTTAATTCATTCATTCGCATGCAATTATGAGCAAGATTTACTTCAGATGAATCCCTCGTATTTTTAAGCTAGGGTCATACTTCACTCTGCAGATAAAATTATCCTAGTCTAAGGATGGCTTCCTGCTCAGGACGGGGAAGTAAAGGATGCCATTGTACGTGGTGCTTCTGCCTTATTTCTTACAAGTATTGGAAGAGAAAGGATGCCTTCCCCTCAGGGTAGTGAAGTTCTGCCTTGGAGAAGCAGAGTCCATCTCTTACTGTCAGAGCTCCTGAGCAATGTTGCACAGTGGCTTACATCAATGTTTCACAAAGGGTCAGTAATGGTGTGCTTCTCACTTCTGAATGTCCACCTCAAGATCCTGAAGGTTGAGATTAAGCAGCACTGAGCAGTCACAGCTGCAATTAAAGTGAATGGGTGCTGCGCTTGAAGGTGGAAATTATTACAGAACATGACAAAAAGTTATGACCTGGGTCCTGGATAGCTCAAGACTGACTGTTGCCTGTGTGCCCCTGCTGCCTGTATGTAAATATTATGTTGTCACTTAGGAGAAATTTTGTTAAGACATATTAACCCTCATGAAGCTCACAGAGCTTTGTGTGATGAGCACCGTAGGGAAGACCATAAGGAAATGAATAATTCTGTCTTCAGCTCAGGGTTGGAGTGGTGTGCATGGATGAGGCCTAGGGACACACACTGAGATACAAAAATAACCAAAAGATTGAAGACCTGCTCATCACTTGAACTCTTTTCTTCGCATACCCTAAATGAGTTGGGGGGAGGCTCTAGAGAGAAAAAACCTGCATCATGGTGTGCTTAGACACTACTTGAGGTTGCGTGCGAAGGGAGGCAAGGTTAATTCTTGCCTTGTTGTATCTTGAGTACTTGATTTTGCACTTTAACAATGCTCTTTCAGTATAGATTTTTAAGTGTAGTGAACATTTTATAGCTAGATTTCTAGCATTGTCTCTCTCTGCCATTGCGTAGCTGGGAGAAGAGCCCACACAACCTCAAAATGGGACTTTGGGCATCAATCCAAATGCTTTTTTCCTGGTTTTCTCTTTGTTGTTATTAGAAAAAAAATTAAAAGGCAAAAAAAAAAAGGCTATTTTAAGCACAGTCTGTACCCTGGGTTTATGGAAAATACATGAAGATAAACATTCTATGCTGAAAGCCTTGATGCTCTATTAGTCTTCTTATGAACCTCCTCCTTTTTTCTTTTTCTCCCTGGTTGGTTCATACCCAGAATAGTGTAGAACAATCTTTACAGTATGATAAATTCATATTTCTGCCTTAAGTGTATTTTCACTTAGATTGCTAATGTAACACCCATCTACAAGAAAGGCAGGAAGGAGGATCCAGGGAACTACAGGCCTGTCAGCCTGACCTTGGTGCTGGGCAAGATTATGGATTGATTCATCCTGAGTGTGCTTACTGGGCGTGTAAAGGACAACGAGGTGATCAGGCCTAGCCAGCCTGGGTTCCTGAAAGGCAGGTCCTGCTTGACCAACCTGATCTCCTTCTATGACCAGGTGACCTGCCTAGTGGATGAACATAAGGCTGTGGATGTTATCTGCCTGGACTTTAGTAAGGCCTTTGGCACTGTTCCCCATAGTATCCTCCTGGAGAAACTAGCTGCTCATGGTTTAGATGGGTGTACACTTCACTGGGTAAAAAACTGCCTGAATGGCCAAGTGCAGAGAGTGGTGGTGCAAGGAGTTAAATCCAGCTGGCGGCCAGGCACAAGTGGTGTTCCCCAGGGCTCAGTTTTGGGTCCGGTCTTGTTTAACATCTTTATCAATGATCTGGATGAGGGGATTGAGTGCTCCCTCTGTAAGTTTGTAGATGACTCCAAGTAGGGCGGGAATCTCGATCTGCTTGAGGGTAGGAAGGCTCTGCAGAGGGATCTGGACAGGCTGGATTGATGGGCTGAGTTTCAGCAGGGCCAAATGCTGGGTCCTGCACTTTGGTCACAACAACCCCATGCAACGCTGCAGGCTTGGGGAGGAGTGGCTGGAAAGTTGCCTAGTGGAAAATGACCTTGAGGTGTTGGTTGACAGCGGGCTGAACATGAGCCAGCAGTGTGCCCAGGTGGCCAAGCAGGTCAACGGCATCCTGGCTTGTATCAGGAATAGTGTGGCCAGCAGGAGCAGGGAGGTGATTGTGCCCCTGTACTCAGCTCTGGTGAGGCTGCACCTCGAGTACTGTGTTCATTTTTGGGCCCATCAGTACAGGAAGGACATTGAGGTACTGGAGCATGTCCAGAGAAGGGCAACGAGGCTGGTGAGGGGTCTAGAGAACAAGTCTTACGAGGAGAGGCTGAGGAAGCTGGGGCTGTTTAGTCTGGAGGAGGCTGAGGGGAGACCTTATCACTCTCTACAACTACCTGAAAGGCAGTTAGTAGTGAGGCGGGTGTTGGTCTCTTCTCCCAAGTAACTAGTGCTAGGACGAGAGGCAATGGCCTCAAGTTGCTTCAGGGGAGATTTAGATTGGATATTAGAAAACATTTCTTTATTGAAAGAGTGGTCAGACATGGGAATAGGCTGCCCAGGGAAATGGTTAAGTCACCATCCCTAGAGGTGTTCAAAAAACGTGTAGATATGGCATTTTGGGATATGGTTTAGTAGGCATGGTGGTGTTGGGTGGATGGTTGGACTTGATGATCTTAGAGGTCTTTTCCAGTCTATTATTCTAGGATTCTATGATTCAAAAACTTGAGCTTCTACATTGCTTAGGACCATATAGTCAGAGCTTTTTAGCAAAACAAAAAAAAAAAGATGCAGAAATTCGACTGTAGGATTTTATAGCATCTGAAATATGGATATTGACAGCAGCTTTTCTAAATTCTAGTTTCACTGAAAGTTTGGTTTGATTTCCCCTTTTTTTAGCATCTTTGCATTTCTGAGATTTTGGTCCCAAACTCAGTAATAGTTAAGGAGTTTTCTTGGAAGAGAGGCATCCTGGAGGGAGGTTTCTTGGAAGAGAGGCACACTGGAGAGCAGGACAGTGGCTTGGCTGTTTTGTCCACACAGTTCAGTATGCGATTAGTGAGGGATGTGCTCACCAGGTTAAAAAACAATGGTGAGGGCTGGAGACAGCTCTCAGGCAACTCAGATAAAAGACTTCATTCCTTTCTTTGAACCGTGCTAAGGCCAATCACACTCTGTCTATGAAGTAATCAATATTTTCGTTTGTGGAGTTAGCCCCCAAATTGATTCCTTAAGATCTGTCAGTTTGTTGAAGGAAAAAAGTGTTCTCACAGTGCTCTTTGACTACACTTAATGTTCTTAATGGAGTAACAAATGAATGCTTCCTGAAGAATTTATCTTTTTCACTTCCAGTTTTTCTTTGTTCCCTGCCTTCACTGGCATGGACATATTGGGTGCCACTGCACACTGAAATAGCAGCAAAGAAAGCAGAAGAGGTGTCAAGTGGGCATTTTTTTTTTTTTTTAATTCAAACTTTTGCAATGAATCACAAAGCTACAGAGTAGCCTTAGGGAAAAACTGTTTTCTTGCAAGACAAGTTCCTTGTTTAGCACTTTTTCTGTTGTTGCATGGTAGGTGTTATCTGTTCTTTTGGTTTTGATACAAAATCTACTTAGTCAAATAAGTCTTTATGAACAACACTGCTTTGTGGTCATTTTTATTAACTTGTAATATCTAATTGTCAGTTAAGCCTTATGAATGTGCACAAGTTATACAAACTTAACTATCTTACAGGCTTATGAATTTCTACCTACCATAGCAGATGCACTTCAGAAAAATCCTGGTCCATATCAAAATCCAGTTACGACAATGGTATCTATATTAAGATTTTTATGGATTTTGGGTTTGTGGTTTCAATCTGTGCTATTCCTAGCCCTCTTGTGGACAGTTCTTTAGGGAAAGAGACAGTGAAAAACAGGTGAGGATAGGGGCAGTTTGCAACTTTTCCCAGGAACCTGGGAAACAGCGAGAGTCAGTGCAACTCACAGACAAGCCAGACTGTGAAAAGTACCATTTGATCATTGTCTGTCTGTGGTCAGCTAGGACAAGATCACTGGACACTATTTGTGATTATTCATCCAGAAAAGCATAAGGCACTTACAAAACATTTCATCTGCAGAATTCAATTCCTTTCAGCTATTCCCCATATGCCTTTATGTTCTTTTTTTTTTTTAATTTCAGAAACAACAAAAAAAGCTGAAGAGTGTCCTTCACAAAACCATGCAGTAAAGTACACCTAGCTTGCAAAGAGAGAGTTCTCTGATTTCATAAAACTGTAATCTTTCTTTATCCTGCTGATGAGAGCAAATATAAGAATTTCAAAATAGAGCAGCCTGTTTTTGTCAACAAAGGACGTTGCATATCCCTTTGAGGTAAGCCAATGACAATGTAAAATGTCTACTATAATGCCCTTTCAACTCATTGGAAAGCTTCATAGAGGAGAAAAACACTGGGATAGCTTCAGCTATTTCCATACAAAATCATTTGTTTTTTTCAGTAAATAAATCCACTTTCATCATTTTAACCACAGACATTTCTTTTATTCTAATTTTTATGTAGTTCAGTGAAACCGCTACCATAGCAGTTTGAGTTTGTGAAAGGAACTATTTTCTTGGGAGAGAAAAAGCAAGACTGTCAGCATTTATCTTTGGGCATTATTTTACCACATTTGCCTGCCTATGCAACATTAGCTTTCAAGAAGGGTCAGTAACTGTAAGGCTGTCTTCACAGTGAAGGACCAAGAACCCAAAGGGGACTGGAAGCTTCAGAGATGATTGCAAACCAGGAAAATTTTGGTTACAAAGCTAGCTGGAAGGCAGAAACCCATCAGAGTCTAGTTTTTGTCCGAGCTTTGTAAAAAAAAAAAAGAAAAAAGAAACTATCTGATCTTTGACATACTCACCTTAGAAATAATTTTTATTTTATCTCAGGGTTTATTTTACATTTTATTAAGTCTTCCTTATTTAGTGAATCAGTAAGAATAGGCTCCACTGTTTTTGCACATATTCCCATTCTGTGAAGGGGGATTCATATCCTTGGAATGATGTGTGTATAAGGAGGACAAAATTTGCCCCATAGTACACAGCATGGTACAATAAATCCATCATACTATGTAACATTCAGTCCACAACCCAGAGGGAAGTGCCTTTTTCAGTAATTATTTATCAAGTATTTGTTTTCTACGACATTCAAAATGGGACTTCAAATGGCAAAAAGCCTGCAATTTTGATTGTTAGAACCTACTTTCAAGGGACGTATTCTTCAACAAGTAAATAAACTTATGATTAGCTAAGTGCAAGTATTCGTCATCTCCTGTATAGGAAAAGCCTTAAGGACTATTCATGATTCTGCATTTTGACAACACAATTATTAATTAAAAACTTAAAGACAAAGTGGATCCATATTGAAGTGTGAATATGCCTGTTATTAAATGTTAGGATTTGCTGATTGGAAATGATTGATAGGCTGCGGGATTTTTCAGTACGATTTATCAGTCAGATTTAATTTGAGCATGGGGTGTTTGTTTGTTTGTTTGTTTTGAGAGGTTTGGTTTTAGAAATATAATTTGGAATATTGCTAGACAAAATAATCAATAAAATAAAATAAAAATAATTTTTATTGGGCTAAACTATTAAAATAACTTTCTGTCTCAGGGGCACTCCTAGAACATCCGCATTTTTAGCTTGACAAAAAATTAATTTAAATTAATGGGAATCTTTTATTTAACTTCAGTAGCCCAGGATTCACAATATCTCTGGCTTAAAACAATGTTGACCATGTGTAATCTATGGCCTTGCTGGACTTGTCAAATGCAAGACAAAAAGCATGCTCAGACTGAGGCGTCAAGAGTTAACAAAGGGAGCAATTAACTTGTGCTTCTCTTCTCAGACAGAAGTAAGGGGGCATAGCCCATCACTGTAAACCAAGTGATCTGTGGGGCGGCACGAAGGCCGCACAGCCAGAGATTTCTTCGGATAAAGAACAGATGGTGCCCGGAAGCGCATACCGAGATGCCCGCTCCATAGGCGTGCCACACTGCTGAGTCCTGCTTCTGACAACACAACATTCCATGCCGAGATCCAATCGATGCACAATAATTTACTTAGTCCCCACCTTGCAAAAAGATTTTCCAAACATATAAATATTGGCACTTGAAAATTCTCTTTGGGAGGAGGAGCCAAGCGAGAACTTTACCTGATGACGGGTCGATGGGCCTGAACCTCTCTTTCCCCCCAAGAAGGGACGCCTTTTTGGTACGAGTCGCGCCTCTGACTTTGTCAGATATATCCCCGGGAACACATTGTTAGCTAAAGCGCTGAGCCATTACCTTTGAGCTCAGCTTTTGTAGACAGTGCATTTATCAACAGCAATCTCTAATCTGTGATACCTGTCGCTTGAATAAATCACCTATTGTTTCAACTTTGAGAAACTGTTTCAGCGAAAGTCCTTGGCGGGCCTCTGACAGGCAAGCTGAATCAGATAAGTGGCTACACACTTTACCCTTTAGACATAAACCGTTGACCAAGTCTGGGACCAGAAGCAGTTTTTTTAGGGTGATGTGATGTTAGGTATCTAAGAAATACCATGCACAGACAAGTAGGTTTTCCAATGCTTCTTTCCTCATCTTGATTACTGGCTTGTGATCTTGACAAGGTCATTAAAAAATGACCCAAAATAAAACTTCCGAATCTCTCTAGTTTCTTTTGATTTTTCTGTTCTTATTAGTCTTCTCTTTATTTATTTATTTTTTTAAATTTCATTATGACTAATGGGGAAATTCTGGGATATAGGAAATACAAAAAGCCACACACCAACCCTAACACTGTAGAGCAAGCATGACTGTAAGTGTCCTTCTTTGAAACACTTGTAAATGATAGAATTCAGAAGCCGGGAGGGGGACCTGTGAGAGGAGACTGAATTCAGGCACGGCATGCTGTGTAGCCAAACAAAAAAGTGTTGCCTTTCATTGTTTAATAATCCTAGCAGTAAGGTGGTACCACTTAGGATGTTGAAAAGTAACACATGGTGGGGCATATAATTAAGTGAAGCCTGAAGAATAATTATGCAAGTGCAGCTCAGCATAATGAGGAACCCTGGTTGGGGTTTTTTGATATCATATTTTGACATTAAGTACAAAATTGAAATGTGACACTAATGCATCTCTTGGAAATAGAAGCAACCTGCAGATGTAGGCATTTCAAAGAAAAAGGCTAATTTTACGTTCTGTGGAATAGTGTCATTCCACATTTTATTTCAGAAAAATAAAGTTTCATTTATTAAGGGCTTGATATAATTTCAGAAGAAGAATGTGAGAATTTCCATTGATCTAAATGGAGACTGGCTCTGACCCTCTGTTGAAACATTTATATTTTTCTCTGTAGTCACACAAATAATATGTCACAATTACTTTGAAAACTGAATGCATACCAGTTAAAGCCAAGTTTCTGGGCTGTTCAGAAGAAGATATTGTAAACTGAGGATTTCAACATGAGTTTGTTTATCAGGGACAGCTCTAGGGTTGCCACAACTGCAGTTTTTTGCTGCCACTGCAGAAGATTACAAGAGAGTTTAATAAATATAGCATTTGGAAGAGTGAAAAGATGTCTGTTCAAGATAATTCTCTAATTCTGGGACATAGCTTGAGTGGCAGTGGGTTTTTCCTCACTACGTGAGGTGTATTCTAAAAGGAGAACCAGAAGGCATTTGAACTTCATCCCTGTTGCTGCCATTGCACACTGGGTACAGGGCTTATGAAAGTAACATTTCTAAGCCATGCTTTGATGTTGCTAGTTGGACCTTTAACACTGCGCTGAAAGAGGAGAGCAATTCAGATGCCTATGTTACAGGTGTCTACTGCTCTTATTAGGTTCCCTAGATTATCCCAGGTGCTGTTGTGGGGTTGGCAGATGCACCACAGAACTTAGAGGGATCCTACACCTATTTGAGAGTGCAGCTACAGATGAGTCAGGATATCCTAATGTGCCATTTAGACCCTAGGAGACTGTGTTTAAGCAACCAGTACCTTCATGAGGTTTCCATAGTTTCCTCTGTTCTTCCACATATAAGAGTCCAAAAGAAAGAAATTAACATTCATCTATACTCACATAATCACTTAATGGGATGAAAAATCATAAGGTGGAATATGGATATAGAAATCTATGAGAAATCAAAAGAAATCCTGGTGGAAAACAATGTTTTGTGAGAATGCTGTTGATCCTGTCATTAAATCCATGATATGAAGCTTCAGCAACTGAGGAATGTTTGGGGAAAATTCTTGTTCTGATGCTGAGATCAAGGGATCCTGCCTTCTGTGTCTCTTGGATATATATTTTTTTTCAGGAGGGTTTTGGTAAGTTTTTTTAGAAATATTTATCTCTTTAAACTGTAAAATCTTCATCTCTTGGTGGCAAGAGAGATTTCAAGTCATCTGGTGTTTCACCCTGAATTCAAGTGATGTCTTGTACTCCTAATAGTCCGATTCCATAATTTTGGATCAATATTCTCTAAATAGCTAGAGAAACAATTTGGATTCTGAGAAGAAACTAGGACTTTGAGTTCACATCTTGTACATGCTCCTTCTGCATTTGGAAACCCCCATTGATGGAAGGCATTTGTATTTAATTGTTTTCACTGATACTCACTAGAGGTAAATACGGTCAGTCGTGGATGGTCTGTATTATTACAAAGTAATGCTAAGAAAACCTAACCGACAAGCACAGTACCTAAAGGAGAAAGGAATAAAACATAATGTCTTTTACATCTAGATAAAGGACACATCCATTTGACTGAAGATAACTTAAAATATCATTTAAAAGTTCATTTAAAATTATGCTTGGGAGCCAAACACAGGGATAAGGTGACCAGAGCACAAAATCACTCAGCTCTCTGCAAATAAAAATGTGTGTCACTTATTGTAGAAAAGAAATTGGCTGACCCTGTTTGTGTCTGACAACCTGACCCATAAACATTAGGAAGAAGCTACCTGCCAAGAATGCTCAATTTATATTGCCTGCCACATCTTTACAACTGGAACAGGAGATGTCTGAAAGCTTTTATTTTTTTGATTTCTTTTTTCCTTAATAGCAAGGGAAAAATCTGCCCTCTCTTGAATCTGAAGTACGACAGTGAATCATTCCAGTTCTTTATACTGTAAAGTCGGAGGCATTGTAGAGGACATTGTTCTGTACTATAAAATGAAAGGGAGCGTTTCAGGTGTAATTCTCTCCAGTGCTGGTATAAGTACTGTGATGGTAGTTATTGCATAATGCACAGCACTGCTACACAAGTTGACCCCTGGGGAGCATTTAGTAAATTGTAGCAGTCTGTGAAAGCACAAAGTAAAGAAAGATGGACTTTCCTTCTGAACAAACTGGTCTGATTCCTTCAGGTACCTTGAAGAGCAATAGGGAAGTTAAAAGTCACCCAAGAGCAGCAACACTCCTTGCACTTAGTGCAAGAAGATGACTCCATCCTTGGCCTTGAAAAGCACGAAGTAATGCTTGCAGAGTGATGCCTTCTCCCCGCAGCCTACAGGAGGGGTGTGGAGGCAGACAGCAGGGTGACTTTCACACCATGTCTACTGCGGGCTTTTCTGAAATGGTACAGATTTCTCTGTCTGTTAGTGTCCCAAAGCATGCACTGGCTCCACCCCCTAGTTGTGTGGCTTCTTCTGTTCCAAAAATAGTAGAGCTAGACTCAGTTCATTAAAGACAACTGCCAATAAATAAAATAAAGGGCCAGGCACCTTCTCCTGTGTGATACTTTCATACATCGATCTGCAAAGTCCACAAAGTATTGGGGAAGCACCAAGCCACAGTGTGAAATTCTTCCCCTTGGTGAGCTATCTAGGTGTCATAATGCAGTTTTATAAATTTTTGACTAAAATCTACAGTTTGGTCTGCTGGTAAAATCCCATCAGGCATGCATTTGGAGGAGCTCAGCTCTCATCCTTGTTCTGGCATTGACTTTCTGTGCTTCATTGGGAGTGCTGTGCATAATTAGAAGTCCTTTATCCAAGTTTAAGTTAATGATGGTAACTCTTTCTAAAGAGCTCTGGAATTCACAGCTGAAAGATGATGTATTGGTCCTAGGTTAAACTTGTCAGTGGCCACTTGCTAAAACTGCCCACTTACTGCAGCACATCAGTGTCATTACTTCATGTGCCCAGTTCCTCTGAGGGTGATCTTCTAATGCCAGGGCCTGTCTGAGATTTTCTGGTGCGGTACTGCCCTTCCTGGAAGTGCCATATATCAGAGGAACAATGTGAAAACACTGTAAGTCAAATATGCAGCCCTGTTAACTTTAATGAGTTGCTCCAGTTTGCATCTTGTGAACTCTTTGTATTAAAAATGCACCGAGATGATAGACAATTACCAGCAGAATTAAAAATATTTTTATCAGGGCTTTTTGTCTTCATACTTTGGAAGGATAATGAACAGAAGATTGATTCCTCCCCCTCAAAAAAAGCTAAACTTTTCAAGTGTTAATCATGCCTTGGTTTGGTTTCTCTTTGAATCCGAAGTGCAGGTATGACTTTTTCTCAAACTACTTTTACATAGTTAGTTATAAACATCTGTCAAGGCTTTTCACAAAGCAAATTCTCTGATAATATGGAGGTTTTATTTATTTTTATTTATTTATTCATAGAGCAACAGCCATGTAAGACCTCTTCAAAGGTAAACAGCAGGAGCAAGCCCAGGCAGCAAACGTAGCACACCAAGACTTTTCCTATAATTTCTTCTTCTCCCTCTGCCCCCCTCTCCACTGCAAATAAAGGACTGGAGAAAGAAAGAAAAGGCTTACACAGCAACATTTACATCCCTGCCTTCAGCTAGTCACACATTCCTAGCTTGAGGTGGCATGCATTATTGAAGAGTGTCCAGCACTCTCAAGCGAATACGTACCACTCACATAACTACCTACTATACTCCTCTGTACTACTGGACAGTGTATGGAACAATCCACATGCAGCTCAGTTTTCATTTTTCATTCCTATTTTCGTTATTCTGGAAACATATTTTTAGCAAATGACTCAGACATACAGAGGCCAATCAGAAAGAAGTAATAAAGGATATTAATTGTTGGACCAACATGGTAGTGTCATAATAGACTAACAGTCAAATGTAGCTGCCTGTTTTCAGCTATCTAAGTCCTTGCTCAGGCTAAGGATCTGTACGGCAGCTGGTACTGTGAGATTCTGAGTGTCTAACTTTAGCAGTCTAACTTCAAATACTGGGTTCATGTTGCATAAAGTACAGTTAGTTATTATCTAGGAGTTAATTAACCAGTATAAATTAATCTGGGAAGAAATCTTCCTTTTATTGCAACCTGACACTAGGAATTTGCAACAATATTTAGTAAATTACAACTTGAGCAATTCCCCATTAACTGCATAATTTCTCTCATACATTCTGCTTCCCTGCGTTGTCCCACTAAACATTTTACTGCTTATAAGTTAGGAAGACTATAATGGGCCGAACACTGTCTGAGATTTAAAAAGAAAGCTTTTGTGGGTGATGTATAGTTGCTCCTCCTTTTTATGACTACTTGATAAAGGTCAGTCATTTATAATTTCCTTGAATTGTGGTTCATTTAACTGATATCTGCCTGTATGGTTTTGGTGTATGGCTACTAGTCTGATCTACTGGCAAGATTTAATTGTTCCAAGGTTACATAGTAGAACCTTTCTAATCATATGAGCTGGATAATGCTTGAATGATTTCCGAAGCTTTTTGGGGTTCAATATTTTGGCAACCTCCGTGGACTTTGGCAAGGAACATGAGGTAAAATGTTCAACATTTCACCATACGGTGAAAAAGCATCTGGCTAATCTCCAGAGGAGATTTAAAAAAAAAAAAAAATTTAAAGAATTTTTAACATTTTCCAAATTTCTTTCAGGGATAAATTGACTCTTTCTTTAGCATTAAAAATGACTGCATCATTTTTGTATGTACATACTTATCTTTATAGAAGGCAAGAAGGTAGGCAGGGCTTTTTCTACTGGTCATTCAGGTGTGTTGAGCAACATCAGGGAAGCTTTCTTTATGCTGGGTGCTTCCAAGTACATAATGCCCCTTGGCTATACATGAACACCTCTTGTTTTCATGTTACTTAAGAAATGTAAAAATAATTATTTAAGTCTTATTGCTGTGCATGATATATGTCAGAGAAACATCTACCTATAGTGGCAACGACAGACATAAGTTGGGATGCCAAAAGGGTCTAAGCAGTCAAAAAGCTTCCCTGACATATTCACTGTTTTGGGTTCCACAGAACAATCAATATCTTGATTTATACATTTGGGTTAAGAAATTGTCTCTTAAATGTGCAGGATTCAGGATAATTTCTCTTCTGAACCCAAGGTTTTCTAATGCATAGCCCCACCATGCAAGGAGAGTGTTCTAAATGGGACCGTAGGCTATTTTATATAAATATATATGTTGCAGTCTTCAAATATGAGACTTTTTGCCACATGATATTGTGCAGGGAAAAAAATAAAGATTCATAAAAAAATGGAGGGGGAAACCTTAAGTTTCTCCTTTCTGCAAGGCAGAAAGTGAAGTCAGTCCATATTTCTTCTGTTTTTTTACATTTTTTTTTTTAAGAAACCTCTACTAACCATTGTCAGACATAATACTGAGTGACCATTGGTCTGTTCCAGCACAGCTCCCATTATGTTTTTAATGACACATCTCTGTGCTCTTTTATACCACAGGACCAAACTTCATTCTCAGAGAGGGTGGACTGGGCTGTGGGAATGAAGTGCCTTGGAGAATGAGGGAGGTTGCTTCTTCAGGGCCCCCTGCCTCACTTTTACAGAAGCTGGAACTCGTACAACACATGAGGCAAGGCTACAAAGGTTACCTCATCGTGAGGTCATTGAAAAGCTGTTTTCTATTTCTGTCCCGTACACTGCCACAGAATTTTTGTCTGATAATAGACAAGCTGCTTAAAACACATTTTCCAGAGTGCTGACTAATGACCTTTCCCAATTCCCTAAGACCTACCTTTGATACTTGGTGTCAGGTGTTCCCCAAACGGGAAGGCAGCCAGTGCTGAAGGACTGGTGTGGAGGCTGCAGCCTTTGGGAGCTGTGATTTGAGCAGGGTGGAGCAGGCAGAATGCTTGAGTCTGAGTCATCCCAGACAGTGGGCTACCCATATCACTGGTTCTTTATCTTAGTGCTTTTACTACGCAGTGTAAAATCACAATAATATTACAGTAATACTTTACAGGCCATTGTAAAAGTAGAGGCATTGCTGTTCGTGAAATATAGTCATGGGCACCACAGAGAAGTCTAAACAAATAACTTCAAAGGAGAGTTTGAATAATGCAGTGCAAACAAGACCTAAGGCCACACTTTACAAAAAAGGAAGATAAAAAATTTTCTGAACACATCATTCTTTTCCTGAGTGTAATCCATCCTTCTACGGAGCAATGCAGGGGTCATATGTAAGTATCTGACCAAGTAATAAAAACCACAGACTGAATTAACACTGCAGAGGTGGTGTTTTCTGCATGTCTGTCATTTGCTTTTATTTTCTGGCAATGATGGTGTTTTTTAAGATGGCATACGTGTACAATATGCATACAAGCTAATATGAAAATGAGGTTAGTTGTACTCATAAAATTCTCAATAAATTAAAAAAATGCAATGACTGTATTTATTTATTCTTTCCTTGCTGATTCAACCCAAAGACAAGTAAAATTGTAATTTGAGGGCCAAGCTTCTAACAGCTGATTTTAGGAACAAGCAATGATACGGTGGCTGCCGGAGGTGGTAGGGCCCTGGAGTCGCCCAGTGTATCAGCCATCTGTCAAAGATTTTTGAGGGGGCACTCCATTAGTTTCACTGCCACCATCAAAGTCAGGGGAATGTTCTTCCAATATTTTCTATAGCTAGCCTGATTTTTTCTAGCTAAGCAGTTCTGTAGCCTCAGAATGTGTTTCTAAAGAGAAATTAGGATACCCACGGCAAGATAATTTTGTCTTCTCATCCAAAGAACGTTACCACAGAAAAATGGAAGCTTCAGGCAGAGGAATCAGAAACATGGAAAGAGACCTCAGAGAGAAAAGTGTGATGTAGATTGTACATAGGATTTAAAATAAATTTCTCGGGTATGTCAGCTTGCTGGACATTTTTATTTTTTTCAAAATTGAATTGTGTGAGCACTGTTCATGAGGTTTTTTTATGTGCCTAACATGTATTCAAACATGGAAGATTCTGTATTACCATAAAATAGACAGCCAGTTCGGAAAGTAAGAAATAGTCTTTGTATTCTGAAAGCTGGCTTTTAAAACTTTTACTGGACTTTTGGTCTAGTGTGAACTAACAGGTTTCCACAGAAAAGCATGGAAGTTCCCTCGTGTGTCCTATTTTACATTGCCTACAGGGAAAATGGGAATAGCAAAGTAGATCCCTACTAAAAGAAGGACAAGGAAATGTAGGAAGCAAAATTATTTAACAGCTATCAGACACATATTTCTTCTGCTATTCATTGTGCAGACCTATAGTTCCATCTAAATTTTGTGGATGATTCTAGCCTTTTCTTCTATGTCTTCTTTTTATCACCATGCTTTCTAAGTCCTGATCCTTGTAAAATCTCACTAATACGTTAAAACAGAAATGAATTATCCTTTTTACTTTATGGACTTTGGGAGACAGATATTGACTCTTTTTAGGGGTAAGGGGTAGGGGATATTAGATTTACATATGTAGAGAATTGATGGAAGAAAGCTCAACTGAAAGAAAGGAATTTTTAATATAGTTCTAAAGCAATAAAGGGTCATTTCTCATCTAAGTACCTGTGAAAAATCAGTGTCCCATATTCACAAACCTTCTCCTGCAGCACAGCAAACACTGATTCCAGTGAAAAGACATCATTGCTGGGATCTTGTCGTCACAGTGTGAGAGCTGGTGTCTGGCAGTTAGATCTGATCCCGTGGAGGTCTCCAAAGACCAGCAGATCAACTTTAAACTGGAAACAGCCTGAGTTCCAGATGCTGGAATTACATCTTCACAGCAGCAGTATAAGGCACATTAACTGATGCTGATTAAGGTTACATATACATTTGTTCCTAAGGTTTGTTTTAAGTTGTCTGTAACTTTATTTGGTGCTTTCTCCTTTGAGCTTGACATTTGACATGTCAGTTCTTAAGACAGAAACTCATACTTCAGACACAAAGCAAATATGTCTCATTTCTGACCAGAGAGTTAGAAAAGCCTTTGCCTTATGTAGTTTTCTTTTCCGACCTCATTTCATAATGCATCTAGTGGTACTGGTTAGAACTGAAGAAGCTGGAGGAACAAAGTGCTCGGGTCTTAACTGTGGGTTTCATCAGTTTGGGAAAAAATTGCTGGGCTTTTTCACATTTAGGAGAGTTCAAAAGCAGACTGTATACATATATCTTGAATTTTTTGCTACTATGAGCTAATGGTTTGACACCATTCCTGATAATGAGATGCATCAAGGCTCTTTTAAGGCACAGAGCTATAAAGTCGGGGCTCTCAGTTGAAAAAAAGACAAGAGCTGGTAGGAAGTACATTGAGGTACCAGATTTGAAGAACCTACAGGAGCGTGCATGGAGACTTGCATCACACAGACAGTGAGAACAGTCTCAGAAATAGTTGCAGGTGGCACACACAGCAACCATATGCCTTACTTCCCTTTAGCTGGCTGTGGTATGAACCATGCAGGAATAACCAGTGAACAGTAGTAGAAAGTTCTGATTCCAATAAAAGTATCTGTACTATGGCAATGTAGTTTTGTCTGATACAAATTCTCTGCAGGAATTGTAGATTACAGGTAGGTAGGTAAGTAGGTAGATGGTTATTTAAATCTCTTGTGCTACTGCCTGAAAAAAAAGCTTCAGAAACTTATATTATTAAGTTCACTCGAAAAGTGTCAGTCCTTTTAATATATACTTAAGAAACTTCACATGTATACATTCATAACAGTGTGGATACTTCAGAAAAAGACTGTTAAAGTGATGAGGGCTAGCATATTGGTGCAAATTTGCATCATTCATTTTAGGCTGCTTTAATTACCTAACTTGAAATCTCACATACACAAGCCACACACATTCGCTATTTCTCAGTGAAACCTACCTGTTCTCATTGACTGACAGAGGACTTTAGGTCCTCACTTTTGATCTTCTGAATGACACCAAATTTCAAGACCAAAATAACTGGGATAAATATTTTCCGTTGTCTTGTGATGATTGCCTGATTAGGTTTTTTTTTCAGTGAGTCAAAAGATGATTTTTTTTAGCTGCCGAATGCACAAATTCAATTAAGAAACTGCTCTTCCTCTCTGTTAGATCATCATTAGCAATAAATACTCTGCAGCTGGAATTCATCTGACAGGTTTGCTGGTGATATATGAGCCAGAGTGAAATCCTGTGCAATCTTTCAGAGCTGCCATTGTTTTGCAGTGCTAACAGTAAAAAATTTTTGTTTTAGTTAGTAAAGTAAGCAGATATACACCAAGTCCTTATGGGGATTAGATCAGCTGGGTAAGAATACGGTATTTTTCATAATCATTTTTCAAGCTGTAGCTGCACTTTAAAGCTTTGAATGCGGTGACACAGCTAGTTTGACAGCATGACCACTTTAAGCCTTTTAACATCACTGCAGGGTACATTAGCACACCCAGCTTTGTCGTAAAGGAGAGGATAACATTCAAACCCTGAAGTAATAAACTAAGTGCTCCAACAAAATTGTCAGCAACTAACCACCCACCTTCAGTCTGGGGTAAGCATTTCTAGCCACTGAACTTCAACCCACCTTATCCTGAATTAGAAAAAAAAAAAGCACATTGCAAAAGAAGGACAGTTTTACACATTAACGGTGCTCTTGAAATTATATCATAGTACAGATTTGACATTGTAACCGTGAGATATACAGTGTAACCATGAGATATACAGAAAAAGAAAACAAACACTCTGGAATTTCAGAAGTATGCCATGGTTCAGCATATTTTGTCATAACACTAATATGTAACATGAAATGCTTTAATTTAATTTTCTTAACCTTAGATATTCCAGATTTATTTTTCAGACTGAAGAGTAGACATACATTCCTCCCTGGCAGAAGCAGTTGTTCCTGTGTGTACTTATGTATGGTAGTTTTGGTAGTATCAATGATCTTAGAAAAAACATGAGCCTTGTATGCATTTGTAAATTAATTATGTTTTGAATGTAATAATTCACTGAAAAACAGAATTGCAGTCAATCTGTTTTCAAGAATTCATCAAGACAACAAGCCCTTTAGTTATCTGTCCTGTAAACATCCTGTTCATAGTTGTTTGTAGATGACAGTGTAGGATTCACGTAGAGCAACATAAACTTTGCAGCAACTCTTTTTCATAATGAAAATTTGTTTGCTAGTAAAGTAGTGTGGATTTTATTTGAAAGGGGAGTGAATCTTTATGCATGATTAAAATCACATGATCTGCTTACAGGATGCCAAGAGTATATCCATTGGAATCAGTCCTGTTACTGGAACTAATGCAGTGCTGGTGAAATGAGAGCTGGGCATATGGTGATTATGCAGAGCTGTAGTGAAGAACCACAAAGAGTAAAGTACTCTTCTGCTGTCACTGCTTAAACCCCGCCAGATTCTGAATGCAGCAAGAGTGCTTACTCATATAGGTCGTTATATCTAAGGAAATGTGCAAATATTAACCCAAGTCTTTGTAGTCTCTTAAAGTGAAACACTGGGTGTTTGTAGGCACCAACAAATCAGTTTTTTTCTTTCTGGAAATCTGAAACAACTGGGCTCTATTGCAGGTTCCTTTCCTTTTGATTTTTTTGTACAGAAATCCAGAGAAGAACTCAGAAGATTGCTAAAGATTGCAAAGCCCAGCTATTATCTGTTAACTGCTGTGTTGTATAAAATTATGGTTGTCAAGCTTATTCTGGAGCCCTGCTCCAGCCAGGAATGGCATTTTACAACCTTACCAAGAAATTTATTCCAACACTTCCCACTCTTCCTTATGAAAACTGTATGTGTGCATACATACATATTTACATATATATACATATACAATCTAATTTAATTTCATTTCTTTAAATGAGCCCTGTTACTTTTTCTTCTATCCCTAGTGACATGAAGAAAGCATTTACTCCATATTTTTCATCAGCGGAAAGTACCACTGTTCCATGTCTCCCCCTTCATGTTTTTCCATCTTGACTAATGCAAGCCCAGCTCTTTCATTAGCAACTCTTTGCTTAGACTACTGATCTGTCCTCATCCTCTTCTCTTACTCTTGCACAGCTCTTCTTTTTGTTCTTGCAAAGCTTTACTTTATAACTCTATAAATGGGCTTTCTTTTTAACAAGGCCTGAATACTCTTCCCAAAAAAATCTTTGAATTTATCTCAAAACTCGTTTTTATTTTCATTTTGAAAGAAATTGTAAACTTGAAGCACAGATAATATGATGTTGCCTTTGCTAGTAACAGACAACAAGCTTTGCATTAAGCTCACAGCAGATGCCTCTGTGCTTGTTGGGCTATATATGGACTGCTCTTGGCCTTTCTAGATCCATGTTTTAGCTTGTGTAACTATAAACAATTATCTAATGAGCAGGGGACTGTTATCTCCTATGTTTAAGCTTTTGCACAATTCTACAGTGCATATATGTTATAAACACACACAAGCTCGCATACTTTTTATATATACAGATGTGTAACTAAAAGTTCGTAATAATAAGTAGTTATTCTGTGTAAATGAACTATCCATGATCCTGGAATAAAATACTGCATAGAGAAGGGACCTGCTTGGTCGAGTATCATAGGATAAAGCCCTGGAGGGAAAAGATGCCTGAGAAAGCTGGTTAATATTCGAGGATCACCTCCTCAAAGCTCAGGAGCAATGCATCCAAACAAAGAGGAAGTCGGGCAAAAACGCTGGGAGGCCTGCATGGATGCACAAGGAGCTCTAGGACAAATTCAAGACTGAAAAGGAAGCCTACAAAGGACAGGCAGCCTGGGAGGAATACAGAGGAATTGTCCAAAAGGCTGGGATTGAGAGAATGAAGAACTGCCCGCGGCAGGAGAAGACCAGCTTGAAGACCATCAAAGGAACTGGAAGCTGCACAAGTCCATGGGACTTGGTGAGGTGCATCTGCAGGTCCTGAGGGAACCAGAGTATGAAGTTGCTAAGCCACTATCCCTCACATTTGAGAAGCAGTGGTAGGCTGGTGAAGTTCCCAGCAACCCGAAAAGGAGAAACGTAGCCCCCATTTTTAAAAAGCATAAAAAGGAAGACCCAGGGAACTACAGGCCAGTCAGTCTCACCTCTGCACCCGACAAGATCATGGAGCAGATCAGCCTGAAAACTATGCTAAGGCACATGGAAAATAAGGAGGTGATTGGTGACAGCCAGCATGGCTTCATTAAGAGAAAATCATGTGTGACAAATTTGGTGGCCTTCTGTGATGGGGTTAGAGCATTGGTGGATAAGGGAAGAGCAACAGATGTCATCTAGCTGGAAATGTGCAAAGCATTTGACACTGTCCTGCATGACACCCTTGCCTCAGAATTGGAGAGATGTGGATTTGATGGATGGACCACTAGGTGGATAAGAAACTGAGTGGATGGTCACACTCAAAATGTTGTGGTCAATGGCTTGATGTGCAAGTAGAGACCAGTGACGAGTGCTGTCCTCGGGTGTCGGTACTGGGACCAGTGTTGCTTAAGATCTTTTGTCAACAATGTGGACAGTCAAGCAAGTTTGCCAGTGACACCAAGCTGTGTGGTGCAGTCAATATGCTGGAGGGAAGGGATGCCATCTAGAGGGACTTTGACAGGCTTGTAATGTGGACCCATGAGAACCTCATGAAGTTCAACAAGGCCAAGTGCAAGGTCCTGAACATGAGTTGTGGAAATCTGAAGCACAGATACAGGCTGGGTGGAGAATGGATTGAGAGCAGCCATGAGGAGAAGGTCTTGGGAGTGCTGGTGGATGAAAAGCTGAACATGACTCGACAGTGTGCACTTACAGCCCAGAAGGCCAACTGTATCCTGGGCTGCACGAAAAGAAGCATGACCAGCAGGTCAAGGGAGGTGATTCTGCCCCTCTGCTCTGGTGAGACCCCACCCAGAATCCTGCATCCAGCTCTGGAGCCCTCAGCACAGGAAAGACATGGACCTGTTGGAGGAGATCCAAAGGAGGGCCACAAAAATAATCAGAGGGATGGAACAACTGTCCTATAAGGAAAGGATGAGGGACTTGGAGCTGTTCAGCCTGGAGAAGATAAGGCTTCAGGGAGACCTTATAGCTGCCTTCGACTACCTGAAGGGGGCCTACAGGAAGGATAGAGAGGGACTTTTTACAAGGGCTTGTAGTGATATGACAAAAGGTAATGACTTTAAACTGAAAGAGCGTAGACTTAGATGAGATAGAAGAAAGAAATTCTTGTCTGTGAGGGTGGTGAGGCACTGGAACAGGTTGCCCAGAGAAGTTGTGAATGCTGCTGCCCTGAAAGTGTTCAAGGTCAGGTTGGATGGGGCTTTGAGCAGCCTGGCCTAGTGGAAGGTGTCCCTGCCCGTGGCAGAGGGGTTAGAACCAGATGATCTTTAATATGCTGTCCAAGACAAACCATTCTATGATTCTATGAAGTATGGACATCACCTGGTAAAAGAGGCACAGAAGGCTATAGGAGACTCAGGATTGTAAAGAGCTCAGTTAGGATGGTTTCTGGTCATGAAAGAAAGGTGACCTCAGGAGCCACCTAAAGCGACTTGTCCTGGGTTCTGCCAGGATACAGTCAATTTTCACCAGAAGCCTGCAGGGGACACAGCCGGGCTGGCTTACCCAAACTGGCCAAAAAAACGTGTTATTTAATACCATGTGCCATCAGGCTCTGTTTTGAGTGGGGGAGCCGGCCAGGGGGAAGTGAATTGCAGCTCGCGACCGCGCTGGGCACTAGGTGGTGAGAGAAGTTGCTCTGTGTATTCCCCTATTTTCATCAGTATTATTGTTGTTACTGTTTGCTTTCTTTGCTGTTCTGTTAAACTGTCCTTATCCTGATCCATGAGTTTGAGGTTTTTTTCCTTTCAATTCTCTTCCCCACCCCAGTGGGGGGAGGGTCGATAGAGTGACCATGTGGTCCTTTGTTGCTGGCCTGGGCTAAATCACGACACAGCTTCAGAGGTAACTAAGGAAATAAAATGAACATGTATCCAAAAATATATAGAGCAAATTTGGATGTAAAGTGGAGATGCAGACCATTGAAGTGCAGCACTGAGTAGAGCTCATTAGTAAACACGTAAAAATTACCCCAAATATTGTAAAATAGAGTGCATGATGTGACATACAGGAGGGGTACATGATGCACAGGAGGGGTACATGATGCATAAGAGTGACAGGGAATTTCACAAAGATTAAGCAGAAAGCAAAGGACTGACTATCAAGAGGCCTCAGGCAAGAATGCTCCAAAGGACTTGTAACAAGCACATCCTAAAGAAGTGCAGATAAACTGGCAGACACCAAGATAAGGATCCTGAGAAATCCACAAACTTCTGAGTGAGCCAACTCATGACCACATATGGAAGGAAAAACTCAGAATTCATGGAAAGGATACTAAGAAGTACCACTTCTAGAGCCATCAGGGACCACCAGAGGCAACAGCGAACCCCATGGAAGCCCCACAGAGACCCAGGCCGCATGCATAATGACTATGCAAATATGATAACTAGTTCCAGGAAATACAATAAATATGTATGAACATTCTGGGAAACAATGCACATGTATGTAACAGAATGATATAAGCTTGAAGCGAGGCAACATATGGCATGCACGTTAGGAGGAGCAATCCCCCATGCATCCAGCACCGCAATAAAGAATTCCTGCTTTTTAATGCTACATTGTCATTAAGAAATTTTACTCCTGATTTCAGTGACACAAGTGGACTCAATAATGAGTAAAAAGAAATCATCAGTGTCAATGTCGTTGTCTCTTCCCAGCACAGGACATGGGATACTTGGTAGCTTGCCCCAGCTGAAGGCATTGATTGACCAAGGAGTCAAAGAGGCAATGGCGGGGTGAGTATAATGGCAAAGCAAGGCAGTAAACACTAGGTTTGTGTGTGCGTGTGTCATTTTAACGACATTTAACTTGAATTATAAGTATTAGGATCACTGTAAGGGGACTAGCAACAATTATCTGGTTAGTCTGTTAAGATATGGTTAGACTAACAATATAATTCTTGGGTATGTTCCTTTTGCCTGTAAGAAGAGTTCGAGTCCAATAAGCAAGTAAAAATTAAAACAACCTCTGTAACTTGGTGCAACAAATTGATAATGAAATACATACGGAGATAGGTATTTCCAACCTGTAAGCAGCTGTAAAATTTAATCAAAATGGTAAAATAAATATACTTCTGACCAATATTTTCATATTAGTTTTCATTAGTTAACAAAAGCAAGGAACATCTATTGGCTACTTAAAGCAGGTTAATGAATATAAGATTTTTGGGTAAGAACAACCCTTTCAAAGGTCTGAGACATTTGTTCATAAGCATCAAATTGAAATTTAAAGATCAAATCACTGTAAGTATGCAAAATATTTTGTGTTCGTGTATACTAAGTATTTTATTTCACGGTTCATTATAAATCAAGGCTGTGCTCACACTTACTAATTGCAGAGTTCTCTTCTTGGGGCTGTTTGTAAAGGATGCTGATTGCTTTAGCACATACAAGATCCAGATTAATTTATTTCTTAAAGGTAGAGCTGAGTAAAATTACCAATTATCTTTTTGCAAATATTTGGTATCTTCCACACATATTTGTAACTTTGAGATTGCTGTTTCTTATTTATCTTTGGGGTTTGTAAACCTCCCTTACTGAAGCAAAAAGGCTACAGAAGAGCAGTGTCACACTCAACTGAATGATTACTTTTTTCTGTGTGTTGTGAATAGGAGAACCATAAGATTACTTCTTAGCTCTGCTGCTAAGGAGCTTGGAAGAGGGAGAAGATAATGCCAGACTGGGTGACCAGTAATTAAGTTTTCCTTTCTTAATGTGTATTATATTGAACACTAGAGTAGATCTTTCCCTAGTAAATACACAGCATTACAGTTAACAGTCCTACTCTGGATACAACAGCAGATGATTTATACAGTACTGCTTTATGAGACTTATTCTTGTATGAATTAAATTACTGCAGGAAAGTTTGAGACCAAAGAGTTTCATGAATATGGAAGAAAGCAGCCTTGATAGATCTACCTGTGTATGTGCATGGTCTTGAAAGTCTATGATGGTGTATATGGCAGGTAGAGATTCACTGCTGATTTTTGTGGTGTTACACTGAGTAAAAACCTTCCCACTGATCCAAATACTGAAGCAGTGTGATTACTTGAATCCCTGCAACACAGTATTTGCTAGTTTAAAGCTATACTCTTTAGCTCTCTATTTTGTTGGGCTGAAATGCAGGCTTTTGACATCATACAAAACCAAAGGTAACACTAACTTTCATGTACTAAACACAATGAAATTCACCTCTTTAACTTCAGAAGTCCTCTGTAGATGTTCTGTCAAAGTTACAAATTGAAGATTCCTTTATAACCAACTGAAACAGAGGATATAATTTAAATATTTGCTTTAAGATGGATGTCTTTCACTCCGTTGATCATTGATTTTTGTTGATGTTAAAGGAAGTTTAAGGTGAGTAGTTCAGATATAGATCTCTGGCTGAATATTCCTACATTATGCAGATAGCCTGTTACACTCAAAATACTGTATTGACAAAACAGAAACATACATTACGTGTAAAGCTAAGAATTTACTGTTAGTGTAACTGAAATCTTAATATCTTAGTTAAATAATTATTAGCATAGATCTAATTAGTGCATGGAAAAAAAAGAAATAAAATAAAGGACATCATTACAGAAAAAAGGTTCAACAACAATAAATAAGAACAATATCGTTAAAATTGTTATATGCACACTTTCTAGTACCTACCTTTTTTCTCTGCTGTTATGCCCACTGATCATGAGTCCTCAGGTGAGTGGCTTCAGTCTGACTGGATGTGGAAGAGGAGATCTACAGGCAGACCCAGATTGTTCACCAGGAGGACAGTGATGCTGGAGATGGGTCGTATTCCTCTTTTTTTCCAGGAAGAGTGTGAAACTGATCACAGTGGCAACTTTTTCCTCACTCTAGGGTCTGTTTGGGGCTAATACTATATGTTTTCTAACATGCTTTACACCCTGGTCTTTCTTCCTTGGTTTGCAAGTCCATGTCACACCCAAGTTTCCAATATATAGTGTGGTTTAGATATGTTGAATACCTGTTGATTGCTCTCTTTGCTACTCTTAAATTTATTTTACCTAGCTCCAGTGGTTGCATATGTTTATCTGCCTTTTGGTGAGTTGTTTCTAGCTCTGGAGTCTTCAATATCCTCCTGCCTCTAACCATCCCATGCCTGCACTCCCTACACTGCATCCCTTGTCCTTCCTTTCAGGTCTTTGATGTCATACCAGATCTGTGTTTCTCTATATTGCACCATCATGCTGCAGTTTGGAATATTCTAGTTTACACAGAATATTTCCTTGTTACTACTATGTATATAAAAATTATGGCTACACCACAAAAATATAAGAAATAAAATAAATTAAGCGTAGCCATCTGGTCATTGGAGAAATTGCTGTTGTAGCTAAATATGCCAAAACACAGTTTCAGGCAGTTAAAAATAAAGTCTGAACAAAGCATGTATGATGAGCCTCAGCCCTGAGGACTTTCAGAATCGGTAGCCTGCTCCTAGACATAGCAGTACTGCATTACTGGGCTACAGGGCTGCAAGTCCCTCCCAGCAATGCAGTGGTAGCGATGGCAGGAAGAACAAGTGAGGTTGCAGCAGGACAGCATTTGGCTACTTGGATCACTTGGATTAGTGACATCTAGAATAAAAAGGATATCAAACTTCTCTCTGGGATTTTCAGAAATGCATTTGCCTACTGTATAAATATTGAGTAGGTTGCAATAAGGTGTTGCACTACAAGAAGTTGACGATTTCTATTTTCTTCTCTAGTTGCTTAGCTTCTCTTTGCACAGATTGCACAATATTAGCTTCATGCCACCCTGCAAATGAGACCACATGACTATCGCCAATAGCTTGAAAATGAAGGAACTTCTTATCTGTGAAGGTGTGTTGAAAAGATTTGGGAAATGTAGGGGCCAAAAAGATAAAGTTAAAAAACAGGTGGGATTTAGAAGAGTGCTTTAGCTAGATTAAGCATGGATCTACTTCATGTATGAATGAAAAAATCTAATTCTGAACTCTAAAGAGAAAAATAATACCATACTCTGACAGGCTTATGTAGGCACTTCACAAGGGGATCATGTGAAGGGGATGTGACGAAGAAGGCCAAAGCCCACCTGGAATTGAAGCTGGCAAGGGATGTCAAAAACAACAAGAAGGGCTTCTTCAACTACATCAGCAGCAAAAGGAAGGCTAGGGACAATGTGGGGCCGCTGCTGAATGAGGCAGGTGTCCTGGTGA
>Ga0065711_1031334_pt1 | contig 29943 bp, 16 predicted proteins | sample Hoacrofraction12_FD_59098 | JGI IMG/M metagenome (GOLD analysis project Ga0065711, IMG submission 59098) | Hoatzin crop microbial communities from Cojedes, Venezuela - Epithelial fraction 12 v2 (version 2) | ecosystem: Host-associated > Birds > Digestive system > Esophagus > Crop | place...
ATCTGTGATAACTGTCGCTTGAATAAATTACCTATTGTTTCAACTTTGCAAAACTGTTTCAGTGAAAGTCCTTGGAAGGGCTCTGGCAGGCTAGTTGAATATCAGACTCCTCTTACCCCCCCCTTTAACGCGACAATATTCAGCAATAATTACAAGCAATTTATACAATCACAATTGTGGGCCTAAGGCTTGATCCACTTAGGATTTGACCTTTGACTCCCACTAGAGAGAAGGAAGTTTCCCCAACAGAGAATAGGGTGACAATGAGAAGCTGCAAGGTCACATGCAACTCTTGTTTTTGAAAAAGTGATAATTCAGAACAATTTCAGAATTCACAAACTAGGGGACTACATAACTAATTCAAATAATGTACTGCAATGGCTAACTTTAACTAAAGTAAGCAAAGTCAAGGTTCAACATCTTTTGTAAATCTACATTCTGTTCAGGGTTCTCAGTTCACTTGGATGTGCTATTGGAAGTGCATAAGTATAGAACAAACATCGTATCCTGTTCCTGTGACCATACATGCAATGGAATACAGGGAGGACAGCATCAATAAATTGGAATGAAAATGTGAGAAGCGATGATCAAATAACAGTCAGGAGACCAGATGGGTTTTGTAACCTTAAACAGTAGTAAAAGAAGGAAAGTAATGGAGGTCTCATTTATATTATTGGCTACCTCTTTTCTCTTTCCCTTTCCCTCCCTCCCAGACAAAGCAGAATCCACCTCACCTCCACGATCTTTGGAGGTGGGTGGCAGTGCTACAGTTCCACAGGAGATGGCAGGAAGATGCTTTCAGCCCTCTCTTCTCCTGACCCTTTTCTACTCCACCATGAATTCAGTCAGCAATGAGCACAAGAGTTCATCTATAACTTTGTTTTAGGATCTGGGAGCTAATTAGATGTAGGAAGAAGCATTAGGAATACTTGGATGACAAGAACATTTCCAATACATGCAGTGGCAAAGCTGAGCTGGAACTACTCAGGTTCATTTTCAAGATCAATGTGTTAGTCTTGCATGTCAACGGTGAGCAGCTGTCTCCCTCTGAGAGACCATATTTTTAAGGGACTACTAAAAACTTTAAATCTGAATCCATTCCTCAGCTATTAATTATATTGGTCCAAAATGCTAGTCTATCTTAATTAAGCCAATTCCATACGGACCAAAATAAGTTTTCTAACTGAATTTCAGTCTAAACGGAAGCATTTAAGACTAGGAGTATGATGTTAATGAGACCGTTTTAATGAAGGTGGTGATTTTCTGAAAAGCTAAAGAAAAGGGAAAGAACAGTATCTAAAAAATACCAGAATCCTGTATCTTTCTCATTTTTTGTGAAATTATGGTTTTAACCATAAAAGGGTTTTATGACATTCTCACCAATATGAGCCACTCTCATTTACCTACTGTGCTATGTGAGCAAAATGTCATTTTTTAATATCGCACTCACTCAATCTCTCACGAAATCATCACTTGACAAAATGAGGATGTAGGTACGCAGGATGTTTTCCAGTTGTCTCTATTTCCACAGTCAGAACTGGAGACCATGTTATATTACTACCACTAAAAAAAGATTGGCACTTTGACAAAAATCAGTACAAAATAACTGTTTTCTCTCCAGCAGAACTGGAACAGTGAAATGCCACAGAGTTTGCAGGGTGCTGACTCTCCATCTTTCTGTGTATTTTCTACTGAATAATAGAAAGTTCCTGGATATCTTCACAGTACCCATCTAGGGCAGGAGCATAGCCAAAATCCATTTCATTTGGTCACAAATCTTCTATATAGGATTTACAGTTCTTCTGACAGACTGAGGAGGCTGCATTCTCACAGTCTGAGCTGATTCTCCATCTGCACGTCTCCACTGCCACTGAGAGAACACAGTTACACTTATGAATTACCAACTTCTTGTTCTCTTAAGCAAAACTGTTCATTTAAGGAAAAAAGGGGAGGAATTGCTGCTGTGAAAGGAATATCTTATGTTTGTTAAAGCTTCACTTGATTGAAAAATTAATCAAATCATCCTGGAGATACTGCTAAAATCCATTACATTTGTGCTGTACACCTGTTATTTTGATAAACTTACTGTTTTAATAAGATACTTCCCTTTTTATTGTATGTTGCTTAGTTGCAAAAAAAATATATACATTTATAGTCTCAGCATATGTCCTAATTTGAGGTGAGCTTATAAGCACAAATTGGAAGGAAGTGTAAAAAGAATTCTTTTTAACCAACAGCTATGGACTTATTTGCAAAAATATTTTCAAAATGAAACTGTGAAAACCACTGAGAAACAGGTTTTACATATCCGCTATCATTAATCCTTGTAAATTATATGAAGAACATGCATTACACTTTGGACTGCTTGACTGAAAGGATTTTTATCATTGTACGTCCTGGAGCAAATATTCTGATCCATTACATTAACTGTTAAAATTGCTCACCTACACTGCAGATGACTCCCCATGAGAGTATTGCAATACCACCATTTTGTGTGATGATACCGGTCATGCTAAACCTGTAAACAATGCCTTTTTTCAATAGCTGTATGAATTGTTTATGCTTTCAACTCTGCAGAACATCCTTTAGAGCAACGGGAAAAGACAAAATAGTAATAATTAAAAAAAAGGTAATCTCATTATGTCATTCACCAGATTTGGAATAAAAAATATTTACATTTTTCAAAAATAAGATTTTGTGATTTGTAGTAAAAGAGAAAATCACTAGCTCTGCCAACAGGAAGTACTTTTCAAAAGAATTGCTGAAAGGAAAAGGTTATGCACTTGAAATTTCCAGCCAATATGAATGAAATAGAGAGAGAAATTGCAGATGATGCTAAGAGAGGGGGAAGAAAATAAAGTAACAATGATGACTGAAAAGATTTACCTGAAAAGGGACATCTTTCCAAAGAAAGATATATTATAACCTGTCTTCCTATTAAAGTGAAGAGAATCAAAAAATTACATAAACAAGCAATTATGCCAGAGAATATTATCGTGTATGAAGGCTATAAAATATCCTCTCTGTTTCTGCTTCTTCAACATGGTTTTGTCTTTTTCATGATAGATGCAGGGAATGGCAGACAAACAGATAATTTTATTTCACTGCGTCTTGCTGCTGACAGTCATATGAATGTGTTCCAAAAGAATGTTTGGGGTTTTTTTGAAGAGGGTAAGCCTATAAAAAGAAACCATTAAATGGAAAAGCAATTAAGTTTATGTTAAAAGATAACTCCTCTCCACTTTTCGAAAATATCGGTTCTTTGTTCATATTCTGTGTATTCCAGCAGCTAGTCGTAGTTTTCTATGAAGTAATTAGGAATAGATATTTTTATCGAACACACAGGATTGTTTTTTCTCTTGAAAAACACAGATTACTAGGTAATGAGCTTAATGATAATGATGTGGTAACAGATCTTTCACACTGTGGCCAAAAATACTCTGTCACTAATTAGTTCACTGGTGCAGGAGTAGTCTTTCTGTTTGTGTCCAGCCAATAATTATATCTGTTACTTCTATATGGACAGAGGTGAACATTTTGGTGTGATTTATTTTTTCTTTCTTAAATATTCTTCTAAATTTCTTGTTTTATTTGCATAGACTTCTCCACAAGTAATATGCAGCCTTCACAAGGGCTACATATTTGATGTTTGAATTATAGCTGTTAATTGTGATTGATGCAATAGAGTACACAGCTTTATTTCCATTCCTTTACTTGATACATATTTATGTATTTCAAATAAGAATATTCTCTGTATGTAAGACAATAGTTTTCACTTGTATGGAGTGAAGTGTATTTTCTGATGAAAATTCATGAGATGAAATGTCACCTTCAGAAATCTTGTGAAAAACAACCTGTGAGGGTGAATCTTTCTGTCTGAATTCAAGTTACATAGATCCACTTGTGTACCCAGCCCATTTCCAGTGACACAAAAAAAGTACAGTGATATGTATACTTTCCCTGAACCTATTACGTGTGGTACTTCTGCACTGGCTGTTTTGCTGCTGGAAACAAAGGCTTGGAGCACAGAACTAGCAAAGTGCCTGAATACTGTATTTGTCATTTTAAAAACATTTACTTGTAGTTTCTGTGTGACATCTGAGCTCATGATTTTCTGTCCTTCTGTAAAAAATCTGAAATCCCCTGGATGCTGTTTTGTGGCGATGTCTAGCAAATAATTTTCTTTTAAGGCACAGTACCTCTTAAAAAGGTGGTTAGGTATTTATTCTAATGGCAGGTGTCTTGGTGCTCTTGGTTTCTTTTGTTAATGGCAAAGAACTAGTGGCGTTACAGGAGAACAGCCTAAATGACAATGGACACACCACTTTGCTGGATCTGACAGCCAAAGTGTTGTGGAGTGTGCTTAGACCTTTTGCTTCCTGATGGCCTTTGAATTACATTGTTCATGTCAGATCATGAAAGGACACGAATGCTGGAATTTTGAATGTTCACTTTTGGTTTTCTACTTCTTTCATAAAGATAAAAATAATTCTTTTTGACATGGACAACAGCATTAGGGACTGTATTTCTTCTCTTTTTCTTTTATCAAAAAGATATTGATTACCTTATAATGGTATTTCTCTTCAGGTTACAGAAGAACAAAGCTTATTCTGTTCTTCCAGCTTTCTTGGAACTACTCTGTTTGTAGTTTACATTTGCCTGCAACATTTCAATCAAACAGCTAGCACTGCTCTTACTCACTTCAAAGGTAAGAGATCAGCAGTTGCCATACGTCGAGGCTTTATATTCCGCTACATTTTATCTCAATAGTCATACAGATTATTGTCTTATTAGTAAGTCAAATTCAGTTATCTTTATTCAAAATTTTCTGAGTAAAATAATGGACTAAAGAGTACATACTTTAGCCAGCTGCTATTGTTAAAAAGAGTTTTCTTGTGACATTGTGGGGAAAGCATTCTGGACAGGTTATTATCCTTAATTGTTTCCATATTCTAATTTATTTTACTTTCTGAAGACAGATGCACATGCACATTGACACACACACACACATGCATGCACACACACACCCCTAAGACTAATACATTGAAGACAGTCTTGAATAATCAACCGTTCCAATATAGATCTCCTACTTGTACTGCAAAAGAAATACGTTTTTGATTGCCAAGGCTTTTAACTTGAACGTATTTAATTTCAACATGTGTGATAGGAAATCGAAAATGGAATTGCATTTTGCAAAAACTACAGTGTTTATCTTCCTGTTAGTGAAGGAGGAATGAAAAGATACTGTGCAGTGCTTCAGCCTGACTGTTCTGTGCGTGAACAGATCCTTGGGAAAAAAAAAAAAGGCTTTGCCATAAATCGGGAATACCATGAGGGAACAGAAACAAAATGGTAGCTGTATCAAAACCAAGCAATAGCATATGCAATGGCATAACAGGATGGTTATGTATCACTATTATTCTTGTTGACTCCAGGTAAATAGATTAACAATCATTTAGGGTGAAACATAAATGCAGACAATAGGGACAGAGCTAGATCACCTAAAGATTATAGATTTTCTTTATCAGATTAGTGGAGTTTGACAATTCCATCAGCTCTCCCTTTTAAAGCAAGATTGCTTTAAGTGGTAAATGACAAATGCTCCTTTTGGAAGAGCCAAAGACCACTGGCAGCAACTCAGCTGCACCAGCCACGGGGTTAGGTCAGAGTGGGAAAAGGTCTGGAGGGCAGAGAAGTCTAAGGAGGGAATACATATGCGTTGGAAAAGTTGCGAGTTGATTCCTCAGTGTTTCTTCCCATCTTCAATGAGCAATACGTGGTGAGTGTGGGGAGCTCTTGCCCCTTCATTGCTTTCTCTGTGCTTCTGTTACCTGAAGTCTAAGGAAGTACATAACAGGACTGTGGGCCAGGAAAAACAAAGTAGTAACGTTAATAAGTTTAAACTTGAATTATTTTTTTTACCATAGACATCTATTTTATAATTTTCACAGAGGAAATCATTTTTATAAGGAAATTAAGACGGATTTTACTAAATAGAATAATTAATTATGCAACATATGATAATTATTCCAAGAAACATTCGTAGTCCATGCTGAGAGCTGTGCAGAAAAGGCTGTGATTTACTGTACCAAGCATTCAGAAAAAAACAGAAAACAAATCAGTTGCCTTTTGATTGTATTGTATTCAGCAATGACAATCTCACTCCATCTGAACACTGCCAGGTTCCTTCCTCCCTCAAGCAAAGCATATGCTTTTATTCAATTAAAAATCGCTTATTTCTGCATTCCTGTAATAGAAAACATGAAAATTCAGTCTTCTTTGAAGCATACAGTGGGAAGATTTCTCATAAGGAAGGGAAAGTCTATCTTTAACACATTCCGCATGTGTGGATTTCAGCATATTTATTTTCATACAGACTCATATGATAGATTCTTTTATTTTATTTGAAACCTTTTCCTTAAAGCAAGCATTTGTATTTTTAACTTTAGGTAAGGTTCTAAACATTAGCATTTGTGTGCATTTCTTTCAGCCTACCTCATCATTTTCTTGTTTCATGCCCAGGGCTTAGCAGTTGGAGTTTAAAAACAGCCAGCTTTAATGTCTATGACTGACATGTAATTTCTGCTTACTTTAAAGCTTTTTTTTTGCTAACTTTGCCTTTTTTAATACTCTTTCCTGTCCATAATCACAAAGCTACATAAGCTCTTTTGTGGCTTAATAAATATTGTCAATTTTTTAAAGCTCAATATGGTGTGTATTCTTATTCAAAGACAGTTATTAAGCATATAAAAAGAAGCTTGTTAAATTTGTAGATTCATTTTTGTTATTATTATTCCTACTGCTTAAATTTAAATGAGGAAAGATAATCCATTAAACAGGCTGAACTGTCAAAAATACTGCCATATCTACAATTAAGTACAACCTTCCTAGGTTTAAATAACATTATGGTTACAACACAAACCAGCAGAACCCTCCAAATTCAAAACTAAATGCTCTGCCTTCCATTAACACTATTGTCTTGGTTGGAAACTCAAAGTTTATGAATACAAAGGATGTGTTTAGCTCATTAGCTGTGACAGTATTATCTCCCATTTCTAAAAGTAAACAATAACAAGTAATGTGCCTGTTTGTAATACATATGTTACATCTTAGCACCTGAGATTACACATTTAATGACATGCATGTATCTTCATTCTGCATAAGTATTGTTGAGAATAGAATTGTTACAGTACCCAGCAACATAGCTATGCACTCAACTTTGTTTCTTATTGTCTGATTAAGTAAACTATTTTGAAAGATACAGTTCAAGCAGTTTTCCTTTTCACACTACTGAAGAAGAAACATGTCATTACAGCTGGAGAGATAGATTTTCCTCACCCTCAAAAGTCTGTTGTTGTCTTTTTTAAGAAAAACATTTTGCAAAGCACTTTAAATTTTTCTGTAGAATAGAAGACACACATAGTTGAATTATTTATTACGAAGCCACTGAAGGCGAAGGGCTCTGGAGCAGAGGCTCGCACTGAGGGACCCTTCCTGAAGTGGCAAACCCGCAGCGGCGAGGTGGCAAAAGCGTCGGGAGAGAGAGGAGACCCCTGGCCCCCCCAACACCGAGCAGGAAAGAGGGAGCTGCTAACGAGGGGCAGCTCTGACTCGGCGCAGGCAGGGTCGAGTGTGACAGTGGCCAAACCCCTTCACGTACAAGAGCAGCCCCCAGGGAGTGTGAGTGAACAGGGCCGGCAAACAGTGTGCAGCACAGCAGTTTGTGTGGCAGTTCCCGCAGGGAAGGCATGCGGGCAGGGCGCAGTCCCCCTCCTGGCAACTCAAGTAGTGGACATCGCCCTTCCAGGAGATATTCTAGCCATGGTTTTCACCTACAGGAAAGCCGCTGCTAGAAGGAGTGTGGGGACCCAGATGGAGGTCCCGCACAAACACATGGCTGTCCAGGCCTTTGGCTGAAGGGAGTGCCTGAACCTGGCGCTTGTACCGGAGGACAGCAGAGACAACAGCTGTGTTCGATGCGAGCAGGTAAATGATCTGCTCAGCCTGGGGGCAGAGCTGGAGGAGGAAGTGGAGAGGTTATGGAGCATCCAGGAGTGTGAGAGTGAGATCGACTGGTGGAGCCGCACCCTGCCCTCCCTGAGGCCAAGGCAGCAGGAGGCGGCTCCACGAAAAACAGAGAACCCCCTACCTTCTTGCCACCGAGCAGAAAGAGGTGACCTAAGAGATGGGGGGGAATGGAAACGGGTCCCTGCTCGGGGTGGCAAGCGAATCCCTTCCTGGCCTCCCTCACTTGCCCAGTTGCCCTTAAGCAACAGATACGGGGCTCTGGAATGTGAGGGCCCGACAAATGAGGATGCGGGTGAAGATCCATCCAGGGTGTTCCCTGGGATGAGTCAGTCAGCCCCATGCATTACGACTGCCTGGGCAAAGAAAAAAAAAGAGATAATCATCATAGGTGATTCCCTTCTGAGGGGAACAGAGGGCCCGATATGCCGACCGGACCCAGCCCACAGGGAAGTCTGCTGCCTCCCTAGGACCCGGGTTAGGGATGTTGCTAGGAAACTCCCTGGTCTGGTGCAGCCCTCTGGTTATTACCCCCTCTTGGTAATGCGGGTTGGCAGGGATGCAATTGCAGAGAGAAGTCCCAAGGCCATCAAAAGGGACTTCAGGGCACACTGCTGGCTCATGGTCAACTTGTCATCCACCAGCACTCCCAGGTCCCTCTCCGCAGAGTTGCTGTCCAGTAGGTCTGCCCCAAACCTTCATACAACAAAATTATTTATGGAAAAATCAAAATATTACACTGAAGATTTTTGTTCCAATGAATTCATAAGAATTGAGTACTTCTTATGTTTCATAAAATAAAAAATATTTTCTAATTCCTCTTTGATGGACAGAAAAAAATTGATGAATGGTGGATGAAGTCACAAAAGTACAGAAGTCTGATGCAGCCTCAAGTAAGTGAAGAAGGCTCCAATTTTTTTTTATTTCTTTGTTATAAAATATACTTTATCTGGTCTTAGGTCTGCTCTAAAATATTTCTGTTAATTCTTTGGAAGCAACAAAGAAAAATACTCCACTTCTTGCATTATGTTGATAATTTAGACCTAGAAAAACTAGATCTTTTTTCTTCCAATATAATGCAAGGGTTAAGTACTATTTACTTATGCAATGAGGCTGGAGTCAAGTAAGTAACTCCTGTTATTGCTATCCAAAAAAATAAAACATTTTTAATATCTGGTATTAGAGTTCTTGCTGTGTTTCTCTGAGGCTTTTTCATACCAGAAATTGAACTAAACTCCATTATGGAATCAAACTAAATAACATTCCAGCTGTTATTTGTTGTCACCTGAAAACAAGGAGTTATCGTAGCACAAAAATAATTGAATTTGTTTTAAATAACAGAAGACATAAGTGTAAGAAAAGTAAAGCAAAGTTCACCGACCTTTTTCCTTAATTTTCATTATTTTTCTAATTTATGTGAAAGATCAATGGTAAGCTGCATGTGACTTAGTTACACCCCTGGAACAGTTTGAATCTGCGGGAAATAAAGAAAAACTTAACAAGTTTAGAACTGTGAAATGTTCACTTTCTCTAAAGATCATTTCCATATGTAATTAGACTTTAGGGGTGATTTTTAAAATGTCATGGATTCTTCAGACTGACAGGTTCCTTCACTTTAGGATGTGTTCTATACTACAGTGAAAAATCTTATATTTTCCTTTCATGCAGCTTCTCCTCTATAAAGTTGACTTCTCATCCAATAAGAGCTGCCAAAGCAGTAGGAGGGCTTTAACTGGAAGGATGCTGAGAACTGCTGTAACAAGTTTGCTTTTCCCATCTGCATTGGCTGAAGAAGTCCCAAAAAGCTGCAATTTCCTTTCCTTTGCACACTGGCTTTCAAGGAATCAAAACCACGCAATGGGAAAAAAAGGTCTTGCATCTATTGAGAGAAATGAAACCCATATTACAAAAAATAACCAAACTTGCACTGACAGAATGAACCTTACAGGTTATTCTACACATGGATTTTTTCCTACTGAGTAGAAGCTTCTCTTTCTCTTCTTTTCTTAAGAAACAATCATTTTCTTTCAATGGAAAATACGCTAGCCAAATGAAGTCAAATCAAATGGTGGATTTCTCAAATTTTTGCTCTCAGAAAGTGAGGAAGGGGTTAGTCTATGTATATAAATATATATATATGTTCCTGAGTCCCTGAATTGATCATAAGAACAACATATATGCCCTTTGTTCAAATTAAAACTTAAGCAATTTCAATTTCAGCATCACTGTCTTTAAGAATTAGTTCCTTATGTTGTGTCTTATGTCCTTCATAGTTTGCCAACAAGTTTCCAAAAGTACATATCAAACAGGAAGAGGGAAGATGAGAGTAACAAGTCACACAAATACTGTATGCGATACTTATATGTCCAACGATAATGACATCTGTTTACATTTTGAGCAACAATTTGACTGTTGAAATGAAGCATTTGAAACATAAGAAAAACTCAGTGTGCTAATGAACACGCTAATAAAACAGTCTGAGATATTTCATCCTCAGATTAGTGTTTGCCCTTGTGTTCAGCTGTCTTCAAAATGAAATTATCTTTGGATTTCAGCTTTCAAAATGTTGATTTTCTCTTCAGGGAGAAAAATTTATTTCAAAAAAATAAAAAATTCCATTGTGTCTGGAATCTACAAAGTTTCAGGGTTTTTATCCCCTTGAAAAAAAGTTGTCTAAATTAAAACTTTTTGATGGAATATTATAAACTACTTTATCCTATAAAACCCAAGTGTGCATTTTTTTATTAGAGAATCATAAGTGTTGATACCATTCACCTACAGAACAATATGAAATCAATAAATTGCAGCTACTCCTTCCCTATTTTGCTACTTCCAGGAGACCATACTAAGCAGAAAATCAGCATTAGTGAGTTTTAATATACTCTTTTATTTTATATTCAAATTAAATTTATCTTAATAGAGAAATACTTTATTTATCTTTTCTCCCACTACTTTCCATAAAAAAATATTTTTGGAAGTAGACCTCTCATGAGTTCTCCATAATTAGTTTATGAAATGTGGAGCTGAATAAAAGTGAGGGTTTCTCCCATTCACTGTATTTTTACTATGCAGTTCTTCTCAAACTCTCTAAAGAATGATCTATCAAATTGAATATCTGATGCACTTTGAACACATAGCTCCAAAAGATAGATGACATTTTTTTCATTAGTTTTAAATTTGTATGCTACAATATCTGTCAAAATAATAATAAAATCTGACAGTACAGATCATATGGGTATTTCACACAGCAGAGGTAATGTGTTCTTTGGAAGATAAAATGACAATTTGTTCAAATCATAGATTTTTAAATTTTAGACAAACAAGGTAGCTCTCACTTTACGTACCTCATTCTTTCAGAATAATTTCTTTGCGAATGGTACTATGGCAGGATCCAGACTATCCACACTCTGCCTCTATGGGAATCTGACAGGTTGTAGATGTCCAGGAAAATGATTAGGAAAGACTGCTCTGCAGTGCTTCTTACTCCGGAGACATCAAAGCCTCACTAGGTGCTACTCTGCACATTCTGTGAGTTCCTGTGGTCTGTAAGCATCAGCTTTACCCTGTGCCCAAAATCTTCCCCCATCAGGCACCTGGCTCCTGCATCCTTATCTAGGGCATCCAGCACGGTACCAATACTAAATACCTTTGCCTCTTTCATAGGGACGGGCTGTTATTCACTGCAAAGCTCTGCAGTCATAATCACTTGTATTTAAAAAAACATCTGGATCGAAGAAGAGCAAGATGATTATCCTTTGAATAAAAAATAATGGTAAGGTCAAGCTGCCAGGAACTGGAAGATCTATTATCTCTGCCTGAGGGAACTTAACTGTAGCTCCTAATTCTATTTGTATTCTCACCAAATTATTATTGTCATTGTGTAGCCAGGAAAACAAGAATCCTAGAGACAGTACTAAAACAAAAATGAAAGGGTCTCTGGCTCCATTATCTAGAATTTAAGACACTTAGTTGTCATTAAATTCTGACAGGTTGATTAGCTTTACAGCTATACCTTAATGCAGTATATTCCCTCTACAACCTTGAGCAGCAATCTGAGTATAACATTTGCATCCATTTACTAAAGTTGGCTTGTTTGGACCTATTTATTTGCCAACAGAGGGATGCACTACACAATTTACACACCGGAAAACCACAATTCGCTTATTCTCTGTATTTTAGAAATTAGTTCAGTTTTGCACCCGACTTTGTCTTTAAAAAACAAAATCAAACAATATACTAAATTTATATTTTTTAAATTGTTAGAGAGAAAGGTAAAGCTCTTTACAGAATAAACTCATGTCTTTGTTGTTATTATTTTCCTTCCTAGGATTTGCATTATTCTTGTCAGTTTGCACTGTGCATAATAACACTAATGTTCAAAGACACACCCTCAGGTAAAGACACACATTATCCTAGCATGAACAGAATTAATCACAGACAAGTCTAACACTAACCAATAGCATTTACAACACCATTTAAGTCCCATAAAAGAGAAACAAAACTAGGAACTTCTGGAAAGAAAATAAAAACAGCTAATTAGTCTTTGCATTAGTTGCCATTTGCAGCTGAAACCTATGAGGTCATCTCTTAAAGACTTGAAGTTCAGAGCAACCATCATAGTTTTCTTTTCGTGCAAGAATTTAGTGGGGCCTCATGACAGTTCATATTACATATTACATATTACTCCATAAAGAAAGCCCACTGTAACAAACCAAATCATTGTGTAGTCATTGTTTTCTATTTTCATTTCAGAATCTATGCCTTCTCCACAAGCTTTTAAAAGAGCGAGGAATTAAAATCCAAATACAGTAGGATCCTTCAATATTGAAATGAGAATTCACATTTTTCTTTTAACTTCTAAACTATTACTTTATTCCAAACTATTTGCATGAAAAGATGGTCACCAACATTTTCACATGCTGCCTCTTTAGTTTCAGTTATCCAAATAAATATAGAGGATTCAACACTATATACATTCACTATTTGAATACCCAGTATTGCATAGAGAATGTTGACATATTTTAAAAACTGATTCCACAAAGACAAGGAAAAAAAAAATAAAAAGAAAAAAGAAAATTTCATCCAGGGTCCTCGTCAGGCAATATTTTTCCCAGCTTTCAAGCAATCTGTCTATTAAATGAAAGATTTTTATGAGGAAAGATTTTCAGGAAGAACAAGAACCTTATATTTGCAGTTTATTGGTCAGCAGCAATACTGCAAGTTGCAGTAAAATGTCTATTAGGATTCTTACACCTTTGATTCCCCTATCTAAAATGTCCCCACCTGTGACGTAATATTTTTTAAATAATTTTAAAGGAAGCCTCATTTTCTAGGTCTTCTTTGTGCTACACCCCTCACATCTACTCCCAGCTAGATATTTTGAGCTGGACAACACCCAAGTGTGACTGTGAAAGCTTCTTTTCTGAAGGCTTGCACCATTTCATCCATGAAGGAAACAATACCCATGCCAACTCTTAGTGTAAATATATAAATGCATCTTCTGATTCAATAATGGTTGAAATTAAAGAAATCCTTGCATTTCAACCAGAGGATTTGCCTAGTTAACTGGGAATGTAATAAAATGTCCCTATGCTGTATCCTAGACCCTGGCTGTTATTTGTTTTATCTGGATTTGTGCTACTTCATATATCTGGAAAGGTCTGTTGCTCTACTTAAATCAAGATATCTTCCCCTACTTCTCAGTTTTCCCTGAGGTTTTCCTAAATGTATTCCAGAAAGATTTGCTGTCTCGAGCCGAAATGATTGATACCACTCTTGTCAAAAAATGCATGATTGTTAGGCAATAATTTTAACTCTGCAGCAAGGTATTTTATGGATATGAAATAAGTCCCTGCTGTGCTCTAAATTCACAGGATGAGAGTCTCAGCTCCTGTAAGCCCAGACGTACTTTGAAAATGATGGATTTGTGGTATCTTAAATCACTTACAGATCTATCCCAATATGACAAAGACAGGGATATCTTCAAGGGAGCTGTACTCACCAACTCTGTTTGAAAGACTTTTCCAAATATTTATAACTACCTCTGTTCTTTGCTTTTCAGCTAAGAATGGCATGTGACTTTAATCAATTTGACTTCAGTAAACTTCACACCTCTGTTCTGTAGTGGTCTGTTAAGCCTTTAAGACCTGTGAAGCTTTGCAGAGTTTCTGGTATGTTGTTTTTGCTGACAGTGGCTGTTTTTAGTGTGCAGTTGTTCCATAGACAGGATGACTTAGGTCTGAGAGAATGAAGTAGAAGAGTAAATTTTAATATTTTTGTGCACAGTCTTAAAGAGAATTGAATTGTGAAAACATTAACACATCCTTAATGTTTAGCAAACAGTCCAAAGGCTCCCATAGTTAATGTTGTATACCAGCCTTCAAAAATGGAAGTTCTGGCGATCTAAATGGCTATCTAAATACCTAAATCACTTGAATGGGAAAAATCATCCAAGTTTAAACAGACCATCTAAAACATCATATGTTGGTTGGGAGGACGTCTAAGCTACGCCTCAGTATATATAGGAGAAAAGGGGATGGCTGATATCCTGCCCCTGTCTGGAGTTATAACTGGATGAGACTGGGATTCACAGCCGAGTGCTACTCCCATTATTTGCAAACTCATCCTGGTGGTGTCTCGAACCCTTTCTTTTGTGCAATTAAATCATTTTACTTTTAGATGCTCTCCCAGGGTGTAAACAATGTGTATTTTAGGCCCTCCTCAGTTTTACAGGAGTCTCAAAATATCAGCTCTGATATCTCAGGAAGGACATTTTGTCCTGAAAAATTATGGTCTGTATGAACAGCAGGCAACTCGTGGTAGAGAGATCTTTCTCAATCTGTACAGTTGAGACTGGACCACTAGGTAGAAAGACTATATAAGCAACAGCCTAAAGAGTCAGCAGATGTACAAATTTGAATGTTGCCAGACATTAAGCTATTCTCAGAGAGCAAGGAGGAATGAGGTTCTCTTTTGCACTTTGCGGATGGCTTATTTATCTTCTGCATTAAGAATCAATAGGTAGAATGCACATGTGGTCCAAAATTCAGGATTCTTTGTCCTCCAGGAATATCAAACACTCAGACTAAAAGGTTTCTAATCTTGCAGCTACATTTTGTCCCTGGAGCTTTCTTAGACTACAGCTACATTAGCAAATTATCGAGACTTGGATAGAGGTTGTAGGACTGGCTGTCTATACTGCTAGTACAGACAAATAGCGATCTTCAAAAAAATTCCAAGGAATGGCTCAGCAAATAACATGGACACAGAACTGTTCCTAGTAGGAGGGAATTTCCCCAGTATTCACGATGATGACCCTGTTTTGGAGAGCAAGAGAGACAACATTCATTTGAATTATTATAACCTAAGCCATACTAGTTTTAAGGGTGGGAAAGGTAGGTCTGTCTCATGACTTTCAACGTCTAAGCGGATAAGCAAGGTTCTGCAGGTAGCAGTGATATATGTGGTTGTCTAATTTTCCCATAAACTGTCCTTCACTTACATAAGCGTCCATGACTCAAAAATACCTTGGCATTTTGTCTCAAAGTTACATATACTAAAAAATCATAAGATTACAATTAACAGAACTTCCTCAGCAGGAACGAGAAGACTTTTTAACACTATTACAGAGTGTCTGTGGTTTAAAAGTTTTCATGAATTATTACCTCATCTTCAAATTATTTTAAAACATTGTTTCCTATAAGTTTTCCTAGCATGCATATTTTTATACTCCATTTTTATACATTTTATAAAAATAATAAGTTGAGTTTGAATTTTTCTGCTACTGTTTTGAAAATACAAGTAATCATATAGGTCGTGATCCCTGGGTTTAATTAGGTGACCATATTGAAAACTTTTTATAAGAAGACCTAGATAAATAAAACAAGGTCAAAATGCTAACTCATTTTCCAGAAGAGAAATCTCCTTTATGTATAATTTTTTGCTAGCAAGGCACATAGGCTACAATAACTTGTACCAACAGGAGTCACAACAGAATACGGTGAAGTAGAAGAAAGATTTTACAAATGTGATATACAATTTTAAAGGAGAAAAATCTAATTTGCCTGTAATTTTGCTATCTGAAAATGTTTGTGTGTGATTTATCTTATTGTTGCATCTGGATGCAGCTGTGAATGTAAATTGCTGAAGAAGCAGTTTACTAACCTAGTTTATTCCCATTAGACAGCACTGCCTTCTAATGAATAATGGGAAAACAAGTCTCATTTTTTTATACATTATGTATCCATTTATGTAGCCTTTACGGCCTCAAATATACATATCTGCATCCATGAATACTCAGCCTTTTCCGTTTTAATTTTCATTAAACTCAGTTTCTATACTTAAACAATATAAGTATCACTGATAGTTTTTGTAGTAATGCAAAATGCTTGAAATGTGGCCTAAAATTACTAAATCTCATGTTAAAATATAATCTTTAAAAATTAAGTTTCATGCTTTCTTTGTAGGACAACAATGATGACAATTGGACAGTCTTAAGTAAACACTTCATTACGCAAAATATTGTAAAATTTTCTATTAATCTGTCAAATCAAAAAAGAAACAGAGTAAACCTCAAAGTGAACTGTCCCTTGGAAAAGGTCAACTCTTGCAATCATTCAAGGCTTGAGGACTTTCTAAACTAAAATCTGTACCTCCACCATTTTGTTTACTAGCTACCTGTGCACCCATCCTCCCTTAATCTGTCTAATACTTTTCTGAACTCTGGTGGTTTTGGGGGTCATTTTTCCTTGTAAATTCACAATATCCCAGGACAACGAGGTCTATAATTTCATCACTAGGGTTAAAAGGTGTGCAGAAATGTTCACAGCATGTTAAAGATGAAGACTGTTTTTAAGTGTAAGAACAGTCTAGAATGCAAGGCCTGCTGCACATGCTCATTTTCAGTGACGAAGGACAGGATGCTCATACAAGCCCTGGGCAAAGAATGCAGGACAGAGCAGTCAGCACTAAATATTTAAATATAGAATGGTGATCTGGAGAAAAAGAAAATTGTGTAGGATGATTCAAAAGCTTTACTTACATTTAAACAGATTTGTTGAACCAGTCTGTCAAGCAGGCTGTCTAAATGTCCTTGTCATAATTCCAGCCTGGAGGCTGGAATATCACCCACAGGGCACATGTTTACACCTCTTACCTCTCCCCAGGCTCTTATACAAGTGACTTATGCAAAGATTTAAAGGAATAACTATTTATATTCCCTCTCACACTGTCCTTTTTCACAACTGAGAATATTGTGTTACTCAGCGTAGGGTTACAGAGCTGGGTAAGAGCAGGATGAGGAAGGTAAAAACAAGACACAGGCAGCTGGGAATGGTTCAGATGTGATCCAGACTAAGGGCAGGCAATGAAGAGACAGTATGTCAGAAGGCTGCCAAAATGGCAGGATCTTACAGAGGAAAGGTCTGTTTCACACAATCTGCCTGGGGGACAAGTCAAGCAGCAAAAGAAATGTGAAGGAGGGGGTAGTGTGATAAGTTCATGTTGCTTCTTCTAAAAGTAGAATGGTATTCCCTGAGAGACAAATGCATAATTCAGAAGCCATTTCAGGCATTGGCCAAGGCTAGACTTGAGGATGTATATAGAAGTACGCATACAGAAGGAACCATTTCAATGTTAGTTGCTTACTTTTACAGAATGCATTAATGGAGGGTAAGGAGTTTTTTCAGCAATGCCAATTTCAGTGGCATTTTTGAAAGGGAAATGTTGGAAATATCACCTCAGATTTTTTTGAGAGGGTGGGCAAGAACATTGGGGGAAAAGGGGGAAAGAAACACTTTTGCTTCCCTTCATGTAGAAGAGGGAAATGAAAACTGAAATCAGAGACTGAATCACAAAATACCTATGCATTATGCTGTCACTTTTGTTTGTTTTTCTGGGCAAAGAAAACATGGGCTGCAGGCCCTGACATGCAGTGGAAATAGGAAAATATTGTAGCTTACAATGGTAAGCTTAATGGTAGAAAATATGATACGTAAAGTGAACATGTAAAGCAAATGACAAGTGATGCCCAGTGAGGAGGTCAAATTTTTGTGGATACCAATATTTTAGTATTAATAATACCTGAGTAGTGTATCTTATTTACAGTATAAGGAGACATATTTTGCACACTGTGTAAAATCCATGATGTTGAAAGTTTAGTTCTGCTTTCTGAGCTCTACAGCTCTTGTTTCCCCTGGATATTTCAGCACCTTATCTCAAGTTTTCTTCAGCTTGTTTACTGAATTTTCAGTCTGCTTGCTCAGGAGATTCTTAAAAGAGAGCAAGCAGACAAAAATATCTGTAAATAAACAGAAGAAAATGCAAGATAAGGCATTAGAGTGTTCAAAAAGTAAGAAGAGCTGCAGATACCTTGACAAGGAATTAACCCTTCAAAATATCTACACACATACATATATGCTGCTATATGCATGTGTGCTTTCATCATGTGCATTAAGCAGATTATAAATACAGTGGCAGATGTGGTTTGTCCTACATACCATGCATAGCATTGCATCAACCACTCACTGTTTCCCATGTAATTAAACAGGAAGGCAAAAAGTAAACTGCTGACAAAGACACATTATCACAGACAGGCTCAGTGGCTGACACTGTATTTAATTAATTTAAATATAACACAACTGAGTAGAGAGAAGAGAGAGCAAGATCTAAATATTTTTTAATCCAGTTATTCTCATATGTGTACAAATGTAATAACATGCTCCTAAAAACAGGTTAAGAAACTATAGAGTTGTGGAGGAATGCATTTTAAATGTTCTGTTACTTGTCTTTTAGAAGGTTTATTCCACCAACATTGGCTTTTGTGGTCTTAAGGAATAAAAAGTTCCATTATGCACCACTTTTAATTCTCTCTTCATCTGTAAAAATAAGCCGAGAAGTGGTTTAATTTTCTGTTGATCACTGGGGGGAAAAAAATGAATGCAAAATTCAAAGGACATCCACACACAAATTTAATAGGCTTTATCACTCTCAGAAGGACAGTGTAGAGGAAGTACTACTTCATATAGTATACAGCCTGCTTTCAGTTTTGTAGTCCTTAATAGTTAAGATACTGTTCTGCAAACATGCATGGACTTAAGACATACAGGTATCTTACCAAGGCAATGACAGTGAGTCTAATTGGATTTTGCTATTATATACAGATTTATTTAATGCTTTTCATTCATAGACTTCAAATTCCTTACAGAACAACAGAGTGACTGTCATTAACACTGTAACATCTAGCATAGGCAAAGTACAGAGAGGTTGGGAGTTAGAATCTTAGAGACCAGAAGAATCCCAGGAGGTGGGGGACAGATGTCCAGAGTCCTAGTCCAGTGAACCTACTTGCGCGTTGCTTCCTTCAAAGGGAAAAAAAACAAAAAATGGAAAGCTGAAGTAACATACTAAGTGACATGAAATAAAAGCCTCTTCACATTTTGGTCAAGATCTGACTGATGTGCAATGTGAAAAAGAGTTAATTTTTGTACATTCCAAGTCCTATTGAGGCAAAACCTGGGCAATTACTTGTCAGAGTTCATGAAGAGTAGTAGAATCAACACCTTGTCTAAAGAGCAAAACTTTGGAAAGCCGCATCCTAGAGTACATTTTGTCTCCATATTTAGAGCACTCTTTTCATGAGTTAAAAGAGCTTCAGATTCTTCTGATGAATTGGTCAGAGGTTTAACCTTGATCAGCTATAACCTTGATCAGCTATAGAGAGGAGATAAGGAAAAAGTCACTCATAAAACCTAGCACTTACTGTTACTTAAAATGGGTCTCAGTAAGGAAAAATATTTAATATTTGACCTAACATAGAAATTCAGTCCAGCAAATTCAGTTCAGTCACTCAGCTGATCAATTTCTGCTCTTTAAATTTTTTATTGGGAATAACCCATGACCTAAAAGAATAAAAGCTATGACAGACGTTAACATTGTTTGAAACTTGATGTTGTATTTTTCTTCTTTATGCAGTAACTGCTTATATTTATATATTTTTTTCTGGGAAGTGAACGATCTAGTATCTACCAGCATAAATTCTGTATGTGTATTCATAGTTAGCACCGCACATGTTACTAATTGCTTTCTTTCTGCTGTGTGTTTCAGGAAGCAGGTTCTGCCTTTAGATTGGATGTAGTTTCACTGAGCTGTAAATACAAGTCTCCAGCCAAATTATCTAGATTTTGAGGAGTCTTTTTTTTTCCCTTATCATCATCTGAAGACAGAAGACGCAATTAATATAATGGGACTATAGCAGATATCCAGTAATGCTATTACCAGCTGGCTAGCTCAGCAGTATGTTTTCAGCATTTTTATGGCACAGCAAATGTAGGAGAGATCCCTTCCTGTCAGACCAAATCAGATGCATATCCCAAAGAAGAGTCATAACTGTACACAGAGCACCAGCAGAGTTAATGTTACTATCAACACGCTTTTCAGTTTTCTCATCAAATCTACAGCCTGCTTCCTCCATATATAAAAGAGCCTTTCTCTGTTTCTATTTGTTAGTGTAGGTAGTAACAATAATTTTCGCACTGTTACCTTCCCCTATGAAAAAATTTATCTCTTAGGGAAGAATGAGCAGTAAGACATTCTCAATAATACCAGCTGAATCATTTAAAATCCAATGAATACCAAATGATGATGTGTGAATAGGAAATAGAGTTTATTGTTACTTATCCAAACAGTGACCTATTTATATGTGTTTCCATAAAACAGTCTCATCAGAATATGACCCTAAAGAATGAATTTATGCCTTCCAGTCCATCAGCACCATCTACTGCAACCTGGCATAACAACAGTCTTTGCCACAATAAGCACAAGTTTCAACATCTTTTTTTCACTTATGTCTGTCATTCTTAGGATTTTCTTTTTATTTTCACTTATTCTTCCAGTGTGGCCTACTGAAAAAGGTTTTAATTTGCCCTTTTTGAAAAAGTTTCTGGAAATGCAACTTCTTTTTCAGTAGAAACCATCCCACAGACTTTAACTGATTAAACTCAATAATTGTAGAAGTTTTGAAAATGCTTAAGGTCAAAACATATTTTCAGTTTCTCTTGCTTTTACTTGTTGGGGTGGAGGGGAAGAAGGGAAAGAAAGGGAAAGAAAAAAAGTTTTCAATTCAGCATAAATTAAGTTCCTAAAATCCATTCCTGAAAATGAAACAATCATCCTCTCTCATGTCTGATCAAGATTGAATAGAAAGATTTGGCAGAATCTCATCAGGTTATCAAGTAGAACCTAGGTTTTCAACATGGTCCTCCCACACAATGCATTCATAATTTTACTTCTAAAGCAGAGAGTTCCTGTTATAACCCTAAACACAACCAGGAAAGAGGCTTAACGCATTTGCTAAAGGCCAGAGGTTTGCTCTCTGTCATCGTACCTAATTTTAGCTATACAACATTCTCCTTTTTAAAAGGTAGATGAATCTGGAAATCTCTCTGCAGATTTTTGTTACATTGTACTAGACTCGCTGCCTTACAATACCATGAACTAAATCTCACCAGTTTGTTCAGATTCGTTCTGGCACAATATCAACGGCTGCAGTGACTGTTCTGACTCCAGAATTCCACTTGAGCAACCAAAAAAAACCCCATGCTTTCAGACACGTTTCAATAGCACCTGTCACATTCTTGGTTATATAATGCATAGCATTTATGAACTCATGCTGAGGAAAACAGCCACTGTGATGAAATAAAAGAAAAAAACATGTTATGAGAAAGAAGGGATCCACCTTTGCCTCCTACAAACCAATGCAAATCTTAAATTTCCCCCTTTAGTTCACCTCGCTTTACTCCAGAATAAGTACCGCAGCACAGGTTACACTGGTACCTCAGACAAACCTGTCAAACAATCCATTTATCTGTGACACTTACAAAAATATGCCTAAACATTCTTGCCTTCATGGGCTTAGTTAATTTTATATGCTTTGTATTCTAGAAGTTGAATCATTTAGAACTCATTTACTTGTAAGAATGTTTGATATGTAAGACATAGATTTTAAAAAAATGCTAAGTAGTGAGGATATAGGAAGTAATGAGGTCCTCAGCACACTGCATACAGTAGAACAACAACCTTCCAAGGAGAGCAGAGTGAAAAATCCCACAACTGTAAACTGAGCATGTCCCTTCCTTCTCCTTCTCATTCAAGCATATGATAATTTCTAAAACCTTTTCTACACTTTCTTTTAGTGATTTGAGGATTACAAATTCCTAAGGTTATAAGTCTTGTTATGTGCCATTCTCAGTTATACAACAGCTACTTCCTTCTCAGGCAAGCAGGCAAATCTAGGAGAACTCTGGAAACAGAAATACATAATTGCATCTTTCAAACACACAACCAAAACAAACTAATTTTTGATGTGAGCTTTTCATTCTTAAAAGTCAGCATTGTTACAGTCACAAAGTATTGGTGCAGGAACATTTCATTTTCAGTATGTCCTTCACACTCTCTGCAGTCTCTTCATACTTCATATATTCTATTCTTTAGCTTCCAACTCCTCTTATACCTGTCCATCAACCCTATATTCCATAGATCCAAGCATGGTTTTCAGTCTCTTTTTCTTTTTTTCCCCAGACGAAAGGGGGTTGTGTTTTTGATTCTTTTCACTGCAGTACAAGGAGATGGATCTTTAATGGCTTTAATAAAACTTTTCTCCTATAGGCTAACATTAAGTTATCCTTTCCAAATGTTGTATGTTTCTGTGTTAAAACTTATTCTCTAAAAAAGATAAAGTTTCCCTCTTTCAGTAATTGCTCAGTATTCTTAAAATCTTAGTATTCATTAATTCATGCATATTGGGTATTTTCAGCTTAGCACATATGTTAAATTACCACTAAGAATCAAGAGTTTACAAGAGCCAGTCATAATCTTGAGATTAAGCATATCCACACAAAAAAGAACTCAGGACAAAATAGTGCCACATGTACTCAGGCATTGATTGATTTGCATAGGTCCAAACGCCAAACATAAATATATTAATACCACAACATTTATACTGTATCTTTAAAAATACCAAATTTCTTGTATGTATTATGAATAAAAGTCCAGATCTTTGTCCAATTTGAAATTGATGGGCCTACTACAATACATTAAATTCGATGGAATATGTCTAATTTAAATCACTGTAGGATAATTATTTAGGCAAGACTACAGTTAATGAGGTTGCCAGGATTTGGAGAAGGTGAAAGCATTTTCCTTTTCAAAACCCACAGTATGTTGGATTTTCATTCAGATGGAGTTTCTGATGAGTTTAGAGAATAAATTCCCAAAACAATGCCATGTGGTCTCATGAAGGAATATTTCAAATAATCACTGGGTCAGCAGTGCCTGACCAATAAAAAAGTTTTCTGATTAAAGGTTTTTCAGCATTAGTGCGTCGCTTAAAATACCTCAGATACAATTGACAAAGGCATTTGAAGTCACAGCAGTTACATAAAAGGTTCAGACAAGAAAGGTCATAGATATTTTTCAGCTTCTGTATAAGAAATTAGTAAGCAGACCAGGACTTTTCATTCTGGAAAAGCAGTTAATTACGGTACAGAATGAATAGACTATGAAATATAACATATGGTATCTGTGTGCTATGAGCTGACTGGTCAGGTGTTAGTTGTCCTCCATCTTTTACAATGACAGAACTATGAGGAATCAAATGAAGGTAGCAGATACAAATAATCACAGTAAGAAAACAATAATAATTATTGATTAATGGAACAGGAAGCCTGGGACACTTGTTGACAAAGGTTCCGGAAGTCTGTATGAGGTCCAGGGCAAAAAATTATGGGACAAAAATATCCATTGAGAAATGATCAACAAATCAGTCCCCTGTGTTTAAAAATGGAGACTGAAAAACAGGAGGAAATACTCTTTTCTAGGCAACCTCTTGCAGACACTCTTGAAGAAAGTATAAAGATTAAAGAAATCTATTGCAACTGAGAAATTTTGAGTTGTGCTGAAAATTTAGATGTGCACAAAACTTACTGTAATAAGCAAGGTCTTACCTTAACCTTGGATGTGATACATTCTTGAGGTCCTTTCCAAACTCTGAGTCCTTTATCTCTCCCAGATGTTTTTTTTTTTTATCACAAGCTTTTATCACCTGTCAATAGATCCTTTAGGTCCAGCCAAGTTCATTTAAGCTTTCTCTGCAGGCAGAAATAAGCAATGTGAATAAGTGTCAGTCAAACACCAAACCTACCTGAGTCGAATTCTACACAGATCGTTACCTATCTTGTAATATGTGCTTTAGCTTAAAGCATTAAAGCAATTTAGTACTAATGAAAAGTGATAATTTTTCCGTAATAGATCATGGACATGCAGCCACGGGCCACTTAATACCTCATTTACCGGTTTTCATAAGTCTGAGTTTTGCTAAACTTTGTGTTTGAAAATCGGGCCTGTTATAATCAGATAAGCCAAATATCACATTAGTAAAGATATCAGAATCCTTCTACAACAGCCTATACAAGACATTGATTCAAACACAAACCAATGAGCTCACATTTGACTTTAGCTGGCCAAGCAATGATAGAATAGCCCAGATTGGAAGGGACTTCAAAAGATCACCTGGTTCATCCATTTGTGGGGAAGGGAGCCTAAATGATATTAGCTAGAACTGTGTCCAATCACATCTTGAAAACCTCCAGTGATGGAGACTTTACCGTGTCCCTGGGGAGGTTGTTCCAGTGAATGGTTGTTCTTACTGTAAAAAATTTCTTTCTGATGTCAGGATGAAACTTCTCCAGGTACAGTTTGTACCTGCTGCCCCTTGTCATCTCCATGTGGCTCTTTATGAAGAGACAGCCTCCATCCTCTTTATAGCCACACTTTGAGTACTGTGGTGAGGTCTCCCTTGAGCCTTCTCTTCTACAGGCAGAAAAGACATAATTCCTTCGATCTTTCCTCACAGGGCAGGTCCTCCAGATCTTTGATCGTCTTTGTGGCCCTCCTTTGGACTCTCTTCAGTTTGTCCACATCTTTCTTGAATTGTGAGGACCAGAACTGGACACAGTATTTCAGGTGCAGCCTGACAAGTGCTGAGTAGAATAGAATGATCACATGCTCTGCATGACTTCTCAAATATGACTTAAAAATCATGCAAGAAGATTTCAGGGAGCCTGCCAAGTACTAATCACAGTTCTGTAGGGTTTGTATTTAGCACATTACTCCCTGAACCAGTCCATTAATCAGCCCTAGCTTATGGGACCTTGAAGAAAAAAGGTAAAAAATTGTCTGGCAGGGAGACAGCGGGAGGATGGTGTCATGGCAGACCTAATTCTGACCATTTTAAGCAATGATAGAATTGCAATAGAGAGGCCGAGTCAGGAACATTGAGAAAGGCAAGAATTCCATTAATTTATTCACTTAAAAGAAACAAGAAGAAGAAATCACTTTTACTTCAACATAATAGAAGCATCTTCCAGACATGAGCTACCCTGAGGGAAGAGAGGGAGTCAGAAACCTCTAGTGAAGTGTGCAGGGGCAGAGACAAAAATGATGCCCAAAGAGTGGGAATCACACAGGACCACACCCTATCTCAGCACAGAAGGTAAAAGACGTTACAGAGAGTCATTGAAACACAGGCAACCCTAGAACTCCTACCAATGCTGAACAACACTGGGAAGTATATGTGAATAATTCTACTTATACCATGCCACATTCATTACCAGTTCTCCTAGTCTCTCCTCAGAACTTTGATCCTCTCTCTTTCATACCTTCTTTCATTCGACCTAAACCACAGAAATTCCTTATCATAGCTATAAATACTTCTTCCTGTATTGCTTCCACTAAACTTCTTCTTTTCTGCACGCATGTCTGTTTGCATTTTCATTCTGAAAACAGGCTGAACATTTTGTGCTGTATTTAAGTTCTATCTTTCCAAACTTAAAAATTAAAAAATATCTTTGACTTTGGGAGATTTTCTCTGCCCTTGCTTATCTTCTGCCAAGAGCAGGATTTAATATACATTGGCTAAACGTAGGTCATCATCTATAGCTACTACCTTTCTCCTTGAGCTGTCCTCTTGCTTTGGCATATGGGGAAAATAACATGAATGTGCAGCACCCAAACTGTTCATCAGATAGGCTCAGCTACAAGAACTCATCCCTTAAGTGATGTCACTGTCACCCAGAAAGCTCTTAAGCGCCTTGCCCTCAAGAGTCAAATTTTGATCACTGGATACATGCAGAACACAATCAGATTTATGGTTTCAACTCCATGCACTTGTGTAACTGTTTACTTTAAGAAAATCTAGAAGGGTTTTCGTGAAGGTGAACCTTAGCATTGCTCAATATACAACTGGAGGTCAAATAACCTCAGATTCAGAAAAATAAAACCCACTAAAAGTCCCTATTGGATGTGTGAACTTTCAAAGGAATCTGAATGTTTTTAGATCACATGAACAAGTCAGTCTTTGAATTGTGTAATGGAAACAGTCTGTGATACAACAAAGGTATAGCTGTCTGTACAGTATGAAGCATATATATCGCTAAATTATAGAGTAGGAAGGAATATGAACTCAGCCAGTCTTTATCTGACAGGCCCATTACACATTAGGCTGCAGAATTTTGCAAGCAGTAGGCAGTGTGGGGTGGTGAGGACCATCAGAGAACCCAGTAAAATTGCACACCAATCCCAGAAACCTTCAGACCTCACAACCTTGACATCAGGAAAGAGATCACAGCATAAATGCTTCCTGCAAGTCTGATCTACTGACACTCAGTTGATTCATAGTATACCACTTTTTCAAAAATTTCAATGTTTTATAAGCTGTAATTAAATGGATCATTACAAATACCATGTAACCTGAAGAAACTCAGGGTCTCGTGGACATGTCGAAATTCCAGTAGAAGTTGTTTTTACTGCGTTTCTGCAAAACGGTTACTTACACATTCGCAGTACCAATGTAACTACTTACTGGTAAATGGTTGTAAATAACTTCGTAAATTACAGGTTGAGGGCAATTCTACCGGGTCTTAAGACTGAAATTTTATTGCTGGGTTCATGGACAGTCAGTAATGACAAGGATTAACTTTGGTGACCATTTGAGCAGACACATTGGTTTCTTTTCACTCACTGTGCATTTAGAATTAACTACTCCAACTTTTAGTGAATGAAATAAAGAGATGCAGAGAGTAATGTACTTGTAGTGTACATCAAGTTTTATTAGTTGAAAAGATGAAAACACTGTGATACACACACTGGAGAACATCTGATGTAGTATCATATATTATATGTTATATTTTTGCATGTTACAATATATTCTACCATCATTCTACTCAAGCAATAATGGAGAAATTTTCTTGTATCATAAAAAAGAAAGCTATCTGAACAAATAAAACAAATGTCATATAGCTTATTTCAGATACTCTTCCACCATGAAAGAGTTTGGTTTGTTCTTAAGGCACTACAAGACAGCTTTTGCTGAATCTTATTATGAATCTTACTATATTTTGACTAGGAAATCTATATTCCCTGTCATCTTGAACAAAGCATTGTTCTGGGGCCCTTCAGCCTGCAGAAGAGGAGGCTCTGGGGAGACCTCATAGCAGTCTTCCATTACCTGAAGGGGCCTATAGGAAAGTTGAAAAGGGATTTTTCACAAGGGCAGCTAGTGATAGGACAAGGGGTAATGGCTTCAAGCTGAAAGAGGGTAGATTTATATTAGATATAAGAAATAAATTCTCTACTATGAGGGTCATCAGGCACTGGAACAGGTTGCCCAGAGAGGTTGTGCGTGACCAAGGCCAGGCTGGATGAGGCTTTGAGTAACCTGGTCTAGTGGAAGGTGTCTCTGCCCATGGCAGGGTGGTTGGAAATATACGATCTATGAAGCCCCTTCCAACCCAAACCGTTCTATGATTCTATGATTTCAGAACCACTTTGGTTCAGCAACATCTTGGAAAAAGAAATAGAAGTCCTTAAAAATAAACTATTTTAGCTGGAAGGAACCTACAGCCATCACCTAGTCCAACTGCCTGACCAGTTCAGGGCTGTGAGATTTATGGATATCTGCAAGCTATAACAGATATTTGGGAAAAATTACTAACATCCTGAAATAAAAAGTTAAATGGAAAATGTATTTTTCTTTGGAAATACAAAAGATTTGCATACTTCTGCCTGGAGAAGAAACAATGACCTAGAACCAGCCAAGCAACTGTAATTCTTAATTACATTATAGATTTTTTTCATGTTGTTCTGGTTAGGCATATTAGAACTCATTTAGCTCTAGTTTCAACTTCCATTCTTTTGCAAATTTAGTTTGTACCCATTAATTACAACTGTCATGAAAGAAATGCAGCCATTAACTATGTCAAAATCCCAATATATGTATATGCATAAGCTTGGGATGTGACACTAATTGTTATGAAAGCTTTGACACAATCCTCTCCTGAACCCAGAAAATTATTAGCTCAAAATATTGTTACTGGAAAAAGACTTTATAGCTACTTACACCAACTGAGCAATAGGAGTCCAAATGCTTTCAAAACAGGTTAACGAGTTACAGTAATTACTGAACAACTATTATCTCACAAACTGGAAGAAACTTTCCCCAGGGTAATTTCTTTTTACACTATGAACTTGGAAGTTGGAGTAGGGCTGGAAATAAAGTGGATCAAACTAATGTGACTGATATAACCACCAAAGGTTAGTTCATTACCAATGCAAAATAGTTCACAATGGCCTACATATTTATTTGTCATTACATAAATATGAAATAGATGTTAGTATGCCTAAATTAAAGGATGACAGACAGTATTTGATAGCACACATGAAGACAAAAAGGCAAAAAGAAACCCTGTGGCAGATCACGTATTTCTATTCAGATCTATCGACATAAGAAAGAGATGTTAAAAGAGGTTAATCAGTATTGATATCAACCTCCAGGAGCAGTAAAACTTGATAGTCACTAAAATGAGAAGTGCCTTAACACAAGCTAAAACAAGACCATAAATTTTTACTTTAGTCATGACAGCGCCTAGAAGTCAGATAACTAGCACCAGAACATCAAACCGGGCTGCCTAATGTAGATTTCTAGGCTTCCAACCCAGTCAGAGAAGAGCAAGAGATACAAAAGGAGAGACGAGAAGAAGAAGAAGAAGAAGAAGAAGAGGAGGAAGAGGAGGAAAATGAAGAAGGAGAAGAAAAGAAATTAACTATCCAGAGAAAGTATGTATCATGTGAAAAGTCATAAGCAAGCAAATAGCCAAGAACATCAAGTAAGAAAGCAGGAAATCCTGCAAATTAGTAAGTATTCAACTTGGGAATTGTTGCTACACTTGTTCAGGGAAACAGCCTCCTAAGAATGATGTTCATTTTGTATTATACAGTCCAGAAGTCCCTCCATGTCTATTGTCAGGATATAAGTCTCCAGTTCAGGTAGAGAAGTGAGAGATTCTCCCTCTCAGTCTTATTGAATGATAAACCAAAACCTGTCAGAGTAAAGGAGTGATTAAGAGGACAGGTTCCACTGCCTAGGTTAGCATCCCGATTAGAAGGATATTATGCATATTATATCTGGTTTTGAATGAACATTACTATCTATATTTCTGTGGATGGACTGAAAACTTAAATTACTTTGAGCTATTTTTCACAGAATCACAGAATGTTCAGGGTTGTAAGGGACCTCTGTGGGTCATCTAGTCCAACCCTCCTGACGAAGCAGGGTCGCCTACAGCAGGCTGCAGAGGACTGCGTCCAGTAGGATCTTGCATATCTCCAGAGAAGGAGACTCTACAACCTCCCTGGGAAGCCTGTTCCAGTGCTCCGTCATACTCAGAGGGAAGAAGTTCTTCCTCATGTTCAGACGGAACTTCCTGTGCTTCAGTTTGTGCCCATTGCCCCTTGTCCTGTCACTGGGCACCACTGAAAAGAGTCTGGCCCCATCCTCTTGACACACACCCTTGAGATATTTATAAACAT
>Ga0065711_1004993_pt1 | contig 29939 bp, 10 predicted proteins | sample Hoacrofraction12_FD_59098 | JGI IMG/M metagenome (GOLD analysis project Ga0065711, IMG submission 59098) | Hoatzin crop microbial communities from Cojedes, Venezuela - Epithelial fraction 12 v2 (version 2) | ecosystem: Host-associated > Birds > Digestive system > Esophagus > Crop | place...
TTCTTCCCTCTGAGGGTGACAGAGCACTGGAACAGGCTGCCCAGGGAGGCTGTGGAGTCTCCTTCTCTGGAGATATTCAAGACCCGCCTGGACAAGGTCCTGTGCAGGCTGCCCTGGGTGACCCTGCTTCGGCAGGGGGGTTGGACTAGATGACCCACAGAGGTCCCTTCCAACCCCTACCATTCTGTGATTCTTTGTATGCCTCACAACAGTAAACAATGCCACAGGGCAACAAAACCTCCTGGGCTACATAGGCAACCAAAGATTCCTCAGCTGTGGGAAATCAGACAAAATGAAAGCACTTTCTTAATTCTGATATATGAAACCAGCCTTGTTTGCCCCTAATCTCTCTCCAAAGCAGCTTCCCTGAACTGGCCATGTCTTCTGCTCTTTAGCTGAGTGTATAAGTAGTTACGGGAACAAGGATGTAAATTATTTTAGATGACAGTGTTGCAATGTTTATTCATTCACCCAGCTTCAAGAACGCCTGCCAATGCTGAAGGAAACACAACCCTAAAGAAGCACTTACACAATGTCACAGAAAGTCTTTGAAGTATTCATTAAAACATATTAGAATGCAGAATGTTTTTCAACCACAAAGACAACCCTATTACTGCAAATTTCATTACAAATATTCAGTGGAGATAGTCATACATAATTTAATATAAAGCGATAAACCTTCTAATGGTATTTTGGTTCAATCTACACCATTTAAAAGAAGTGTAAGAGACTTATTTTCTAAAATATCAAAAATCAGACAGAATTGTCATGGTTTAACCCCAGCTGGCAATTAAGGGCCACACAGCCACTCGCTCTCCTCTGCTGGGAAGGTGGAGAGAACTGGAAGGGTAAAAGTTGAGGAAACTCATGGGATGAGATGAAGACAGTTCAATAGGTAAAGCAAAAGCCACACACACAAGCAAAGCAAGGAATTCCTTCACTGCTTCCCACGTTCAGGCCAGCATTCAGCCATCCCCAGCAAAGCAGGGCTCCACCACATGTAAATTTTGGTGAACTCCTCTTTAAAAATTACAATCTACAAAACAAATTAATTTTTCCCTAAATGAGTAAAAGTGGTTCATGCACCAAGATACTACTGATTTTCAAGCATTGAAATGCGTAAGAATGAGAAGCATAAGAAAACATGCAGTATCCACTTGTACAGGTGGCAAGACCATGTTGGTTAGTAGTAATTTTTAGTGTGGTAAGGAAGTAGAAAACCTAGAAAAAAATTGGCTTGGATTCTCCTGTTTTCTTCTATAAGGCAGTTTAATTCTGGTAGAAAAAGGAGTTAATACTTTTAGTTTTCAGCCCTTCATTAATGATTCTTTTTCTTTTCCTCTCTCCCCCTTGTGAGTAGGGTACTGCTCTAATGTTAACATGCACAGCATGATGATTTCATTAAATGATTTGCTAAGACCTCACGCATAATCACCTCATTGAAAAATAATGAATAGCCATTTATGTCTTGTCAATTAGTAATGTGCAATAATAAGGGCTGATATTGGTTTAATCCTTCCACCATACCCGAGGTGGTGAATGCAGCTTGGTGAGAGCTGGCAGAAGCAGCTAGACTACCAGTGGCACACTTAGAGAAGGTACTTCAGCTACTGCACATTAACTAGATAAGAACGCCTAATTGAGAATTTGGTCTCACATACATCAATCATATATTATTAACAGACAAATGTAAGTTTTATTTTATTTATTGATGATATGCAATTGCCAGCAGGCTTCTATCTGCTCAGCTGCTTTTAGGTTCCTTAAGATCTTTCCCTTAAAGGTCTCTCCAAATTAATAGATACAGAATTTCTATGGAAAACTAAGAGTTTACTTATCCTAGGAGAAAGATAAAAGTATTGTATTGGCACAGAAAAGACAGATTGCTTCTCCCTTCTATTATATAATTCTGTTAAGATTATGGTAATGAAATCTTTAACAGGTAAGTTTACAAAAAACCTTTGAAATCCTCAACAAATATTTCAAAATAAAGAGAAAGAAGAAAAATGGAGGCTTCCTGTAGTTGGCATTTAGCATCTTTAATGATGCCTGCCTTCAGAAAGAATATACAAGCACAGAAAAGATGAGACTGTCTTCGCTAAGCAAAAGGATATTTTCTTCACAATGAAACAGGGTAACTATCTTGCAAAACCCTACAACAAAAAGTAACTTAGCTTGATTTACTTAACCCATCTCACTCTGCAGCTCATAACTCCGAGCTGCAGAGTGAGAGACCACTTNCTATTGCTCCTTGTCTACAGTAGGATTTAAGGAGGACTCTTCCCCCGTTCAGCAAGAGCATACCCAACAACATACTCAGTCTCAAAAAACAGCTGGACCAATACTATACAAGAAGGACCTACAGGGACTCCTTGAAAACATAAGAGCCAAGAATTCACCTAACTTACCTTCATCTAACATCGACCATATTGACTTAAGTTTCACTGGAAAAACTGGTCCTGCCCATGGCTTTTGAAAGCACAAACTAGAAAATCTTCTCTGAGATTTCTTTGAAAGTTTGGTGCTCCACTACTCTAGTAGCACGCACAAAAATTACTAGAATTGTCATGCATCTTATCCATTTTGCTGGAGTCAGAGAGCTTACTAGAAATATACATTTGATTGGACTATTTTTTTAATACATAAGGTATTAAAAAAAGTGACTGTTCTACAGTGTTGTTGACAATACTGTAAAATTTCATGGTCACTTGGTTACAGCCAATTTGATTGGCACCTGAAGGGAGGCCAGTCAATATTAAACAGCTCTCAGCCTTTTTTTTCTCAGTAGAGGAGAGATTAAAAATGTTTTTGAAGGATTCAGAGACTGTTTCATATGATATTTTATTAACTTCTGCAAACTGTATGAAAACAATTCAAAATATCTCTTAGATAAAACAGCTTTAGCAAATGTTACAAAGCAAAAGTTTAGCAAACTAAATTGAGTCCCACGATTCAGCAATATCCCATATGGTACCTCATATGTCAGAAAACCTGCCTGGATCTTGAAAGTGCAGGTGATTATTTTTTTTCCCTGTAGGACTGAAATCTGCATTACAACAAACCAAACACAAGTATGCTCTACAACTTGGAAAAATGCTATTTTTATGTTGCTCTATTCTTACAACACCATGAAATAAATTTAGCATTTATCTTCCAATGACTACTGCCTGGGCTCTTGGAGCGCTCGATACTTGCAGGCACGAACCACTGAAGAACCTGGCTTATGAGTGATCAAATACACAGAAATCAACTTCCTATTGCAAAATGGAGATAAGCAGCTGCATCTCAAAACAATTCCTGACACATTGTCCCACACTGGCCTTAGGTCTGCTATATACAAATTTCAAATGAAAGATCTGGGACAGTCCTAGTTTACCACTGATTGACAATCAATTTTTCCTTGCATTTAGTTTATTCTGTGCTATCTTCAATGCCCTTTTGCAAAGGAAGATGGTCACACAGCTCTCAACTTGCTAAAGCATGGATGAGCAATAATAAAATGACTTATGTGGGAAACATGAAGCCACATGGAATTTCTTTTATAGCATAAGCAGGTCTTTATTTGGAGATTTCTTAAGTAACTTCCAACATTCACAATGGGAGAACACCAAATCTGTGGAAATGGGGCAACTCTGGCACTCAAACAACTGCTGCTACTCTAAACGGTGGGCATTGAGATGCACGGGCAGAACTGGCTGCGCATTTGCCACTCCTGGCACCTGATGCTCCGAAACAGAAGGTTACTCGATGGTACACTACGCAAAGTCAAACCTGAAGAGAACACATTTATGCAGTGGTCTGCTGCGGGTGGGGAGGGCAGCTGACATTGCAACCAAAGCCTTACATCCAGAATTTTTCCCTTTTCATCCGAAACCCAAAAGTGCATGGAAAAAACCCCACGTACAAAACCAGTTCTAGTCATAACTGAAACAAAAGATCATGAAAGGAACTATTACCTATTATTTATCTTGTGTCTTCTAAAACTGGGCTGATACCAATATCACACCAAAGTAATGGCTGTTGAGCCATGAAGTGGATAAATGGAATACATGAAGAGATTGCCAAAGCAACTGCAGGTAATAGGCACACGAGGAACATTAATGAAGAGCTTCATGCTTTCTGTATAACACACACGGACTGAGGCCATACTAATTTTTTTACCTGCAAAATTAAAGAACTCACTGCTAGCATCTTCTAGTTTGCAAGAAACAAAAACTCATTAGCAATTCCAAAACTCAAAATTTACCGAAACTCAAAAAAAAAATCTGTATGCTAAAGGTTTGAAATAATCTTAGAGCATCAACTGGAGACATTCACATAAAATGGCTATAGTCCCTTTATGATGATCCTGCTTTTACTTTTCCACAAAACAGAGCATGATTGCCTGCAGATTTTTCTCACTCCATCCTGACACATCAGCTGCTTCCGCAGCAGCAGTTGAATTACTTGAATTCTCACAACTCCACTGGCAAACTGTATTTCACTCTACTAGTTTGTTACCCTGGCAAGGGAAGTGATAATTATCGCGATCACAAGGGCACCATCTAAAAACATTGCCACCTTCCAACTCAGTGGCACAAATACACTTGTCCTACATGAACAGCAGAGAACTTACTATCTATGCCAAAATTCACTTATAGAAACAATTTCACATCTGTAGCTAAAATAGTTGCAATTTTTTGGAAACACTGATTATTTGATTATGATATTTTTAGAAAGCACAGCAGACTGACTTAAGTATTTCATTATTTATATTATTCACAGATCTTTAACTGATCTGTCTTTAGCATCATTTTTAATGCAAGCAATTGCACAACTACTATTTTCCCTGTAGGTCGCAGGATTGGTCATTAACTCAGACTTTCCAATGACTCTCATCCAAACTCATGTTCATTCTGCAGTCTCCACTGCTACTCTCTCCAGTGGTCCCTTTGTTAGGCTTGTCTTCTGCATAGGCACACGCTTTTTCTGCCTGTCTGAGTGGTCTTTAACACCGATTCCCTTTCCTTTGTGTTTTTGGCCACTAAAATGAAAGCACTAGTCTTTTGCAGACTATATTTTGACTAGGGTAATCCGAACACTTGGTAAAAAAGTTGGCTTTGACTTACTCCTCCTACTTGTCACAGAACACACCACCTCAGGTTAGTAGACCTTTTCTTTCTGGAAGAAAAACAATTACCTAAAAAGAGAAAAATGGCTGTTCACAAGTCTACCAAGAATCATTTACTGATTGATAAGGGAGAGGACAACTATCATAAAAGCTGTTATTTTGCTGATTATAAGGATGAAACCATCATTTAAAGAGCTTTCTGGCAGCAGGCTCTAATTCAAGAGTTCTATCAATTTTGGTTTTCCCAGCAGCGTTATAAGTGTGCTACTTCACACCTGTCCTTCACAGAGCTCTGCTGAAGAAGGAAACAGGGGAACAGCTTGCCACTAGGTATCTACAGTTTACAAAGCAGTGTAGGAGAAAGAAGTGTGCACTATCCTAGCACGACTAGATTTTCTCTGCCTTGAAGATTCCTTACCCAAAAGCACATTTTGCTGCTGATTCTTTTTACTGTTCTACTGTTAAAGACTTGTAGTGCAGCTGCTGATTTCCTGTTTCTCTTTGAGAACAGTGCCACATCTTCCTCAGCACATACCTCATTAAAACCCAGAAGTTGCCCTATTCTGGAAAAAAGAAATTTTACATAAATATTATATGGACAGAAAGAATCAGAGCATAAATCTGAGGATGATGTTTGCTTATAAAACAAGTGAGAGCTTGTGTGTGTATTTAAAGGAAAAAAATTCAGTGACATAATCAGAACTGTTTAGAACAAAAAAACAAGAGGTATGTTTCAAAATCAAAGACAAAGCAGAAAAATATTTTGGAAAAAATCACATATGAATAAATTCCTTAACCACTTGGTGTCGCTCTTAACTCGCACTTGAGTCAGCACAGTGCTTGCTATGCCAGCAGGAAACATAGCTGCAATAAAGAAACCTGACAGACCGGGGAGGATTTCACTAGCTGTATTTTGGAAACAAAATTCAGATTTTCCGAGATTCAGAGAGACTGACCCACCTATTCTGCAGAGGTTGCATGGTGGAGACATGTTTTGTAAGCGCTTGATGTCTCCGAGATAGACGACTGTTCATATTCCCTGTTGTCTGCAAAATTTGATCTATTAAACCTGACTTTGATTTGTTACCATCCCCTCCCTAGTTCTGAACTCGTATCACACATGGAAGAACCTCACAGCAGCCATCTTTGTGCACTGTTCTCAACAGCAATGAACTTGTTTGAAAAAGTGTCACAAAACCCGCCGTAGTCACTCTGGTTAGCGAATAACTGCACATTAGTTGCAGGGTTGGACTTCTTACATGGGCAACCTGCAACCAACCAATTTAAAACTTTTTAAAACAGTAGCCTTAAAAGCTAAGCTGGTAGTTTGTTTCTAGGCTCTTGTAGGCCAAATTGCTAAAATAACCTGAATAGATCCTGCTAACGCGGACAAGTGCAAACAGCATTCTATTCCATGCCCAACAAGCATCAGGCAAAAGCATCACAGCAGCCCTAGTCATCTTGTACTGCCTTTGCACAGGACATCATCTCAATGCAGCGTGGAGATCACTACCAGGAATACATTTTTCCCAGCTTTATGTTAGCAACAACATTTGGCTTTCATTAGCATCATTGGGAGTGTTACTGGGACTGAGATAACGATTTCTCAGCAGAAATGTCACCAACAACGCTCCCTTCTCCTTCTGTTGGCTTTGCCAATGGGATGAAGTGAGAATAACGGGTGGAACGGAAGGAGCAACACTGACCTGATCACAAACTGCTTGAAAAAAGGCAGCTAAGGAGACAGACAACGCTATTATATTACAGCTTCTTAGTTCTGCTAGTTTCCAGGGAATTGACTTTTATATTTATTGCCCACAGAGAATTTAGAAAAGTAGTATTTTTAAAAGAACATACTCATATTTATAGTGTGGCTTATTATTGAGAATTTCAGAAATGACATGCTCCGGGATTTCCAATACTTGAGTACTGACAAGAAAAAAAAAGTAATGAAGAAGCACTACAGGCATGTCCTCTGCTGCCTTCCTGTTTACTGGCAATGCTCCTGGTGTTGGGTATTTGGGAAGCATGTCAGAATATCCTGAGGTGCGTGGAGAGAAAAAACCCAGACACCTGCAGCAATTGCATAACACTTCTCCCTGTTTTTCATCAGAAGCTTACTAATATAACCCTGTTTCTAAAGAAGTATCAAACAAACTTCTTGAAATTGTCTTTGAAGTGGATACTATTTTTTTTGTAATGTCTTGGCACAGAAAAGTCCCAGCGACCACTAGAGAGGCTTTGCTGTCTGCAAGGCAGCAGGGTGAGGTCTGGAATGTACTCTACTTGAACATTTCCTTTTTAGCTCATCATCTCTCCACACAATCTGCCTTTTTTTTTTTTTAAGTTCTTTCTATTCATTCGTCATCTTTTCTTCTAATAACTTTTGCAGTAGGAAAGCAGCTTCTCTCCTTTCTTTTCCCATCCTACCATCTTTTTTTAATGCTTGATTCCATCTTTCTTCCACAGAGTGATTCTGAGCACCACACATAGTCATTTTTCCTGGTACTAACAGCAGAAAGGCAAATGTGATGCTGGTGAATCAGAATAGCATTACTGTAACTCAATGAGATGCAAAGAACCTGCCACTCCTTGCTTCAGTGGACACTTTCCCCCTCAATAGTATCTCTACTCTCAATTATCTGCAATAGTTTGTAAACTCTCTTCTACTGCTATCAGTCTTTCTCAATAACGTTTAAGTTAACCTACTTTATCTACAGATTTTCTCCCGTGAGCTTAAATTTTTATTCGATTTTAGCAAAGGGGGACTGCAGGCAAAATAGATTGATTTGTTCAACGTTACACAAGAATTCTGTGGGGTAGCAAAGACATGAACTGAAGCCTACTGAATGACAGGCTACGCTACCATATCCTCGCTACCTTCACTAGCTACCTTAGACTCCTGTACGGATTTTCATATTTCAGGTTCAGTTCTGATTCTGACTGTGAACCTGGAATAAATCCATTTGAGAGCTGCAGTCAGCAGCTCACATTTCTGGAGTCAGCAAGGATGAAAGCTGCAGTGACCAGGGTTTAGCTTTGTTTTTGTTTCCTCGTTCTGCTTTGTGAAGTTTCCTTCCAACACAGAGCCTGCCTTCTGGAGTTTTCCAGTCCTTCTGTCATAAATATGCCCTTATTCAGTCAATCTCTTAGATCTTCCAACAAAGCTGTTCAGATCAACAGCTCCCTGGCATCTGCAAAGCACATCGCTGCTAGACCATACTAAGCTTAAGATGGTAATAATATCTAGTTTCACGTTCACACCTTCCATCTGGCTGTACTGCCACAGAGAGCTGGTCTGCAGCACAAGGACATTAGCTCCCGAATGCAGAGCACCCTTGAAAAAAGGGAATGGCCCTGGCAACGCACTGTTAACCACAGCTGGGCTAAGCAGCTGTGGACAAGCAACTTGCAGCTCTACCAGAAGAGCTGTGTGATCAGAAATGGTGTTCCACAGCAAGGGCATCAACCAACCAAACTTGCTAAGACAGAACAGTCTTTTCAGCTCATTGACAAGCCAGTCATCATGCTGATGCAGCATCAAGCCTATTCTTCATTCATTTGGAGTACGTCTGAATTAAAAGAACACCAGTAAACATGGTGATACAAATTGGTTAAATCGGGCACAGGACAGGAGATCTTAAAGAACGCTGCTAAGGCTCTGTTCGTAGGGTCATTGTCTGATTGTTCAGTTCTGACTGCTCTGTCACAAAACCAGCATTTGCCTTTTTATCCCCAAGACTTGTGACACAGCCTATAACCCATCAGCTGAGACTGGCAAAATAGTACCAACTTCCAGATCATTGTCTTCCCAACATAGAGGCCTTCAGCCCACCATCAGTTCCACACAGCCTAAAAGTCTTCCAGCTTAGGATTCAAACACGTCAGCGAGGCTGTCTTCCCTCAGAAAACCCCGCAGTGCTTACCGTTACTTTGCCTTCACTGCAAAAGTCTCAGCTAATGATGCACAGGTACTGGAAAATAAGTACCAGCACTGGTTCCTCCTACCACGTCAAGCTGCAGCTCCAGCTGGCGATGGAAGGACTGCCTGTCAGCCATCACACCATCCCTGACAGCAACCAGCAACAGGCAGCTTTCCCTGGCACCCAGGTTGGGGGAATAGTGGGCCACATGCACAGAAGTGGACAAATTTAGGATGATCTGCTCCAATCTTCTCTATTTCCTTTATCTCAAATCTCTTCTTCATTGCCACAAACCCTGCTTTTGTCTGCAGATGCCTGTAATCACTGATCCCCAGTTTTCTGTCACTCTCACCTCACTTTTTTCAGCAGGTTGCCTACCCCTTCTCTCCTAAAAAACAAAGAGAACCAACATAGGTTGATTCAAGTGAATTTTAGTGAATCAAAAGATACAAAATCCCCTCAAAACCCAGGTATGATATACTGCAACCATTATAGAGAGCTCCAGCGCATACTTGCTAGCGTAGGGTGGTCCACTGCTGCAGGTCACCACCCCCCGAGCTGAAGCTGTTCCGCTGCTCCACTCGCAGAACAGTTTTTTCAGTATGAAGTGAAATACGATGATTTAAGTGAATCTGCCCAGATGCAGAATAAGTGCCACCTGTTTTGTTGTCTCACCTACAGAAGTACCTTGGAGCTTCCAAAGGGACTAAGGGAGGGTAGAAAGGGAAGAGAAATAAACATACAATTTGTAGTTCTGTGAAATAAATTCTAAGCATCTAATGTTAATGCCAGTATTTAGGGTTTGGCTTAAATCTTGAAGCACGAAGATTCTCTTTCACAGTATTTTTGGATACTTACTCATTCATATAACCTCTGTTATTTTAAAAAAAATTTAAACATTTTATCTTGTATGGAATCTAAACAAGTATTTGGCAGGTGGCAGTAAGTTTTACTGCCATGTTGAATGTTCAGTTATAAATACCAAACAGTTATTCTCAAGACAGATATTTTTCAGTAATCTTTTAATGATGAAACTATAGCAAGAAGAGAAGTATTCGATACACTTCAAGAGATGTGAGGGAAAGCAAGGTCTTACAGCTCCTCTGTCTAGATGTTGCCATGAAAGCCCAGGAGAGAGGGTATGGCTAAAACTACGTTGCTCCAGACAAAAACCCAGGAGACCCACAGAAACTAATATGAGCCTTCCCTGCATTTTCCTTTTTTTCCAGGAAGATGTTAGCTATTAGCTGCTGATCCCTACAAAGATCCATGTAGTCCAAAGAGGAGAAATTCGTATTTCCTCTCTTCGGTCCCTGTCATACCCTGGCTTTTATGTATTTTATGTCAATTATTAAGCATGACTGCAATTATGATACTTTTAGCAACATCCAATTATTATTTTTTAGTATTATTTTTTGATAGAATACTTGAAATCACTGATAGCTTTGTTCTGCTCATGTTATTTCTCTTATTAAATTGTTTTCCTGTATAATATAGAAGGTTCATTAAGAAAGCAGTAAGCTGAGGGATATTACTGAGGGTATGTACTTAAAGTACATAGTCAATAGCAACATATTAATTGATGTACACCACACCACAATGATTCTTTTGCCAATACGTTAAAGTTTTATGAACCATTTTCTTTTTTGCTTATGTGGAAAGGTATTAATATTCAGTCAGTTGAACTAGGCTACATCTATACTCTATACCTTGCATATAACTGCCTGGTTCTGAAGATCTCAGCAGAGCAGGAGCTGTTCATTGCTTTGCACGCTTCACACTACCAAACATTGCCTAAGTAACTTTAAAACAGGGTAAGATAATAAGATTTATCATGAGTTTGAAAGCATAAAGAGAGAGAGGGACCATACATATCAGATATTGTCTCCTTTACAAAGGAAAGATGGATTGATAAAAGCTATTAAAAACTTGAATTAATGCATATTTTATAGACTCTACAGCATTAAGTGGAAGATTAAACTTAAAGGTGGCCATTTCAGACTTTATGCAGCACTTTACAATTTTATTTTCATCCCTTGAAGTAATGTGGGTGTAATGCCAGCAGACCAATTATGTTACCAGAATGAAGTAACCATCTATAACGGCTTTGCTTAAGACGCAAAACTGCAGAGGCATCTTCTCGCCAGAACTCGCTGTTTTGACACCATACACGGAAAATGTCACTTTTTTTTTTAGGAGATATATTTTTTCCCCTTAAAAGTTTATTATTTTGGTAGATTTCAAGAGGTATTAAAGATTCTCTAACAAAATAGTATCAAGAATGAGGGACTAACAGGATTAGTTACTATAATTTGAGTGAATATGAAAGACTCAAAATATGATATAAAACCCATTGGAGCTAAAGAGACCCACTGTCCGAAGAAAGTAGCTTTCTGTAAAAATCACTTAAGTTCAGAACTAAAAGCCGGTTCCCATATTTCTGAGTCTTGGGATCCCACATGTCCTATATTTGAAAGTCGAATCTGTACTGGCAAGTCATTCAGAAACTAGAAACAGCGTGAGGAAGCCGAGGGGTATGGAAGGGCAAAAAGCCCAAGCCAGCCCCAGGTGCCTCTTGTAGCTGCAAAATCAAAGATAAAGGGAACAAAACTGAAGAAGAAAATGAAGGAGTGTCATAAAGAAAATTCCATTTACGTAATGCACAAAAAATAGAACCACTCTTACAAAAACCCTAGTGTATTTGAATTCACCGCCTTTGTTGGATCGAACCAAAAAAAGACAAGAGATCTGATCTACCTGTTTTGAATTTCCACGGGGGAGCTACATGAAAGTGGGTAAGTTTATTACAGAAGGAATCCTTCCTTTTATTACAGAAAGTTAATTAAAAGGTGCATTCAAAAGAGTAAAGTGGTTTTAGGCCTACAAAGATTGTTTACAACAGTTACAGTTTATAGGCCTGGAGAAAATGCACATTAGTTACTAAAAAGTTTTTTAAAGAAAACTAAGTTGGTATAATTAAAAAGCGGTGTAAATGACATTATTTGAAAGGTGATGTTTAGATTTTTTATTTTTTATTTTTTTTTAATACAAATATAGGCAAGATAGATGTAAAAAAATACCGGAAAGACTAAAGTTCACTGATGAACTTGTTAATAGCACAAAACCTAAAACCAGCTTCTTTCAAACATGCCAGAAGCAGGGATGCTGCCTGAGATTCTGTAAACATGTATTTGCTTACAGAAAGAAGTCCTTAAAGAAGTCAAGAGAATGAATTCTTTCTCCTACACTCACTGAAAATGAATTTAGTGAAGTTATACCACAAACTGACTTTATGATGGACTTCTTGTCAGACCACCTCGAATCTAAGCGTCAGTAAAATAGGACGGAATTAGGAACAAATTGGTAAAATGAATAAGCAACAAATCCCCAAGACCAAGTGATATTCAGTAAGATGTTCTAAAGGCAGTCAGGTATGAAATTACTGTAACATTGTAATACGTCACCTTTTGCTTAGAACTACCTTGGAAGCAGAAAAATAGAGGTGGCTAATGCAATGCCAAGATTTCAAGACAGTTCTTAGGGGATTTAGAGGACTACAGACTAGCAAGCCAACTACAAGAAGTTTCAGAAGGAGCTCACGACACCAAAGCATAAAGCCATAAAAGGGCACACAAAATGTAATGTACAAAAATCTAAACTGATAAAACATGGAAAAAAAATTGTAACTTTAGACATAGTTAGGACTTTATATTTGCACTGTATTTTTCATATTTATTTTTGCTAAACATTTTGGAAAGCTCTCATCTTATTTCCGATGCAGATCACGTTTTTTTGAAACCTCTGTTTTTTGAGAAATGAAATCCTAGTCTTCCAACAATTTGAGCAGTGCCGCATAAGAATCCAAATTTGGAACCAAAACTAAACTTAGAGCTAAGCTGTCCCAAATTGAAATGTAAAAAATCAGAGTATTTCCATTTCTATCCTTATTTTCCAATAAATTTTAGCCAACTGGAAAAATCAACCACTGAATCCTCATGCATTTGATAAAGTTGTATCCCTTGTAATTCAGAATCCACTTGTATTTTGTTTCCTTAATTAAGAAAGAGGCACATTTTCCTTATTTTCAGTCTTTAATCTCCACCTTCTTATACTGTATACTGAACAAACCAAATACACAAAATTCATTTCCCTACCTGGATGCAATTTAGGGGCCAGGACTGATTTAACTCTTCAGATTATTTACCAGTGAGCTAATTTTTCCTTTTGTTAATGAAAGAGTATGGTACAGCTCTAGCTGGTAAGTACGCCTCTGTCAGCCCTCTCAGCCAGCGACCGCATGCAAACTTCCCTGAAAAGTCTGAAGTTCTGTGAATGATGGGTGGGAACTACTTAGGTTGGTGAGAACACTCAATACACAAAAATTTCCGACTCTAAGCACTACATGGATAAGTAAAGAATACTTTCTTTGCATAAGGTGGGGAGGTGACTTCATTGCTTAAGACAGAGACTATCGAGTATTTTAAAGATACTTTGTAAAAAATATTTGTAAAAACTATGTAGCAGAGAGATCGACAATAGAGAATATAGGTAGATTTTTATGAACACAAGCTTGTACAATCTCCTGCATGAATTTTGCTTATTTACAGAGGAATTACACCATGATATACTTCAAAACACACTAAAAAAGATTTATAAAAAAAAGACAGTTCAGGCCAGCAAGTTGCATAGAGTACACTGGGGTACCCTCCAAACTCATCACTGCGCTTTCCCATGTCTCTACCATGTGCATCTGACTGCGGCTTCGTGGCAGTTCACACTGCAGCCTAGTCCAGCAGGGAACCCAGCCTCAGTGGGCACACCAATACATCCCTAAAACCCCTCTTGGCACTCTTATAAAGTGAGTGGCATTGTCAGAGCCACGGCCGTAGCAACAGCACTTGCATAACCACAGTAAATAATGAGAAAATAGAGCAAACGGTAGCACAAGGAACTGAAAAAGACTGCCTTCATAGCAAAAAAGTGCTTTCACATGTACTCCGCTTTTTTTTTTTAAAAAATTAATGTCTTCCCCTATGTGACATGGAAGGAGTGTTTTTTAGGAAGTATTTGAAGACAGAAGGATCTCTCTAAAACCAAAATGTCTTCCTCTCTGAAGTAGAGTGCAGTAAGTGATTAACCAGCACTAGAAACACAACACAACTCTTTAGGGCAGGATTTGAAGAACATAATCACCAAATAATGCAAATTACTGTTAATCAAATAAATTAATTCATCTCCCATGATTAGTAAAGAATTCAGTTCCATCTGCAAAGTGCTGTCTGTAGCAAATTCAGCCCAAGAATATGCAGCTTGATCAGTAAAGTTTGTAAATAACTTTGCAGCTGAAGTATGTTGTTCAACTAGTGAAGATGTAGCTCAGTTGCCAAAGTACTTGAAAACATCCACAGCTGAGATATGGAGGAGCTCAGCTAGAGAAACAGGTGCCCGGATCTGTGACAAATTAAACTAAATCAGGAGTATATTCATCTTCACTAACAGTACAAACAAAGAAGAATCATAAATAATATCTCCATTATTAAACCCTGCAACTCAGTTAGCAAAATATATAACTATACGACCGGGAAAGTGTACTGTTAAACGAATGAGTGCATCTCAGGCAAGACAGGGAGGGAGCCTGGTCACTAACCCACCACCATAGCAGCCATGGTATTTAGAAATAACCAGGGGGGCCTGCGGCCAGCACCCTTGCCAAGGAATAGTACTCAACTAGGAAAACAGGGTCCTCTTCAGGACTGAGGTGCCTTCTCCAGCGATGCATCATAAGACTATGGCTTATGATCACCTAGGACAGCTCTTTTCTGTTTGGAGACAAGAGCTAGGATTGAAGTGTCATTTGTTGAGATGTCTTCTAACTGCACTATCTTGTGACACTGTATATTCTCTCTGGATGAGCGCTACACTACCTGCGGTTATGGCAGGGATAGTTTCTATTATTTTCCTGTCCCAAGTTCGAGGTGACTCCACAGTGGTAGGCTGAGCTTTTGCATTCAATAGTAGTGCTGCTCCAACTGGCCTACGTAGTTAACCCTTGTATTTTGCTGTCAGTAAAGGAGTGACTCAAACCAGAAATTAAGGCGGCTAAGAACAAGGTCTTTCCCCTTCCAACCTTCTTTCAACAAACTAGAGAAGCCCTGCTCTCATCCACTGCTCAGCAACACAACCAGCTCTGGGAAGGGACAGTGGAGGGGCAGGAGCATGTGCCAGGGTCTGCCGGCACTTCTTCTGCAAGAGGTGCGGGAGGCACTACGGCCTCACCACATTTGGAGGCCTTACGAAGTCACAGGCTGCATGCCGGGTTCTGGACTGACCTGCTCACAACAGCTACAATCTCAGATTTTGAAGTCAAGCAAGAAGCTAGAACTGGGGCTATGATGGCAGATGAATCAAATTACAAGTATTTCCACAGTAACATTTGTCTGCAAGACTTTTGTAAGGACAAAGCTTTTATTGCTATCCACTGAAATGTGCAGAGTCAAGAACAAGACTCAGTCTTAGATTCTATATAGTTTTCACATTGATTTCCCACATTTCAGCTTTGAATTCTACCAAAAAATAAAAAGCAACAGGATTATAGAAAAAAATTCTAAGATGCAAGTTTGCTCATTGCGTTACTATTTGAACTTATTTGACATCACACTTTCAATAAGCTGTATCAAAAAAGTTAATTCCTAAACATAGGTGTTTAAACACACCTGAAAATACAACATGCTAGAAGCCAACTAAAAGTTATAATACATATGCGCATCGCATCGTGTGTAAATACCACTTGCTTTAATATAAGTAACACCTAACTCCCTACAAGCTGAATTAACAGTGACATCGGAACTCTGTTAAAGTTGTTTTTCTATTGGTTCCATTACACAATCCACTCAGTCTGGAATCACAGTGAAATTTTACTCTCAGGTGCTCTTATTAAAAGTTCCACTGATTTTTTTTCTTATTAATTTTCATACCAAACTAACATTTTAGAAGTAAAAAATTAACATGGCAAATATATCCTGAAGTATAGAAAGCAAGTGTTTCTTGCACAAACTCTAGTAACAGAAATTTTTACCAAGTCAGTTGATGATTCAAAACCCTTCCTTTGTCAACTCTTATTTGTTAAAAGCACGAAGAACAACACCTGGAAAACCTTCCTCTAGCACTGTAGGCACTTAGGAGGTAAATCCCTTAACACTAAGATGGTCACATGCATTCATCTGTGACCACACTTTCACACCTCAACGAACCAAGACACAGATGGTAAGAAGAATGGCACAAAATTCACAGTTTTACAGAAGGAATGGCTTTTTAAGAAAAAAGAAAGATCATCTCAATTTTAACGGAAGCACAGTCCACATCAGAAAAATCACAAGCCTCTTCTCTAGGTTTTAATTTCACAGGTTTAGCAATTACTAGGACTAACAACANGCTATATTGTAAGTACAGACTAAAAGCACACAGTTTGTAAAGTTTTAACTCAAAACTAGCAGAACCTATTTATCTCACCTTTGCAGGAAAACATGTATTTTATATTTGACCAAATATATGTATTTTATAGCCCACTGGTGAGTAGTAGTTAAAAGCAATAAGACAGATAAGACTTATTAATAAGATGAGATATTTAGATATCCCCCTTAATCCTGCACTGAACGACCAAACAACCACTGCCTTCATTGGGTCACAGAACAAAGCGGGAGAGAAAGATGCACACAGCTGTTTTTTTTATCAAGTTGAGGTAAGCAGACCACGGACTGAATGTCCTGTATTCCTCGAGGAAGGAGTGGCATTAAAATTTACTGGCCAATGCCTTGACAACCAGGCATAGGACTGCAGGAAATGCTCCGTTGTGAATAATTTATCTGCAACTTCCCAAATCAAGAGTGCAGTCTTGGGATCTGCTTGTGAAGAAGTGCAGCAACATCACAACCCATATTCAAGGTACATTGCAAAGGTATGCCTCGTACATTTTAATATCCTACATTCTAGCTGAGCATGCAGTTGTGTCTTGCCTCTGTTCTAAACAGCAGCAATGCTGAACCTATCAGTCTCCCCGTACGCACTCAGTCCCAGTCTCCACGCAATTTCTATGGGCATAGCTTTATTTTCTGTTCAATTCCTTTGCGCTTTGTAAAGCATGGAAGCCGCAGCAGAGGCTTTCTTCTTTGTGTTCTTCCTTTCACACTCTTAGTTGCCAAGTTATTTCTCTGCCAAAACCAACATGCTTCAGAACCTTTCTAAAAAGAGGTGTGATTAATGTATTTTGGGGTCTTTTTAAAATGTTTGAACTCTGAAATGTCTGAAGGGACTTTCCCCTCCAGTTCAAAAAGCCCAAAAGCAACTGTACCAAATTAAGTGAGCCTCAAACAATCCTTCACCTACCAAAAAAAAAAGCAGCATAACAACCCTAAATTAATCTCCATTTTCTTTAAGAAAGCAGATCAAATCAATTTTAGCTATTGTGAAAAACCTACTTGGTGAAAATTCTGACATTATCATTAATCACGCTTATTGTACGAGTTTGGTGGAACAAGACCCCTGGTACTCAAATAGTAGAACAGCAGTAACAAAGACCTGCACACACAGGGGTTACAATTTACCCAGAAAAGATACAAAGAAAGAGATGGATTGATGGAAAGAGTGTTTTGCAGCCCAGAATCTGCAGTGAACTACATGTTCACTAATCAGAACTATTCTGTTACCTGAACTACGGTATTTTCTACTGCTAAAGGTATAATCAGAAGTTCAGTTTAATGAACTATTTTAACAATCTTTGACAAAGGATGTTACACTGCAAAGGTTTTATATCAGCATATGCAAGATCACATAGAACAGCTACACATTTACTAAGTAAATGTATCAAACTGTTCATGTGGTATTCACTAGGTGCTAAGAGCCTGCAAAAATAAAATGCAAGAGATCCAGGCACGGAAGGGAATCCATGTTAGCATTTCTATTTACAAGTGCGTAGAACAGTGACTTGAAACATCTGGGACTGTCTGTCTAATTGATTCAAATGTGCACTCAACTTGTTTAGATCATTGAGCTGATTATGTAAGTCAGCTTTCTATGGAAGATGATGAGTATGGTTTTTTCCCCCCTTGGGTTTTAGTATGGTGTAATGATGATAAAAAAAAACTGTCACCAGGACAACAGCAACAGCATTTAAGACAACTACTCTCCTCTGATCACCAAACAGCAGCTATGTGAAAGCCTGTGCTCCTCACTTCCCAAATGAAGTATTAGAGAATTTAACTTACACCGAATAAGAGGAATTTTGAGGGTTTATAGGCCCATCCAGTGTCATCATAAAAACCAACAATGAAATGTTTTTGATACAGGTAAAATTCTGCAGATCCGCAACTACAAGTTAATTCTTCATTATATAGATTTCTACCACCATGAAAGGTATCGGAATTCCCTGTCTTTTTGGGTCAGGGTGCATCACGAGATCCTGGGGGGGGTATGAACTGGTTTGCACCTTCACTGACTGCAAGAGCAATTTATGGCCATAAATTGGGTTTAGAAATTGGAGAAACTGGAGCTTAGTAACCTTGTAAGTGCTACAAAGGAGCTTTAGAAACATTTTAGGTATCACTCAGATGTCAGCTTTCCTAAAAAATAATTTCACAATTAATTTACCTGTCTTCTAGAATTGAATCTCTTAAATTAGGTATTACCAAGGGAAAACAAAGACCTACTTCCAAATGAATATATTAGGAACCCTAGACAAAACTCTTGCAGATATTACATTGCTAAGCATGTTTGGTGCTACTAGCCTTTGGCCTCTGAAATTTTGGGTTTGTAATTATGTTGTCAGACTAACAACAAATAGATTCCAAACAGATTAAATGTGAAATCAGGAACATTCATTTAAAGATTAAAAGCAGGAAGGAAAATTAATATTGAAATGGGATTATTTTGATAGTCTCCATCTTTTTGATTTACAGTAATTATAAAAGCATACCTAGTACATAATTACATACTTGATATTTTTATTAGCCTTTACACTTAACTAGAAGCCAAAATTTTTGCTGGAAAAATGAATAGCTCTCAGATTTTTGATTTAATTGGTTCAAGTTACTGGTTTCCAACTTGAATTTCCCACCTTCAGGTGTTGGTTTATTTTCTTAAATTACTTTAGTGCTCAACTAAAATTCTAGCACCTCTAGTAGCATATGTTGCAGTTAGCATAGCAAGCTGTACACACAGCAGTGACAGTGGAAATTAATGAACGAACACAAGAAGCTGGAGTTGTCTGGCTGAGTTTACTGCCATTGACTACTTTGCTATTTTGCATATAGACCAGAAAATAATTTAACACTCTGCTTTCACATGATTCAATACTTTCATAGTGTTACTGTCACTGTTGAGTCCAAGTCTCCTGATTTTTTCTAGACATGATATTAGTGGGTAGGTAGTGTAAAATACTGTAGCTCAATAATCAGGCCTATAGTTCCTTTTATTAAGACAAAAAGCAGTTTTGCTAAACAAAACACTTCAGCAGTTTCTGGGGTAGACAACCTATTAACAAAAATTGCTTTCCTTGTCAACTGCAAGAGTTTTCCTCCTCTTTGAACTTGTGCCCTTCTTTTGGAGTGTTAAATGGGTTATCATCCAAGCTGTCCTAGAAAGCAATGTGTCTATTATTTACAGTATAATAAACCCTGAACTTCGACACTAAGTACTAAGATATTTGACTGAAGTTTATTTTATAGCTCTTATGTTATAATTCTTACGTTCTTAATGGTAAAAAGCATGAATGCATACAGAATCTGTGATTTCCATCAAGAGGCACCTGTGGCCATGTAAACACAGAGCCACTGAATATATTTATCTGCCAAACAGCCCTCATGGGGTGGTTACCTGTGGGTATTCAGTGTATATTTCTGTGGCTAACTAATTTTTCATGTTCTTTCTTCATGTAAGACTTTAAACTTCACACATGCTTGGAGTCCTATTTTTTATGGTATCTCCGACAGACAGAATCCAGTCTTCTGAGGAGTCTCTGAGGTAATTTCCATTTGAAGCCATCACTATTCAATGGCAATAATAATTTAGGAGGCGAGAGATCACTCGCTGCAAGCTCTATTGCTACTGAACTCGTGCCAGTCATGAGTACTACAGATGTTTATTCTATCAGCAGGTGGAGATTTCATGGGTCATTCTTCCTCCTTCCCAAGGGTAAATGTCAGTTTGAGACTCGAAAACTTGCTTTCTTGTCACCAGATCAAAACTCTGACCTAATCAGTAACGGCAACATTTTAGGTTAGACATTAGGGAATCTTTTGATACATTAGCTGCTGACTCAAGCATATGCCCATGAAACCAGGGAAATACTCCTGTTGCCTTTAAGGCTCAGGTTCCATCTTGCATGTTTAATATCAAGGCTGTGCAACAAGCAGTTATTTTTAGCAAATGCCATGTCATTTTTATCTTTGAGAACAGTTTTAATAGACCACGTATGAGCCATCAGAAAAAAAAAATTGACTCTAGCATGAATTCTGTGCTACATAAGGTACACCATGAACAACTCTGCACTAACATATTCTAAAATTTAGAATAAGGTACCCATTAAACATGCTTAATTGAAGCCTAAAGAGCATTATTCCTTTACCTCATCAGTACAGCATTAAAATCAGTCATGTACTTTTCAGAGACAAGTTATTTTCCTACTCTACAAATACCCAGAACCTGACAGAAATCACAGCTCAGTGTTCAGAGGTCACACGACTGGCCAGCTGACTGTAACAAAGCAAATGAAGCTACAGCCCAAAAATCTTCCCTTGTTGAATATGCTGCCAGAATTCATTGGACATTGTGGGTGTGGTGTGACTCGTCACATACACTGATATGTCTGAGTGTGTCACGTACTGCATAAAAAGAAGGAAATGGATAAAGATAGGTTTAAGGTCTACCTCCTCTGCCCTTCAGACTGTTCTGAAATTGAAAATACTGAAACTACCACACCATTAACAGGTTTACCTGGAGAAGCCAGTTGTTTGAAATGAAAAGACATGTTCTTCTATATGCTCATATAGCCCATAGTTTCTCTCTAAAGATGCTGAGGTTTTGAAAAAATAAATTGAAACTATTTTCTTCTAAAGCCACTTACAACACCTCTCATAACTGATAGCTTTATTTTATGCACCTGCGTGCTTCTGATCTGAAAGGGCAATGAAATTAAATTTAATCATGCCTTACTTCATTTGACTCTATAAAATGACAAACCATTAGAACAACTACATGAAATCATAGCCAGCTCTGCACTCTGTCAGCTTGCAAGTTCCAGTTTTGATTATTGCTGCCATAACTCCATTTTACTAGGGCACAATAACATTCAAGTTGGTAAGAGTTACAATCCTGTAAGAACTGGTCTGTGCAAACAAGATCCTTCGCAATGGAATCAAAGTTGATTCCACATTACCACCCTCTAACAGAAAAGCTGTATTTACAGTTACATTACTGTGCTGCATATTTGCGGCCTATCCCAGGGCCTGAATAACAGCAAGGTTTTATTCAAGACAGCCACCTGGATTTGGTATGCATGTTAGCTTTTGAAAGCTATACACCACAGCCTACTTCTAGAGGCATTTTATTATTATCCCTGCCACTTGCCTGCTGGTGGATCGTGGAAAAATTACCCCCCCCTACATATACACTTCATTTTCCCCATTTCTGAAAACAGAATAACATTGCTAATAAGCACAGCACAGCACTTCGGGATCCTGCAGGTCATTGGCCAGGGGTGAAACAGCATAGGTATTATTACTATAAAGCCACAGATACATTGCTGCATGCCTGGTGCTTTACTGAGTTGTCCATATAATCTACGTCTTGTGATTGCAAGTACTGTAACTTCCTGAAATATAACTGAGAAATAAACTTGAGTCCAGTCTTAAAACCTTAATGTCCTACTAATTAAAAAGGCAGTATTTGTATTAAGCACTACTCCTTAGGAGGAAAGGTTTATAGGACTAGGCTTCTATTGTAAAAGCTGAAAATATGTTTTTAATTCTGCATGCAGGTCATGACTACTTATCATAAATACACACATGTATATGTATATAGATAAAAATAACATCTCTGAGAACCAGCTATACAGTTGTCTATAGGCTGTTTCAACTCTGCATGTTCAAATCCCTGGTATACATTCATCTCACCTAGAAATTGCAACAAATGTACACAGATGGGTAGCTAACAATCTGAATATTACTGTATTCCAAAGCATTCCTTAAGAAATATTTTAGGACAGTTACTGTATATGTTCTTACTTTAACTCTGTCCTGCATTTAACAAAGGAATATAATTTCACTTTCAAATAAATGAAATCTAATCTTTTGCCTTTAGAGAACCCAGCTCATTACAATTTCAATGAAAAAGTTTATTAATTTCTGAGAATTTTCCTCACATTATTTGTTTTCAAAACTCTGGGTTCCAGGGTCACATACTTCTCTTTTGTGTCTTGACACTGCCCCTGAAGAAGTTTGATTCCTTTTTACTTCAGACCATAAAATTTGCAACTGCTGATACTCCCGTCTGAAGACAAAGGTACCAACAATCCTCAGCAGATGACACATTTCAGGTGGCACTCAAAATTACAGATCTACCAGAACTGAAATCAAAGGCATGGTAAGTGATACTGTCTGGAATCTTGCTCAGATCCTACAGAACACAATAGAACAGATCAACAAAGGGAGATGACTGGATATTTTTTTTTTCATTTGTTGAATCTCCATGCATAAATGGAGTTCTAGTTCCATAGTTTGAGCAGAAAAAAATAAAAAAGCTGGTTAGGAAATTTCCAGAAGTATTATTTTTTAGTTTGAACATATAGAAAATCCCTTGTGTTAAACTCCCTACATTACCCATTTTGTAATTAAGAGAACAGTGTATTACAGTTTCTAAAATTCTACCAAATAAAAGCTTCTTTATAGTTTTGTCTCAGGAAACCTTATCCAAAGCCTGTAGAGACCACGTAAAATAATCAGGAAGGTCTTTGAGATCTTTGCTGGCCTGTGGACTAACATATCAAAATAAACACTGGAGCAAAGAAATATATGGACTCTTATATATGTTACTTTAAAAGTTGTATTAAAAAAGCAAAAAGAAAGATAAAACCAACTTAAAAGATGAAGATATTGGACTGGACTTTCTGAGTAGATGCAAGACACTAATCAATCTGTCTGCTAGAAGGAAAGACATCATCAGTTACAATATCCAGGCTCTATAGATGCTGAGATAGCCTTCTTCAGGACTAATCATTTCTAGTTACTGGGAAATCACATCAAAGGAAAATTAAATATAAGGTTGTCACCCTAACTGCTGAATGACTTAATCCTCCTCCATATAATGAAGCAGCAGCTCAGAAAAACAGCACTAGAGAAATCCCAAAGACCAGATGATGATTCTTCATTCCGGCACTATACCGAGTATTACGTACAACAAAGGTTCATCAGTAAGGAGCAGTCTCCAGCCTGGAGAGAAAATGAGTCTGAAATTGTGAATATGATAGAGAATCTCTCTGGGGTCTAGCAGGTGTTGATATCCACTGTCATAAATGTACTTGAAATAATGAGATTATTAAGACAGTGTATACACAAGCAGCAAAGTATAGCAGGCAAAAACATAGGAAATTGATTGACCTTTAAGCAAAAGAAAATAGAATTTAAAAGAAAAGAGTAAAACTGCTTTCAATCAGTGCTTTCCTACTGGAATCAAATCACATATGAATGAGAGCTGATGGTAAGCATTATATATCAGAGCTAGAAATTTTGTAAAAGCAGTAATGAAAGCAAAAAGACATGGAAAGAAGTCTATGGCTAGCAGAATCGGTGAGTGTAAGACATGGATTTTATAGATATTGGGAGCAAAACAGTTCTACCAATAACTGATCTACAATTAAAAGCAAGTAACAGAAATAATAAAAATGATGAAATGGACATATCCGTCACAGGTCAAAAATGAAATATTTTCTATTCCATAAAAGTGATAGAGCATGTTTTAAAATTGTACTAGAAATTGTCATTTTAACAGCATATCTATTTCTAATTTAAAGGAAAAAATTGCCCAAACTGCACATAATTTAAAATTGGTTTGCCAAGGACAGTGCTGAAGCAATAAGACTGGCTGGAACAGCTCTTTGAATAATGGAGAATTGCCCTAGATGGTGGTGTACCTCTGTCACTGGAAATGGGAACACAGAAATGCGAGGTCTTCCTCCAAATACACACTGCAGTTGCTAAGATAATTCAGTTATTGAAGTCCTATTTGCATTATGCAAAAACTGCGAACAGATGATTAATTTATCTGTTATTTCTTTGTAAAATGAATTAATCTGAGAGGATCATCTGTAACATTTTGTAGCAGAACCAGAAACCCAAGCTATAAATCAAACCTCCGTGTGAAAGAAATCTTAGGCTATCCTGTTCAAATACCTGAGAATAGCTGGCAACACACGTGTCAACGATCACTTCTAGGCAATCTGAGATCAAACTCTTGGTTGGCCAGAATTTTTTTTTTTAGGATGACCTTGACGACAAAGAATTTGAAATGTCAAAAACATAATAGCTGTTCATGGTGAAAAACTAAATGCACCTGTCCTCCTTCTCCCAGGTTTGCTTTTAGAAGTCATGAAGAGTCATGAGTCTACCTTAGAAACCGATCCACCCTGATACAATTAGAATGACTTGCAGGAAATAGCACAGTGATACAACAGCAAAACAAAACCGATAGTGAATGATAACACCTCTAGGGGAACACTGCTAGTGCAAAGAGGAGACGCAGGTGATTTACAGTATTTCATTGGGTCATTTACTTTGACTGGAATCTCATTTAATCAGTGTGGCAAAAGCAAGTTTGCTTCTCAAATAGTCAAGAAAAAACATTCCCTCTTTCTTTTTAAAGATGTGTAGAAATTCAAGTCAATACAAACACTGTGAAATAAAAATACTCTCCAGTAGCAGAACAAAGATACTGCACCTTTTTATCATGTTATTAGTCCCCCTCGCCACTGAGATGTCAAACTGTTAACCAGGAAACCGGTGCAGGGGTACCAGCAGCTGGCAGATTAGATAGCAGCTGTTTGTTCACCCCTGGGCTACGAGTGGAAACACCTCTTTGTTCATGGTTAAGTATAGACCAAAAACAGGGTACAAAATCTCAGTACTCCCCAGGCTGCAGAGGTAAAAAAGAAAGATTAGGTCATTGTTGGAACTTGTGAATTATTTATTTTAATTCAACTGACATTCCCACCATGCAGTAGGGAAAATTCACTTCAGTTTTACCAGAGCAGTTCCTACTGGATTCATAAGGTAAATGTTTATATCTTGCCCCCAAGTTGAACTTGGCTTGCTTTCTCCTCTTTCTCCCCAACTTAGAATCAGCTATGGTCTATACATAATGATATACACATGCTCTACTATTACATGCATGTTCAATTTGATTTTATTTTACTCACCACACGAAACATTTTTTCTTTTTTTCCACAAAGGAGTTCTGGGTGTTTGCAGTATACAAGAAACCTACAAGCAGCCACTTGTAACTGCACAGCAAGTGTCTCAAATTAAGTGTCTCAACTGTTTGTGAACAGGATTTGCTTTTCTAGAATTTTTTTGGTTGTTCACACTCCTGACATCTGTTACTCTTTCCACTTATTGGAACCAGTATTTACAAGTCTGAAGGAAACAGGTATACGGCAACATTGACAGGAAGTCATTACAGATAGAAGAAATTTATCAGATGGAAAATATTAAGGCTTTTCTTAAACATACTCCCTGTCTTACATGAATTAATTATTGGTGCAAGATCTGCATCCTGAAGAGAACTACTGATCTCCAGATCTAAGAAGGGGATGACCATATTTCATGTATGCACTGAAATTAATTTCTGAAGTTTATAGCTTTCACAGTCCTGTGAAGGATTTTAATTTCCAAATTATCAAGAAAAAGTCATTCTACACTAAAAAAAGATTTATGGGATATGCAGAATCATTAAGGTTTTTCTTTTCTATAATACTTACTGGGTTTATCATTATTCTTAGTGTACAGCTCTGGTAAACTAACTGAACAATTTCCAGCAGGAGTCCAAAGTCAGATAGAGATGAAAGCTTAAAATCTAAGTGTGTGTGTAACTAAAAAACACTTCTAGCACTAAAAGATTAAATCAGTCTCTTTAGGCAGAAATCGTGTGGCTACTTCCCCCCCCTTATTTCTCAGATGACACATGTGCAGGATCAGAGGAGTTTTATTGAACTCTTCGTAGGCAGCACATGGACACTGTGCTTCCTAAGGTTACCCCTGCTTAGCAAAGGGCTGCAAGTTTTCACGGCTGCTCAAATATTCTCCCTTTTAGATAGCTGGATAGGTGTTCCCCTTCTATAAATGCTACGTGGAGACTCCACCTGGAAATCAGCTCATTGTCAAAGGTCTGTAAGGGGTCAGAAGAGACCCTGTAACTCTACACAGGCTCAAGAAACGTATGTTTCCAACTTCCAGGGGCTTTATTGACTCCCATCCCAGTAATCCATTTTTATTCGAGGCTTGTAGCTTATAATATTGGGGGGCACATGGAGATGGGCTTGTGATTGCAAAAAATGAGGGCGAATGAGACACCTCTATGCCTTAGGAAGTGTGAAGCAGTAGTCTGCTAGCTACAGGCAGACATTCAGATGAGAAAGAGAGGTGTTATCAAAGTTACTGACAGTAATGTTACCACGGCAGATCCTGGGAGAGGCTGAGCCACTGCTGGGCGTCCCGCGGGACCAAAGAGCCCATTTCTCTGTTTACAGTCAAAGGTGTAACAAAATTCATATGCTGTCCCAGGGGATCATGATTTCTTTCTTACTTAAATTGCGTTTGTAAAAGTCACCAAACATCTCAGAAGATGCTGTAACAGCAAAAAGTATTACAGCATCAACTCACACTCCTGCTTGCAAACAAGGTTCTATAGTGTACATGGCCCAGCTATTTATGCATCTCAGCACTTTCTCTGTGCTGTTATTTACACTTTATCTGCCAAAGTAGGCAGATTGCTTCACCTATAAGAGGTGTTTTGGGATTGTTGTTCTTTGATTTTGGTGACAGGCTGTAGGAGTTCCGAGAATAACCCATCTCTCACTATTTTGGTATTTATAATTTTTTGTATGTCCAGAAGGACAGAAAATATTTCTGTTATCTTTTGCTTTTGTCAAAAGCTAAAAGCATTCCTACATTATGGTGACTCCCAGAAAAAACCGCCACCCCTCAGTTATGAGTCAGAGCTTAACTGCCACTTTATCTTCCTCAATCTTATTTTATCCATCCTTGCAGATGATTGCCTGAATCTAAACTAAGTAATAAGTGATAATACCACAACATGTCACTGGGATCCGATGCAAGTCACCTCAACCTCAAAATAAATTGCTTGTCACGAGAAAGAGACATGGCATAAGCCAAAGGGCGATGTATACAACACTATTTTAAGACGAGGTGTTTTGCACAGGGCAGCATAAGAAATTCCCTAAAGGAGGTTACAGGCACAACCCTACAAAAGGAAACACAGCACAGTACTGAGGTGGTATGTGAATTTTAGCAGATCAGGTGCAGTCTGTAACCCATGCAGCATCTGGCTATATTCCACCCCAACGCTAGAGCAAAAACAAGTAAACATTGTCTTTGCAGGAGAAATATGACAACAGTGTACACGTGTAAAGATGTCCTTAGATGCAGAGAGCATTTAATCATAAGGAGTTCAAAATGACAACTCACATGTTACAACAGGTTATTCCTTCCCAGTATGTGTTTTTCCTTAAGTTCTCATCAAGGCAAGAGAAAATTTATCTTTTGCTGCATATCAGCGAGATATGAATTCTATTCAGCACCACACCTACATTAAGTAACACCGATGCTATAATACGGCACTAACACAGCAGCATACTCTGCATACCAATGGCTACATTTCTTCTGCAGGCTCACTCCTGCCCAGTGGAACTCAGACTCCTTCCAAAAAAGCAAGGCAAATTACTGCATTTGATATTGGGTCATGTATCAGAACTTCACAGAAATTAGTAAGGAAAACAAAGGTCTTTTCCTCAGCCTTTACCAAACTACCAGCATGCTATCTGAATGTTCTTGCAGGCACTGCAGACATTGCTGCTCACCAGAAGAGGATGCGGGACAGAGGATTATTTTTTCCTGGCAGATTCCTCAGTTGAATGTGCCCTTCTCACCTTCTATTTAAATAGAGGAGAATATTCTTAAGTTAAGCAAGGAACAAACCCTTGTTTTCACTCGGTTCAACGCTGACAGAGTTGGAACAGCTCAGTTGCTGCTTTGGTTCACTCTTCCTAACAGGCTGACTGTACAACAGCGTAACTGCCCACTCACTTTAGACAGATTTAAAAACTAACACAAGGCAAATGTGATGTCTGTACAAACAACAAAAGCAGCTTGGTTTCACACCTGCAAAATGTACTATTAATACGCAAGATGCTTCTTTCAATGGCACCCCTTTATGACCAATGACCGGTACTCCTAAATGTGTCTCTGAGAAAAGACAGTCTAAAGGCTCCTTATTTTAAGATATATAAATGGTTACCTTACTGGGAAAATATCTAAAAAAGCCTAAATGTGTCAAAATGATGTTTTAAATTCAACCAAACCCATATTTTTTCAATTGCACTCTTGATAATGGCAATAGCAGCCCAGTGCTACATTTGCAGGGTTGGAGATTAAATGTAACCACCTCAGTTGAGCTCAGATACAAGAATGTTGTTTACAAGCAGAATCAACAAAGTCATCCTAATAAGACTCTAGGGTGTAAATTAGAGACAAGAAGAAAAATCTCCCAATTAAAATTTTCCTAAAGGTTGAGGGCTTAAAGCCATTACACATAGTGGTCATATCTGGATGCAAAAACCAAAACAAACCCCCCAAATCCTCTTAGTTGTGATGAGACGAAGACAGAACAACAGAGGGAATACATTCAGAGCCAGACTATAGGCAATCTGTTCTAATAATAGGTATCTGTCTAGACTTCAGGCCAAGTTCTGAGAAACTCCTATTGCTGAAATCACCAAGAACTCTGCTGAGGAAAGGAGAAAAAAGCAAGCACAGTACTTCAGCATTTGGTCATAATCTATTAAATACTGCACAGAGTAAAAATGCACAAAAAGGTGTCAAATGAATTCTCTTTCACAGAAAAATGAAATATTTCTGATTAACACTTCAGTATGTGCCAAGTGATGCAGATTTGGGTCTGGCTTGTTCATTTACTAATCGTTGTTTCAAAACCATGTAAGATTTATGCAATGAGTAAAGAAAAAATTCAGACTAGTTACAGACAACAGTTCTAATCTCAGAAAATTTGGACAGTCTTCTACAGAGTCTGGGCTAGATCTAAGAGTTCTGGATTTCTTGCCTGCCTCATTGACAGAAATGCAAGTACAGGACCTGCTCCTGTGAGGACTGGATGCCCACCAAAATTACATTTAGCTGTGGCCGTAACTGGACCTACTTCTCATGTAGGGTAACTGTGTCTAGTAGCACATCATGAAAACACAGAATGAGTTTCTGCATTTTATGTATTTCCTGTTCTGAACATGCAATAGACAGACTGCCTAAGGGAGAGCCGAACAAGTGCAAACTCCTCGATTTCTTGACCTCCCCAGTTTTCAGGCTTTTTTTACATCAAGTCTTTTTGGGAGGGGGAAGTTCACAGCTAAGCTTTGCTAGAATGTGGGAATAGGATATATAGCTGTACAGCAGTTCAGATAATACCATGGGAATGTGAGTCTAACTTCATCTGCGCAGGACTAGAATGAAGCCGATGAAAGCGTCCAGGCACATTAATATTAGCCCACCTATTCTTTTGCTCACTTACAAGATATCATGCCCTTCACTTTAAAATTCCCCTCAGTTCATTTATCT
>Ga0065711_1031335_pt1 | contig 29937 bp, 17 predicted proteins | sample Hoacrofraction12_FD_59098 | JGI IMG/M metagenome (GOLD analysis project Ga0065711, IMG submission 59098) | Hoatzin crop microbial communities from Cojedes, Venezuela - Epithelial fraction 12 v2 (version 2) | ecosystem: Host-associated > Birds > Digestive system > Esophagus > Crop | place...
GGGGAGGTGCGAGGATAAAGAGCATCTCCATTGGAAACAAGCTGATATATAGGCAGAAGAAAATGAACCTGAGGGAATTTGGTCAGGTTAGCTGCTCAAGTATCTAATGAAAAGCGGCATCAAATCTTTAATGAGAACAGATGGCCAGGAGCTGAGCTTGTGCCACCTTTTGTAGCAAAGCTTTTCTTTGCAGTAGGCAACTGTAATGTGTTTTTGGTCGGTGCGCAAGGGGAGTAGAGTGCCCTCTGCTGAACTTCCAGCACGTTAGTCTCAAGGTTTACTCTGTCGTGGGACGTTCTGTGCTGTAGCTGTAGGGGCTTTCACAAATAGGAACTACGATGAGAACTGTGATGGACAGATCTTGGAGCACTGTTAAGACAAGTGAAGGATGCTTACTGACATAGAAGTCTTAGGTTTCTTTAGTGAGTAAATAAAATTTTTACAGATCAAGTCTCTTGAAGGGACAGTGCTGCTTATTGCAGTTCAGTTCCAAAATATATGTTTAAAGGCATATGTTAAGGGCATATTCTTTTAGATCTTAAACAAAACTCTTCAAAAAGGGTAGCCATTGTGGTTGCTCATAAATGCAAACCAAGGCCTCAAGAAGCTCGTCAGCCACTCAGAGTCATACCTAGGATCAGAATCAGAGTAGAACAGAACATGAGTCTTCCATACCACTATACCACACTGACAGCAATGGCTGAAGCTTTCTGTGGGAGCACAATATGCTGTACTTTTTTTCTGTGGTGACAGAAATGTTATGCAAGGTCAATAATTCCAAGACCTGCTGAATTTTCTTGGTTTGTTTATTTGTTTTTCTTTAAATGTGTTTTGTGTAACAAAGTGAAGGTCCTTTTCCTCTGCAGTGCTCCTATGACAGCTCTTGGAAGTAGCTCTTTTTGTTAAGCTGATTATCCTCTACTTCTCCCTGTGCTTACTGTCCTCTTTCGGGAACTGCAGGATCTTACAATGAAATGTAATGAGGAAGAAAAATCACTAAGCACAGAGGCATTTTCCAAGGTTTCACTGACCAACTTGCGTAGACCAGCAGTTCCAGATCTCTCCACAGACCTGGGGATGAACATCTTCAAAAAGGTGAGGGGAAGAAAATTGTACTTTAATTTACCTATGATTCAGTACCTCAGCGTCCTGCTAAGTAGCCGCTGAAGTTCTGCTTGGACTATATATTCATGCCGTATGCGACATTGACATCTCGTTTCATTGGAAGTGATTCTTTGTGTTAGTAAATAGGTTTTTATATGCACATTCCAAACACAATACTGCAATTTTTATACAAGTAACTGTCCTGCTGAAACCGCATGGGAGGACAGTACTCAAACAGCACTGATTTTTAAATGATGATGCTCACTGTAGTTCCAGCTACTTCAGTGAGTTTTTCTGATGTTTTTACCTCATGAAGCTCTTGGTTTGCAGCCATCCAAGATACTTAGCAGAGTTTTGTTGATTTTACGAATCTAGACTGAGTTCCTTTAAATTCTCGTATGGTCTCAGAGTACAGATAGTTGCTGTCAGGGTAAATAGCCAAGATAAAAACCTCAGCGTGGATGGTTACATTTGGGCCACATATCTGTGTTATCTTTTTCCCTTAAATGGTAGTTTGCCATGCTTCAAAGCCCCTACCTGCTCGTATATTTGCTCCTCTTCCTCCTGCAGTTTAAGAGCCGCAAAGAGGACAGGGAGCGTGAGCGCAAAGGGTCAATTCCTTTCCACCATACTGGGAAGAAGCGACAACGAAGAATGGGGGTGCCCTTCCTCCTCCATGAGGATCATTTGGATGTCTCACCCACTCGCAGCACTTTTTCATTCGGCAGTTTCTCTGGGATTGGAGAGGACAGGCGTGGCATTGAGAGAGGAGGATGGCAAACCACCATATTAGGTGAGGTATTGTTATGTTTGCCCCAGATTCTGTGTCGTTCCTGTCCTGAACATTCAGAGAATAACAGAGGTTCTTTATTTCTTCATCCATCCTATTGCCACCTTATATCCTTGGCTCTGTTTGCAGCTTTACACACCTGTTAGCAGAAGTGGTGACTGTGCTGACAGCAGACCTTGAATGATTTCTGCTTTAGCTCACTTTTTCTCGGAAAACTGCCATCTTTACTGGAATAATAGCTACTGTAGCAACCTCTGGCCGGGTCTGTACCACCTCAGTACACTTTCCCTGAGTGGTAGCAAGCATTGCTTAAAATATGCAGCTTAAAATAGATTCCAGGAATGGCTGCATCATCTTCTTTTAAAGAGAAATCTCTGGAAAGGCAGAAATGTGGTCATTAGGCATGTAGGTATGGAAAAATATAGTCACAGTCTTCCTCAAGTGGTTACAAAATAAATAGGGTATTGTCTCAGATAGTGAGGCTTACACTGTCTTGATATTGCAAAGATACAGTGTTTAAATCTAATATTGGCTCCTTCAAGCTTCCAAGTTCACTGAACAGTGTCTAGACATTGTTTCTGTTTCACAAACTTACTCCTAATGTCATAGATCTTCATCCTGGCACCCTTTCTTGGAGACAATAGGCAGCAAAATGATTGCCTACGGCCATGCTAGAACCTTCTTATTTTCACCAGCTTTAGATGGCATCATTTGGTAACCTCTCCATTGTAAACATGTCCCTCTTTGTGACAGAGGACAATGAGCTTAGCCAAGTGAATTCTTAAAGATTCACATGTGTTTTGCCAATGGTTAATACACAAACACCTGTAGATTTGTACAAGAATAGCAACCTTAGTACCCAAATCCTCTTCCCCATATCTTCAGTAGCTCAGGAAGTTAGTTGAATTTTCATCTCAGAGGCTTCAGGTTCTTGTCCTGGCTTAATCTACAGTTCTTTCATTGTGGCATCTTGGTAACATCATGTATTTCAGATCCAATGGTCAACAGATGCTTTGCTTTACAAACAGATGTTTTGCCCCATCCTAATATCCCTGTTCTTTTGGACAAGGGAAGAAGAAACCAAATTGCTATAATGTGCCCCAAAGCGTGGAGCTTTTCAGTGCTGATGAATCTTATTTTCCTGAAGCTGCTGGAGGGTGACAATGTGGGTATCAGCCACATCAGTATGTGCTTATGGGGAAGAGCCTTGCAGAGAGTTTTGTGCGTTTGGTCTTCATGTCAATGAACCCCTGCGAGATATCTCACTATAAAGTTTGGTTCTGCTTCGCTGGGTCCTGGAAGGCCTTGACTTTTGCTGACTCCAATCCTTCATTTCCTAACCTCAGTTTCTGTCTCTTGCCTCCAAGCACCTCTCAGATGAGTAAACTAAAGATCCATTTCTTGTCTTCACCCTAGGAAAGTTTACCAGACGGGGGAGCTCTGACACAGCAACCGAGATGGAGAGCCTCAGCGCTAGGCATGCACACTCTCATCACACGCTGGTCTCTGATCTGCCAGACCACTCAAACAGCCATGGAGAGAACACAGTCAAAGAAGGTAAATTTAACAAATCAGGAAAGAAACTTTTCACTGAAATATCAACTCCAAGAAGCTGAGGAAGTGTTACTGGTTTTGTGTATGAGTATATGACTAATTGCTTTTTCCTCTTTTTTTTCCCTGCATCTGGAGGGGTGTTTTTGTTCTGTGTAGAAAAATGTTCCAAACCTTTCATGTTTATCTGGTGCAGTTTGTCAAAAAAATTGGGAGCCATCAGCAGCGAGAAGACAGGTGTGGATTTTTTTTGCCCTACCACAACACAGCGTAGAAGTTTGGGCCGAAACTTGGTATTGCTAACTTTAGTGGTTTCACGGGTAATCCTGTGGTACTTAATGCCACTTTGCAGTTCCCAGCTTCTGGATTGTGCTCAGTATCACAATTTTTTCTGATTTCCCCTGGTTCCAAATAGAAGCCAGGCTTTTAAATTTGCTTGAAATCTCCCTGGGGCCCATCTCTCTTGGAGCCCTCTGCAGAAATAGCAATGCCAGTGTGACCACGATGGGAGAGCCTCTGATAGGATGAAGCCTGTTCCAGAAGGAAGAGTCTTTCTATTGGCAGGGCAACACCACCTTTGTCAAACAATATTAGCCAAGCAGGTGAAAGCTCTCTTTTGTCAGCAAGGCTGTCTGCACCAGAGCACTTTGCTGGCACTGCTCCTACTGCCTAAACACAGTGAATTTATTTTCTCCCTCATCCGTAGTGCTGCTGGCAAAACCTGGTCATAGAGATTGGGCCTCACTTATGGCAAGTGCAACCTGAAACTTTCATGAGGGAACAGGATATCACACACTCCATGAAGCAAGGCACAGTCTGTCTCTGCACAAGCTGGCAGGCAGCATACCTAGGAGGCTACAGATGCACTCGCATGATATGTGCTGTAGCCTTGGAGCTTTCAAAGATCCATGCTCTTTTAGCACAACAAATCTGGATAGTCTTGAGAGAGAATGGATTTGCATCAGCTCTAACCCAGTGTGGACACATCTCCTTTATCTCTGCTCTGTGTCTCCAAAGCTCTTCTCCTGGATCAATTTTGTGGAGTCTGTCTTCCCGACCTGCAGTTGTTCTATAGGACAGTAATCCCACTCACTACACCAGCGTCCTAGCCAAGTACTTTCTAAAAGGTGGCCATACGAAATGCTTATTTTTCTAGTTGTATCCCAGGTACAGTTGTGCAGCAACTATATGAATAATAGGATAAGTCATACTATTTCTTGGGGTAGTCTATGACTTTGAATGAACCATTCTGTAATTAGAGAATGAGTACAAATATTACATATGTCTCTTGTTTTGCGTGACCAACTATATCCCAAGCATACTGGTTGTTCATGATTTCCCACCTGTTGTCTACTTTTCCTGGCCAGGAGACATTTGCTAATTAACTTATTTCTTTTGGCTGACACACTGAAAAGCAGAGATGAAAAATTAGTTAGGTACTAGGTAGCTGCTCAAGAGACGTCACGGGCACATGGGCACATGCTGCAGACCTCCATGGATGTAAATGAAGAGTCTTTAGTCCTCCTTCCTCGCCTCTACGAGTCCCGTTTAGCAGTCAGCTCTATCAGTGATAATGAAATATAAAACACAGGAAAAGTTACTTTATGTACAATTTGGATATGGATTTTTGTTACCCATTTCAAAACAAACTAAGCAAAATCTTAGTGAAACAAAAAATAACTACCCTTGGGTAATTATCAAACTTTGTAGCTCAGCAACATAATTTGCTAATTCCACCTTTATTGTTGTCTTCACCATGCAAATTTCAGTGAATGCCATTAAAAAGTCACACTTGCCAGCAAATAATCCTGTAATTACAGGCAGCTAATTTCTGCTCTGATCATTGACCAAACTGTAGCCTAGCTCAAGGTACTGCTGTCGGCCTTTGAACATTTCCCTTAATAAATAATGCTAGTTCAGTGCTGGAAGCATTGCACAGGCTATGAGGAAATGCTGTCACCACTCTGCCAAGCTGTTACTTGCATAATATAACCAGTCAATCACTGAGTCAGTGCTTGAAGATTCTTATTAGATGTATGTTATTTTATTCATTAGAAAACATTAAATAACCTTAGATAGAGGTTCTTTGTTATTCCAAAGTCGTGTTACTGTACTGTCTGGCAGAAGGTGGCCCAATCACTGTTGGGCACATAGGTTCTTTCTACACTACAGGGTGTATAAAACTATTTACAAAGGACCAAGTGTGGGAAATTACTAACATCGTGGCCTGGAGTTCAGCCTGAGTTGTAAATCCATGGTGAATCCTTGATGAAAGTTGGCCTGTGTAGCCGAAATGTTGTCACTGCCTGAGCTAACCCATTTAAAGTTTAGCTTGGCTATGTCATGAGGTTCCTTCTCTGAGCACTGTGAACTTAGACACCACATTGCCTTTCTCATCAGTTAGTTTTGCATTTTGGGGATGGTTTAGACTGTCAGAGGTGCTATTAGGAACACACTGCTTCATTTTTTTCAACTAGGGTGATGAAATACTTCAGACTGGTGTGACTTACAAAACTGCTTCAAACTGGTGCTGCTGTTACCCTACCTTCACTCCTGCATCCAGCTGCAGAGTCCTTCCTCTTCCCCTTGCAGGGGCAGTATTGTTTTTAAGACCAGGCACTGGACCAGTACCGGGAGCAAAGCCAGCCAAAATCTAATGCCCCTTTTGGATTAGATTTAGGCTGGCTGAGCTCCCCGATCTACTTAACTGCCCAGCTGACCAAGATCAACTTAAGCTGCCATGGAATTGTACTGCTAGAGCAAGTTTGGGGTTGTTCTGATTTACGCTGGCTTAGAGGAAGAAATGAGTCTATCCCTGTGCCCGTGATAGGAATTAGGAACCTGTCTTGTCTTTCAGCATTACAAGCTGCATAAAGAGCTGCTCCCTTCTTGTAAAAGAGGACAGCCTCAGTTTGCTATTTCATAACTCCAGAGATGGAAAGTCACAGGTACCCATTTTCCTCCCTGCAGTGCGGTCCCAGATCTCCACCATCACTGTGGCCACCTTCAACACTACCCTTGCCTCATTCAATGTGGGCTATGCAGATTTCTTCAGTGAGCACATGAGGAAGCTTTGCAACCAGGTGCCTATCCCTGAGATGCCCCATGAGCCACTCACATGTGCCAACCTCCCACGAAGCCTGACAGACTCCTGCATCAATTACAGTTGCTTGGAGGATACGGATCACATTGATGGAACCAACAACTTTGTCCACAAGAACGGCATGCTGGATCTCTCGGTAATTGGCAAGGAATGAGGAAAGCCAGGTCCCTCTTCTGTCAATATAGCTGTACCATTGAGATCAGGGGTTTGATGGGCTTTTCCTCCACCTTTTTATATGACTTCTCTCAGCAATACATAAAGGTCAGTCAGATACATTTGTGCATATCGTAAAAGTCTCCTCTGAGATACTGCAACTCCTATTACTCCTTGCAAGGAGCGCATGTGCATGTGGAATGCACACATCAAATCTTAAGTGATATTATTTAATGGCTGTATTCCTGGGGCATGTACCAAGTTCCCTATAAAATAGTATAAAACTGAATAGCACCTTTATTCTAATGGCACCTTAAAACTCACCTTTTCTGCATTTCCCCTTAATGACTTGACAGCTCCTGGTGCACTGAAGCAGTGTTCTCAGGCTCACAGATGTCATCTCATGTTTTCTTTTTCTGCCTGACTGTGCCCAGCCTGTGGTTTCTTGTCTTATATCTAGATTGTAGGCTCTTGGGGTTGAGGATTGTGTGTACTTCATTTTGAATTTGTACTGTGCCTGCTATAATGAGTCTCTGGTCTGTGACTAGAATTTCCAGGCACTGAATAGTACTAGGAGAAAAAATAAATCTGACTTTAAATATGATGTTTGAATCTCCCAGGTGGTCTTGAAGGCTGTTTACTTAGTCCTGAACCATGACATCAGTTCCCGGATTTGTGATGTGGCACTGAACATTGTGGAGTGCTTACTTCAGCTTGGTGTGGTGCCCTGTGTAGAGAAGGTTCGGAGGAAGAGTGAGAACAAAGAAAATGAGGCCCCTGAAAAGAGACCAAGTGAAGGATCTTTCCAGCTCAAACCGGCTGCTTCTGGTGGTTCAGCTTGTGGATTTGGGCCTCCCCTACTTAGTGGAGCTGGAGATGGAGGAGAAGAAGGAGGTGGTGGAGGAGGTGGAAATGATGGAGGTGGTGGTGGAGGAGGAGGACCATACGAGAAGAATGACAGAAAACAAGAAAAGGTTTGTCTTCTTTCCCTTTACACAGTTCCTGAATGCAGTGTAAGATCTGTTAAGATTGAGTATGCATGTGTGTGCAACTACCCTTCTGTTTTCTCTCCTTTTTCTTTTGCACCACAATCACAAATTAATTTCTTTTGCTCTGGTGTTCACTTGGGGTTCCACTGAAGAAACACAGTTGGGAATTCAAGCACTGTAATTGCTCCAGTGAAGAAGCTGCCAAAAGCAGAGAGTGTGAACCTTGAATGAACAGCTTCAATATCTTGTTAAAGTGCCTGCAAGCCTCAATCACAATGATTTTTTTTTTCAGGTTTATTATTCATAGCTTATAGGAGAAAACAGAATCCAGTGTGTGAGCCCAGTTTGTTTTCTCTGGTGGCCACAAATCATAAATTTTTCAGTATTGCGATGAGAATTGGCAGAAGATGGTGTTGCTGACCTCCAAAGTTGCAATACAGGAAGCATAATACCTAAGACATTTTAAAAAGATGCTTGTTTTTCTGCTCAAGCAAGCCAGCTCTCTGTTTTTTAGGCAGATTTTTTTCTGAAGTAAATGCTGAATGGTATTCATAGCAGCATGTAGGGGGCTTCACATTTATAGCATGACTTTTTGAGAGGAGGTGAAAGGGAGCAGGTTGGTCCCTAAACTTGAAAAATAATTGGAGTAAACATTTCAAGAGTAACAACTCAGTAATGGAGTGTCTGAGAGGAGAAATGGACAGTGATTTGTTAAGAGTAAAATGCTAACAAAATACCAGTGTCTGTGCCAGGGTTTCACACCGTCTTTCCCTCTGTGACTCTCAGGATGAAGGCCCATCTGTCAGCACCCATAGGCTAGCACTCACAATGCTGATCAAAATTGTGAAGTCACTAGGTTGTGCCTATGGTTGTGGAGAAGGACACCGAGGGCTCTCTGGAGATCGCCTGAGACACCAGGTATTCTGGGAGAATGTAAGAGAACTAAAGCTCATTAAAGCATCCCTCTTGCACTTTTGACATCAGCTGCTGAGATTGCTGTCTGCCACCTCTGTAGCTTTCTCTGCATTGGCAGTAAATGTGTTGCTCTTTGCCTCAGCTCACAGACTGTGTTGCAGCCCAGCCATAGCAGATTTTCAGCTATCGTGTTGCCTTCCAGCCCCTGGGGCTTGCTAAGAGCGCACTGGAACCCCAGGGTACTTCTGAGCACCCCAATGGATGGGATGTCTGGGAAGGGACAAATATATGGGAGCAAATTCCCTGTGTGAGCAGGTGTAAGTAATTTTTCACATTGATGGTACCCCAACAGAGTACGATATTTACAAGAGGTGCAGCTATCTTGGGTTGCATAATTGAATTCAGAAGTCTAAGGTGTAGTTATGTCCACCTCTCCTAATGGTGATAATGACTAGTTGCTGCTGGGCTGCTCCATCAGCTCGTGATAGTTGGAGTGCGCTGTGCTTGCAGGCGTATTAGTGTGCTGCAAGAAAGTAGAAGACTCATGCCCTGTTGAAGGGCAGAGTGGATGGTCGCTGTTGATTCCTTACATTTTTAGTTCTGCCCAAGTTGAAGCAGTGAAAAATGCTCAGGATGTAGCCCAGACATCTGACTTCATCCAGAAGAGTTTGACTCCCTGAGATCAGTCCAATGCCCTGTCAAATGGGAGCCTTTCAGAGGCTTTCTCCAGCACATGCCTCCTCCTCCCCTTCTGTGCTTGCAGCAGGGAGCATTTTTGATGACTATAATAATTTACACTGTACCTATACACAGCGTGAGTGAGAGCCAGGTGCTTCTCCATGGCTTTGGCTAGCCTGAGCCATGCCAACAGAGCCATAATTTGGTTCTGGGATCTGAGCTAGATGGCTCAGAGATGGATTGGCTGCCTCCGCATCGTGCAGCGTTATTCTGTTAGCTACACTCCCGAGTACTGAGGGACTGCAGCAGTAATGTTAGTTCTGGACACAGTGGGACAAGATGGGGTAAAAGGGTCCCACTGGTAACAGCAGAAAGGGTCTGCACCGAGCACTGGTTGAATATATACCCATATTCATCAAAATGTTAGTTAGGCTTTTATGTTGTGTTGGAGCTGAGCCAAGCAAAACATTTAGGCCTGTGCATAACATTAAGCATAAATGAATAGGTCTCCTGGACCCAAGTTCTTATCAGACTCATTGAATTGAGGTCTTTGTGGGAAGAGATTTTCCTTCATGTCTAAGTCTGCTGCATTTTCTGTGCATTTGTCTGACCAAACTGCTTTGCATGAACCATTTGTGTTGACTGCATGGACAATCACATGTCTGCATTTACTGGAAAGTTAAGTAGCCTATTGCAGTAGCAGGGAAGTTCATATTTCCCATAGATCTGATATTTCAGATTCTCTTAACTCCAGCTTGCATGGGGTCCCGGTAGGTTGGACACTTTTGCGATAAGAAGTTGACAATCTATAGCTTTTAAATACAAAGCTAATGGTTTGCATGATATTAATTAGTCACTGAGTACAGGTGCATCAGATGGGTTGGGTCTGAGCCAGAGGCTGAAAATCAGATGCCTGAGGCTAAGAACTTGTTTCATCAGGGCAGTAAGCCTTGAGGTAGTACATTCCTACTTCATTCATGTCCAGTTAGATTTTACCTTGGGGTTGGGGAGAGGAGAGACATGGCTGGCAGTGACTGCACCAGCACCTCCAAACAGTGGCACACATACTGGTGCCTTGTTGGTGCCTTCAGCATTGTATCCTTGTGCTGAACTTCTTGTTTGCTTCAGAGGCGAACCTGTCTTCTGTTACAGGATCTAAACTTTCTAGCTCCTAGGGGAGGTTACCTTAGACAGCACAGCAGAGTACTGGCTAAGCAGGAGCAAAAAATACCCTGCTCCTATTAGCAAAACTCAGACATGTACTTTGATGTGATGTGATTCGATGGATATCGTTGCAGGCTCAAAACTGCCTCACAAAGCTGTACAAGCTGGATAAGATGCAGTTCCGGCAGACTATGAGGGATTATGTGAACAGGGATTCTCTCAATAATGTGGTGGATTTCCTGCATGCTTTACTGGGATTCTGCATGGAGCCAGTCACTGATAGTAAGTATAGCTGGCATCAGAAGCTCTCACTTGAATATTCCTAAACTGTACAATCAGAAAGAAGCCACACCTTTTTCTTTTCCTTTAAGAAAGAAAAAAAAAAAAGTGAATTACTATCCCTAGAATATACAGACCGTATTCTCAGCCAGTGTGGGTCAGGGAAGTTGGATCTCTTCTGATTTGATCACCCAGTGATCTTACCTAGTGATCTTGCACCTGAATCTGAAGGCCTCTCTTTTGATTCATCCTAGCTGTTGTTCATGGGTCTTCAAAGAAAATATTTTCATTCAACTATGCTATGCCTCAGGCAGGAAGTTTTCTGCCTCATGACATGACCATGCACCAGCTGGAATGGCCTGTTTAATCCAGCGTTTATTCTGAAAGGAGACATAATTGAGCATTAAAACCTTTTGTAGGGCCTCAGGTGAGGCAGTAAATAGTGAGAACAGATTGAATAAACAAGAACATGAACACACAGATGCTCACGTCTGCAGTTACAAGTGTGTGTGCATGTGTGTGTATGTATATATGGTTTTTTTTTTTTTAAGTTAGGAAAATTATTTCAGGTGCTATTAGAATGACCATTTTTGTTTGGTTACTTCCTGCAAGAGCAATTAACAATGATTTTTCAGAGTAGGAATAGCTGCTGTGAAGCACTCGGGGAGTCTGACTAGTCTATTAGCCTACGTCTGATCTCAGGCGTTTCAGAGAAAGCATCAAAACTATTATATAGCAGACTTTTGTAAAAAAGATGCCCATGGGAAGCTTCCCCAAGTATTCATCAATTATTGACTGGCTCATGCTTTGAAGCATGGCAGCTCATGCAGCTTTTGAAAGCATTTTCTCTTACCTAACGCAACAGATGTTTCTTGTTATTCGTATAAGTGTGTAGCCCTTTTTTGACTTTCTGAGAGCTTGGTCTCCTTGTGCACCTTGCAAGAACAGCATTCCTGTAGTTCAGAAGATTTTCTTTTCATGAGTGTTGTCAGTTTTCAGCTTAATCGAACATCTCTTGTGCTTTAGAACAGTAAATACAAAAGATTCAGGTATTGTTCAAATGTTATGCCTCATTCTGTACATCTCTGAGAGATGTGAATGAAAGGAAGCCAGAGTGGTCCTGATGTTTTCAATCCTTTTGCATACTACAACTGTTTCTAGGAATATTTTGTTCTTCTCATTTATTTTACCCTTCCCTTCTGCTTTGTGTGGGGTGGGATTGCCCTTGTCTCATGTATCTGAATCCCTTTATATGTGCTTTAAGCCATATTTGTTTAAACCATTCCTAACATCGGGGCTTGCTTGTACTTGAATTTCACAGACAAGGCTGGATTTGGGAATAACTTCACCACAGTGGACAACAAGTCTACAGCCCAGAGCGTAGAAGGTATTATTGTGAGTGCCATGTTCAAGTCATTGATCACTCGCTGTGCTTCCACTACACATGAGCTGCACAGCCCAGAAAACCTGGTAAGCACTTGATTTCATGTTAACAAAGTTACTTTGTCACTTGGGTGTCACCAGTGAGGCTTTACAGTGGAGAGTTAATTCAATTTAGCCAAACCCCATGAGCGTAGCAAGCTATGCATTCACAGCTGAAACATGGTATAAATGTGATGCCCTCCTTTCATGTCTGCCTTGGAACCTGAGGACTTAGCCAGGATAAAAGTTGTGCACTCTGAACTGCATTTTCCCCTCTCTGTTCAAGCAGCTTCTTTGGGTTTTTTTTCCAAACGGATTAATAGCATAGTCTGGAGCAAGGGATTAGTGAATAAGACCGCAGCCAGCATAAATCAACTTTCAGCAAAGTTAAAGCCAGTTTACTTAGTTAAGGATGTGACCCATCCGTGACAGAGTATGAGTTACTGAACGGAAATTTCATAGGTCTTCCCAAGGTTTAGACAGTCATTCAATTTACCAAACACCTGGAGGAAAGTAAGGTGCAGCTCATTGCTGCCTGTGTGCCATGTCCCCAGAGCAGTCAGTAGAATGGATGATATGAGCTCTCTTCTTCAAATTGGGGCAGAATCTAGCAGTTAGTCTCAAACCACCTCCTTTATTATCGGAAATTAGGATTTTTCATGCAAGCAACCAAGAAGCATTCTTGTGCTCCATCCTTACAGCAGACGTGTAGAGGCACTGAAGTGCAGCTAAAGGCAGAGTAATCCTCTAGGAGGGGAAGGGAGAGGGAGAAGGAAAACACAGTAATGTCTTAAACCAGCAGAGTAGTCTGCCTGTGTCCAAGTCCTCTTGTTCCTATGGATATTCCTCCTCTGGAATGTTTCTCAGCAGAATTGGTTAAGTGGTGGCATGCAAAAAAACATGTGCCACTGTTGGACCTGGATTAGGAACTGCAAGTGTAAATTTTAATTATAAATTGTCTTTCTGGACCCTATTTTAGCAAGTGTGTAAGGTGAAATTTATCTTTAAGCACAGTACCGTTAAGTGTGTCCATATGGAGAAGATAGTACGCAGAGTAAATATGAGGGTTTCCTGTTGTTGCGTCACTCTTTAAAGTCAGTCTTGTGTTGAATATCTTATGAAAAACAACCTCAGTCAGTATACAGAACCAATTATTTGTTTGTTAGGGTTTTATTTGTTGAAAGCTGGCTGTGCAGTTCCTAGCTGGGAAATTTCAGAATAATCCAAGATCTTTCAGGAAAGCTCACAGATCAAAAATCCAGTTCTGTAAAACTGTTCCCTCTATCCCCTTGCCATCAGATATAGAGGTGATTTGTCACATCACAGATGTGTATGAATGTTCAGAACTAAAAAGAACCTTGAGTGTAGGAGTAGGTTGGGGAATGAGTGAGTCATTCCCCTCTGTTCCCATGATGCAAAGCTCTAAAATAATTAAGAAAAGTCTGAAGACATCCACTGGTTTTGAAACAAAACATGCAATTTTTTGCACTCTGCTCCCCCTCCCGCCTTTAGCTTTTTCATGATTAAGGGGTAGATGAATAGAATAAAACAGGCCTTAAATTGTCTTTGCATCTCCCTCATTTTGCAGCTGTTTTAGCCTCTGATACCTCTAGATCTGCCTTAGCCCATTGCAGAGCATGTTCCAAAACAATAATGCTCCTCATTGTGTGCTTCTTCTGAGTGCACTAAATTGAGTTTCCAGCTTTTGATCCCAGCCAGAAAACACAAACCCTGTGAATGGAGAGTATATCAGACTACAGCCAGAGGAAATAATGGCCTGCTGAAGTACCTTAGAAACTATTGATTCTCCCCCCTTCTTCACCAACTGCAGACTGACTTCTTTCATTTGCATGATGTCTTGCTGCTCAGGGCTTGTACTGCGATATCCGACAGCTGGTCCAGTTTATCAAGGAGGCTCATGGGAATGTCTTTCGTAGAGTGGCACTCAGTGCCCTCTTAGACAGCGCTGAAAAGTTAATACCGGGAAAAAAAGCAGAGGAAATGGAGCAAGAAATGAAACCTTCTGGGAGCAAAAGGTGGGTGTCTAGGAGGAAGAAAGCAAATCAGTGACTGACTTGTGGCTGTATGACTACATGCACTGAACACAAAGGTAGAAAGTCCAAGGGCTTCTGTGTTTTATCTTGATAGCAAATGTCAGTTCCTTATGTACAGAACTGTACTGTGGCAGCGTCTCCTTTGAAATTTAATGAACTGAGACAGTAATAGATGTGCAGGAAAAAGTGCTAACCATCTCACACAAGAGACCTAAGAGAACAGTGCAACAGAAACACTGGAAGGAGGAAAGGTTAAGAGAAGTAAGAAGCATAGTGTCAGTCCCAAAACACTGTGTGGACATAGCTTTTAATGTGCATCACATCCTTAGTGTTGTTTATCTGACGGGTACACCTTGGTATGCGAAATGAGTCCCAGAAGAAATCTAATCCTGACATGCTTCTTTATGCAAAAGAAATTTTCTCTGGTGCTTTGAGTCTCGTCATATTAAAATGTTGGGAAGGAGGATTAAGAAAGTTGAAAAACTCCTAAAAACCCTTAGTTTTGCTTCTAAAAGCTGATGTCTTTTTCATGAATGATATATATAGAGGCAGTAAGTTGTTAAAGAGAGGGTACATCTCTAAAGCTGCTTTGTTGCTTAGCCATGCTGGTTTCCATGTCGTGTAGCTATGTGATGATCATGAGGTGGGCCATCTGTTCGGTTTAGCTGATGATTTGTATTGGCTGTATAGATCCGAGGTGGGAAGTGTCATCATTGACAAAAGCCAGGCATCAGCTGCCCCTGATGAATGCCGTAGTTACATCTCAAGTCGCCCAATGCAAACTCCAGAGCAGTAAGTAAATATTGAATTATTTCATGCATTATTGCCAGCAGCTTCCTTCTGAGGTTAGTACAAACAGGGAGGACAGCACGGATTTATCTCTTTGGATGGTACAACAAATGTGTTGAGTGTCTGTTCAGGAGCTGCTGATAACATTCAGGTAGTGCCTGTTTTCAATGCTGCCAACTGGACCCACCCTGATTTTGATGGAGAACCTGTGGTTCTCCATCACACAGGTTTGTGTTTGAACACCAGTGGTTTTCAAATGACAGTGGAGTAGATTTGTCAGTATCACATACTATCCTAGCCATGAATAGAGTGTGAATTCCTCAGAGATGTCATCACAGCTGTTCTCTATGCTTTGTTTGTACTTCTGGGGGATGATTCTGTTAATTTTCATCTCCCAAGTTGTTGCTAAGGATCATTGATCCTTTACTGCTTCCCAAGAGCCAGCCCACTCCTGACCTATCTTGGGTATGTAGTCTCCAAACATTATTGCATTTCCCTTATCAGCACAGGTGTTCTACCTGTTTTCTTAATGAGCAAATCTACCTGCTGTTAGGCATTGCATGCTTGAAGTGTTTTTTTTTCAAAGAATTCTGCCATTTAATATAGAAATAAATTTAATCACTATTCTTAAGAATTTTAGAAAATTTTACAAGTGACCACTGGTCCCTATGTAACTTTGGACAAGTCATTTAACTTCTCTGTGCCTCTGACTGCCTGTCTGTCTTGTTAAAGTGCTTTGAGATGCACTGTACGAAGACATTGCTTGCACAAGGGCCTAAAGCAGGGCAAAGGTTCCTCTATATTATGTGTTCTCTTGCATTAACTGAGACTGCAAGGGTAACACAAAGCCCTTTACAGCTCTACAGAATTGCAGCAAGCTCTTCTGCTCTGAGCCCTGCCACAGCCATGGGAAATCTGAAGAGTAGATCAAAATATGCGGTCCCGTTTCCAATATTTTAATGAGAACTGTGACTCCAGCAGGTTCACAAATGGCTATTGTGATGTCCAACAGTTCTCCAGTACACACGCTTGTAGAAAACATCAGTGTTGTCTTACCAGTATGGGTAATTTTGACCTAAAGAAGATGATTTGGTTTTCACATGTAGAAACTAAAAATGAAAATGACTATTCAGTGAACAAACTCCTCAGGGTAGAAAATATGGTTATTTTATGCCTTTTAACAATACTGAGCATGTTTTCAAACTTGATTATGTCCCACTGAAAAGAGTATGTTTAGAATGCAAAATGAAACAACCTCAAAGAATAGAAAGGTGAGGAGGGGGCTATGGGAGTGAGGCCTCATTCCCCGGAGCATCGAAATTTCCCTGAAATGCAGTTCGTGCTCTGCATCCCTTTTCTTCCAGTGATGAGCAAATCCAAGGGGCCGTTCTGGGACGCAAGGACTTCTGGAGAAAGATGTTCAAGTCACAGAGTGCAGCGAGTGATACCAGTAGTCAGTCTGAGCAGGACACATCCGAGTGCACCACTGCTCACTCTGGGACCACCACAGACAGGCGCTCCCGCTCCCGTTCCCGACGAATCTCCCTTCGAAAGAAACTCAAACTCCCCATAGGTAAATGTATGTCTCTTCCTATTCTATATACCTATTGCATGTGCAGAGAAACACAGACACATATATGTTTCTTAAGAAATATTGCAACACAGTTCCGTATTGTCCAAGTATATTGTATATTCTCCCAAGGGAAGCTGGGAAATACTGTTCCCTCCATTTTACAGATGGGGAACTGAGGCAAAGCGAAACTTAAGCAATCTACCAAAGGTAACAGGGGATATCTGTGGCAAAATAGAATACTGAATCTGTGTCTCCAAAGTAGTAGGCTAGTACCTTAATCTCACAGGCATTATTCCTCTTTGTAGAAAGGAAATATTCCAAATAGCATTTGATAGACAGAGAATACATCCTTTACAAGTCCCCAGACCTGACCTTGCATGGTAGTTAATGCATGTAATATCAAAGGATTGCCTTCCCCTTTCCTCCCGTTTTCCCATACCCTGGCATGGCCACTTTGGGGAAATATGCTGCAATTGCTAATAAATAGATTCTTCTTGGAAGCATTTTCAGAATTGTCCTGAGTGGCTTATTCTGCAACAGGGAACTGGCTGAAGCGCTCCTCCCTCTCTGGCCTGGCTGATGGGGTGGAAGATCTCCTAGATATCAGCTCTGTCGATCGTCTGTCTTTCATCAGGCAGAGTTCCAAGGTAAATGTGTCAGGTGGGATCGCAGAGACCTTTGAAGGACAGGATCTGGCTGGCTTTAGCTGTCCAGAGAAACACTCTACTAAATATGGACATTGCAGTCAAGAAGACTTGGTTACAGAAGTCTTCAGAGTAGAGTGCCATGAGAATTTGATACTGGACTTTTGCGGCTCACAATGAAGACTAAGTTAAACCTAAACTGTACTTGTTAGTCTGCCTTGGTTCACTGAGAGAGAAATGCAGGCTCTGTCAACACACTTAAAATTTAATTGTTGGTCATGCTTCTCCTTCCTTCTTTGTGCCTTTACAGCCTCTTGCAAAGGACCAGTCCTTTAAGCAGAAACTTAAAAGATGAAGTGCTTCGGCGTATGTAAATCTGCAGACCCACTTATATTGCTATGGTGATCCACTGTGTTACAAACCTGCTGTAGATGCTTTATGTCTAAGCAAGGAAGACTAAGAGACAGTGGTATGATGCAGCCTGACCCAGCCCTCTGTTTTACACAGGTGAAGTTTACCAGTGCAGTGAAGCTGTCAGAAGGAGCGGGGCCAGGAGGTGGCGTGGACAATGGACGAGATGAAGAGGAGAATTTCTTCAAGCGTCTTGGTAAATGGCGCACCTGCCGAAGACACCCATCCAAGCTTCATCACACAGAAGAAAAAGATGGTTAGAAATCAGGGTTCTCGTCTCCTTTTTTCTTTGGTTTTTTTAACGTTTCTTTTTTTTAATCTTTCTTTCTGTATTTTACCCCTTTCCCTTTTTTCCTGCTTTCTCCGTAGTTTTTGTATCCATTCTAGCCTTCTCCAACTTTTTAGTCTTTGTAACTGTTTTCTTCCCCTTCCTTCTTTCTTTTGTTTTGATTTAGAAAAAAAACTCTACTAAAGTCGATTTTTTAAAAAATGAAGACTACCCAAATAAATTATGCAAATACAACATTTGGGCTTTTAAATCAAATTGAAATTGATCAACACTTGAAAAATTAATGTTTGCTTCAAAGCACTTATTCAGTTCAAAATTAGGTGTGTAAACCTTTTATTACCTAATGTAAAAATGGGTGTTCCATCAGTTCTTTTGTTTTGTTTTTTTCCCGATTTGTGACCATTTGACAGTTTTAGCAAAGATCAGCAGTGATGAAATGGAAAACCCTGCACAAACCTTGTTATAATTATCTCTTTTCTTCTGTGTTTGCATGTCTAGTGTCTGCATACCATTCGTTAGGGTTGCTGTCCCTTTTTCTTAGCACACAACATAATAACAACACTACTTTTCTTTCCATGAAAGTATATTTACTTCAATGCATTTTCAAAACCAGAAATGTTTGAAAAGTGCCTTTATGAATAGTACAAGGGCATGTTATATTCTGTTTTAAAATGTCATGCAGTCATTCACATGCTCATGTCCTCAGAGCTCATCCTTGTTGTCAGGGAGGCAACCTTGTATCTTGAAGTTCTGTTACTGTTTTTTCAAGAAGACCCAACCTGACTGCCCAAAACACACAAAAAGGAGTAGACTTTCTTTCTCACCATGATTTCTGTAGCTTTACAGTATGTTACATTCTCTGGCATTATGTTTTTTTATTTTCTGACATTACACTTTGACATTGCATTGTGTGTATTTCACCATCATCTGTTCCAGACCTGCAATCTAGTGCATGTGAGGCATTGTTCAGGCAAGTGGTGCTAGGAAAGTATGAGCATCTCTCGTACTGGTAAACTGGTCATCATTCTACCACTGCAGAAACACTGGTGATGGTTTTCAACTAGTTTCTAAGTGAAAAGTGTCGTTCCTTTAGAAGGAGAATGCATCATCCCAACAGCTTATAATAGCGTGGTAGCTGAAGGTGAATAATCCCACAAAGGAAGGAACTGCATTGTTTTTTTCATCCACTACTTCGTGCTGAAGTAGGTGTGAAATACTTCCACTATATTTTCCCCCAGCTTTTACTGTGAACAAAGAACTGAGGGGCAGTGAGATCTTTATAGACTGCCACAGCTGTTTCTACAGTGCTTATGTGAGATATCCTTCATATTTTTTATTTTCTTGTACTAAATAAATTTTTTTCATCTTGCTAATGCTGATTTTATGCCACTGTGAATTTGCTTCTGCCTAGAGTGCCCATATTCTTGATTTAATGGCACAGAGGTAGTCTTGGCCCTGTGAGCATCCAAAGCCTTGTTCAGTAAGTGTGGCACATCTTATGTCTATACAAAACTCAGATGACACATTAATATTGGCATTTTGAACTTTGGAAGTGTTGTCTGTACTTCAGCCTCCTCTGAGTAACATCAGAATTTATGTAATTAGAACTTGAAATATCTTTTACATATGTGTGAGAGATGTACATGACACATTCTTGGTTTTGATTTATGCATGTATTAGAAATGCCATAATAAAAGTGATGCAATGGAGACAGAGACCCTTGCATGTTAGTATGAGAAACAGGCAAATTGTCCAGTGATGTTGATGGGGGATGGTTGGGCTGTTGCCTGATCACTAACTGAAGCAAAGGGAGGGTATTTAAAGTTTATAAGGCAAAGTGTGACGGTTAAGGAAGTTGTATTACCATGTCTGCAAGGATCTCTGGTATGCAGTGGGAGCCACATACCATTAGCAAATACATTAGTGTAGTTGTACATGCCTCTGTGTGTATGTAGCTCTGTGTGCATTGTGAAATTGATGTCGGGCCTTTTCGGGGTGGAACGGTTTATAACACAGTAGGACAGCAACTTGACAGAGGGCCTTCAAATTTCCAGTGTTTCTGTATCTTCCATAAAGATCAGTTGGTTTTATGTGCTTATGGAGAAGAGGATAAAAGCCTGCTGAAGGTGGATGGGCATAATATTAAATTCCTCAAGGTCCGACCCTGAAGCATTGTTTTGGTACTTATTTCTGCCTTCCCATTCTTGTCATTCATGATGCTATGCCATTACTTTGCTCATGCTTTTTCCATGTGGTGTTTCCTCTTGTGTTTTTGGGTCTTTTAACGTAGTAGACCAAATTTAAAAGAAAACAGAGAAGAGAAATACGTTACAGTACAAAAAAAAAAAAAGAAATGTAGAATAACTTGCCACACCGTTTATGAATTGTAATCTTTATTGTGATATGTCATCTAGACATCATGGAAGTTCTGTGTTGGATATGTATGTAAAGATACGTGTGTGTGTGTATCTGTATGTGTGCATATATATACATATATATACACATAAATATATGCACATTCATGCATAACAAAATGTTTATTTTAATGATCTTTTTACCTATACTAAGAACAGAGCATATATACAGGAGTGAGTTACAGTGTGTTTGCATGAGACCCTGAACATTCCTTTGGGCACTTACTGAAAACATTGTGAGTGACCATAGAAGTTGTCAGGGTGTTCAGAGCATATAGCACAGGTGAACCACAGCACATGCTTGCTCTGAGGGGTGATCCCGCACACTCACAGGAAGCAACTGTGAGGGCAGGAGCTTGGGCATCCAGTGTCCTCCTATGTTCGGAAATGGTCTCTACTCGCTGAGTCACATTAACACTAAGCCAGTGAGGGCTACCTTACTTACAGCAAGGCTACTCCAGGGGCAGCAGAGGACAGTCATCAGCTGCTTCTGAAGGATTCTCTCGCGAAGCTTCAACAAAGTGTAAGGCTAGGACTATAAAGGGCTGTAAGCAACAGGGTAGTACCAGTAAGCCCAGATGGACACAGCCTCTGCTGGATCTTTATAGTGGGGGTTAGGGAGATGCCCTAGGCATGCCTTTCTGTATCAGAAAGTCAAATTTCTGTTCTTTATCTCATACAGGCACAATCCTAACAGGGCCCTGAATAGGAAACATTAGTTTGTACCTCAAATGCATTAGTGTTACAACAGCCATAGTAGGAAGGCTCAGGTAGCATGGTACAGGCTATAAGGAAACAGGAGGAGTTGGAAGAAAAGGGTATTTGTGCCTGCTCATTTATGTAAGTGTTCTACCCGTTCTTTCTACTTTATTTGTTTGTTCCATTTTGATGGAATATTTCCCAACATAGGAACATTTTGTTTACTGGAAAACTATGTACAGATTCACTGGAGAGACAAAAGCCACAGATGTTGTAAAGAAGTCACTTGAAATTTGATATACCTCTGTCTTCAGTGGAAAAGTGAAGATCCATATTGCTATTTTTTGTTGTGATTATTGCGTGTGGTGCCTAAGTGCTTTCCAAGTAATTCTGGGGAGTGCAATCTGAAAGGGACTTTGAGTTTTCAGCCGTTATTCTTTCCCGAGGAAGGAGAAGTCACAAAGTCCTGTAGAGCTGATGTTTTTCCTTTTGTCTTTCAAATCCATGTTTATAGCCAGTCTTGAATTCTCCACTCAGTGTTTTCTTCTTCAGTGCTCTATCCTGCAGTATTCGATAAACATTTGTGCTTTCACTTGTAAATAAGGGAGATTATTATGGCTAAAGACAAAAAGCCCAGAAGCTGAATACTCTTGTTTTGACCAGCCACCTTGGCCTTCAGACGACTTTCCTCATTTCTCATCTGTATCTTTCCACCACTCTCTCAACTCTGAATACCAACTGCATAATGATCTTCTGCATTCAGAATTGTTCATTGCAATCGACAATAAGATTAGTTAATTTATCGTGTGAACTCTAATCACAGAGTTTAAAGCCATGCTTGAAAGAAGCCCTAGAGGGGGGTGCTAGCTACCTTTTCAAAAGGAAATCTTATTAGGGAGCTTTCCGTCCCGAAGAGTGCAAAATATTTCAAGGGAGAGAGGCTGAAATGATGACGATACCTAAGAGTTGAGCCCAATCTCACTTTGAGTGTTCTGGTAATTGCAGAAGATGTATGACTAAAAAAAGTACATAATTTACACATAGAACATTTCCAATATTTGTTGCTGATTTTTCTGTCCTAGTAGATTATATGTTGCTAAATTGATACATGAGGAATAAGGTTTATGCATGCTCCACTTTAAGGTAAACTTAGAGACAATAGAGAAGTAAGATAAGAGATTATTCAGGAAAAACAGACAGTAAGCATGACGTTCTGTTTTAAAGAGGTGGGGAGGAAGGGCCATATTCTGGTTCACCTATGTTGGAGTAGATCCTGGACTTCCACACTGAGTATAATGGAATTGTTTTGGGCAGACATTGGTACAACCAAGACCAGAATCTGGCTTCCTGTACGTCTATTTCATGGAAGTTATGAATATTGTAAAAATGCCCTTGTTATCTTCAAGATAGCACCTTGAGGTGAGAAAGGGATTTAGACCAAGACCGTACTCATCAGGGTTTTTGTGCCACTTTTGTTATTGGTGAGAGAATGTGTTCCCTTCTCGCCACCCCTCCCTGCATCCCCTCTGTACTCTCTACCTCTTTAGGTTGCCATAGCTTTGATGATCACTTGACCTCCAACCAAGAAGGAGGAAAATCCAAGAATGTTGTGAACCTGGGAGCAATCCGCCAAGGCATGAAGCGTTTTCAGTTTCTCCTGAACTGCTGTGAACCAGGCACTATCCCCGATGCCTCCATTTTGGCAGCAGCCCTAGATCTTGTAAGTCATTCGTTGGTGTATTTTTACCTGCTGAGTGAGAGCATGTGCATAAGTGGTGGTCTGTTGTCGTTCACTAATGCTGTTCATGCCCCCACAGAAAGCAGGTAAAGCATCATAGCAATGCCAACTAGTGGTGCTGCTAGTAGGTGGAATGTTAGCATCTGTGCCTGGGTGAGGACACATACAAACTGGATCTTTTGTTATTACATAGCTCCCCATAACTAGATTATTACCAGCACAAAGCTTTTATTGTCAGACTTCAAATTTTGTGCACACCCATTCTGCTTCTGCTCCTAGTGTCAATAATAATCTATAGAATAAGGACTGAAGACTGGATAACTACCTGGAGAGGTGTAGTAATTCCACTCAGGAGTTCTGACAGAGTTCTGATTACATTAGGCAATATTGAACTGCTAGTCACCAGAGCCAGTCAGTGGAAAAAACTTCAAATGTCTGTGCATGCTTTTAAATGCAGATATTGCTAATTTGCAGATCCAAATCACAGAAGTGACACAATTCAGTCCCTCCTTCCTGACACTGGGTGTCTCTTCTGCATCTCCCTCCTTCTTTTCCTTGTAACTGCTGTTTTTTTAACAGTCCCTTCCATTTCTAAAGCAGTGGCCTTCAGCCTGTGGTTCGTGGGCCGGTGGGGTGCTGTGAGGTACTTATGTGACAAGCACAAGAGTGTGGCAAAGACAGCTGTGAAAAGCCAGCAAATTATTAGTAACTTCTCTGCACAGTGCTCTTCTACTTCCTTCCACAAGCGTTTGGATGTCTGCAAACTGAAAAAGATTGAATGCCACTGCTCTCAGAGCAACCACATCCTCTATCCCTTTATCTTCTCGCTCCTTGCCCCTTGCCTCTTTGACTGTCATGCCATTTTTGCTCCTATTTAGGTTTTTTGCTCACTGCTGGAGATATCAGGCTTATGGACTCTCCCATTCTGCTACTGCTGTGCCCTGAGGTGTGCTGCCTTGTCTGCTCCATAGTTCTAGGGATGATATACTCTGTGCACCATGTGTTTATACATTCTTCTTAACCTTGCATATTTAGGCTGCAGATTCAAGCAAGTCTGCATTAATATTGGCTCAAAGTTGCTGTTGCTAGCAGCTCACATCTAGGTCTACTGTTTGAACCAGTCCCCATCCATCTTCCAGTAGACAGGTGTAGAAAACACCTAGTTTCAGTACTTCCCACTCTTCCTGTTGCAGATTGTTGGCCCTCTAGCTGGAAACTATGGAAGCAGTGGCTGGTAAGGAAGGCTGTTTAATGCTTTTACAGTCAGAAGTGGTTCCTAGCAGTCAGGGTTGCAGTGAGCTCAGAAGGTGGTTTGGGGAGACAGTCACTCCTGCTGGGTATGCTGCACAAAGACAACTTCATTCTTCAAGGCTACCTGGCTGCCACCCCATTGCAAGTTCTAAACTAACACCGAGTATAAGGTGTGTGGGCAGGGAGAGCTCATTGATGTCAAGTATGTTACTAATATCGTTCTAGGGATGTGCTGCTCTCTGTGCTAATAAATCAACTGATAAACTAGGAGTTTGGCAATTATGTCCCTATTGCCTGTAAATGTCTTATTTTCTAAATTTGCCGCATGCTGAAGCCACAGACCAACTTACTCTGTGCCCATGTATGAAGTCAGCCGAAAACTACTGGTCACAGTGCACTGTTTGAAGATGTCTGTTCTGACATCCAGAGCTGGCTTTTACAAAATACAGTTTGACTCTGTTTTGTTTCCATTGAATAATGCAGAAGGCTTTGGTATCAGATTTTCTAGAAGGTCAGCAGCTAAAGATGAAAGCAGCCTTGTTCTAATTACAGACTTGGGAGACTTCTTGCAAGTACCTGCTCAGCTAGAATTTTGTCTACAAAGTTTTAGAGATATATGGAAGTTAAGTCATATGCATTGCAGGTTTCAAAAGATGACAGCTTGTCATCTCACTTTGCTTAATGGCAACGTATGTTGTTCCCACATTTTAAGTCAATAGAGCACAACCAACAGAAAACATTCTGGGTTTTAAACTCCTGTTTTCAGGCTTTTGAAGTAAAGTTTGAATCAGATTTGATGCAAATTAAAAGCTTCTTAAGTCATTTCATCCAGCACAGTTTCTATGGCAACCTTTAAAAAATGAACGGCAAACAGTTCCAGTTTCAGTTCTTTCATAAACTTTTTAAGCATGCTTTTTGATGCAGATTTTAAAAATTCCATTCTTATACCAACTTCAAGATCTTTGGTCAGCCTGGATGTTTATACTGGTTTGCCACAGTGATTTAAAGGAAATAGAAAATGAAACAAAGGCTGCATCCTTATGGAGGTAATGATTTATTTATATATTAAATTGTGTTGCCTTAGGTTTAGAAACTGTGTAGTTAACATGTTTTCCCAGAATCAGCATCCATCCTTGTCCAAATTTTGTAAAACTGCGATCAGTTTGTGGCTTTGCAAACATTCAATGACAGCTGATAATATGTTGCAGGCAGTTTCATCCCTATGTCACCAGTTTACATCCGGACTTGGCAATAATAAAACTGATTTTCATTCCCTTTTGAAGAAAATTTGGAGGTTGAAAGGCAAGTAATATGATATGCCAGTTTGTGGCCAAGTTTCTGCAGGGGATTCCAATAAACTGCTGTCTAGCATTGTATAAAGATGCTACCTAAAGTGGCCTAATAAGACCAGTGTAAATGACTCAGGTGGGGAAATGCAAGCTTTCCTTCAACCAGTTTAGCAATGCGTGACACCTGTCCCCATTACAATTCTCCAATAAGATGTGTGAACTCATCCTTGTTGAAATACCATAATAGCACTGCTGCTTTATGATAAGGTTGTGTTTGAGAGGACCTACCAAGTATTGGCAGGGCATAAGCAAAGTCTAAACTGCAAGAATACCTGCCTGTATCCTGAGTCCATGTCACCAAGGGTCTTAGGCAGGCTCTATTGTTCCCATGTCCCTGTTTCCATACGAGAAATATTTGTCCATAGGAGGGCATATGACCTGGAAGAAAGTCAGAGATTGCTCCAAACAGGTCTCCAGAATAGGTGTCTGGGAACAGAAACAAGGAGCTGTGTCAGGGATTGTACTTGACTATTTTTAGACATAATCAGAGATTTTAACTAACATTTTTGAGGCAATTCTCCTAGACATTGATTAGTAATTTCTCATGACCTGTCTTCATGTGCCACTAAGCTACTTCTCATGCCAGACTTATCTTGTGGCTAGACAAAGAAGAGCTATCCAGTCAGCATCTTTTGACAGTACTTGAATTTATTTTATTTTCTTGAAAAGTAAATTGTTGCTGTTTTGCTTCCTGCCGACCCCTTCCCCCCTTTAAGAGATCAGTGGAAATGAGGTTTTGCTCCAAGTGCCTTGCAGGGTATAAGAAAGGGCACAAGAAAATTACCACTGGTAGATTAGTCTTATAAAATTCATTGTCCTTGAAAACAAAACTGGACCTACACATCTGCAGAATCTGCTGTACTTGATCAGTAATGTGATGCTGTAAAATTCCAAATCCATTCTGTATTTGCTCCCTCTCACCCAGGTTATTGCTTTTGTTGTTATTAGTGCAAATCAGTGTATCTGTTGAAAAGCTTCGAAGTTAGTACTTGAAATTTTGTTAAGAAAATGGTGGATTCTTATTCATGCCAATTTATATAGTAGAAGACCGATTTTCAGAAGGCAAAGCAATATAGTAGGTCTAATGTTAAAAGTGGACTTGTGAACAGTTTCACAGGCATGGGCAGGCTTATGAGAGTATTGTTGCTGTGTTAAGTTTTGACAGTGATCATGGTAACTTGTGTTCTTTTCAGCTATGCATCGCCTGCCTGATTCATTTCTCTCCATTTGTGATGTGTTTCTCTGTGGTGTGAATCCATCCCTGTCCATTCTGTTACATCTTCATCTTTCTCTTGCTGCTGCTCCAGGTTTCTCTGAGCCTCAGGTAAGCAACTGCAGGGAGCCTGTGCCCCACGATATTCAGAAGGTCTTCCTTCACGAGGAGATCTTTTCAGTGATTTTGGAACTCCTGCTCCAAGGACACACCCTTCCTCCCCTTTACCCCCCATCCTACATATCCTAGTTTAGTTAGAGTAGTTGATTGCTTCCATGATGTTTACAACATGAATCTTTACAACATTCCTATATGCCAAGAAATTGTGACTTTACCAGTGGTGAACTAAAACAGGAGGAAACCAAGGCTGGGGCTTCATCTTCTTATGTATGTCTACAGGTCTGGCTAAGGTTTTACTCTGTGAGAATAAAAGAATAAAAACCTCACCTATTCTGTGTTCTATATTGCATGTAAGCAACAAGTAATCTGTCATGCTTTTTCCAGCTGCTAGATAATAGTTTTGTTGCTGGTTGTAAGTGTCTGTCTTCAGACTTCTGCCTTCCTCATCAGAGCATTGGGCCATCTTTAATGTTCTCCTTATTCAAGAGAATTGCTAAAAGATTGCTATTTTCTTCCAACATTTGAATAAAACAAACAAAAAGCTGCAACAGGATGCTGTGTCAGGAAGCAATTAATATGTGTTTTCTTGTAATGTAGACAAAACATAATCCTTTTTCTTTGTTGTTTTTGCCAGTCCCCTAAAAAGACATGACATTTTTCAGTCCTGTTGATAGTAATTTCTGGCTGTAAGTGTAGCTGTGGTACAGAATTTCTTAAATCAGTTCCCAAACTTTTGGAGCATTGGTCCAAAATTTCTTGCTTTCAACTTTTGATTAAAGCACTGTTAGAGACACTGCTTGATAGTGTTCCACAGATCACCTGCAGACCATCTTCCATGGTCTCAAGGCCATCTGTTGTTTACGGACCACAGATGAAGAACCTCCCCTTATAAACAGATACTGATCTGTTTAAATAGTCTTCTTAGAACTGTCAGCATCTAAATGTGTGGAACACACACGTTTGTGCTCTGTGAAATCCCTGTTAGGGAACCATTCAAAGACAGCTTGTGAATTGTGGACATTGTGTGTTTTTTTGGTTTTTTTACAACCTGCTGGCCACAGGGGTTTTTGCTTGTGAAAATTGCAGGAAGAGAGGGGGGAAGTTAAATGGAAATGAGGAGAACCATTTGCTTTTAGTAACTTTCCATGTCTGTAAAGATGCTATTTTTGCTGATCTGTAGACTGCTGGGAAGACAGCTCCTTGCTGAGTCTAAGCTACCCTTTAGGAAACGCGTTACAGTGTCCATTTTTGAACACGTTGGAGAGATGCTTCATGGTGTAACACAGATCCTGCTGGAGCATTTAATACACACTGAAATAGACTCAATATCATATCTCCCATTAAAGAAAAGTGCTCTTCCAAGCTGGAGGCAGGAGGATTTTCCCCTGGAATACAGTCAAAGCCATCACTTCGAAATTCAGCTGCCTGGTGTTGAGTTTCAATACTAAATTGTCTGATCCTTGCTAAGGCCTTTGAAGTAAGACCAGTGAAATTTTGTTGACTTACACCAGTAACGGATTTCACTCTCCATATCTGCTTGTTGTAAGTGCAAAATAGCACTCATCCTAGTTTCAGCAAGCCTCCATTCATGCTTCCACCCCCAAGATGCACAAGTAGAACTCAACATGACAAATGCTAGGATTCATGTGGCCACACTGCCATTTGCAATTGCAATATTCACAGCCTTACTAGCAAAGGTGAAAAGAAAACTTGACTTGTTTGTCCAGTAAAGTGTCAGATGCACGCTTCTGCTTTTTGACAGTTACATGGTTTCTGAAACACAGGATTACAGAGGGGTACTGAAACAAGGTTGTTTGTAACTTTATGATGTGGCTCTTTCTGCCCCACTAGTGGTTGGACTAAGTGTAACTGTTCAGTGTTTATAAGCCTTGCTTTTGTTAACTCAAGAGATGTGACTCCAGGCAGAGATCTTGGTTTCAGACTCTGATGGAGAGATTGCTCAGTCTGTGTGACTTCATGGCAAACTTGTGAAGCAATTTATTAAAATGCAGCATCCTCTAATGTTTAAAGAGTTTTTCCAATGTATTTGTATTTAAGGTGATTTTCTGCAAATGTTTCAGGAAGCTCCTGTAGTGGCAAGAGCATCCCTGTTCCTTGAGTGTGCGCGCTTCGTTCACCGCTGCAATCGTGGCAACTGGCCCGAGTGGATGAAGGGCCACCACGTGAACATTACTAAGAAAGGGCTGTCCCGTGGGCGTTCTCCTATCGTGGGCAATAAAAGGAACCAGAAGCTGCAGTGGAATGCAGCTAAGCTCTTCTACCAGTGGGGAGATGTAAGTGTTTGTTTCTCTTCTACTTACATTTAAAAATATACCAAAATGTAAAGGTAATTGGATTCTATGCAGAATTTCAGTTCCAGTAAAATGAAGACTCCTAAGCCTCCCTTCCAACTTGTACTTCATGGCCTGCCAGGATCAGCTTTCCTGTGAATGGAAACAGACTTTGTTAGGACATAATGATGTTCCCTTCCCTCCACTCCCCTCCCCCTGCTGTGTTCCCTCTGAGGATCCGTTTCATCCACTCTCCTGTTTCCAGCACTTGTCATATGTAAATGCCTAAGGAAGAGCAGGGTGTGTAATGCTACGTGCTTTTTTCTAGCTTCCAGATATTTTTAGTCCAGGGCTGCTTGAGCTCGACGTGGTGCTGTATATTTAGTTATGCATTTCTCTTTGATGTACTTGTTCAATCTCTCTTCGCAGCCATGCAAGCTGTTAGCAATCATTGTTCTTTGGTAGGGAATTCTACAGGGCTACTACATGTCATCTAAAGAACAGTCTCTTACCCTCTTACCCTCAGCAAGTTTGCTGATGACACCAAAATGGGAGGTGTGGTAGATACACCAGAAGGCTATGCTGCCATTCAGCATGACCTGGACAGGCTGGAAAGTTGAGCAGAGAGGAACCTAATGAGGTTCAACAAGGGCAAATGCAGGGTCCTGCACCTGGGGAGGAACAACCCCATGCACCAGTACAGGCTTGGGGCGGACCAGCTGGAGAGCTGCTGCTCTGTGGAGATGGACCTGGGTGTCCTAGTGGACGACAGGTTAACCATGAGCCAGCAGTGTGCCCTGGCTGCCAAAAAGGCCAATGGCATCCTGGGGTGCATTAGGAGGAGTGTGGCCAGCAGGTCGAGGGAGGTTCTCCTTCCCCTCTACACTGCCCTAATGAGGCCTCATCTGGAGTACTGTGTCCAGTTCTGGGCTCCCCAGTTCAAGAAAGATGAGG
>Ga0065711_1031336_pt1 | contig 29925 bp, 14 predicted proteins | sample Hoacrofraction12_FD_59098 | JGI IMG/M metagenome (GOLD analysis project Ga0065711, IMG submission 59098) | Hoatzin crop microbial communities from Cojedes, Venezuela - Epithelial fraction 12 v2 (version 2) | ecosystem: Host-associated > Birds > Digestive system > Esophagus > Crop | place...
AAACCCCCCCCCCCCCCCCCAACATAATTCATGATCTAAGTTTTAGTGAATACTTCAGCTTAGATACAGCAGATGGCACCAAAATTCAGACACACATCCAGCAGCTGAACCCTGCATTTCATCTCCACCAACATCACTGGGGACCTCAGACTGCCCATGCAGATGAAGGCTTAAATTAGAAACCAAATCATGTTTAAACCATTACTTCCAAGTAGGTGCCTGGCTGTATTTACAGATTAGTATACTTTCGAAAAATTTAGTGATCCGTAAACACTCCCTTCTACCTGTGAGCAAGCCGACTGGAAAAAAAGTCACTTACAGACCATACCAGTGACAAGTTTGTTCAAAAATGTCAAAAGAAAAAATACTTAATTCAGCAAATAACCTTTTCATATTAAAATACATTGGGAGGGTGAGTGGTGGAGGAGGACAGGGACCCACTAGGGTCTGAATGGCACACAGCTTAAAAGAATTGTGCAAACTGTCTTATCTTCAAACACTTAAGATTATCTGGTAAGTGATTATTTTGGAAACTGCTGTTTATACTTTAACAACAACCTCATTCTAAAATACATTTTCACTAACATTTTAGAAAAATGTCTGTTCAGTAATGCAGTTCTAGTAAGATCAATGAAACAGCACTTGAAACATACAATTTTTTTGTTTACATAATGAATCTCAAGTAAACCATGTATCAACTGGAAAATAAATACTGATAGTGCTGGCAGCTTTCTTGGGACAATAAATTGTAGTTTCTGCAAGGTTAGATTGAGTAGTGAATTAAGATGTCCATGGATTCAAAGGTTTATCTTTGTGTCGAAAAATAAAACTACCTTTAGTGAGGAGTATTTACTCCAAATTTGGGTGGCCCTCAAATCCACATTTAAAGTAACAAATTTAGCAAACAAGGCATATAGTACTTGAACAATTATATTGCTCCTTTTTTTTGTAAAGATGAATTAATACTCAAAATAAGTTCACCCATCTTTGCAGTAGAATAGTGTTTGCGTTACGTTAAACATTGCATTTTACATGTGCTAGAGAAATGCTTACCTATGGTAAAATACTGTGCTTGAACATGTACGAATGCTAATGTAACAGTGCAGTAGAAAAAGAGACTTTCTGTACAACAGTTGCTAATAATTTAAATAGTGTCAGTTTCCCAAAATTAGGATTTTAACTTTAAGGTATGACATGATCTCACCTTCTACCCTCATATACAAATAAATTACCATAAAAAGAATTTTAGCTTAACTTAAAATTGCACCTAGAAAGGCATGGGATTGTTTGTACCTATTACAAAAACTGTTAAAATCAAGGGCTGCTACAAAGAATGAGGTAAACTGAAGACTCTCAGCTATGTGGCCTTCAGAGAAATGGCTTTTTTCTATTGAGTTCTAGTTTTGCACACCACAGTGTTTTGCTAGCAAAGCGTTCTGAGTTCTTTTCCAGGAACCATTTGTGTGTATATACATATATATACATATATGTGTATACACACACACACACACATACACACACTGTATACTGCATCAGCAAAATATATATATATTTATATAAATATAAGGAAGAAATCCCCCTCTAAAACGTTCCTTAGTGTTTTTCTATAGCTTATGGGGGAGGAGGGGATGTATGTCTTCTTGCTGTTACATACATTTAGAGAACATGTTTTCATCTATTGGCTTCTTGGTGCAGTAATGCAACATTGATCCACATTGGTGCCAAAGGCTCTGCACATCAGAAGGAAGATGTAAAATACTAATCTCCTAAACAGCAAGGCCAGCCTCACTTTAATTCCTTTGCAACCTTCTGGTCTACCACAAAGTTCATAAATACTTTGACTTCCAAATCGTTAGACGTTAAAAACAGGAACAGTACAGTAACATGGGGCATTATGCTTCTCAGTGTAAAGCATTCTTCACTAGTTCCTATCACAGTGCAGACCTGACTGCATTAAATATGCTCAGGAGATTAGTCAACGTTGTCTGTATTTGGTTATGGGAAAGGCTCTCCTTTTTTTCATCCAAAGTGCATAGTGAGAACAAGTCAAAGCATTCCTCTTCTCAGTAAGTGTTTGATAGTCTGATCTAGGCATGCTCCTGAGAATGCAATTCTGACATCTTGCTCTTTTCCAAAATAAGTCCTGCAGTTCAGACATTCATCAGCCAGGTAAACAAACTTTGCCAGCAAATAGAAGTCCCACTATTGTAAAGAAAATGGATAAGACAAACAGTACATATGAAGACCCAACCACTGTGTTATTGGGTAATTTATATGGTTGACCTCCAACTTCATTGATGTAAAATCCTATTGGAAATATTAGGGCTGCCATACAGAATAGAATCACTGCAAAGAGAAAAGAAAAAATGGTCACTGCTGTGTTAAAGTCAAAATATCTACCCGTTCATAAAGCAGTCCTGAAAAGCAAGCAAAGTACTCTGACCAAACTGAAGAGCTATTCCAGTACCTAACTTGCTTGAAATGACTGAGTAGGCTTTATCTTGCTTTTAAAACATCCCTCATCTACTCCCAAGAAAGACTGAAACACCCCCATTTTGACTGTAATTTCAGTCCTGCTCACTCGATCATGAACTGTCTTTACATAATAAAAAATTGGTGGATGTACTTCTGCCACCATCCACAAGTTCAGTCATGGAGTTCATTACTTCTCCAGTTACTTTAGAGTCACTTTTCCCTAAAGTCAAGATAAACCAACATTCAACATTGAAGAAACTCATTTTCTATTATCAGAGTTGTCTTTTTCCAACTGTAGTTGCCCTTTCCCGTTCTTCCACATAAATTCCTTTTCTGTAAAAGTTTCCCTAAAAATAGAAAACACACAGATTGTCATTACAGATTCTTTTAGATTAAAATATGTCAGTTTCCTGAAGTTATATGAATGTTTCCTCAAGTAATGAAATATCCTTAAGATTTTGCATTGGAATACAAAGAAGGTTTTCTGATTCCGTTTAATCTAAGCTTCTTAGTGAAAAACTTCAGACTCCATGAACAAAGAGAACCAAGCAATGAGGCTTTTTATTTCATCTGAACAGTTAGACTTAAGTGTATGGTTTGTGCTTACAACCGACTCTGTGAATGTACAAAAAAGAAACCAGAACTCCCGTTAAAGCCATTCATTAGAAACTCACAGGCCTTCAGGTATCAATAGCGGCCAACATTCCTCACAGCACATTTCAGTACTGATCAAATCCAGGAGAGAACATCCAGTGTTGTGATCTTTCCCAGATGACAACTTCAGTGTTCCTATAACATACCTTTGGACAAGTAACCCTGTTTAGTTTGAACATAGCAATATGCAGGGTTCTATTGTCTCGACCTAGGGAATGCCTTCCAAGTATGGCTCCTCTAAGAGGCAAGACATTCTTCACAATAAAAAGGAATAGCTTTTGAAATGGTTTGATTGCATATGCAAGAATATACAGTTAGGGGGTTTTTATCAGTATTAGAGTAACACAGAACTTTATCTGATTCTACCAGTTCAGTCAACTGTTTGTGCTTTACTTTTATTTTACTTCTATGTATTTCAACTTTGTTTCAAACATTATTTATTATGAGTGGAACATGGCATCCCAATACCCATTCAAGCAAATATAAATTATATCTGGGGGAGAGATATCCCACCAACCCTACAAAGCCACATACCAACACGTCCTAACACGAAGCCTCTCCTAGTCCTCAAAATCTACCTATAAACTCAGCCACATGAAAAAGAAAATTCAAGCCAAGGTACAGTGCTCCTGCATGAATAAAGTGCATTACATGCTAATTTTTTTGGTCTTCTCTCAGTTAAGACAGACTGCTGATTTTTGTTTGTTAGTAAGGGACACAGGTGCTGTCCTTGTCTCCGCTTGCTCTTCTCCACCACTAAGAGACAGAACAAACTCTGGGGATGCTGCTCCCTACTTGACCTTCCCCACAAGTCAAACAAGCAACAGTAAGAAACACTGGCACCAGTAATAGCCATCACCTTAATCACTGGTTCCTGTGCAAATTAGCAGTAAAACAAACCCAAACAGTATGTAAAACAAATTCAGCAGCTGACTTGTCCCCTTAGGCCTCACCTGGACAAAGTCTTTCCAAATGAGGAAATGATGGGCTGGAGGAGCCTCAGTATGTTTTAATGTAACTTCACTACTACTCTTCCTAACTAAATACACATGCTCCAGTTTTTCCCACTACAGTGTTACATGCCCATACTAAAAACTTTTTCTTTACGGACTCCATATTTACCCAAGACGAACAGTTTATCACATATTCTATATATTACTGCTCAAAGCTTATGATTTGCATAGTACACGTCTCAGCTTTGGGGAAAAAACACTCATGTTCCGTAGAAGAGACTAGTTATGGGCATGACGAAAATTAATTCAAAAAGTGTCCAAGTAGGACTTGGGCAAAAGGACAGTTTCATAAACCATGATCCACATCAGAACATCAGCTGCTCCTTGCTTTCTGACACATGCAAAGCACCTTTCACAACACCTCCAGTCAGGAGCAGCTCCCACCGAGAGCAGCCTTTCTTTCAGGGAACAACACTGAGCAGCAGAAAATCAGATGTTCCTCCAGAGGGAGCTCGGGTCTTGCCTCTCAAGTAACCCAAGCTTTTAAAGGGGAAGGAAAAGAGCACAAACAAAAAACATCAGGCAACTGCATTGTTACATTTGTGCTCAGTGCTACCTCATTAGGCCAGCTATTAAAACAAAACCAAAGAACCAGCAACCAGACGTGAAACATTAAATAATCTAGAAGTTTTTAATCTACATGATTATTGGGCCACATAATTCAACACAGTACACAATCTAATCCTTAAAAAACCTTTTTGGTTGTATCTTAACCAACAGCTGGTCCATCTGAAGAGAAAAAGCTTGGGTATGTGTTTTTTGAGCAGATCTTGTAAGCACAGAAGAGCTATATACTTGAGTGGTCCAAAAACAGTGGTTGATATGTGATTAGTAAGCAAAATATAATTAATATTCTGAGGATGAGTCATATTATCATAACTCAGCATGCTTTCTATTACATCTAGTTTGTCCCTGATGAGCATTCCAGTTATTTACAAAACTTCTATTATATTTTAACAATAACACATTTTAACAATAACACTCTTATAGGAAATAGCTTTAGGATTCTGAACACACAACCTGCACTTTCAAGATTAAATCTCCTTTATTACATTCAAGAACTACACAGCTGGAAAAGTTCTGATGGCCCCATGGATATGGCTGAAGAATAGATCTTTATCCCTCTCTAATAAACCACTGTTCTTTGAGGAATGTTGTACATACATGCAGCAGTGCTCCTAGGTCTGAGACCTTCTAGCGGCACTGTACGATCAAGTGGAGTGTGTGCCCAGTGTCTTCTTGTGTTCCTGCCCGAGTACAGAAGGGTGCAGGTGCCTCAACTCTCCCTTAGTTCACAGCAAGAGAAAAAATAAATTCTGCACGTGCAGGCAGCGTGCAGAATGCTGACGTGCATGGCCATTTCAAACATTTATTACAGAAGTAACCAGCCATCTCTTCTCTTCCAAATAACAGTGCACATGTTCTGCTGTGAGGGTGCCCAAGCAGTTTTTCTTAATGCAGTCTGAAATTTTAGTCCACTGAAATAGCAAATGAAAAATGGATTCATCAAAATCTCTGTCAGATTAGGAAGCCTGAACTATGCCAAAGTTTTGAGAAGTCATTAAGAAAAGACTGCATGAATTTATTTTAAAAAAAAAGAAGAAACTAAGGAGAAAACCCAGACATGAAGTGCTCAGTTAACTTAGTGTGTATTCTTTTAGAAGGAGGTTTATAAGCTAGACGATAGGAACCTCTTACACCAGCTGCAGCCCAAATCTAACTCTCCGTATTTTTGAGTATTAAGTGAGTGAATTTCCAGCAACATCTCCAACTTCTCCCTCAAGAGTACTTGCTTATGATTTCAAATTCTTCCTTGGGTAGGAAAATTTACAGAAAAGACAATTACTACGATTTCTATTAACAAAAATATTTAGGTAACAAAGCAAAATCATTTCTAGTCTGGTTCTGAATGGTGGCTGTCAAAAAAGATCTAGTTCTTTTAATTCTTTAACTTGAAATTATTTTGCGCATGCAATGACAACTTCAAAAAATCCACAACACACTGTACTAAAAGAAGGAAAACCTATGGTACAGTCTTTAGAGGGGTCATTTTATTACCTGCTTGCCTCTTTTGAGATGTGTAACATGGAAAGCAGCACCGGGTGCAAATCTTTAATAACTCACGCAGCACTTTATTCATTGGGGAACACCAGGGACAGACGTTTGCAGCATAGCTGCTGTTAGTTAAGAATGTGATTATCCTGCCCCATTTTTACTTGCATTCCAAACAGCAAGTCCATTATACTCATGAACATTTAAATCCTCACACAAAAAGAGTAACAGAGTCTCTAGTAACTGCTAGGAAAAAAAGTAGAAATATGATTTTTCTGTCCAGCATCTCCTCCCTTGACACATCTCAGAGAAGCACCGAGTTCAGTGGCAGGAGAATTAACTCCCTTTGCAGTTGTAGCAGATGGTAAGAGACCTGAATCTGTGTAAGATGTAAACAGATCTTGTGGGACCTCTGTGAATTCCTGCAATAGCCAAGATTTTTATAACATACATAAGACCACCTAAGTGGCCTCTGCAGAAAATAAGCTCTGGACATTGTTTCTAATTATGGAACCTAACAGTATCTGTTACAAGGATCATGGAAATCACAACGTTTGAGATTTACTGTAGGTTCACCACATCCTGTCTTCTACACGACAACATGCATAACGGGCACCCTGAAAAGGCAGGGGGTTTAGATAAATTTGAATTAGGGCTAACACAAAAGGAGCAGCTTCAGAGATACAGGGCACAATACCAAAGCCGGGTTACTTTTTCTGGTACCAACTTACACCACTATGTAACTGGGCATAATTAGTGGTGAAGTGGTATAGAAGCTGGGATGGTAACAGGCTGTTAGCTCACGCCTGAGCAACAGGTCAATACCATGCAAAGGAATAGCTGATCAGGTCTTTGACTACTATTAGCACCCGCAGCACAGCTATGAGTTTGCAGGGCATCGTTCATTGAAGAAGCACACAAAGACCTGGTCAGTGCACAAATGAACACCAAGAAACAATCCACTCTCCACTACATTGTATGAATTTGATACTACAGTTAACAGGACTCAAACAGCAATGATAGTTTTGATAGTATCTATGCCCCAAGTGACGCCACCTATCACATTAGCAGGAATACTGTGATTCTTAAAAGACTCTTCTCCACAGAAAGCAAAGGGAAACTTTTGCATTTGCCTTTAGAAGACTTTTGTCACTCATGCGGTATGACCTGGAGGAGGGAAATATCTCTCCTCTCCACAACGCTGTTTTGCATAGAAGCCAGAAAGACATGTTTTTATTCAGTAAAACCACCAATGGCTGGGGAAGGATGCAAATACTGTGCTAGTAAATAATCTCTCAGGTGTATTCTTTTATAAGTGTACACAGGACAAAGAACTGACAGATCAAACTTTTGTCCTTCATGTGTCCCTTAGCTAAGCAACATAGACAAAACCACTGTCAGCAATAATTTATAGATGCGAGGTTGAAAAATCTGGAGTCATCCAAGATGACAAGACTACAAGCAAAAATTCAATGAAAAATAGAAGCTATGTATTTATATATATTATATTCTAGCATGAACTGGGCAACAGCAACCTCTTACCAGGCTCTCCTTGCTGCTGTCAGAGTTGCAAGGAAAGGGCTGAGTAAGACAATTCCTTTGCCCTTAGATGACTTACTCTAGACCCCCTTGCATTTGAAGAGAATGTCAGTCCCAGAGCTGCCCTTGGCAGAGCCAGTAGACTTCCCTGCCTGCCTAGGACAGCACCTCCTATGGCATGTTCAGAAAGTTCCGTGAGAAGAGTATGTGCTAGCAGCCTGTGCTAGACTGTTGACTCCTGAAACTGCTAAGAGATGTAATACAACTATGAAGTTTTCCCTACTCCCTTCTAGCGAGTTCCGAGTATGGTATTCCAAGCTGATTCCACATGGTTACATGTTTCCTAATACTAATCTACAAACAGGTTACTAATTTGTTTTGCCATCCAGTGAATCACAGAAGTCACTCTCATCAGGTTTTTGAAAAATACACAACTCTTCCTCCTGTTCACTTCTTCTTTTCAAAAGTGATTTCTCTCATGAGTGAGCTAAGCAATAAAATTTCCCATCATCATTGTTAACAGGAATGCAAAGGTCACAGAGTCGTATGTATTGGAGATGAATACCAAAGACACTGAATTTTAGAATTTTGGCAACGCAGTAATCATATTTTAATAGAATTAGAAATAATTCTGACTTGAAAAAGAACAAATTAGTATGTTTCATTATTAAACATCTCATAACAAAAATGAAAGTGCTGAAATAAAAGCATGTTCTTCTATATTTAAGCTTCTAATAATGGACCTCTTGCAAGCTTAAAGAAATCTACAGAAGAAAAACCAGCTTTAGGGTATCAGATTTTTTGGCTGAACTAACCATCACAGTTGTCACAGATGTGACGACTGGAGATATTTAAAAAAAACATTAAAATATGGAAAGTCCAAAATACAAGCTCTGAACTAAGGAAAAAGCCTCAGTAAATAAATTGTGGCATCAACTACTAGTATATAATACTACAAACCCCCTCTTTACTCTAGAGTTTTGACTTCAGCTCACTGTAAGCATCTTAATTTTATACCGCATTTTGAGTTTAAACCCTCCCTGCATGCATTAGATATACATGAAATATGTATAGATAAACAAGGGCACTTGAAAAGTTAGGATGGAATATTTGGTAATGCTCATCTCTGCTATTTTAAATCATTCACTGGAAAATAAATAAAAGTCAATCACAACAGATACTGCATTTCAATAGCTCCATTGTCTGCAAGAGCTGCACTATTAACTTAATATGCCATGTAGCAAAGTTGTCAGAAGGATGGCTTTGATTGCAGAAGTGCCTCAGTGAAGTACCTTTGTTGAAGCTGAGCGCTTTTTTACATTATTCCCTCCCCCCAAAACAAGGTTAAATCTCATTCATATTAGAGATCATTAGATTTCATAGAGTTCCATTAAACCTTATTTATGCCTGTGTAAAGCACAAACTTGCATTTTCTAGTTAGTGTTCACACTACCTTTAGTGGTATGTCATAATTCAAGTCAATTTAAAAGCCCTCAGGTTTTGAGTTTTTTCATGCTGTCATCCCCACCATTAACGCACCATTTCACAGTTGGGCTAAGCCTGTAACACACACCAAGAAAAAGAAGTTTGAAAGTTATTCCCCTTACTCATTATAACTGTTTTTCTTTTGCACCAACTTAGCCATAGAATATGTTTCCCTGTGCAGAAACACAGGGCTTCTAGAGAAGGCTCAGCTGAGAGGAGTTAAGCTGGTGCTCATACAGAGCAGAATCAAGGGAGGCAGACAAACACTAGTACTCCTCCCTCCAGGTAAAGCACTGCTGCAGGTCACTCACGGAAGCAGACGTCTCAGTGCTGCGAAGCACAGCAGATGCTCTGCAGTGGGCAATCCTCCTGCATAGCCAATTAGGATGCAGATATTCTGAATAAAACACCCGCTGTGAGCATGAAGCAGAACTGAACCAGCATCAACCCTGAATGAGGTATTCATGAGACACCTGAAGTAGGGGTGGATTTCAGACTGTAGTAAGTCTCACACTCATCAACTGTTTCCTCTTCCTTGGGGAGGGAATTTTCAGTCATGCCATTCTGCTAGGAGGAAGTCCTGGATATACGGGAGTGAGGAGTATGAAAGACTACCAGACACACAATTCAAGACTGACCTCTTCTATCGCTGCTCATTTTCTTAGGTCAATTAACGCCACTGCCCAAGGAAGGTACAGGGGTCGCTTCTTCCTTTCTCTCACCTTGGGCCCACAGACTGTTCATCCCCTCTCCATCATAGTCCCTTAAGATACCAACCAAGATTTTTGAAGAATTTTATTTTTCCCTCAGATGTGGTATTTAAAGAGAAGGAATGTTTTGTATAGTAAGAGCCCTAAGCACTGCTCCTTGACAACACTGTAGTGTTATTTTAGGCTCCACCAGTTTATCCTGCATACAGGTCAACTGTGTAGTTGAGGTCACTTACTTCCAGTGAAAGCTATCCAGCGGGCATATTTAGTAGCTTCTCTTCGCCAGTGGGAAGCCACCAGCAAACCACATGTGACAGTTAGTGAAATGATTCCCATAATGATGAAAAATAACGTAGTGACCCACTCAGGAGGCAGCCGTGGAGGAATACAGGTCCTGTCACGTCCATGGATGGTTTGACACTGTCGCACAAGGCCAACTGTGAGAGCACCTGAAAATACATAGCAGAGAGGCAAGTAAACTTTCAAAATCCTCTCTGAGGGGTGCTCAATTGCAAATCAAAGCTCAGAATTGTGCAAAAATAAGGGATTCTTTTTTTTTTTTTTATGAACTTTAATAAGCCTTTCAAACATTCGGGGGCAGGCATGCTTTAAACACCTATCTTCGTGTTTTTTCATCATATGCTTGCACAAGTTGAAGTAAGATGGCTGGAAGCTGCATCTGGTTCTTTACTGGCAATCAAGGTCTAATCAAAGGGATAAAGCACTCCTATAAAGCCTGTCAATATCAGCTACAGTGGTAGCTGAGTTGTACAGAGGATCACTCCTTCATCTGTGCAAGCTGAAATACTTTTTATAATCTAAAAAAATGAGTTGCAGCCTCCTAAAATGCCTTTACTTGTCTAATGCCTTTTTCCCTCATCTGTAAATACAGCTTTAATCCTCAAAGTCTTGCAGCAGAAATGACATATAATTCATACCAAGATTTTAAGAACACTGAAAGAAACCCCCCCACTTCTTGATGGTAACTCTTTATTTAAAGAGTCCCTCAATGCAAGAGACTGGTCAATCCTTTTGACAGCTAACAGGTTACTACATGCACAAACTGGGATATCTACAGCAGAGATCTATCAAAAAGATCCTAGAAAAAGGACAAGACTGGTACAGGACTTAAAGTCCAATTCAGTGCTTTTGAGAAGAATAAAGAAGCTTTTAGTAAGCATTAATGGTAGAGTTCTCTTTATTTGGAAAATTTTAACCCAGAATTAACATGCAAGATTAAAATCCATTTCTTCCAGTGTCTCTTAAACATTAAGTCCTATATTTCTCAATTTAGTCACTTCTTCTGAACTGTTTTCCTAAATAAACACAATTGTCCTGTATCTAAATTAGGAGCAAAAACCAACAGTGGATAATATTAGAGTCAACATCTTCCTCCACAAATTATTGTAAGTATTTTTATAGTACACCTTCTTAAAATAGAAAGAGGGCAACTTAGAAACAATTACAGTAAGATCTGGAAGCTTAGATTTAGCATGTCTTTTGGAGGGAGAAAAAGCTGTCATACTTTTTAGCTTCTTTAAAAAAATAGAAGCATGAAACAAAGAAGTAAGCCAACAGGCAACAGGTTAACCAGTCCCAGCATGCACCTCCTAGCACCCTGGAGCCAACTTCTACAAGTGTTCAGATCCTGCCTGCTTACACCTCAGCAGTATCAGCAGAATCAGCCTTTCGAGCTTACAATCTTTGGGTTAGGAGGCAGAGTATCATGTTTTATTAGATGCAGCACTTCTGATACACTCCTAGAGATGAGAATAACCAAGAGCAAAACTATTACTGTATGGTTGTGTTGAAGCATTCCTGTAACCTTTGTTTAGCCTACAAATTTTAGCCCTATTCAAATACATCCTTTTAATTACATATTAATATAATTAATGTCCTTTTAAAAAGTGACAGTTACAAACCCAACAAAACTGGCATTTTCTGCTCCAGACATACAGCAATCACAGCACTGTTGTGCACCGGGATTACACAAAACTGAGCCAGAATTCCACAAGCAATCTTGCACAGCTCGCATACCTGCACAGTACACAGTTTTACATGAACTGCTTCTCTGCTGCTTTTTCATAGCCTGCAATGTTTTAATTTCACACCAGCTGCTGGGGCAGAGGCGACATGTGCATGTGTCCTTAAAAGTCAGGCTCTCTGAAACACACATGCATTGCAGAACCTCATACAAAACACTACGTAGTTTCCTGTAGTTTGGGGATAAAGAGGCTATTCACTGCAGTATCACAGAACAGGAAATTAATCCCAATCACTCTTGAAGACTAGGATTTATCAACAATTTTACTACACTTACAGTAGAAGTCAGTTTTTTCTAAACTGCAATTCTAATCTAAAGAATGACTTCATTAAAATGACATCACACACTCAATAGATGTTTTCTGAACTCAAGAGACCTCTCCTGAATTCAATGACAATGATTTAGTGCATTTCTAACTTTGGCAAAAGCAACAGTGATAAGAACCACTGTGCTGGACTCCGTTCCACTTTGTATGTTAACTGAAACTGAAGAACAGTTGCTATAGATGCACATGCTTTAGAAAGAGACAACTAACTCATCTTGCAGATGCAATTTGCAGTTTACATTTAAGACATTTTTCAATTAACAAGAGCACTTTTAACATGTCAGATTCAAAGAGGACCAAAGCAGTGCCATATTGAGAGGAAACAGAAGAGAACTCGATCTTGAACTACTATTTCTCCATGCAATTTTCTTTGCTGTCAACATCTACTTCTCTGAAGGCTGATTTTCTCAAAAAAACCTCAGCAAACCCACAACTGTAAATGAAGACGAAAGAGAACAAAAATCGCTGGATTGCAAGTACCAGGGTAGCATCCCTTTTGAAGACACAAGGATAGCTGCAAGAAACTACTCAGAGCAGGGTTTCCTAAACATTTCTGGTGCCCAAGTGTGTTGTTCCACTCTTTTTTTTCTTTTTTCTTTTTTTAACCAGAGTTTTAAAGTGTCAGCAATTAAATTTCAGGATCTGCCATTTTGGAGGAAAAACGCTGAACTTCATGGTTAAGCTTTTGCTAGCACATACTTAGTATTTTCTCTTAACTCTGCTTCATGGATTACACATTTGAAGTAGAGATACCACATATTCAAGGTTTTGAACTTTGAGTCTGCAGACTCTAGGGAGGCAAATGCAGGGCAAGAAAAGGTTTGTGAACTATTTCTAAAGGTTTCACAAAGGTAACTGGCAGAAACAACCTTATTATGTGCTCATAAATTTAGTTAAAGTTCAAGTCTATTATACAGGGTTACCTCACGTGCACATAAACTGGGCAGAAGGAAATGAAAGCTCATAGTTTGCTCCCATAGTGACAAATTTCCTGTTGAATGCAGACTTCAAAAGAAGTCTCTGGTGTGGAAAAAATAGTATTTATTTGCCATAAAATTCCAAAGAAGAGTGGGTTTACATGGTATTTTATTGTCTTGGTCCCATTCTAAAGCAATCAAGCAAACAGTTGCCAGGCAGCTGCCAACAAACTAACTAGTTACAGAAAATCTTCTTTAACCTTATCTAGTCTATCACTGAAAGGTGGGACAGAGATACTGTCTCCTTTGAACAGTCTCCTTCAGCCCAACAGTCCATCTCAAGCCAGTCACCATGTTCCACTCTGATGCCTATGTAAAAGAGGTTTCTAGTCATTTGCTCAGAACAATTCCAGCATAATCGCTGAAAATCTAAGCACCTAACACAGGTATAAAACAAACAACACAGTTAATGCTAGTAGATTAGGCAGCTTAAAGATGGATACAGCCCTAAAAGACGTGCAGGGGAGTAACCACACCTGTCCATCATCCACCTCCCAGTGCCCACACTGCACAGCCATCGCGAACTATAATGACAACCTGGAGATGCAGGGACTGCTCCCTTTCTCTTGTCTGCCTCTCCCTCCGTAGCAATGAGACTGGCATTATGCAGGGCAATACAGCTAGTGCAAGAGGTGATTAGGATATATATTCTAATTACTAAAAATGAGATTCAACCTTCATCAAAACAGAATGCTGCACTGAGCAAATGTCAGTGAAGTGGTCCTTAGTCTTTTCCAGTAAATCTATTCCCTAAAGTGCCAGTGCATTTCAGACACATTAAACAACCCTCCAGTAGTGACAGTCTGACTAACCAGGACTCCAGTTTATACGAGTGAAAGATTACATGATCATATTCCTACACTACCTCACCCAATTCCTCCAGACCACCAGTAATGTTCATTTTCTGACATACATATTTTTACTAGAATCAGTAATAAAAAGACTCTTTAACAAATACACCAACATTTGGGAGCATCCCTTGTTTAACAATTAAGTTTCATAAAACCATTGAGGGAAAGAGGGGAAAAGGCACCAACCCAACGAAGGGCAAGCCCTCATTTTTCCCCTTTGTGCAGATGTGCAGCTGCCATGGAGTCGACCCACAAGTCCCACTCCAGCCCCGCCAGTGCTGTGCCATCCCTCTCCCGTTTCCGTGGTAACTACAGAGCCACCAAGGAGGAATCACAAGCTAGCGGGAGACACAAAGATTGCTGCAGCCCTTTCACTCCCCCACCTCTCCATCACTCCCGAATTATTAAAAGTGACACAGCAATACCACAGCTGGAAAGCAGTAGCATAATAATGGTTATTCAGATGTTTGCTGTTCATCTATTATTTGATTGCCAGAATGTGCAGGATCAAGTGTGCCAGATGGACACAGGAGAGGTGCCACTGCCGTGAAGAGCTTACCACAGCATAAGAAGCAACTAATATGGTAAAAGCACAATGCAATGAACAAGGTGGGGCTCAAACATCAGAAGGTCACAGAGCTCAGCAGCTATGCTGTCACATGAACATAGAAAGCACAAATCCTCAGAACTGCTCTTGCTCATTACAGCTTGGGGTACCTGCTCATCCCCTACTGTCCTTGCTTGAAAATGTCTTTACTCTTTCCTCTCATTTTAGAGAAAATGCTATTCCTTGGGTTTAAATGCATCTGCAACTCTTTATATTCCTTGACAACAGCTTCCTCACTTCTACCTTCCACATATCAACCACATCCTTAGCAAAATGCTTATTAGTAACATTAAATAAATATTATGGGCCAATATGCCTAGTGAGGAGGTTAAAACATCCAACCACTCCCAGACAGCCTGCTCGCTCTCCCTCCCTCCCTCTTCACTGTCTTTATGAGACGGTGGTGTTCTGCTAGAAACCCCAGTTGTGACTGCCAGACAATTTCTGCTCAAACAAGATACTTTTCTTTAGTGTACTGTGGACTTGTTAAACCATCTTTGCTAAGCAAAGAGCACAGTTTACAGGGTTCCTAATGAGGTGTTGGTGACATAATCTTGAAGCACCGCCAATGTGGCAAGGACACTGATAAGTTTTATGTTTTAGTAATGAGCACAGTACATGGAGCTATGTTACTTGGGCACACTAAAACATTCATTGCTGCTGGTTAGGTAACAGTCACATGCCAGAGAACGACATATGTAAAATAAGGGCAGCTCAGTTAAGCCATTCCCTGTAACTCTTATCGGGCCACAGACAAGGACAGGAGGAAATGCAGTTGTTCTTGGAAAGTTTCTAAGTTCTACCCAATTAATAACTTGAATGGAAAACGGTCTAGGTCCGTCTAAGCAGAGGAACAGGCTGCAGCTGTCTAGTGCGTAGCTGTAGCTTGCTGCACAATCCAAGTGGAAACTTTAAAGGTATAAAGTGAATGCAGTGATTTGGTCATGGCAGACTAATTCCCTGTACCAACGTTAAGGATAACCATTAAGTTGACTTTGGCCACCTTGCCTTTAACATGTCTGCTGCTCCTTGCCTGCAACCAAGCCTCTCTGACAGAAGACCGCTTTCAAAGTGAGCAAAGCATAGCCGCGGAATTCCTGAGAGGAACAAACAACAGAGCACGGTAAGAATAGTTGCAATGCAACTGCCCGTAACAGCAAACAAGGAGGAGGTATTTCCAAGAAAAAAAATTTTCAAAGTCATCCAAGGAATGTGGCAGTTTAAATGCGATGTTTCCCAGTCTTACATATGGAATATATTTTCCTGCAGTGGGCCGTTTAAGTGATGTCACTACACAAAGGGGGAAGAGAGAATGACTTATTTAGGTTTATTTATATGCATTTTGTTTTGGGGAAAATTTCTATTAATTCTGTATTCCAGGTATTAGTTCCTTGGAAACAGTACTTGTCCTTCTGCTTTTCCCCGAAATCCAGGGAGCCGACACGGCGGATCCTTCCCTATCATAGCCTGGGAGGTCACTCCACGGTGCACATAGTTAGTTCTTCTTATTCCAGTGTAAAACCTCATCAGAAATCAGGCCCTCTGTCCTCTCTTATGAGGAGATCGGTCATGCTTAGAGTAAGCAATGCAGAAGGCTAAGGAAAAAGCTGTGCTTTTGCAGGATATGCACCACCTCTGATACAGCACTTTGCTGGTTTGCAAAGCACTTCAAAATCGTGGAGGAAAAAAGGGTTAACAACACTGGGGAAGACCTCTTGATTCTAAAAGGCATGGTCCATGTTGTAATAGTCAAACAGAATCGCAGGATCTCTGTACATAAGGTCCCACTGAAAAATGCCCATGGCTCAGAATTATAGCCTTGTAAAAGTAAACGCAGTTAGTCCTCATCTAAATTTTCAGCCATTGATCCATTAAAGCAATTTAAAAATGTTTACAGCCTCAAATAATATCGTATCAGAGCATTTTATAAAATAGCACATACACATAACTAACTGCAGCTAAGTAACTATAAGCAAGCTGAACACCCTTTCCTCCACTTTTTTGCTTAGGTCATTGTTGTAGGACAATACCATAACTGGATTATACCTTAATAACTATAAAGGGTATATATAAGGATCAAAACACAAGATACGATCAACTGCCAGTTTCCAATCAAGTATGAGAATACCATATCTGTTACTGTTCTCACATAAATAATTACTTCTTTTGTGAAGGATAGGGGTAGTTTGAATAGCTGTTCTTTAGCACTTGTGCCACTAAAATAACTTTGAGGTTACTATGCAAGTACAGTATTCAGGATGTGGCATGACAGATTGACTCATTTACTGCGGATGTTCCAGTATGCTGTTGAGTTAGTAGATTAAGAGGCAACCAAGTTCAGACTCACTAAAATAAGATTTATGAATGTTAAAGGATGATCTAGAGAACGGCTTAAAAGAATAATGGAGGATTAACTGCAAAGGCACAGAACATAGAGGAGTCCAAAACAAAGGGATTATGAATTATCTTTCCTGTCCTTTGTATGCCAGATATTATGTTTCTGGCATTCACTCTGATTTGTCTCATATGTATTGCAGCCCTGGAAGAAAAGCTTTGGACTGTCTCACTTTGAAGCAGACTGGATGCAGGATCAATTCATATACCCACTGGACATTTACTGGTATGAAACAAACACCTAAAAAGTATTTATACAAGGTTAAAAGATCAGTATTAATAAAGACATAGATTTACTTGCAACACCCTTGCTATATCGAGCGCATCTTTTAAGAGCAATTCAAATCAATATTGCAAGATAGCATGTTATTATACAAGCTGCTATTTCTCTTCTACTCCATTTATCCGCTTCTCTGAAATCAGAATGTTCTCTCCCTTTCCAACCAACTTTGAAATGCACCATCCTTCTTGCTCTAGAGACGTAAAGGGTGTTTCCTTGTTTCAGGAATTGAGTGATTTTCTTAAAAATACTCATATTAGCAATAATAGGCGAGGTAATGCCCCTAGTTTCAAACCCAGCTTATGCCAGCTATGAGGAACCTACCAACTGAATTCTATTTAACAATCTCATGTCCAGAGAATTTAACTTATTAGGTACCATTTTTGGCACTCTTCAGAACTCCAAAGCTTACTGGCTTTTAAACAGAAGAATTCTCATTTTTGAAGTCTAAACTGAATGTTAAAAGAGTTGTAGTATATTAGCAGAAAAGCCTGCCTTGCTGCTGAAGACCATCTGGTGCCTGAGTTCTCTCCAAAGTTTTCAATTCAGTGCTTGTATCATTCCTAATTCAAACCAAATCCCCCCTCCACAAAAACCACTGTCTTCTCCCTCCCTCCTCCGACCCCCAAAGAGAAAAAATATCAGGGGCCATCTACTGAGAAAGATCCTTATGACTTACACCTATTAGAAAAGTTTATTATTACAGATGACAATCATTATGATATACGAGTTGTAAGTAATATTTAAATTGCAGACATTTTGACCAATAAAAAGCAAGTCTATTTCTGAATTCCAACAAGTTTCAATGACACACAGCTTGTGGATTGGGGTGGGGTTTTTAATGTTTGTTTTTCGGTTTGCGTCCTCCCCTCCCCCAAAGAGATGGACCACCACCACACACTGAAGAGCTATCCTCAGGCAACAACGCAAGAACAACTCTCCTGAGGATGTAACAAAGGCTCTGCATGTTCTCATGTATCAGAGCCAAGAATCTGCCCACGCTCAAGGTATTCTTTCCTACTTCAGAAGACAGACTTAATTAAATGTTGGTAAACAGGATCTCTTATAAGTCGCATCCTTCTGGTTGTTTATTTTCTGACACTGTAAGCATTTTCACAATAGGATAGTGTTGTCAGTGACTAGAATCTTTATAGTTTCTGAAGTGGCAAGGGACTGGGGAAAAAAGAGGACTTTAAAAAAAAAAAGAAAACTTTATATTTTATTTAGTTTAAAAAACAAACAAAAAAATCCATAGTTACTTCCATTTTTTCCCCCAACCAAAACAGAGCTACTCAAACTTGACAAAATTCACTGGCTAATAAAAGAAAGATCAAAGGCAGTGTCAATATTTAAAAGTGATTTTTCTAGTCAGTTACACCAGTTTTATGCCATATGTTCAGCTGAAAGCCAGCAGCTATGACACCTACAGCTGTTCTGCCATTTAACATCTGATGAGCTTGTGTTCTTTCTAACAGAGTTATATTTGACTTCAGACAGAACTGTAAAATGACACCTCTCCATCCAATACACCACATAGCCCTACCCCAGCCTTCTCAGAAACGGTCTGCTGATCACTTCACAATCGTATGGTTGACGCCCAGGCTCTTCGAGGCTGGCCATCATCCACAGGAGCCAGTGACATGAGGTGGCCAGGCTGGGTCAGTAACGGCAGCACCAGAGTTTGCTATGTGGTAGGAACACAACACAAGCAAGAAGACAGAAATTCTGGATCTTCGCAGTTTAGTGGATCGCCTTCCATGTAGGTGTCTTATACGGTGGTCTGTTCACAGGCTGGCAACATCTGGACTTCAGAGCTCTCCATTTTTAACTCCTGCGTACCTAAAAGCACCATTTCACCAAGTCAGTTGAGTTTCAAACTTAACAGATGTCCAAGCAGATCAGGACAGATATACTAAACCCCCCAAGTCACACAATGTAAAGTTATTGTTCTCTCTCTCTTTATTCACGAAGACGAAATATCTGTTACCCTTCCTGTTTATAATCTAAAGCAATTTCTCCAGCCTGGTGACAAGGACATTCAAGGGTAGGAAAAAAAAAATCAGGTTCTGGCCCTGCCCTCAACACTGTTTGTGCATTTTATCACATGAAACTCAGGAGGAATAAGCTCATCTTCCTCTGTCAGCCCTAAATGTTGTGCTTTGCGCTGATCTCAGACATGCTCCAAGGACACCCACTGATCTGGCTCTTCCATGGCCTTATGAATCACCCAGTGGTGTAAGGTGAAAACAGAAGCATTGAAATGCCTTTTGGCACTTATATGGTTAGAAACATATTTTCAAGTTTTAGGCGACTGCTCTGCAAACACTCAGCCTAAATACACACCTCATGTGCTTGAATGGTTTCCTACAGCTGAGCCTAACTTTCTCCTGCTCCACTGCTGAGAGCAAATTTTAGGCCCAAGTTGCCAGAAGCACAACAGACCCTGCTAAATAAAGAACAAAATATTCAAAAAAGCAAATAAAATGTACTAACAATTTAGTGGCAATTTTTTTAAATCACATAACTGATGGTAGGATTGCATTTATAGCAATGAGGACAGGAGAAGGGAAGTTTGCAGGCAGAAGTAATACCTTTTATTAGAATAACTAGAAGATTAAGCACACTTCTTGTCTTGCAAGCCCTTCCTTGGACACCAAGTTTCCCCAAATCTACTGACTGGGGATATAAAAGACACTATCTCTGTCTACCAGACTTGCTTTATTCCATAAGGCACCTTTGTCAATTGAAGAATGGCACCTAAATGTCCCAAGACATATTTTATTGCAACTAGAGTAATATTCTAAGTAGAATAAAACCTTAGTTTTTATTCCTAAAGGGGCTTTTTAACTGTTGCCAAATCTGTGTACGACATGCTTGTAACAACTGACAATACAGGTTAAACTGCACTTTAAATAGGGATTAGGTACAGGGTCAACAAAGAATTTATTCTCTACCAGTAACACTTCATGGGCTGACAGACTGACATCTAGCTTAACTACATACAATCTCCGTCCTCAACGACAGCCAGCACATAAGTGTCCTGGCTGATTAACATCTTAGACCTCCCCCAGTATAAAAGGTAGCTTTAACTTTTCAGGCAAATTGGGAAAAAAAAAACCCAAACATTTTGTGCAGTAATAATTCTCAAATGTAGGCATTTACTTGTTCCCATCACAACAAAAACATTAAAAACAAAGAACAGGAAGGCAGGGAGCATATTCAGGATTTATCCTGAAGTTACATTTTCTTATCCCTTTTGTTTGGGCAAGTCCTTATTTTAGAAGCCAGCATAATTTAAGCCTAAATTATTTAGGCAATTAACAGGTGCTGTCTGTGTGGTGATAACACTTTCTCCCTTATCACAAATCAGCATCTACAAAAATAAGCTGTAAGAGTCTGGAGACTTTTTTTTCCCCCTAGAACAAGAGAAGACAGACCACTCCTGAACAGTTAAATTTGCACTTTACTGAAATAAAATGCAACTATCATAACAGTAGGGCTCAGGCCTTTCTGAACAAGTTGGACTATTCCTAAAAAGCAATCAGATGTTACATAGTGCTCCAAAGAGCATATCTGTTAACTTATGTTTATACAGTTGTTATACTGACATTCTGAAACAGAATTCTAATTTTAGGTTCAATATAAACAGGCAAAAAATGCTCTTTATCACCAACTTCATCTTACTGAACATATACTTACAGGGAGCATTTACTTCAGATTACATTGGGCATAAGTCAACAGGAACTACCACTTCTAGCCTTTACTCTCTTCACCATTTTTCATGCATTAAGCTTCAGAGTGCTTCTTGTAATTGCTGAGTGATCAAGTAATATTCCACTGAAAGAATTTACGAGACCACATTAGAAATTCTTGGCCATTCAATCTTTTCAGGTTTCCTGTACAATCTTGTTGCACAGTTTTTAAATTGAATTAAGTGTGGGTTTAAAAAAGTGAAAGATGCTTCTTCCCACACGAGTTTCTACAATGGAGAACATTATTAACACATGAATTTAGGTGCACGATTAGTTTCAGAACGGAATTCAACCTAAGGAAAAAAAAAGTTCTTTCTTCACCCTTGTGACTTCTCTTCCCCCACAGCATGCAATGCCTCCAACGCTTCTCGCATCAGCAGGCACAGAAGATGCAGTTCATTTCCTCCTCTACAAGAAAGCAGATAGGAATCTTCCACTGTGGCAGCTCTGGAGCTGACACTTCCACTGACTGTGGGAACACCGTTGGGCGCTGTCTATGCTTAAGAAAAGATATCTCTTAATGCTGCAATTTTAATATCTCTATTTTGTACAGTGAAGACTGAACATTAAATTTTCAAGTCAAACAAGATACCTTCTATATAAAAGTCAAACTTCAGGAAACTTGAGGGCCATGACAACCCCTTATCAGTTTTCTTCACTTTGCTTTGGTATAAAGACATAATAATTAAAGGTTGTATATGTTTGATGCATTAAGCTCATACTGATGAAGTTACAGATAAAACCCTTCCTCCTTGTACATTTGCCCTGCCTATCAAGGAAGTCAGGATCCATCTCATTTCAGACACATACAAAGATTTTCCTGCAGAAAGCAAGCAGTTTCACAAAGACATCCCAATAACATCAGTATCTATGCCATCAGCCAGAGTTAGGGCTGTTCAGCCTGCAAAAGAGAAGGCTCCAGGGAGACCTTATCGCAGCCTTCCAGTACCTGCAGGGACCTGCAAGAAAACTGGAGAGGGACTTTTGACAAGGGCATGTAGTGATAGGACAAGGGGTAATGGCTTCAAACCGAAAGAGGGTAGATTTAGATTAGATGCAAGGAAGAAATTCTTTACTATGAGGGTTGAGGCACTGGCACAGGTTGCCCAGAGAAGCTGTGGATGCCCCATCCCTGGAATTGTTCAAGGCCAGGTTGGACAGGGCTTTAGCAACCTGGTCTGGTGGAAGGCGTCCCTGGCCATGAAAGGGGGGCTGGACTAGATGAGCTATAAGGTCCCTTCCAACCCAAACCATTCTATGATTCTGTGATCAATTTGAGAAGTGCAGAAAGAATCTAGACAGCAAAGCAGTTCTGAGGCACACTGAACAATCAGTTGTCCCATTCTCCCTTACTCAGCTCTTATACATGTTCCTTAAAACACAGCTGAATTGCATTGCTGCTAATAGCTGGAAACAGTCACAGCAAGAGAAGTGGAAATGAGGCAAGAACAACCTAGGCAATGATTGGAGAGCAAGAGAACAGGAAGCCCAGCAGTAAGAACTGCCAACACTATGAACTGAGAAGCTGGCTCAATGATGAGCACTACAAAAGTAAACTACTTGACTTTACTGCCTATGAACACTGACATTTGATCATTAAATTCTTGGCTGTACCAAGCTCAGAGACAGCTCAGCCCTACTAATGCAGTGTCCAAACAACTGCACAAAGAATTGCTCATGGTCAAGTTCAAGGCGTAATGTGAACTGTCTTCAACTGAACAAATATTTAAACATCTAAGAGGCTTATTAATCAGTACACCTTGAGAGACTGTCATCCTTAATAATACCAAAGTGCTTTGGAATTTATGGCACAGAACTGCAGCTACCATGAGGCTTCTGGGTAGCAGCCAACTGTTGCTTATCGCGCTACGCTGCGTGGATAGGAAGTACTGGCTTGTGATACTGCAGTAAATCCCTGGGAGGCTTTTTGATGCCTTCACAAGGGAGCATTTTAGTTCATCCCAAGGACCCAGACATAACAGACTGAGTATGTTTTGCTCAAGAGAGGAACAAGACTGTGGAGTTCTGAACCTCTAACTTTTGGCAACTAGTGTTTCTTACTTGATTAGCTCATCCTGCAGACAAACCATCACAGTCAGACTACGTTTCCTAAGGTGCCCAAGAGAGACCAAACTCTTGTAATCAACTCTTATTTACAAAATTTAAAAAACATATACGAGATAATACATCAAATAGGAAATCAAATATGATGTAATAGGAAGAAACCAAGAGCTTCAACCTGAGAAAGGATATAACCTATGACTTAATACCATATAGGTTCCTACGGAATTAGGCCAATATAAGTGCTTTGCCAGTCAGATGCTCTAGCTTGTTTCCCCTCTCCTTAAAATAGACATGTACCCTGCACAGATCCTCTTCTTGGCCATATCTCCAGTTTTTCAGATCTGTGGATATCTCCATCAGTCAGAGGCTTGGGGAAGAAAAGTGAGATTGAGCAAAGCAGCTGGAGCAGACATAAAGGGGACTGGGGCAAAATTACCATAGAGCTTTTTTTCCTGCATATAGCCCTCAATAAAAAAAAAGACCCTGTCCATTACTAAAGTCATAGGCACTGTGAATTACAATAACAACTTATAATTATATAATAAGAAATTTATTTTTAAAATTGGAAGAACTATAAATTTATAATAATTTATCATTTTCCCAGATTACTTTGTACAAGAAATAAAAACAGCCTTCATATTCTATTTGTTCCACCTTACTACATCTGTCATTTTGTATTTGATTTTAAAATAGATAGCAGCATTTAACTTCTTCAAAGGTCAATATTTGTCCTCATCCATGAGTTGCCCTAGTTACCTTCTGAAATACACAGGTATCAACAATTGCTGGACAAGGATTCAAGAATGAGGTGGAAAACTCCTGCATAAGACGAAAATCTTACGCACTGCAGCTGTACTGCAGACAAGAAAAGTTAATTCTCTCCACTTGTTTCAAGACTAGCAAGAAAGTAAGTGGGAAAAAGTTGAGCTGTTGTGAGGTACCTATGAAAAAAGTAGGTCAGGCTTAGAAGTTTGACCTACTGATCTTTTTTGCTTTGGAAAAAGTACAAATGGAGTTTACATAATGCTGCTCACATGCAAGCGCTGGCTGGAAGCTAAACAATACAAAAAAATCTAAGGAAGTAAAACTGTGATAGGAAACAAAAGTTAAAAATCAAATTAAAGCTTTGCTGCTAATGCTAACAGAAATTTCTGTGATAAAGATACCACTTCTATTTTACAAAGGAAGAAAGAAAGGCACTACCACAATAACTTTTCAACTTCCAAAGTCAGTCCTGCCAGATTCGAAAGGGAGATACAAGTTACTGGCTCCTAGATCTGTACTCTGTAATCAGGTATTTCTTACCTAATTCTTTAACACTAATTATTAGAGAATGAGGAATTCAACAGGATTTGGTGGGAAGCAAACTAACAGTTTTGTATCTTCACACACTAAGGAGGAAACAAAACGTTCACCTAACAGAAGCAGTATTAATCTGTATTTGTTAAAAAGCAGATGTGAAACATCAGTTCCTCTACGGACAAAAACAATCGGCCCTCTCATCTCTGCTCTGGCAGGCTCAAATAGCCAGGCTGACACAGCTCTCTTTCATGAGATTCTTCCTACACATAAAATAATCCCATATATTTAAATTTTGAGTGGCTGAGCAATTACAAAATTAGTTCATTACAACAATGCCTTACTATTCATTTTTCTTGTGCCTTAAGGCCTGGTCAACTACAGAACCCAAGCACAATTCAAACACTCTTCTTTGTCAGATTTTTATGTCCACTTGAAAGACATCTACAGTCACGAAGTGGAATGGAAATGTTAATTTTAAAGATGGCACTGACACACCCAGTCCAGGCACACCTATTAACAGACTGCTCTTGTTAGAATATTCAGATTATATGGGGTTTAGACTCTTTGCCAGTCCTTACTAGTTCTTATTTGGGTTTTGTACTGTTGTTTTTAAGGCATGGGCCACATCTCTAAAATGCAAGTACTGTTGGCAGTGCCTGCACCTTACAGCAGGTCCCAATCCCCTCTGTCCAGACCAGCAAGGTGACCGCAGAGCACCACCTTTGCCTCCTTGCTCAGGCCCCTGGAGGCAGATACCAAAAGGGAAGTGTTTTCCTAGAAATTATGTTCCAGAACATAATTTTAACACTGTGATGTTCAGATGACTTTGGAGATTGCTTTTCAGCAGTCCGTTCTTTCTAGAACATCATATTACGTAATTCTTCATTCTCCGTGCCATCAACCCATCGTTGTTTTTGTATTCTCAGCACACAATCCAAATCGGTTCATGAAAGGGCAAATAACTTTTCCTGTCACACTCACTGTCTCATACAGTACAAAAAAAAGATTAGGAAAAAGTAATTTTGCAATCATGTCCCATCATTCTCTACTGAGAAGCACTGGGAGCAGCATGCCATGTTTTGAGTATGTTGCAAGGCACTTAACAAATGATCACCAGAACCCTTTTACAGTTTTTGAAAAGCCAACTATCCATACAAAGAAACAAAACAGAACAGTATCTACTGCAGTGGACAGTGCAGTGATTGCTCTATACCACGATTCCTCCACAGCGGAGCACTGTCCATTACCAATTTCTTAGCACAGGCCCTAAAGGGCAGAAGTGATAATATGCCATACTTATTTTTACATATCGCTATTTTTGAGCGGACAACTGCATTTAGAAAAATAGTGCTAGCTGGAACTCAAGCTTACAGTCTCTTTTAAGTAGTTGATGCTTTATTTTTTCTATCCATTGTATCCTATTCTATTTAGAAATATTGCTTCATTTGAGTACCTTCATGTGGTCTTGGATTTATTCCATATATAGTCAGTGCTCCAAGTAGAGAAAAATATTTCAGTGGCAATATGGTCTCAAGCTCAGCAGGAGCCGGGAGTTACTGCTTGGTCGTATCACCTGTGATAGTTCATTAAGCTGATCCCAGCAAAGCTACAGCTCCTGTTGGAACTGTGGAGCAAAATTCCTCAGGAAGAGCTATCACATGCAGAGGAATAACGCTGAACAGCAGTAATTTGCCACTTAGTACTACACAACTTATTTCACAGGAGCAGGGAGTTAACTGCCTCAGGAGGAACGGTCTGCAGGGTATAGCCTGCTCTTCTGTAAGACCAGAGATCCCACTGAATCTGGAATCATACTTGCAAACAAAAAGGCAATGCAAAACCAAGAACCACACATAATACTTTGGAAGATACATGGAAAGGTAGCATTTGTAAACAAAACAGACAATTTAAAACAAGCGGCATGTTGTAGGTCCACAATTTACTATCATACTGTTACTGCACAGCATGGTACAGAAGGCAGTTTAAATGAAAAGTATAATTCGTAACATAAGTGACCTTGATGCTTATGTCAGAGATGCAAGATGAAATTGGAAGCTCTGCTGAACACTGGTATCACCTAAGTCAGCACTACTGTGCATCTGCTGAGTGGCCTGGCCATAACATTATCCTGTGTGTCCTAGTGTGATACATGTATCAACATAAGAGGGTGTGATAAATACTTGCTTTAGAAGCTACCCCCCACAGTTTAGCAGCCTTAAATTCTGACATCCATATTATCTTAATGACTGCTATAAAAAAGGTACATGTTGTTCTGTAAACTGGAATCAAATGAACAATCATGCTACATAGGAAAGGATGACTAAGTCACATAAACAAACTGATAGCTTAGCTTTCTGAAGGGGGATTTTATTTGATTAAATTCTCCTCTTAAATTATTTGACCTATCCTAAAAGCATTTCAAATTGTCAGTCCCCCCACATGTACAGCTTTTAACACATCTAATTTCAGCTGCGCATACTGCTCATACCCTTTTCCCTACAAAAGGGTTGAAAGCTGAAGCTCCTCCCCTCCTGAAGACAAAATACCAAAATCATTAAAGATCCTCCCACACAAAAAAGGAACACATGGAGACAAAACCATCAGCTTTTAAAGTTCATCACTAAAGAAGTGTAGAGATACAAAAGCAAAATTCATTACTATCAAAATCAGTGGGAGCTTAGGCATTGCCTTAAATTAAAGCCAACTCTGTCCTTGTTTCTCGCATAGAATATCAGTTTGATAAGAAAAGGATGTCAGTGCAAGAACACCGAGAAGCCACTAGTTTCCAGATTGGAGCTATCAGTGTTCTGTACATGCACACCACAAATAACTAAACCTTACTGTGAGAAAAATCCACATAATTTTCATCTTTCCTGTACAGTCTTAAAGATGTACGAAATACCTGAAACCAAGTTAATGAACAACTCTTACAAAACTACATAAAGAAAAAGCACCCAATGGAGACTTGGACCCGTGTCCACACAAGCGTAGTTCCTCTGGCCTAAAGACAGATAAGCATCTGAAACCTTCAATGATCCCAGCTGCAATCTTTTGCTCATAATTACAATGCTGGAGAGGAATTTTTATAGCTAACAATTATCAAATTACTGTAAAACTTATCTTTAAGAGTAAGATTTAGGAGACTAATCAGCCCTTCCCTGCATCGATTTCCCCAGAACATAAGCTCCTTCAAAAAAAAAAATTGAAAACAACCTAGATTTTTTAGAAAAGCACTAAAGCCATTGATTTATTCTGCTGTCCAATTTAGCAGCAAATCATCATTATCTCTGGAGTAAGATGTACATATTGTTTAGCATTGAAATCAGATTTTTTTTTTTCCCCCTGAAACGTAAACCCAGGTCCCCAACCTTAATGGCTGGAAACAGCTCTGAATGAGCCAATGCAGGGCTGCCTTCCCAGGTTTGCCAAGACCTCTGCTCTACGCAATGCTCAGACAGCTGCAGTACCGAGAAGACCAGGCTGTTCCACGCTGCCTTTCAGAACCCTGAGGACAGCAGCCAAGCAGAGACACAGTGTTACTCCCCTTTCTCCTTGGTACTAGGCTGACTTGTGGAAGCACAACCTACAGTAATTCCCACAGGAGATGAACACAGAGGTAAAGCGAAGAAATGTTTTCTTTCACCAGCTGAGAGCAGGATGCTTCAAAAAACCCTACTTCTTAGTGGCACATACGGAAGTTGGACAGCTTGAATGTGGTCCAAGTACAGTAGAGTGTGCTGAGAGTGCCTGAATCTCGCTAGCAGCTGGGACAGCATTTACCATCAGGGCTGTGTCCTCCCAGGCCATACTTCTCCCCAGCAGTCTCTGGGTAATGAATGGCACTCCTAAAAGCATTTATCTCATAATTCAATACTACAAGCGTTTGCTACAAGAAATCCTTGATTCAATGGGCATCCTCACACTTCCCTTCTTTGCAGTTGGGGCAAAAGGCTCATTTTAGAAGGTCTAACTACTAGAAATACACATTTGTATTGTTTTTTACCAGAAGCCTTACAATAGAGTGCATCAAATCCCACATCAATAAATATCTACAAGAGAGCCATTAAGGAAGGATGACAGCTAGTTCTCCTTTATGATTTTAGCAAGTCAATAATTTGTTTGGCTTCAAAATATAGTATAAAAAGGCTTAGGTCTATCAAAACATTATTTGACTAGTGAAGTCCTTCAGAAAAATCCATACAGATTTCATGTTTGACAGCCTAATTAAAAGTAGAACAGTTTTTTGCATAGGACAGAAATGGCGGGTGATTCTTAAGTTATATCAGCTAAGAATTAATGATTCCTAGGTACAATATTTCAGGAAACAACTGTTGCATTATAAAGAGATGTTAAACATTTTTCTTTAACGAAGAATGTAACGGACTGCGCTTAGCTCCTAAAATACCTTTCTTTCCATCAGCAATTTCTTCAGAGTAGATTTGTTATCTCACTTGTATACAGGTAGAGAGAATCCAACATGTTACACATTGCATAGGATCTGTTAACATGAGGCAAGACTTAAGACATACTTAAATTCTAAAATGAAGATTATTTTATTTGCCTTTAAGACCCTGAAGAAGGGCTCATGACTGCAGCACTGCTGCTAGGTGAAATTGCAAGAGGAAACAATCAACTATTTCACGCAGCCATAGGCGGGAAGATCACCACAGTTAGCTACAGGGGGAATGCTGAAGTCATCTAGGGAGTTCCTGAATGCTGCACTTTGGGAAGGGAAGCGACTGGTTGCTCTCCTCTGGACCATGTAGGAAAGGCCAGGTTCTAGACTAGACAACTAGAAGCAATTCAAACAAACCATAAGGACAGTTTGGTCAGAGGGAATACCCAGTCATCAGTCCCTAATAGCCAACATTTTTAACACTCTGCTTCATCAGAATAAAGGAAATATGACTCCACTTGAACCAGTTCAGTCCTCTTACCTGCACCAAATATGAGGCATGAACGATGCAAGACAGACGAAGAAAATGTTTTAAATTCTCTGCAAGAATTTATGACAGGAGCCTTTACCCCAAGACCACTGTTCTCTGTTCTACACCTGTGGTTTGCTTGGACATTCTAAGTTCAGGAAAAGGTGGTTAAGTTAGTTTCGTCTGTCTGCAGTAAGGCTGCCTTCCTTTCCTGCACAGAGACCTGGGTTTCTCTGGGACGTGAGCTCAAAGGGCAGCGCTCCTCCTATCCTCTCTCCCTGCTCTACCGATCAGAACCTGTGGGTCCTTATCAACAGGCTGAAATAAATTGTTCACACAACTACATTGTTAGTAAGAAGACAGATGCACAAATCCTTGTTCTTTGAAAGGAAACAACGCCACATTCCAAAACAGAAACCACACGTGATCTAGGCTTAAGAGCTGATAAAAATCAGCATGCAGGAGACATTCGGGGG
>Ga0065711_1031337_pt1 | contig 29924 bp, 13 predicted proteins | sample Hoacrofraction12_FD_59098 | JGI IMG/M metagenome (GOLD analysis project Ga0065711, IMG submission 59098) | Hoatzin crop microbial communities from Cojedes, Venezuela - Epithelial fraction 12 v2 (version 2) | ecosystem: Host-associated > Birds > Digestive system > Esophagus > Crop | place...
TTTTTTTTTTTTTTTTTTTTTTTTTTTTTTTTCCCTCCCTGAGCGCCATAAAGATGGAGGGCTTTTAGTCTTAAAAAAAAAAAAAAAAGAGAAAAATAATTGATTTGAAGTTGCAGTTTTGCCTGTCTTCCTCTAGTCAGAAGCCTGTCCATTATACCTATAGCTGTGGGGATCATTCTGACTTCATACTCAAGCAGTATCCTTACCGTACTTGGCTGCTAAAATTCTCCTTTGCAGAGGAGACATGAAACTCAGGCCTTGACTGTAGGTGCGATAAACTGTGTGGGATGTTTTGTGATAGGGAGCCGGTTTCCATGAAAGTCAAGCAGAAGGTGCCAGGTCAAATCCTTCCCCTAGTTTCACTGGGTAGGAAATCTTCACGTTCCAAACTGCAGTGCATCTCTGCACTTTGTCCTCTGTGCTAAGGCATCTGCTATAATCTTTCAGTGGTACAGTCAGTTCCCGTTTTAATTCCTAATTACACACTGTAGTTACTACTTGTATTTTAATGCATTTGACCTATCAGATGAGAGGTGTTGGACAGCTTCACCAAAACAGAAAGGAGTTTACTTTGTGTTTTGGTGTTCAGGTCACAAAACCTTCACAGGCTACAACCATTTTTGCTCCACTTCCCTAAGTTTCATGAGGACTTGAACTCAAACTTCTCCCAGAAAAGCCAAAATTGCAGAAGTACAGAGCCACCAAGAGTTTATGAGGGCTAGAAATATCTCTAGTGCACTAAGCTACATCTCTTGGACTTCCACAACACCTGCTTTCTGTTAAGGCCTACGTTTGCCCAGGTGTCCCATTTACCCTGGATGCCATTGCATGCACAAGCAATGATGCGGATCAGCAGTCTCCACAGTTCAGTGGAGCGGTGGTGTTATGTGTTGCGTGATGAATTTGCAGCCCCTAAAAGGGGTAAGATGAGGGAGGCTGCTGGAGTTCACACTCATGCAACATGAAGGAGAGAAGAGGCTCCCTGGGTACTTTCAAGGTATTTCTCAAAGACAATGGTGGTTAACCCAGTATCACCCCAATGGGACTGGTTATCATGTTGTCTACACAGTCAAAATCCTCTAATGAGCTACAGGCACTAGGTTCTAATTAGATATCTACATAAACATGTTGTCAGCTTACGTTTTTATGTGATACATAAGCTTGAGTGGATAAAGGAGCTTCCCTTCAGTGTCTGAATGTTTCCCATCTCAGTGGATAAAGGCATTGTGCTTCACAGTGAGATAACACATTTTCCAGACTGAAGCCAAGCATGAGAATGCTCTCTCGGCAGGTTTGGGCTAGGCCCAAGAGCTATTGCCTTCATTCCTGTGAGGGTTAATGAATCTTGATGGGATGTGTATGTGTGTGTGTGCGCTCGCGTGTGTAAACTTTTAAGTTTTCACACTACCAGCAAGGTGATGATGGCTCTGTTCGTTTCTCAGCTGAACTGTTAATGGCTAGGGAATGTAAAACTCATTGCAGTGCCATGCTGAATGCGTCTGTTCCCTCCGCTCCACTCCCCTCCCTTCCCTTCCCCTCCTCTCCTCATCTTTAGACGACTTTGTGAACTCTTTTGTCTATTTTGGAATTTGTAATGAAGTATTTTTATTACTTTCACTGTAATATGGCTTCAGGTAAAGGTGACATCAAGGTAACTGCATGATGTCAGAGTTGTCAGTCCAGACAGGTTTAGCATTCTTGAACTGGGTATTGAGAAACTCTCCCGAGTATCCACATTGCACCGAAGGTACTGAGAAGCAGGCTGTGCTGGAGTCCAGCTGAGCGGGGTGATGCCCTCCAATGACCAGCTGTACCCTGGAAGCCATTTGGCAGGCAGTGACAGTGGGGAGCATGTCTGAGCTGCGAGAGTCTCCAGAGGGAGTGTGACATCCTCAGTGAGTAATGCTCAGATAATGGCTTGTGATTTCAGGAGCACTGGCAATATTTCACTGCTGCGTGCTCCAGGCTTCACCTTCATAATAATGTTGGGTAGAAGGGCAATTGGTGTACGATAAAAAGTAATAAAAAAAGGAGAAAAACTTTTTCAGCCTTAAAGTATGCCCTAGCAATGAAAAGATTGTGTCATCTGACCTCCTTGTGTGGAGAAGTTCGTGTTCCGGGTACATTTACCTAGCAGGAAGTTCGCAGGAATTCGAGTGAAACTGGGAATGTTGTGCAACGTGCGTGGCTACAGTTCCCCACTGGTTAGAAGATTTTTGTATTTAAGCAATAGATCTGGAGCAATTCCAGGCAATTTGATTTAAAGTAAACATCCTGGATGCAGTGTGTCAGATACTAGCACAATATTGTTTTAGTCTTTCTCATTTCTCCTGTGGGAATAATCATTCCATGAAGAAGGAAAGTGATCTAACGAGAGAATTAACTCAAGAGCTCCAACATTGAATTAATCACAGCTGTCTGAGAGGGGAAGCAAGGCAAACTCCACAGAGAGCTCACTGCATTTCCAAGGAAGGAGGCCAAAAGAATACTCAGACTCGGATAGCAGTTGATCAAAACAGAGGCAGGAAAGATAGGCTTTTAGTAGCTAAAGGGAAGCAAAACTGTGCAGCAGAAAGAGTTTCTCGCCTCACTTCTCTGAGAAGTTAAATATCAGTAGTAGGGGATCACTGCAACTTTTTCTTGCAGACCTCAAAAGCTGCCAGATTGTTGGGGTCTGATCCTCACTGTGTGCTCACATTTACCTGAAGCAGATGATTGATTTCATAGCTTGGCTCTTTTTTCACTCTTGACTAGAGTTGTCCTGCAGCTTCAATGGAATTAGACCAGCTCCCTAAGGTGACTTCATCGAAGGTGCAGGTCTTTTTTTTGCCAAAAGGAAAAATGAGTTGTGCCTGAGAATTATCAGTCTTCAGGCACGTAGGACTTTTAGTCTTGCTGTTAGTAAAGTTTGGCAATATTTCAAATTGTAATCCAAATCCTAATGCATTTGGTCTCTTTACTTAACTCTTCTTGTCTAAATCATCGTGCTCCCTTGGATAATAAAGTAGAGCAAACATATAACAAACCCATGAGCTGTCTAGAGCATGTGGCATTTTTTAAAATAACTCCAAGGTGTGTAAACCTTTTGAACAGAAAAAAGGAAGGAAAATAACCAGAAAAGGCACATAAATTCAGCTAATTTTATTCACTTTATTTTATATAGTCATTAGATATATACCAGGAGCATGTCTGCTCTGCTGAAAGGTATTGCACTTGCATTGACAGATCTTGTGAGCTGATTTCATTGAGAAGATGGACAGAGTTAAACTCTGCCTGATACCCACCACATTGTGTGCAGTGGGGTCATTCCAGAAGCAGCGCCTCCGTGGAATGTGAGATACGTCACAAACTCTGTGAGTGACTGTTAGTAGGAAGTCTGCAGGTCCTGCATCTGCCTGCTCTGTGAGTCAGGACATCCAGGGCCCTGCATACGCTGAAGCCTTAAAACTTCCACCGTGTAACATTTCAACTGTAAATGGCATAGGTTGCTACCATGCATTACAGCTCCTTGGCTGCTCTGCTGTTCCCTTGACCGGTATTTCCCTGAACTAATTTTTTCCTTGATTTACCTTTCCTCAGTGCAAGCATTTTTCATATGCCTTTTCAGAATTTCACCTTTGGGGCTTGGATTTGTTCTGTGGTTAGAAAAATCGTTTTTATTCTAATCTTGTCCTTCAAAGTGCTTGCAAAATCTCTGCTTCATTGCCTGAATAAACAGAAGTGTTGATTAGAATCAGAACAGACCCTATGGGATTCCGTACAGAAGACCTGTCTGAGATTAATGACAACATCCTCATAGTAATATTTTCATATATTTCTTAACCAGTTGTGCATCCATGTTATGGTGATTTCGTTTGCACTTTGGTTTTCTGAGTTTGCCTGTTAGAATGTTACATCAAATGTTATCAAAACCCCTAAAAAGCTATATCTCATCTACAGCTCTCCCCTTTTCAGCAGGCTCATTGTCTCTCAGCAAGGCAAATTAGCCTGTTTTGACATTATTTGTCTTAAATAATCTAACAATTATTATTTTTATAATTTCATTATCCTTCAAGGTGCATGGAAATGCATTGTTTAATAACTTGTTCTATTTTTTGGATGCTTAGGTTTTTGGAATATTTTATTTGATAAATTCTCTTTTATAATTTTTGCATAATAACTTTTGTCCAAGGATCACCTTACAAAGTGCAACTTCATTTGCAGTGTGAAATAAGGCTCTGAAACAGAACTTGTCCGTGCTAGTCGTAGCTCTGCAATACTTGTAATGATCAGATAAGTCTCTTACTGACTCTCTCCCACTGACTCAGTTCGCTTCTCACTGCTTATTTTCCTCTGAGGTATATTTTGAAGATTAATGAATATTTATAAAATGACCTGAGTGAAACCTGCATATGAAAAATGCAACAGACATTGAAAGTGTCATCATCACTGATGCTTTTTATTTTTGTAAAAAGAAGCTATACTGCAATCAATATCCATGGAGAATTATGAACTGTAAAAGCAGAGTGAGGACTCTAAAGCTACAGCAGGAAAATGTGGCTGACACGACTAAACTGAAGGTGAAAACAACTGAGTAACCTGACTTGCAATGGCACAAGATACAGTGGGCAAGTTCTGTTAATAATGCTTAGTATTGAAATATATGCAGGATAAAGTATTTGTATTACAGAAGGATGATGAAATCCTTGTCAGTCTGCAAGTAGTTAAAGATGAGGTTCCTCATCATAACTAACATTGCTAATTTTAAAGCAGCAGGCTGAGATAACTTATATTAAAGAGCTCTAACAGAACTGTCAAGAGGGATCTCATTTGTTACAGCTCCTGGCATTTTGGTGAAATTTCAGAAGACTCATAGTATTGTGCCAATGTTTAAGGAAAGAAAATTAAACAAACAGAGCAAGCAGGATGACCCAGCTAGCTGCGTTACGGTTAACGTGACACCAGTCCCAAGTAGCACAGTACAAAAGCTGATACTTAGTCAGGTAGTAAATAAGTCAATAATTGGCAATAAATCTTATTGTTATCACCATTGTCTTGTTGATAAATCAAATTTAATTTATTGATAAAGGTTGTGAGTCTGTTTCCTGCAGATTAGTGTAGGAACATATTTCACAACTTGTTTCACAAAGCATTTGATCTATCATTGTGACATTTTGATAAAGATCTTAGTCGAGTCTAGTGTCACTAAATACAGAGACATTTCAGTTGTCTGGGCCAGCGTGGGTCCAGAAGCAAGGCACGTGCTCTTGCGCTGTGATGCACAGCAGGCATTTACCAAATGAGGTCAGCAATAGCTGGGGATGTCTGCAGTCATCAGTAACTAGGATCTTTCTTTTCCCTGGTTCACCTTCACGGGTGTAGTGTTGTGGTCTCATTTTTAGTGATTTGTGTTATTTTTAATTTTGTTTTATCTGAATTATCCTAGCCTTTTTGTAAATGTAAAATCACCGCTGACAGCATTTCTGAGTGACACAGAGATTGTCTAAGATGTAAACTACTGTGAGTGTAAAGCAGCTGGACAGAGCAGACCGTGGCTTAGGAAGGTTGGTCTGTTCATGTGAAGGTTTTGTAATACAACCAAGTTCAAAGCAATAAGCCTAAGAGCTAAGATCACAGTTCACACCTGTGGGACCAGGGAGCTGTATAGTGGAAAAGAGTAACACCAAGAAAAGACGAGGAATTGTAACACGTGGATACTGGAGCCATGCAAATAATCAGAGCGATGCTCTTGTAGCCACGGGCAGTGCGATTAGGGAGAAGCGTGGAGAGCGGCAGGGACATCGTGCTCTCTCTGTAGGTCACCCTTAACACTGCCATGGAGTATGGATTTGATTGGTACAATTTAGGAAGGATATTCATGACTGGAGAGGGTACAGAGAAGAACCTGAAGTATGGTTTAAAGACAGAGGGAATATCTTATAATGACATATGTAAAGTAAATAGCGCGAAGATAGAGATAGTTGCTAAGAAGCAATTCGATCCAGTGTGTATGCTGCTGAGCAGAAAAGCAATGTGGAATCCGGAAAAACTCTTTAATACAACAGGCTTTAGCAAAAAACAGTGGCTGAAAGCTGAAACAACAGATGTTAAATTAGGGATAATCTCTAACACTGAGGAAACAAATTATCAGGTGCATTGGACAATTCTCCATTATTTGGAGTTTTAAATCAAGACTGAAAGTCTTTCTGGATGATAGCTTGTATCTGAATAAAACATACCTGGATCAATGAAAGAATGACAAATAGGTATGGGACAATTTCTGTGCTAGGGACAACTGAGTAGTTCTTGACTTTTTGGCTTAGAAAAGAGATGACCTAGAGGAAATATGGTAGCCCTGAAAAATTGTTGGGGTCACAAAAGAGTTAAATGGTTTGCTTAGGGTACGTCATGAGTCAGTGGGAAAGTTACGAATGGAAGCTAAATGGTCTTGGTCCCTGAGCTGCTGTAGGATCCAGTGCTGTTCAAGAGCATGCATAACCAGTCTGGTGGGTCATCCTGAATCTAAGCATGGAAGAATTGTTTGTTGAGTGTGGTTTCAAGAGTAACTTAGCGAGAGCAAATAGAATAAAGTGGAATGGGAAGAAAAAGAGCAGAGACACAGACAGAGACAATTGTGCTATGCTTAACAAAGAACATGAAGGAAATTTTTGGCCATTGTGACACAGAAAAAGTTGGTGTTATAGCGGTGAGAGGGGATAATGAATTATTTGATTTTGAGCACAGCAAAATAAAGAGCAGGAACATTTCTGCTCTGATTCAGGTGCAATAAAGAAGGACAGGCCAGAATAGAGTTCGTGAAATAGGGGGAAAAGGCCTGACAGAGCTTTACAGGGATCACATTCTTGTTCTTTCTTTTCAAACAGTAGAACTGACAAATTGAATTAGCACAACATACAGATGTGGCAAAGTATTGTTCTAAAAACAGTTCAGTGCTGGTAGGAATTAGTCCATTGTTAAACACACTGAGAAGCTGGTTGGAAGCAGAACATGACCTAATGGGTCTAGCATTACTATTGCAGCTGGGTGAAACCATTCAAATAAATAAACAGCCCAGTGAAGAAAGTGTGCTGGATTTTTAAGATTCTCCTAGTTTAACAGGATGTGCCAAGTCATTGTTTTAACTGTGCATCAGATCCTTAAGTGCTGTAAGGTGCCTAGCGCCACAGCAGGCACCGAGATGATGATTTTCACAATTCGATAATCTGACCCTCCAAGTTAAATCCTTCTTATGGTTACCCTGGTGGTACCACTATGAGAGGCTGTACAAATTGGCACAGACCTGTCTGCTCTACTGCAGTATCAGAGGGAGTATGCATGTCTAAGTGAAAGAAAGATTTAATTCATCGTTACCTGACGAGTCCCTCTGGGACTGGTGCAGGTTTTGGTTTTACTTTGACCGTAATAGTGATTCTGGGAAGCAGAAATACTGATGGGACAAACCTAACTGAGGTCCTCCCTGACACTTCTGTTTGTCAGAGATCATTCTGGGTGGAATCATTCAGTGGGCTTAATTGCACTCAAAATTATGCTTCAAGTTTATATTGTAGGAGACTTTGGTACTGCTGCTGTTCAAGGTAAAAGCCCAGTGCAACGGACTGTGCATACTATATACTGGCAATATATGGATCCAGGGATTTATTTAGTACATCACAAACCCCTGTGTTGCAAGTATGTTTTTGAGATACAAAGTAAGTACATTTTCAGTGGTCAGTACCCAGGCTCACTGACCTATTTCTGCCTGCAGTGTTTCTTCTTTATCTGAGCGGAGCCTGGCACACAGGAACTCGTGACAGGAGTGCTGTGTGCCTATGCTAATGAAGGGTTTGTGCTGAAGATTTGGTGCATAACTGGCATGGCCAGAGGTCTCTAGTTCTCACTGTTCCACCTTAAGTCAGCAGGAGCTGCCTGTGCCTCTCATCTTTGAAAGTCAACCCCTAGATGTTACCTTCAGGCTTGGAGCTGATCAGTTCAAGTCACAAGATTACACCTGTGCTAACCTGTCTGGGAGCTTTGTGATGCAGATGCAAAAACATCAGAGAAAGATTAATATAACCAGCCATTGATTTATTATGTTCTAGGAAGTGAGGGATAAAGCAGGCTGGCGCAATGCCCTGAGCCCAGCCTCCACGAGGATTTCTCTTGTCCTGACACACATCCACTAGCATTTATCTTGTCTGTTCCCCTTCCTCTCCCTCTAGTTTCTCAAACTTCAGGAGTTTCTTTTGGCAGGAATGCTCCTCACTGCTGCTGATGCTGGAGCTTTCCTCTGAGCTTTCGGAGATGAGATACTTCATTGCCAGCATGTCCTTCTTGTTCATTTGCAAGCAGAGGCAGGAGGATTCGCTCACCTTAAATGACTCCCCCCACATATTCTGGCACATGTCAGTCCCATCTGCATACATCTGTGTGTCAAATAAGAAATGTATAAGTTACATTTAAAAATAACTGAATTAAAATCAATTAGTATCAATTTGATAAACATTTATCACTTTTTAAAAATTGGTACTAGATTATGAAAAAAACCAGTCTGCAGTCATTCACTGTCTTGCTGTGTGCCATGCTTCATCACTTCTGAGGTCTCTTGAAATGTTATCCAGTCCCACCACTGGCAAAAGAGATTTGCCAGTTGTGAGAGCAAGTGATTACACAAAGTGCGGAGTGATCAACAGCCAGTCCTTTCTTTCCACCCTGGGGCTGACAGCCCAGCTAACTTTCTGGGTGTGACAGACCAAAGCTGTGTATGAGAGGCTGTACAACTTGTAGCATGTCAGGACACCCTGACATGTCTTGGGATCTGAGTAGTGCTGAAAGCACCAGGCCGAATGTTTTGAATACAGGAATCTTTATATCTACAGGCTAGAGACAGACCAGGGAAGGCACAGCTCCCTGGGATCTCACTGTGCCTGCTGCAATGTACATCATGACCAGGCAGGACCTCACAGACAAAGAGAAGGGACGTAACATAGAAACTGCTTGAAGAAGTTTTCTTCAGGCTTCTGAACTGCTGTGTCCAGTGGTGCCGTGTCCTTTCTGGCTCAAGAAATTGTAAACTGCAGCTTCTTGCACTCTCTGTGAGCGAATCTGTCCTATTCTTGATACTACATCATTTTGTAAGGCCTCTCTGTCATAGGACCTGTACAATCAAACAACAAAGATATTTCTTGCTTGCCAAGCTAACATTGTGATACCCTTCTGTCCACCTAGCTTGAGCTTGCCTAAAGAGTATTAGCTTAGGAGTTATCATGTCCAGCCACAGAGAGGACAGGATATACATTTTATCTTGCCTGCCTTTATCCCATGTGTTTGTGGCTGAAGTTCAATCTTCTCTGTTTCTGTAAAGGAAGCTTTAGGTACTCCCAGAAGCGAAACGGTGAATGAAGTTGGGGCTGGGAGTGATGGCAGGAGTAGAAGCCTTGGGAATTAAGGAGTGGGAGTGTTGGTGACTGAAACAGCGGACCAGGCAGCAGGACGGCTGAGTTCCGTTACGGACTGATTCACCTTGACCATGTCACCAGCATCTCTCTGAAGGAAGCTGCGTTTCATCTGTGGCAGTACAAGTAGTCCTTGCACATGACGCTGGTTCTTTAATCCTACCGTGTTTCTCTCAGTGTTGTAATTTCTGGATGGTGTGGTGGTTTACTGTTGTTGCCAGCTCATATAAAGGTAAGACACTGAATCTCGGAGAAGGTGCTTTGTCTTTGTGGTTGGGAGATTTCTGCATGGAGGCTGCTCTGTGTGCAAAGAATTAATGATTACAGATTTAAGTCTATTATGTGGAAGTGGGACTGGGGATCTGTAGTCCTGCAGCTCCTGCTCCACCTATTTTCCACAAGTTCTTCTGAGATGTCTCCCTGTCTCCCCACATGCAAAACTATGTTAGCCTATACTGTGCAGAAAGGCAGATAAGAAGAAATCATAATCATCGCTTTTGCCTTAGAAATCTATCCTTTGTGAATAATACAGAGTCTATTCCAAATAGCCCCAAAGACTTTGTAGTCTGTAAAAGAGCTTTTCTGTTTGCACCACCTCTAGTGTGGGCTCGCTCCATGGATGCCGCAGTTGCTGGAGGAGGAGTTGGAGGTTGGCTAGTGCACTGAGAGCAATGCAGAGTCAGAAATGGAAAGGTTGCTGCATCTAGTTTTCTCTTGTGTTCTCAGGGCAGGCAGATCTTAGCTGTTTCTTTCCCACTATTCCTGTGCTTTTAAGCAGAATTAGACATTTTCTTCCAGTTCCTGTACAGTTGCTGGATTTCTACCTGCTTTTAGCTAATAATTTCAGAAAGTATTAAAAGCTGTCATGCGGGTTTTCTTAGGTCTGTATGCAAGAGACATGGCTACATCCTATTCTTAAGTCCCACAGATTCTGTTATATGTATTCATGCTCTTCTACTGATAAATTGGTAGCTTTATTTTGACCTTCCTCCTAACTCTGCTTAAAGATCAGAGCATAGCCAGCATGCTGCAGCAAATAAACCGTGTACACAGCCCATTTACCAAACATGTCCCTAAATTACTGCAAAGGATTCCGATTCTTCAGCTTCTTGGAAAATGTTCTAGTCCGTGCATTAACATTACTTGGGGAGCACTCAGCTGGGAGAACAATGACAAAATGTGCCTCATTTTAGCCAGGCTAAAGCTGGCTATGATCCATTATGCATTCTTAGTATTCAGCATTTGTTCCGTATTCAGCGTGTGTTCCAAATAGTCCTTACAACCACTTGCATATGTCAAATGTAGGGCTGCTAATTGCTGCTCCATATGAGCTTAGGGCCTCAAAAGAAAGGAAGCATCTGTCCACAGTGCTCTGACATGGGAGAACCCTTTGTGCTTCTGTGTAACAGTAACTTTCTTTTCCATGAGTTGAGTCCAAACCAAGCGAGTCTAGTGTTTGTACATTATGTAATTTTCATATGGGAAATGTGCTTTTTTAATTTCTCTGAAGAAACTTCATCTTTATACTTACTTACATACAAGCCTATTTTTGGTGAAAAACATGGGCAATTTAGGGTGTGGTTGCATTTAGTTTAGGAATAGCTGCGCCTGGCTTCAAGTGATAAGACCTCTGGATTTGCTGCATGTTTTTCCCTGCAGATGGTATATTTTATTTAAGAAATAAGTACAAGAGAATTCAAGGTTAAAAACTCCTATCTCTGGACCAGGGACAGTTCGAACAGGGACTGGAGATCATTTAGTGAGATTATAATTTAGTTTTTCACTTCATCTGGAACTACTGATGATTTAGCACATCTGGGAAACTAAGCTGTAAGTTTCCGCAGTCCATTTGTTTTTTGGCCACCTTCCTGAGCCTGCTGATTAGTGTCACTTTTGCAAGGCAGACAGCAATCCTGCACGAACTGGACTGTGACTTCCACTTATATCAGTTGCTGAACTGACTTCTGAAAGTACACACACTTGAATTGAATTCAAAACAATAAATCTGGGAAGTCTGCAAGCCTTACTACCAGTCCCTAAACACTGCACTTAAATTTAGTTTACTTCTGCAATTTGGACAGTTTTCACGGACTCAGTGAAGTTCAACTGTTAAAAATATTCAAATAAGTGTAGCAGTTTTGAGCTGTATTATATTGCCCTGATGCTAAACTTACTTGAGTCACTAGAAGAAATCCTACCTGACACTTCAAAGGTCTGTAGATCAGGTTCCAGGTAGCTTTGCTCCTGTAAGTCTTGTCAGTTTTCTTTTTACACACTTTTGCTCATAAAATTAGTTATCCCAACCACTAGACCTTCTCAGAAAGCTTGTCAGTGCTGCTCTTTGACCATCAGAGTTATATAGAACAAAGTTAGCTCTGCCTGGCCACTGGCAGACCCAATGGAGAACGCACATCAGAGGTATGATAAGTCTATGGAGAACAACAGGGGAGACAATTAGAAGAATGTCGGGACTTAGGGATTTGGGGGATGTAGAAGGACTTGAGTGTAACAAGGTAAAATAGGTAAAATAGAGAAAAGGACAAAGATGCCTAATAGGCAAGAAAACCTTAAAAATTCCTTAGTGATTTGGGAACTTACGTCTCCATTTAAAAAGGCATAGCTGTGTAAAGCCCCACATTATGTAAGGAACCTTATAAAATGCATCTCAGTGTCTCATCTTTTACTTTCTAAACCCCACTGTTGTTAAAATACCAGTGCTACTTGAACCCTTACTTTTGTTTCACAAGTGGTATGAATAGTGATGAATTAAATGTATATGTACTTAGAGTAAGTGATCTAAAACAGAAATGTTTTAAAATTTATGTACTTAAAAAGTCTGATGTAGGTATGGCTTGAAACTGCTGGAGTAAAAATAATTCACCTGTTGCATTTTACACCCATACATTCAGGTAAAAAAAAAGAACTCAATGTCATTTTTTCTGCTTCAGTTGACTGGGTTTTCTTACCTCACTGTACGGAACACATTTATTCTTACAGTGGTTTTCTCCACTTTCATCCCATTCCCAGTCCGTCAGCCAGTTACGAGCACATATGGAATCATCTTTGCAGGCTTCGTACCTTCATGGAGATTAGTGTGGAAGATACAGTTATTTCTCTCACTTTTTTTTCAGTGGACTCGGATTCAACTCAGGAAGTCTATGCGGGCTATGCTGGTAACGTGGTGTGGTTGCACAGTGCAGCTTAGCAACAGATCTTCAAGAAATGTGCACATTATCTTAGCTTGACATGTACATAAACTCTGAGCTGGCCAGGAAGACCTAAATCCCAATGAAAACTAAACAGCTCACCCACTGTATTTTATACTCACAGACTTAAGTAAAGGGCTCACATTCTGAGGGGCAACAGTCAGTCATGCAATGTTTTCTGCTTGGTTATGTTTGCTGATGCTAGAGTGGAGGAAATACTGTGTGGGAGGGAGTTTCATGAATGCTGATGTTCAATATTGCGACAGAGCACAGGTACGCTGAGTGAACTGTCACTTGAGGGAGATGTGGGGAAAGTTTGTATTTATGAATTAATATGGGAAAAGAAGAATGGTGTTTCCTGGGCAGGGGGTTGCTATGAGGAATGTGCACTGAAATAAGGAAGATCCACAAACAACAAAATCCTATAAACTAATAGGCTGTCAGCCTCAGAAGAACGTTTTCAAAGTTAAAGTGAAGGAGGAAAGAAAAGAGTCTTGTAGGGTATAGGTCTAAAATTTTAAATTTTAAGTTATTTTTAACTTGTAAGCGGTAAGGTAAAAAAAAGCCTGTAAATGGCCTGGAACGAGGACTATATGCAACGATATGGCTGGTCTATGTGATGAGAGATCTTATGACTTACAATTATCCTACATAATTTCCTTCCTTCCACTTCTTTTTATGTTCTACTTTTTGGCTTTTACCTTTCTTAGGGATCACTTTCTGCAAATCAGTTAACTTCTACTTAAATTGAGTCGCAATGACTTCAGGCGGACTATTCACACCAGTAACTGAGTGCCAAAACCATGAGGCACAGCTTTCAGAAGGTTAGCATAGTTCAGCATGATATATATAATTAATGCCTTTGGCTATATTTTCTGTTTGTAATTTTTAATCTTCAGGGACACGTTTCAAAAACTATTTTGATGTCACAAGGGCTGCAGACATATTTTTAAATGAAATATGAGGTTGTCATGTGGTCACAGAACTGTAAGAACATTGCAGTACATTTGCACATGCAGAAAGGTAAGAACATGCACATCTGCAGAACCTTCACATAGTCTTTCTGGGCTTTTTGGAGGGAGAATGAGTAGTAACAGATTGAGGGTAACCAGGGCCTGAACTAAACAGGTTGAGGGCAGGAGACGCGTATTCTTAAATGTGTTCATCTCTGAATCTGCTGTCAGAGGTGGGGGCTCTGCTGGAAATATAGGCTGCAATTTGATAAATTAATATAATGTGACACTAATTCTACCAGTTTGTGCCATGACTGGATTTGGAACTAGGACTGTAAGAATAATGGGTTTGTTGTTTGTTAGCTGCTGCCTGTACCCCGACTGAGAAAGACACACAGAGATAACTCCCCAGCGACAGCTGTTTCTCTAGTGCCAGTCACTTGGCCTCCTTAAAGGCATGCCAGTTAGGAACCTCAGTGCAAACTTTAGGTTAATCACCATCTATGAACTCTCCACATACTAGCATCAGATTCAACAATTAGCCCTTGGTTCTTCAAGCCATGTAGGCATGTCCTTTAATGCATGCACTTAAATTCATTGCTTTCCAGCAAAGTCAATCAATACCTACTGTGAGCTGCCTAATACTAGCATTTCCACTTAAAACAGTTGTGCACTTTCCACAGTTGTCTTCTTTTGTTTCGTTTTTTATTTGGCTAAGTATTTTTCAGCCTGATGGGTTCCCAGACCAGGGCTGCTTCGCAGTCTCTCAGGCGGTGCCGCTGGCACTTGGGTGCGGACAGTGTAGGGGAAAGAATGAGCAGCCCTTGGGGCTTAGGAGAGGGCAGAACTGCTTCTTTTAAAATTAGCGTCACCTTCAGTTATACTTTTCAAATTATGAATATGTATTTCAGAGTTTTACTGAACTGGGGCATTCATGCTATACATCTGATTTCCTCAGGAATCTGAATTAAATATACTTATTAAAGCATTTATATTTTTGTTCACTATTATCTATTGAATTGTCAGATGAAATGTTTCCTAATTATGATTATTGCCTGGCTCTTTTGTTTATTATACAAGCAGGTAGCAAGGCATAACTCTATTGTTATGAGTTTTTCTTTATCCCAATGGAAGTAATTTTGAAGCTAAATTTGTGAAAAATCATGACTTATGAAAAGTCTGATTTCTGCTGTCCAGAAACCCATAAGTGATTTCTTCAAACATTAATTAAAACCTGTGAGAAACACAAACATAAATACGTAAAAGATCCCTGAGCATACTAGTTCCCTATGCACAATGGGCAGGATATTTTTATTTTAAAGCTTTTTCCTCCCAATTTTTAATAATTTCTCTTTAAAGGGCACAGGGCCCTTTCACAGGTGAATCACAGAGTGGCTTGTACATTGGGCTCTTTCAAAAGCAATAGTTTTAGGACTAGTGGGAGCAAGAAATCCTAAGACAATAGGAAGAAAAGGAAGGCCGCAAGCTAGTCAGATGGATTTCTTTTAAATGAAGTCACTGCTCATTCAGAATCCTCTGCACATGTCTGGCCACAAAGACATACAGTATGCAGCAGGCACACTCAGGGCATGTAGAGAAAGTAGGTCACATCACTAGAAGTGCTACAGCACGCTAAAGGGACTCCAGTGAATAGAACGTGAAAAAATGTTACTTTAAATCACCAGAAAGAGTGGGAATTCTGTCCAAGCTCTTTTCTAGCCTCAGGCCTGAAGCAGGGTGAGGGAATAGGTTCGACGTTGGCATTAGGCAGGCACACAGACTAGCATGCACGGTAATGGGTCATCATTACTTCTTTGATTCAGGCCAGGCATCTGTGATGCCAACAGGGGCAATAGATCATCATTCAGTATTTGTTTAGAGTAGAGCTTACTCTCTGCCAGGAGACCCTATACCGGAAAACGGTCAGTTTTTCCTGTGCAGCAGCTCTCAGTCACACCCCCCCATACTTTCCAGCAATGACAGTTAAAAATGCTATTTACCTGGAGGTTCTGGTAATACCCAGGGGACACTGACGGTTTTGCTATGTAATATTGACCCACCATATACACTTCGGTAAATCTCATATATATTGGCTTAAACCAGCTCATAGATGCAAACGAAACTTACAGAGTATATTTTCTTTCATCCTTACGCTTTCACTGGATATAGCAGTTTGGCAATGACTTTGAGTGCCACTTATTTTGGGATACATTTCTTTTAGGTATTGGCATTCTATTGCTTTGCCTGTTAGATCTATTCTAAAGCTCACTGGCAACTGCAGTGATTTAGTATCCAAATGCTTTCAAATTTTGGTAACATTTGGTTCTGAGCTTTGAGATTCTGAGCACTGAGGCAAATTCAAGGTCTCAGTCTTTATCTTCAAGGAGGTCAATAATCTGGATTCAGTTTAGAAGATTACCAAAAATTTGGGGAGGAGGACTCCACATGACAAATCTGTTCCTGAGGCACATGTAGTTTCCTAACACAGAAATAAAATTCATCACTAGAGGAAACTCTAGGGAAGCTAAGAAATACATCAGCCCTTCTCACTATCTTCCATTACAAATGCAAGCTATGCTTCTTGTTTCCTTGTCTGGCACAAAGCAAGAGAGACATATTTAAAGACAAATTCTACCAAAATACCGCACTGCATACATGACTTTGCCCTTGGAGAGAAGATCAGAGTGAAAATGGATCCATGTGTCAATAATATTCAAGTTGCATAACCACTGGGGAAAGCACTGTACAGAGCAGTGCCACACGCTACCATGTGTTCTGTATTTTCTGTGCTTCCAAGAAAAGCTCTTTTATAACATTTTTAGAAGTGTTAAAACAGTTTTCTGTGATTTTCAGAGCAGCCTAAGGGATTCAGACATTCACAGTTCATTACTTTCAAGGGATGCTAGCAGTTATAATCCTATAGCATGAACACAGCCTGTGCTGTTTCTACTATGCTTCACACCAGTTTGACCATGTGGACTATTTACTGTCGTTACTAGGCTCAACATTAATGTGTTACTGAATGAGATTTATATAACGTTATCTAGGATCCAACACCTCATAACAGGGAGGGAGAGATATATGCTGGATATGGACCACTGAAAAAATCTCAGTACCCCACCCAGATATAACGCACCTACCCCAAGAGTAAGGACAGATGGGTGTTTCGTTGTCCCACTACATGACTTGCACTCAAAAAATAATGTGATTCTCTGATGCTATATTTTGGGAAACAAAATTAAATGCTATTATGCTTGCTCGTTGCTATTAATAATTTAGCATTACTTGGCTGCAAGTTTCTCTGAGTTTCAGGCTTTTAGAAGCGGTTTTAGAGAGGGACAATGGAAGAGAAGAGGAAGAGAAGAGGAAGAGAAGAGGCCAAGAGTGAAAAATGAAGGAATTAAGCTAATTTGTTACATGAATTAATTGAAAACATATGGGAAGTGGCTGCTTTCGTGATTTCATAGTGCATGTTATACATATGAAAGAAGTGTATCATATCATACAGTGATCAAGTATTTATATTTAGAATGCTAACTGTACAAATGCTAACTCACAGGCATGGACTTTTCAAAGGGTGGGCAGGCCCCCACTGGTGTTATTGCCCGTCGACATGGAGAGAGCTCCTCCCTCACGTCAGGCAGTTCTGATGCCACTGCACTGCTTCCTCGGGAGAGCAGGGCTGTGCTGTTCCTGAGTCACTGAACTCTGACAGAGTTTAGTGACGCCATCCTGCATTCAGCCAGCGTCTATTATTTTGGTGGTAGTAGCTTAGCAAGGAAAAAAGTAGAGATGGCAAACAAGAAATGAACAGGAAAACACAAGAGAAAAGCCATAAAGCTGGTACAACACAATCGAATCTTCCTGCCGCTTGATTGGGAGATCTGTGCTTCATCCACACATGCTCCTTGACACCTGAGTAATGCCGGCATATAAAAGCTAAATAAAAATACTTTGATAGAAAGCTGAACCTACCAGTCATCACAAAAGCTTTGACACAATGGAACAAACTGAATAGCAGCAGCATAGTTGGGATGGATCCAGCGAGCAGCATGTGGAGAGCACCGGTAGAAGCACTCAATTTTCTTTGTGAAATCTTCACAGCTGTGGTGTGTGAGAAAAGCCACAAATAAGCCTGTTTCTTAGCATCCAGGCTATAGCCTCAGTTTTCTAGACCTACTTTGATGTGGATGCAATACTACAGATTAGGAGAAAAACATAGCAAAGCATCCTTTCGCCCTGTTAATGTCTAGGTTCCAGACTCATTCCTTTGGCATTGTGTACGGGCTCTGACCGTGCAATTACCGTAGCCAGCTAGAGTGCACAAATGTTTCCATGCATATTTCAGCCCTATTTGTGTAAGCTTTCTGTAAACTTTTGAGGCCTTGAGTTTTCCTGGCAAGAATGATTCCAGGCAATAATAAAATGTAGTTTAAAACTGTAGTACAAAACTTCTTCTGTGCTGTAGCCTCACGGTTTCACTAATCTTTAGATTTTCCCACAGCCCAGCTGAAGTTACTTAAAAGCACATACTGTTGCTGCTCTTCTGGGAGCAGCAGGCAATAGCTGTTACTTTCGCACATCTGTTTTTGCTTAATTGTTTTGTACTTCCATTCTTTTATTTCTATAACTTGCCATGTTTCACAGCTCTAACATCTAACGGGGTACTAAAAATCTTAATTATGAAGACATTCTTCATGGTTACAAAACCCACAGGACTACAAGAATTTTTATTCTAAATATTCAGAAGTTTCAATTCTAGCATCTTGTGCATTTTATTTGCAAGATTTAATAATCTAGTTGATCTGCTTTCTAAACAACAGAAGAAGTTTAGTCTGTATTGACTAGGGGTCACACTCACTGGTACGTGATGGCTGCTTCGGAGAGCTACAGAGGTGCGGTGTGGTTGTCACCTACCGGGTTTGTGACTTCTTTGCATTGCTCAATCTAGTTCTACACAGAAAACAAACTTGAAAAAAAATAACCCTTTCTTGATAAAATGGAATAAATCGTTCTGCACAGATAGTATATACCTAGGGGTTCATGGGCTGTTGTGGGAGGAGAAGAAGAAGAGCCGGACATTGGTCAGGTATAGAGACAAGCTGATGGGAACTAGGCTGGATGGCATCATCTCTAGGGCAACCTGGGGACCATCCATCAGCAACTCCAGAGGGGGTTACCATTAGCTGCATGGCTCCTACAGCACAGATCCATTGAACCAGGACACAGAGAACATCAAAGCTGACTTACGATTTACTGAGCTGCCCACATCTGTTCCAGTAGCTGTTGTTTACTTTAATTACTGGGGAATGAGCCAATTGCTCTGCGAAGTTTGCATCACAGCAGGAAGCTGTTAGGAATGAAACAAGAGGTCTTGCAATAAGCATTTTCTTTAATACTATATTTGGATGATTCAAAATGTAAGATAAATCTGGTTTGATCCATAACATGATAAACTCTCTTAGTACTAACCATAAGGTGTACTCAAGTTCTAACATTTTCGGTTTTGGAAGTAGCAGTGTAAATGCTAAGTGAGATGGACTGGCATCAACAGTGCTTTGTCAAAGTGTGCCCAGAGAACCCCAAGAATTTTACTAGTGTTCTGCCAGGTGTTATATCCTGAGGGATACTAACTTTGAAAGCTACCCAACATAAAAAAAAAGAGTTGAAGAAATGTTATAAATACTATACTTTGCTTACTATAGAATTTTGATTTTAACCTTTCCTAATTGGTGTCTGCTGCAATTAATTAATTTTTATACTTAATCACAATAAGCCAAATTCATCTTTGCTGGAAACTGTTTTAAGCAGATGGAGCTACAAGAGAATTAAACCGCATGAGAATTTTTTAAAGATAATAAATGAAGCCAATGAGAGTTTTGCAGTTGACTTTGTTAAGAACCAGAATCTTACTCTTGATTTGCATGCAGCAAAATGCCAATGAAGGAAGCTTTTGAAATGCAACTTAATACTGCATCTTAGATATTTTTGAGAAATTAAGGGAACTGCCAGAACAATTAGTGTACACAAAGTGCAACTTCTAGGCTATGTAGGCAAAAATTAAACTACTCTTACATTCAGAGTACAGAGTGCATTCATGCATATTTGGCTCAGGACTTGGCTTCAGTTTGTGGGTGTCCCCTTCCAGACATCTGTATTTTTGGCAGGTGGATGATGTTATGATAGCAAAGAGGATGACAGCAAACCTCAGCATTGTTGTTCAGTTCTTCTTCCTGCATGGAGAGAAGTCTTTATTTATATCATTTATATGTAGGAGAAGCCATGACATTAAAAGGAATGACTGCTTTAAAAAAGCTGTATATATAACCAAATAAAATACGCTCAGCAAAGATGCACACATAATTACTAAGACACACATTCTCCCTTTCTCTTTCCTTATATCTCAATATTTATGCTTCTGCTACATATTTGTGCGGTTTGGAGATGAGTAATAAAAGCCACCAATAGTTAAGGCTATTTATGAAAATGTTATAATTTTCAGTATTTCAGAAAATGATTTTAAATCTAATGATTTAGTGTATTCTTACACTAACCTGGATTTACCTTTGAACCTTTTCAAGAGACATTCCTCTGCTTCACTAGATTTGAAGAAAAGATTGATTAGTTCTAAAACTTGAAGAGTTGTTTGTGCACTTGGAAATTGCACATTTAATACAGCTGCAAGTGAGCTAAGAGTGGTCAGCACCTAAGCTGGATAAATTACATTGATAACTTGCCTTTGCTGAGGCTATGCTAGTGTATACTTAAGAATCTGATCCATTATTTTCTGCCTCTTTTGCAGAGTTTGGTCAAAAACTCAAGATAAAAATATTTTCTCTGTGAGACTAAAATATCTCTAAACACAGACTACATATTAGTAAACTATATAGATAAATCTAGAACCTGTTACATAAATCAATGCATAATTCTTTAAACATGTTATTAATTTAAGCCTTCATCCTTTAGTTAATTCCTGTTATGTTTTTGGAATAATTTTGCCTGAATAAGGACTGCAGCTCCTCTGTGTACCTAGACTTTTCGGATATAAAGAAAACAGCACGTTACAGAAGAAGAAAACCGTCTTTCCAATTTCTCAGTAGTTTCTCACCTCTTTTGCTGTCCTTCTGGGTGATACTTCTCTCTGGAACAGGAACACAGTAAATTGCTTTTCTCATTTTCCACTTTATATATGCACCATCTGGCATCAGTGCTCCAGAATTTGTTTGCCCTGGAAGAGTTCCTTGACCTTTTGGAATGCTAACATAAATTTATCTCAAAAGCAGATGCAATGACCAGCACATAATGCCCTTTTATTGCTTGCAAACGTCGGCATGATAAAGAGGAAAGTACAAACATAGGTTAGAATTAGAAAAACAACAGCTCTCCTATATAACAAATACAACTAACCCTCCTGTCTGATTTTTCAATGATTCCTGTTATTATTAATTATTAGATTATTTTCTACAACAGTTTCATGGGGCTTTAGTCACAGATGAGGGCTTCACTGAATTAGAGACGTTAAAAACAATGCTTCATATTTCAGCCTGACTGGCTTAATTTTGATTATAGATATGATGGCTTCCTTGGCTTACACAGTAATTCTACTGCAGCCCCTGGGAGAGAATCCACGTCTCCCAATTCCCAGGTCTTTACTCTTTGTTCACAAGATCCCTTTAAAACGTCCTTCTGTTTGCTTTGGTTGCTTTGCCTGCCTCATATGTACTCTCCAACCAGTGTCACAAGCACTACAAGGAACTGCTGCTCGTACCATTGATAGTGATTCCTGACTGGATTTCATTGTGAGATCTGCATTCTGCAAAGAGGATTCTGCATCTGAACATAAACCATCTCTTAAGGTAAACACGGTGATTACAAATAGTTGCACTTTCATAGATCAAATCTCGTTGAGTACTGTAAAGAGCAGTACCACTCACTACCTTGTGATTATTTAGATGCATAAGGAAAGTAGCATCTGTTGTTTTTGTGTTTAAAGCAGAACACTGGTTTGTCAGATAATACTCTGGGGCCATTATTTACAAACCCTTCTTGCTTGAAAAAACAAACATTGGCACAGTGGAAGTGTGGTATGAATCTCATTGAGCAAACGCACTGAGCATGATAATAAAGCAATCTGTATAAGCTATAAGCACTGATTCCTACCCTAGCTCTACTATAGGCCTCAAGGCAAAAGTGTTGCTGGCCTGAAAAGAGCCATTTCCAGATCAGTGGAAGCTGAGCAATTTTTGTGTTCCAAAGAGAATTTAATGAAGGCAAGTTTAAAGAATGAATTTGATGAAGGCGAGTTTAAAAAGGCATAAAATAACTATAGGAGAAACTGAAGTAAATCTAATGGCTTATTACTCACACCTTCACCTCATGTGGCTTGATCCAGTGTTGGCTGAAATTGATGGAGCTCCTTGCAGATTTGTAACGTACAGGATTCGTGCACACTGCTCAGCACCTGGATCTGTGTATCCATACAAAATATGAGCACTCACTTTCAACATGTTCAGTGCATGGGCCAGCCAGCCTGGTAAAAAGCACAGAAATAGTACATGCTCTGTGCCTTACTGCTTGGTTTGCATAAAATATACACGTTTGTAAAGGTGTAAGTATGCCAGGAGGTTTCTTGTAATGCCTCTGTTCACTGAATTGACATACAAATTATATTAAGCTATAGGAAACTGGGATCTCTTTCAGGCCTGAAGTATGAGCCAAAGGGGACCACTTGCTGGGAGATTAGGCAGAGTTTCTAGCAGCAGGAAGGAAAATTGTCATATGTTTGTGATTTCTCAGACTTGGCTTCGGTTAGCAATACATGTAAGCAGGCTCAGGCTAAGGAGCTTTTAGAGACTGCAGCTATACGTCTTCATGACCTGAGAAGTGAATCTTGATTCTTTTTTCTTAAAGTACTCTCTGACTAGTTATGCTGTGTGATGTCTTATACTGAAAAATTCGTTAAAGGAAGTTTCTTACTTCTTCCCATACTTGAATGGGCCATTTCTCTTTATTTGTCAAAATTGAACTTATTTTCAAGTACTCAGTAATGTTCTTTTACTTTTAAGACTCCTACTACCATTTAATTTTAACTTTAATACCAGTGCCCTGTAACTTCTTTTAAAGAGCTAGAGTTAAAGCATGCATGATGTTAAGACATCGCCACAGACAGCAGTGCAGGCACTACAACATTAAATTATTATTATAATCTGATGATCTAATTGATAGTGGCTTATGATGCTAGCAAAAGTATCCATCTATTCCAAAACTACAGCCACTACTATACAAGGTCTCAAGACCCATCTACCCGAGCAACTTCCTTCTGGCAATAGCCATTAGCAGAAAATGAGGGGAAAAAAATGTTTAAAAAATAAAGCTAGTTGCCAGCTTCCCAGCTTCTGGCAATCAGTTTAGCAGCTATGTCAACGGACATCTCCTAACTCAACACAGCAATTCCTTTTTTGTGAGTCAGATCTCTTTAATGACTGAAGTAAGCTTTTATGGTTTTATGTTCTTGTTAAATCTGCAAAGCCAATGTGGTTAAGGGAAAAATTGTTTGCACTTCCAACCAGTGACAATTGCCAGATCCAGTTCCCTTTTTGGCATCCTGAAAGTGTGACAACAGTGTGACCAGAGAGAGACGGAGTTTCAGGAGCGTAAATTAGAGCATTTGGCCTGTTATAGCTTCATTATAGATGGCAATGTGTGCTAATGAAATTAATCTGTTTGTTCCTTGTATCTCAGTGTGAGCCTGCATGCTCAGAAGTTGGAAGCGTTTTTCTCGTTAACTTTAACAAGAAATGTAATTAGGAGCACAGGTTGTTATCTGATTTAGCGTCATTCCTGAAGCTCTTCTGCAGAACTGCATTTCAAGTTGCAACAGGGGCACATTATTTGATGATCAGTTAAGTATATATTCTTGACTTCCATGATGTTAGACTTCAGAATCAAGAGTTTGTATTCACAAGTCTCTCCGCTGAGTGTATCATGTCACAAGTCAAGCTGAATGCCAAAGGAGACACTCCAGATGGACTCAGTCTGGCACTCCTGACTCTGGAAAAAAAAGCTGAGGTCAAATCTTAATGCTACTGAATTTAAGGTGTGATTTGTTTCTGTTCACTTTGGTGGGGCTGGGATTTCTCCTTTTTTTTTTTTTTGTCCATGTAAGGAAGATGAAGTAATTGAGTATTTGAGTACACAAGTGTTGCTAATCTACTTCTCCAACCAGGCACAGGAATGACAAAAGCACCAGTAATCTTATATAACTAAGAAAGTGAGTCAGTGGGGGGGAAAAAAAGCAGATATTTGAATGAATAGTAGGTTTAAAAACCATCACAACCCAAACAAAAAAATTATCATTGTAAAAATGTTATTTTAAGCCCCATGTTAGGTTTTTTTCAAAATTAAAGGGGACAAAAACCTACTTATTTCAGCTTGCTACTGAGTTGAAAGCACCTCTTGAAAGCATAACTGAATGCTCTTCCTTTGCCCTGGTCTTTCATTTGCCTTTCTCATTCTGCTAGTCTGTTACTGTGAGGTTGCTTGAACCACTAACAATTATTGTCATTTTTTCTACAAAGAATGGGCTGCGGTTTGGATAGCTACTGACTGTGTGGTGTGATGTGGGCTCTCACAAGTGACAAGGAAAATCTGGGTCCAGCTTGACCTATACCCCAGATTTAACCAACTGCAGCAGTCTTGTTTCTAATTTAGACTATTAATATTGCATATTCTACAGTCACTAATGAATGATGAATTTCTTCTTGGGGGAGTATGAATACTTTTTAATTTACACTTTTATTATGTGCATTTATTATTTGTGTAGAGGTAATGCCTAGATGTCCCTGGGTGAAGTCGTGATGTAGTGTTAAAAAGTACTTGGTGCCAGTACTGGATTATGGCTGGCCATGTCCCACAGCCCCCTTTTCTGCCCCGATACTGTACTGCCCCTTTCCCTCCACTGTGCTGGCACAACCAAGATGGGCTTGTACACACAACCAGGTGGGAGAACTGATCCAGCAAAAAGAAACCCAGCAATTCCCCCTGCCTCCAGTGTTTCTAGCAAAATCAATTTCAAATTTCAGTTTATAGCACAGCTGGAGAAGAGTTGTGTTGCTGTGAGGAAAAGAGTGGTGTATCACAATGAAAGAAACAAATAGGGGAGGGTAGGACTGGCAGTACCTTAAGTCAGAACTGCCAGCCTCTAAGTCCCATTGTGTTTGCATTCTGGTGTTTGGTTTTGTTTTTTTTTTTTATTGTTATGTTGAACACCTTGTAATCAAAATGAAGAGCTGACAGGTCTATAAAGAAAAGGAATAATGCAAGCACAAGGTAACAGTGAGATCATACTGGTCAACATATTAAAAGGCAGTGACTGGAAACCACCAGATTAATCATCACTGAGCTTTTCCTGTTTGTATCACAGCAGGCATGAATGTTAAGGAGGACACAGCTGAGGTCCATCTAGTGTCTCTGCAGACATCTCTGAGGAATGACTCCGGTACATGTCATATTAGTTCTAGCTAGCTTGACTCATTGCCCTGTGATGAATCTGTGGTTAGAAAATTGACCACAACACTCATGGAAAAGGTATTTTTTCCCAATACCTTTCTTTACATTGTCCCCTCTCTCTGCATCCCTCAAATGGCTCCCCTCTCTGCTATATCAGTCAAAACCTGCTTTCACTTCTAACTCCTTTCTCAGCTTATCTATGCCCATTCTGTCTGTTCTCTTTCAATATAGACATGTTAAGTCTCTTGATGTGTCCTGATGCCAGCCTCCACTGCACATCTGTTGGATTTCCATGGCTTGCTTGCTTGCCTGTATTTGTCATCTCATATTTGGGAGGCATTTCTATAAGTAGCAGTAAAACTGCGTGTAATCTTTGCCCTAGCCCTCCTTAAAACTTATCTTTGTTTGAGTGCCCAAAGAGAGGGTGACAACAGTTAGGATCTGATGCTACTCCTGCTGGCCAGCATCTTTCCATTCCCCATGTGCTTCCCTTTCTGGATCATTCAGAAACACACACAAATGTATGTACTTATATGCATATGTAATTTGTACTCTGTGAACAACTAGGGGTAACAGCTCAACTGTGGCAATTGCTGTACAATCAAGTCCAAGCTGGCAGTGAAAGCTGCATATTCACTGGTCTCTGTCTCTTTAAAGCTATAATGTATTTGATGAGCTTTTGTTGCTAAGAAGTGCTGTTAATTTAGGTATTGTGCTAAGCTCTCCCCAAACCTCACAGCTATACTTTTAACTCCTGATATATACTTGCATATTTACATCCTCTACTTCCTTATCAGATGTAAATATGATACCTAGAACAAGGTTACAGCCGTGCAATGCTGTCACTTTGACATACTGCAGCACTGCAAACAAGGATGAATGTCCTTCATGGTATATAAAGAAGGAAAATAACATTTGGAAAGCAAATCTTGTCCAGTTAGGATGGGACTTTTGTTATATATGGATCTACTAATTGCCATCCTGGACCAGGCTGTCAGTTGGTGTACTTTGTTATTCTGTCCCTGAGACTGACTAATAGTAGTAGTTTCCAGTGAAAATGCACTGGAATAATATACTCTGTAATATACTTCTATGGAATAACCTGCCTGTAAGAAATTTCTTCCTAATCCTCCTTAATTCAATGAGTAGCTTGTGCCCTGAAACATGAGTGTTTATATCCTTCCTATAAAAAGTCCTCGTGTAACTAGGAGTATTTTTGTTAATTACACAAATGTCTAATGTAGAATTTCTCAAACAGCAGACCTTACTAGATTCAGATCCTGAGTAAATTTTGCCTAGATTGTGTCAAGGTCCCAGACTTACTATTCTCCTGCATTCTTTTGGAAAAGCCTGTATTTCTTACCATTTCCCTGGAGCTTAGGGGTGGTGGTGGGAGCTGTACTCTGTGGCTGCAGTTCTCAGCTGTGCAGGCAGCATGCATTGCTTGGCTAGCCTGGCAGAGCTGCGGTTGGTGTCTTGTTTATTGCTAAACAAAATGATGCATCGTTCTGTAAAGAGTAATTGATCAGTCTTAGTCAAAGCTTTTGCTAGCAAATCTCACTCTTCCTGCAGTTCATGTAACTACTTTTTTACCCTTATTTTTTATTTTGCTCATGACTAGTATTGTTTAGTTGTGTCACGCTGGGTTTTTGTGTGAGTCTTGAAAAAAGAACACTGTCACAGGCGTGAAGTTAGGGAAATAGCCAGGAGTCATGGCGATGATGCGCAGCCTGTATAATTACTTGCCATCATACACATTCTACGCAGGTATAGTACAACATCCCAAAGTACCGTGCTGTCTTCAGGGCTGACTGCATATTGCCAGTTGCCAAACATTAGCATTCCAGTATAACGACCAAAACTTATGTGTGAATACCATTAGAACTGGGTCACAAACAGAAGGTGTGTGACAGGTTAACATGCAGAACAACTAAAGCCATTTCCTGCGTCTCATACAGAGCAGAAATACTGAGAGTGAAGATTATGTGTATAGTGTGAGCAGAATGACAAATGACAAGCCTTAGCGATATACTTGCTTGGTGGTATTAGTGATGCAGTTCTGCCTTGGAAACAGTGAAAACAGGTGATTAGCTGGGTTTTGTGCTGCACTGGTTTTGCTAAATGTTCAAATTTAATATGAATTCAGATGATCAAGTGAAGTATTTAATTTTGTAGAGGAAATTCTCTTGCTCGGCAGCATCCTAATAACATCTACTATTTAGCATTTTCTATTCTGTTTGGAATAAAGAGGTTTTAACCTCACAGCTTCAAGCTGTATATTTCTATTTCAGCTCCAGCAATTATTGCTGTAGCTCTGTGCTCAGCAGTCATAAAAACACTGCAGATGGATTTATGTCACTTCAGAAAACATTATGGAATAAGCTGGACTAGGCTCTGTGTTCTGCCTAACCAAAGTCCCTTTAAACCAGCTACAGAAGTATGGAAGGGAACTCCTGGATAGCATCGTACCAGCCACCTTCTGAATCAGAAGGGCATGCGGAGACGTTCTCTATATGGAGCAAATGGAAGGTGGAAGCCATGGAAAGGAAGTATCTGGAACTGCAAAGAAGAATTAACTGAGTATTAGCTGAATATCAGTAAGTGAGCTACACGGGCTCTCTGATCCCCTGCTTTTGCTCCGTGTTAGTCAGTCTGAATAACATAAGGATCAGCTCCTTTATAAGCCTTTATTACTTTTCTGTCTTTTTGGGATGTGACAGAATACTTCTGGAGACAAACATGGTGAGCATAGGCATGGCTTCACACCACGCTCTGCCTCATTCATTTCTACCCCTTTTCCCTGCCAAGCCTCTCATGATTTGTTCACTTTTATTTAAAGCTGGGAAAAAAAACAGTTCAGAAAACTAGCTCATATGGAAAAGAAAAATCAGGTCACTCAGATTGGTCTGCAGATTCAGGTCATATTCAGTGACGAGTTTAAATGGAAAAAATATGGGAGAATCAGTAAAATGAGTATTTTTCCTATTCCTTCAACATGAAACTTCACTGTTCTTTTGTTTCAAAAATATTGGAAAGACGTTGAGTCCAAAATACTAAACAGGGATTAAACAGAGAAGGAAATAATCCAGGAGCAAACCGAACACAATCTCTTCACAACCAAAATGTCCTATTAACCCCCAGCTGGCTTTTTGATTCAGAGTGAGGAAAAAGATTTTAAAATTGTTTTGAGTAAAATACTGGATCAGAAGGCAATTATTTGCACTTCTGTCTAAAACTAACAACTGAAGATTTGTTTTTCGTATGTTTCAAAGGCATGTAGTGTTATTCAGGTTCTCACTGTGACTTTTCTTCCTGTATTCATAAGCTCTTTTTTGGCACATGAAGTGAACAGGTGTGAGCCAGTGCAAGGTGGCCCACAGGCCATAACCAACAAATAACTAATTGGCATCTATGTTGGAACAGGGCAAAGATCCAGCCAAATTATGACGAGGCACCGTGCCATCCTAATAGACTCACATTATCATGGGTGCCAAGATTCCACAAATTTGTATTATTTACATTCATTTAGGGCAGGATTCCCAGCTGGGAAATGCCACATGGTTGTCCATCTCTATCATATACAATTACGATAGAAAAAGATCTCTGTGACTAATCCAGCATCCTGAAATAGTTTTCAGCAAGAATTTAAATATCTTTAATTACTATGTAAAAATGCTTCTGTTCATCTACATCAATAAATTGTTTGAAAGTGTGTTTTTGTTGTCTTTGTACAAAATGCATAAAAAATTTATAAAATCAGACTTCTGGTTGAAGATGTATGAGCCTTTTCAGCTTGGCAAAAGGGAGAAACGTTTGGTTTTCATGCAGCAGTAGCAAGGCTCCTGACTATGTAATGGTGGAAAAAAAAAGGACAACTTTGAAGTCGCTTTTGTGAAAAATGAATGCAGAAACTGGTAACTTATACCCTCAGGAAATAATTTGCAAAGACAAAAATGCTGAGAGGGTGTGAATTATTGTGATGAAACACAAGATGGTGATATATGCTCTGATTACTCCTTGAGGTAATGAATCTCTGTAGGTTTGTCTTTTCTACGGAGGAGACAGTGAACTACATCTTAACCCGCTCCCTGACGTGATCTCGCTCTCCATGAAAAAGTGGGCTGCAGCACGTGGTGGCACAGCGGGTAAACGCCGTCCTGCAGGTCAGTGCTCCTGCAGAGGGGCTCCAGCCAGCCCAGTGCTGCGGGGACCTGGGCTCGGCTCCCTCACCTGGGAAGGGGTGGGGGGCCTCTTGGAAGAAAGCAATGTGGTATTTTCCCAGACGCTGCCCACCACAGGAACGGTCCTGCGCTCACCTGCCATTTTCATGGGCAACCGCGAGTTTATTGACATGGAAGCTGGCTGCTGCTGGACACCTGAGCTGATCTGGTGGCGTGGGCAGAAACACTGCCCTCACCCCTGGGAGACAACACCGCACTGCGCGTCCTCAGTCTGCGCCTCTGGGCCTCCTGCCCCCGCAGTGAGGCGGCCCTGTTCCTCCTCTCCAGCAGCCACCCCTGCGGGAGTGGGACAGACGCGGTTTCCCCCCTCGGTTTATTCCTCCTTTCTGCGGGTGTTCTCACCGGCAGCGGTGCGGGAGCTGTGCGGGTCCCCGCTGCCACGCCCTCGTCCCCTCAGCGGCGGCCGCTCCCTTCCCAGACTGCCCCGCGCCCTTTCCCGCCTCGCACCTCCCGCACGCCCCTCCTTCCCTCCTCTCAAGTCTCCAGGCCGGTGCTCTCGCGATAGGCAGGGGCCGGCGCGGGAGGGGGGGGCGGTACCGCGGCAGCCGCTGCGCCCGCGCTCCCTGACAGGCGGGCTGCGGGAGC
>Ga0065711_1031338_pt1 | contig 29921 bp, 13 predicted proteins | sample Hoacrofraction12_FD_59098 | JGI IMG/M metagenome (GOLD analysis project Ga0065711, IMG submission 59098) | Hoatzin crop microbial communities from Cojedes, Venezuela - Epithelial fraction 12 v2 (version 2) | ecosystem: Host-associated > Birds > Digestive system > Esophagus > Crop | place...
CTTTTTCCAGTCCCCGGGCACCTCTCCTGTCCTCCAGGACCTCTCAAAGATGATGGAGAGTGGCTCAGCAATGACATCCGCCAGCTCCCTCAGCACTCGTGGGTGCATTCCATCGGGGCTTACAATTTAAGAAAGACTGAAAGGAATGAAATATTTTTTCATGCTATTTAAAGAACTAGTGCATGGACTTGAGCTGTCCCAGTGTGTGTTAATTGTCCGGCTTTATTCCTTGGTGTAGCTGAAGTAGACTACTGATGTTTTTCAAGACAAAGGTTTGTTGAGTATTATGGTGGTGTCAAGGAATCGTTACTGTCTTTCTAGCACAGGTGCCTGTAATGTTTTGAAAACTGACTTCTATTTAGAAGAATTGTCGTCTGTATGATCTCCAAAGAGCCATGAGAGGATTAGAGGTGACATGGACATCACACTTTTTTGATAAACAGCTTTTCATTGAGCATGTTGCTGTGCTTTTAGTTATTCAACATAAACTTAAAAAATGCAAAAGCAAAAAGAGAAGAAGTAAATCTGAAGAAGCTGTTAATGACCTCAAAGCAAAACCCAAACCAGAGCACACAGAGAAGAAACAGTCTCCTGTTAAATAGTTCTGACAAAGACAGCACAGTTAAAGAAGCCCTGTAAATTGTAACTATGTCTTTTTCTTCTCAGAGAGATACAGGAAGTCACCAAGACAAGAATCCAAAAACTTGATACTCACTGCTGAAACCTAGTCTGATAGAGTTTACTCAAACAATTTAGAAGACAATTTGTTTGTCCAATGACATGGATTACAAAGGTGATGCTATTTAGATTTTTAGGATGCATTTTAAATCTTTGCAGCAGTTTATATACATTAATGAATTAATTCTTGACTGAGTTGGGTATATGTGTTTTTAAGCATAGATAAGCTATGCGTACATTTGGCCAAATTCACAGAATAGTTTAGTCTGAAATAAAAATAAATATAAAAATTAAATATAAACAGGTCATGTAGCACTTCATATATAAAATGTGAGAAGTTTTCAGTGACTTAAAAGCTGTACATCAATGTTAATGGCCCATGAAGGCTGCAACATAATGATAAGTGATGTAGAGGGGAGACTTTTGAAATGCCTGATGGCATATGAAAGCTCTGTCTCTGACCAAGTGAACTTTCCTAGGCAAGACTTCTACAGGCTCGTTTAGTTCCTAATTATTAAGCTGTAGTACATGAGACGTTATTAACTGATGTCCTCTGTGAATGGTACCTAAAGCCACTTGATCCAGCCCTGTGTTTCAAAATTGTCTTTGCTTCTTTTAACAAAGTTAAAAATTACCAAAGAGGAAATTGGATTTTTTCATTCACTAAAAAACTGGAGCAAATTTGTTTCTGTGTTGATCGGCAATAATAATGCATGTATGTATTTATTGGAACTGTCAGCAAGGCAAAGAAAGAATTTTTCCCATTTCTCATCACATTTCTGTATAAATACAGTAACTTCTGCTTCAGAAATAGAGAAAGGGGTGTGGGGAGCAGTAAATTTATGAAGGATGAAATTTGTATTATAAATTTATGAAAGTTTGATTAAGAACAGTTTTGTGTTAATTTTGGTGAAAGCATACTTTACTCAAAGCTTTAGTATTATTTATCTCTATGTTATGTAAAAGTAACAAAGTCAAATGATAGCAGATGCTTTTTGGTTTTCTGAGCATAAAACACTTCAGAGTTATTTATAACTACGGTAGGTATAAAGACTTCAGTTTTAAACCCAGGAAATATCTAAAAATTCTTCTGCAATAAAGGCAATACTTTCTCGTGTTTTAAAGTCTGCCATTATCAGAGGTTAAGTTCCTTCTTGAAATCTACAGTAAAGAGGTTTTTACTGTGATTGTCTTGAAAATGTGAAAGATGAGAATATTGACACATTTGCAGCTTTGGGACACAGCTGAACAGCTGTTTCCCATCTCTTTCTTTTGATCTCTGGATTTGAAATGCACAGAGAGTAAATCTAGATAGTATTGTAAGAACAAACCCTGTCACAAAATGTTTTTATCCCCTTGGGAGACAACAATTAAGTTAGACAGAGTCCAGCTGATTTTCTTAGTTTGCCAAAAGTTTGCTTCTTCCTGTTACAAGCATAAATTGATTATTTGGAATATATAAGAAGGCTGTAAAGAAAGAGTTTGACTTTTCCCATTTTCATTTTAACAGTTTTGAAACTATTAAATAAGCTCTTTGCATTTTTTTCTAGCTTTGTAAAAAGCTAATAGGCATTTTATGTCCAGAGCATTATCTATGACTAGAAATTTGATCTTAAATTTACAGTAAATAGTGTGTGTCAGGTTTTAAAATACATGAAGAGAATTAGTGCTTCGTGTTGGGAGAGTGTATTCTATACATAAGATGTCCGTGTAACCTGTAGAAAAGAGACTACTTCAGTTTTCTGAAGTATAAAGAAACTAGCATAGAATCGTAGAATCATGGAATGGTTTGTGTTGGAAGGGAACTTATACATCATCCAGTCCCAACCCCTCTGCCATAGGCAGGGACACCTTCCACTAGACTATCCAAAGCCCCATCCAACCTGGCCCTGAACACTTCCAGGGACAGGGCATCTGCGATATATATTTTTATTCCATATTGCGAACTCTGATTGAAATAAATCAGAATTTGAAGCTAACAGATATGCAGAGCAATTATATATTGTTCAAAGTATATGGAATATATTTATATATATGTATAAACACTCTGATCAAATAGCTTAAATTCAGTTAAGCTGGAGAGAGGCAAAACTAGCATTACCGAATGCACATGATTTGTGTGCTGTGGAGGGTGTTTCTCAGGGTTGTAAGCAGGCCATTTGTTTTTTTCAATACTTTAAAAACAAACCAATTTCAACCAGGAACAATACTGTATCCTTGGGGTTCTCTTTGGTTCAGCTGCCATTTTCTGATGTTGAAAAGTAAAATGGACAATGATCTTCTGAAAAGGTAATTGTGGAGACTTTCAGAAGTCTGGGCTGGGCTGTAGTCCACAACCCAGCGCAGAGTTTTGTTTTCTTACAAAATCTCTTGATAATCAAGAGTGTTCCTGATCTTGGTCCTGTTTTTAGAGTGTCCAAATAACACAGTGGTATGATGAAGAGCATCCCACTTCGTAGGATCATTACAGGTGAAATCACATAAGTGCGAACAAGGTCTGATCTCAGTTTGAATCAGCTGTTGGGTGCTCAATACTTCTGAAAAAACAGACAGTTTACAGGTAGCTAAGGATCTAGAAACCTAGTTCCAGTCACAAGTTTGTGAAGACTGTCACTGTAATACAGCATCTAAATAATAATGAAGCTATGAATCAACCAAAAAAAAATCAGCGAGGCAGAAGCATAATGCCTAGATACAATTGGATCAAGTTAAGATCGCTTAGGTAACCACAGAAGTCAGGGTTCCTATCGTTTCAGGGCAGTATTCAACAACCAAAATTGAATATATTTGAGCATTACATTATATTCAATTTTGAACTCTTTTAAGCAGATTAAATTTATTTTATTTCCATTTGGCTTTTAAGCAAAGTATAAAAGCACGTTCAATATTATCTACTGTAAATACTTAATTCAACAAGTAAGTTGGAGAATATTCTACTTAGTATGTAACTGAATGGAGAAACTACACATATGTGCTGTTAATGTGTTTCTGCATATACAGTGGAAATTCTCATTCTGGGTGACCACTTAGGGTAATAAAACCTGATCTCGGAAATACTTATAGAAAATGTACACAAGAAGGTCAGAGAACCGTGTAAAGAGTTGGTGTATAAAACCGAGAAAGCATTTTCAGGATATTTCTTATTCTTACTACTCTCCTTGCTGTGAATTCTCTTAAATTCAAAGTTACCCTCCCTTAATTTGTATGAAACCAAATTAAGCATAGCTCTGGTTAATATTTCAAAGTATATTATGGAATTTCCGTCCAGTCCAGTAATAAATAATTAATCTTTAACATTTACATACATTTTCAAAATAAGCTCAAAGTGCATTTTGTATTTAATGCTTTATAAAATACCATTATATGTGAATCTTGATGTAGCCCTAGGTTGTTTTTTTGAAGTATACAAGAAAAGTCCTTTGATGTCTAAGTATAATTAAACATAAACTGTTTGGAATTTTGGAGTTGAGAGCCAGGCTTGTTTCCTAAATGATCTAGAAGGGCAATTATCTTTTACAAACAAAAATGTTGGCAATCACTGTGGTAAGTGGCTGTTGGGAAGGCCTGCGAGAGCACTGTTGCCGTCTTTGGAACCTTTTAAATTTCTTTATTTAGACCCAGTAGAGAATTGTTAGAAGAAAAAAAAAAAACCCTATGTCAGTTCTTAGCAGTCATCTCCCTTAATTGACTGGGTACTTCTGTCAAGCAGAGATTTTGTGTGATGGAGCGACGAGGCTGAGGAACTGCCAAACATTCTGAGTCACAGCAAATGGGTTCGTGATGGATTAGCCCCGTGCCTCGCACCGGAGCGCGCCCAGCCCAAATGACACAAACTGAGGCCCTCTGCCGCCGTGCGAACAGGTCAGCATCCTGGGGAGACCGACTGGGATGCCATTGACATACAGTGCTCTTCAAAGCATGAATTCAGATTTGTAAACCTAATCCCTTGATAATTGTCCTTTCCAATATATTTCAACACAAATGAACTTTATTTTATCCTTAGTCTTCACAGAAAGGTTGCCTTAACCTCAAAACTTTGTTTCATCTCTAGGCAGATACCGGTATTTCTCTGTACTTGCTTACTGCTGGCAAATTTTAATATCCCAGTGATATTGCTGTCTGTCTTCTGATATGCCTGCATCTTTTATTCAGGAGAGCTGTTTGATACTGCCAATTTGTGGTGCATTAACTGTGGGCTTTTTTATTGTAACGATGCTCAGAAGAACAGTAACCTCCCAGCATTTTACAGGAACCCAATATCCTGTGTTGAAGTGATTTAATTGGAAAGCTCATGTTTTTTCAAATGAATTTGTCTTTGTTTGTATTTAAATATGTATAAAAGGTACAATAGTTTATAAGTGATATATGTTACAAATCAAGTAACAAACCCACATGACCTTGTGTATGGGATGCTCTTCAGTGAAGATGAATACATTGTAACTACTCTGGGCTTGATGTTAGAGTGTTGTACACATAGAAACTCTCATTTTCCTATTCTGTCTTTTTTTGTTCTATATGCAGCATCCTCAGTAAAGTGTCTCACAGTGAAGTGTTTCAGTCTCTTATCTCAGTCGTTGGAGTTTCATCCTTTCTGCGTGGAAGACGAAGCAGCTTCATTTCTAAGCAGACCCTGAATCAACCCTTTTATTCTCACAAAGAAAAGTATTAGTATTGCTTTCAAATTTGGACTGTCTAGATACAATTCTTCGTAAGTTTCCACTGCTGGAATAGAGGGGAGTCTCCCTTCAGGGCAGCAGTTATTTTCTTATTCATGCCTCCATGGTGACCCCTTCCAAGAAGATGCCTACTCTCAGTTGCCACGTTTCTTGGTACGAGGTGAAGGTCTTCCTTTATGTGAATCCACAATGGTCAAACATTTGTTTTCTTTCTTTCACAAGTTGTACATAGAAAAATATCTCCACAGGTTTTGAAATGTGTCCGTTAAACTTACCTCACCAAGGTCCAAAGGAAAAGCATCCATGAACACTTGCACGCCAGAGCTGACCACCCTGCGAGGGGATCTAAGTGGACTGATACTTTCTTGGAAGGAGGAGCTCACATCAGCTGTGTAAAATCCTGCATGCTAGCTCAGGGGGAAGAAAAGCCTTCCAACGCTGCCTGTAAGATCTTGTCTTCTGTTGTACAAAGAGACTTCCACCATGGTCCAGATTTTGCATCCCTCAAAGAAAAACACTTCAGTGCAGGATGCAAGCAGGTTCTGACTGCATCTTTATCATGGACACCTCTTTCCTTTTCCATGTGTTATGTTTCTAGAAGATACTTAAATTGATAGGGCTTTTTTTTTTTCTTTTTTTGCCTTCATCTGTGATTATTAAAATATGTTATGCTTTAGATGCCCTTTTTTGTGCAACAGCATTAAAATCAACTAGGAAGAAATAGTTACTAGTAATAATGTTTGTCTAATCTACAAGATTTAGCAGGTAAAGAATCGCTGTGTGGCATCTGAAAGACATTTGATACAGCCAGATGGTAACAGGGGATTCCTTCTTTGGACAAAATGCTGCTAAAACTTTCACCAGCAGTCTGGTGGAAGGGAGAGACTAGCAATCGTCAGCACATATGCAGCCAGCAAATCATTCAGGCTTCTTAATTCAGACTTGGGGAAGAATGAACGGAACTGAGTGTCATGAAAGCCTGAGAGTTTCATTATAAATACATGCAAAGTAATGCGCTCTGGAAGGAATAATTTGAGATGCCTTGGATACAAATTCTTTGTGTCCACACAATTAGATAGTTCTAACAACCTAGCCTGGTGGGGTTTTTTGAGGTCTTTTTTGTTGTTTTTAATCTCAAGGAGACTCTGTCACTTCACATTCTAGAAGTACTTTCATGGTACTTAGTGATAATTACTAAGGGTGCTAGTACCCTTGTGGTTTCTTACTAATGAGCTAGCTTCTGTAATGCCTTCTCAAAGGAGACACTTCATCAGCAGGGTTGTTTGGTAGGTCAAATTGGAGGCATGGCCCTTCAGGAAAACACTTTGGAGCCTGCGGTTCTTGCACAGTATGGCAAGTGTGCAGCTGGCAGCAGTGGCCAAAAGCAAAGGCACACTGAGCCAGCTACCAGAAACTTAGCACCTATTGTCAACAGGACTCATTATCTTAACATTAGCAGCCCGGTTATATAGGCAGGTTACTGTTTTACTAAAATAAATGGGACAGCTGCGGTTCAGCACAGTTCAGCTGAATTAGCAGGCAAAATTTAATAGTGAGCTACTGCACAGAAGAAGCAGAGGGTCAGAGAGAAAGCATCAGTGGACGAAGGCTGGAAGCAATGTTTACCCAGGGAGATCTAATCAGTACTCAGGTGGTCAGGAACAGGGATGGCCAGTTTTAATTAGTCCTCAGAGACATGAGAAACATGTTGCAAGCGACTTACTGTTCGATTTGGATAAACGGGCAATACAAAATGCCCAGCATTACACTTGAGGCTGTAATTAAGGGTTACCATTTTTCCTGCTGCTGTTTACTTGGTCACTAATTGGCACAGCCATGTGTTTTGATCTAAGGAAGGTTTGATTACCTAGCCATTGTTAAAATTTCTGGTTTCCAGTTAGACAACAATAAATCAAAACCATGGAAAAAATCAGTTAGTTTACCTTCATCAGACAGTTTTGTACTACTGGAAAGCAGTTCAGGGCTGATGACCTGAAGAACTCTCCTAGAAATAGTTAAAATTCTATGTACACAATGGAGTTTTACAGCCTCACATTGACTTGCTTCCTTCCTCCTCCTCAATCCCCTCTCGTAAAGGGAATCCCAGGAATTACTTAAAAAAGATAAAAGCTAAGATTATGGTCATGGCTCTCCCTTTGATATGCCTGTCCAAAACTAGCCAGATTTATTCTAACTTCATAACCAGCTACTATTCAAAATAAAGTTTTGCTATGTAGGGTTTTTTTTTTTCTGAAAGACCCAGCAGCAGTGCACTCAGAACTGAAATCTCATACGCTGTCTGATATAGCGACCGATTCAGTATCATGCCAACTAAAAGCAGTTTTTCTCACAGTAGGTTACCTCTTGTTACCTCAGCATGCTCTAGCAAGGAAAGAGCTAATCATTCCTGTAAGAGTTTATTCATGGAAAAATGGTAATTGGTGAAATGTGGAATAATCTATTACAGATTTACTATATATTTTAATTTAGAAATCCCTGTATTCCTTTCTCATCAGGCAATATTTAAACTTCAGTGCTACTATTGTATCTTTAATGCAGTATCATTAGAATGTGTGTAATAGCTAAAGCATGGGACTGTCTGGGGTAAATGATATTAATGTTAACAGAAGCACAGCTAGACAAACCATAAGTGTGCTTGGGTATGCTGTCTGAAATACATGAAGTGTAAATTTACTCCTATGAGCTGTGCAATGTGAGATATGGTACTGCCTCATTTGATTGCAACTGATCTTTAGGCATGTCCACTGGGTGCAGAGAAATCTAGACATCTTTTGTTTGTACGTTGCAAAAAAGGGATGTGACTCTTTTTAGTGTATCCTGAGGGAACCAGTGCCCTGCTGGTAGAGAATGCCTCCTCTGTGTCAAAGCTAGTATGGGTTGGTTTTCCCATCCGACACACAGAGTAGGTAACTCACAGAGGGATGACAGTACTCTGAGGCACAGTTACTAGTAATGCACTCTCCCTGTTTGTTGTTTCTTTGTAAGACTGTATTCAAATTTAATGTGGTACTAAAGTTGGGGGTGATGACTTATTTTCTGGGAAAGTATTTCTGATGAAAACCAGGTTTGCCATACACCCCCCCCACCACCTTTTGGCAGGAGAAGTCTACTTTAGACAGAATTCATACACTGGAGGAAAAAAAAGAGTGGTCAGAATGTCTTCTGTTAATACTTTCAAAAAATTTCAGATTAGCAAGTATCAGAATGGTGTTTGAGAGCCTCAGGCTGAGAAGTCAGCTTGTCAGCTGTCTGCTGCTGCTATGCCATAGTTGCTCTCTGCTATGTACTCCTGAATGGACACAAACACGTAGATCACATGCATAGCATTGCATAAAATATCCCTCCTGGGCTTTCATTTAGCAATGAAAGTACGCATCAAAGGTGTATGTAGTAATTCTGAGTAACTTTTACACTTTCCTACTCAAAGTCTCCAAATAAAGGCTTTTTCTTAATGACTTAGTCTGCTAATGGTGTCTTAAAACATTTCTTTCCATTTTTTCCTTGGGATAATGGTCTAAATGGTTCCTTTCCATCCATCCATCTGGTCCATTGGATCTTCACTCTCCATGGAGAAGTGTTGCTTTCATCAGCTAGTCAACCTTGTAGTCACCTGTTCTTACTCTTAGTTCTCCGCCTCCGGAGCTCTGAAGAACGTTAGACGTGGTTCTGTCTCTTGAATGCCTAGAAGGCTCCTAAGTCACTCACAGCAGGAACTGCTGCTGCAAATGCGCTCTCAATTCCAATATTGGCAAAGATTGTGTGAAAAACCAAAGAGAGATGTTAGTTTCTGAAGTATAATCAATCATTCTAAAAAGCAGAAAAATAAATTACAGGATTTTGCAATAGCTCCACAGTTAAGGTATTGCTATATTTATCTTTATAATCCTGTCAGATGAAATCTGTGTAAGAAGGTGTGGCAGAGTCTGTGGGGGCAGGAAAGATGTACATTTTTGCTAGGTTGGAGGCTCAGAGGAAGGGTTGTTTAGGAGAAGTTTAACAAGCACACTGGATGTACAGAGCTATGGTTCTTTCTGCTGTTTGCTACTTACACTGTGACTGTGTTTACTGGTTACGCTGTCGCTGTGGCATATTTTTTTCAAAATCAGCAGTACTTTCTTCACTGTTGGTTGAAGTTCTTTTTATGTCCCTACAAAAGTACCTATTACCAAATGCAGTACTTAAGAAAACAGACAAATTTTCTGATAGAAACTTTGTCTGCATCTAAAAATGAGGACAAATACTGTGGAGTAACTGGGACAATACTTTGTAATAAGTTTATTTCAAATTTTCACTTGTATTCTTTCCACAAAGTCTAGGAGCTTTTAGAAACCAAGAAAAATAACAAAAGTTAATTCTGATGAGGACACAGGGGTCAACTGACAAACTTGAATGGAGCATCTTCTCTTTGCAGTTTGTGCTCACCTCATTATATATTTATTCCCTTTGCTTGCTGAAGTCTGACATTTTGGAACTCAGCATTGTCCTTATGGATGCCTGTGTTCTTGAAAAGATGTTGACTCTGCATCTGATTTCTGTATCACAGTTTCAGTTCCAGCCACGTGTCCCGCAGTGTGTGCCAGGAGAATGACACAAGAGCACTTGTGGCACGGCCATAGCATTCCACTGCCACCTTCTGTGCCTGCCCTGTTGCATGAAAGACAGCTACCTGCAGGGGTTTGAAAGCTTCCAGTATTTACGTATGTGTGCAAGCACAAGTTCAGGAAACAGATTTAGTGATTTGCTCCTTGATAGGAGTTTCCTATGATTTGCTGGTCCTGGGGTGCTGGCATTCAGCAAGGAAGCATAGATGAGTTGACTTTATGCTTTGAGGTTTCTTCAAGTTAATGGAGCTTTTCAAATGTACAAGAACAAGGTCAGAGATTATGGCAGCATTTATGGACTTGATTCAGAGGGACAGCGTGCTCAGTGTCTGTCAGGACAAGAACCTATAAAGTAAAAGGCTGATGGAGATGGCAGGCTGCTTTTGTTCTGCCTGTGTGTTTGTTCTGTGTTGTAGTTTTACTTGTAATCATAGTTTCCACTCTGGTGCCGTGTAGTGCTTCACTCTTAAAGAGTACCTTGCAATCTGTCAGTCTTATGCTGCATTTTGCTTTCTCAGAGAACTGTGAGGATACATGTAAAATTTTAAATTAGGTTATTTACAGAAGACCATTATAAAGTCTTTGTTACAGTCAGGTCCCTGCTTGTTCTCTGCTTGTGGGTCCTCACCAGGCTGTTGTATTTGGCCCGTGACTTTTAAGGTGGCTGAATAAGAGGACTATTCAGAAACTGTGCTTATGTCTGGACTATGTGATGCTGCACTTCCCTGTGGTGTGGAGCTCTGAGACTGGCTGCCGTGCGACCAAAGGTCAGTGGTGAGAAGTCAGTGCCTCTTTGCAGAGGATACAAATACCCCTGCAGAGCTCTGGAATCCTGGACGTGCTGTGTTACTATTGCACATTGGAAGCGTCTGATGATAGTGTAAGCTGTATACACTCATCATACATGCAGCACAGGAGACACTGAAAAATAATAGGTGTCTACCCACAAAATCCTCCTCATTTGGCTTCCTGACAGCCTGTTTGGGGCTGCTCGGTGTCTTCCACAGGCCGTGCTCCCCTCCTCAACTCTTGGTTGCAGTCAGAGCCTGCTTTTCCGTGGCAGTCTCACACTTTCTTCTTGAACTTTTCCCTCCTCCAGTCCTCAGTGGGTTAAAAGCAATAGCCCTGGGCGGGTGGTCTTGGTTCTGCTGCTAGGACAACGTTGCAAAGTTGTGCTATGAGGACAGGATCAATCAGTTGCTGGTGGGTTTTTCAGGGACAGAGGAAGTGAAAGACACAGCAAGTAACATGCAGCAAACCCTTCCAGCAAGGTTGTAAACTGGAAATCAGGCCTGCAAGTAGATTAATTTCCACATAGTCATAGTTTTGATGCATTTTAAGGATGCCACAGGCTAAAGCTTCATAATAAAAGTGAATTAATATTTGTTGGGAAAATGTATTCAAATACATTTTTCCCAGTTGTTGATTTAATATTTTCTTTGAAAGCAGCTGTAGACTTTGGCGACTAATTCTGTGACAATTAAAATGAAATATGCAAAACTGCTGAATTATGTCTGTCTCAGCACAGTAAAACTGGATATACTTACTGGTGTGAGTAGATCTTTTCTGTTCTAATTTTCTAAGGTTATCATGAGAATCTTGAAATATAGCCTATTTGTGCAGGTCTAATTTCCAGCCAACTCAACCCGTACTTCATGTTTTTTTAATATGTTTTGTACAAAAAATGAATTAAGTATTTGGAAGGAACTCACTATATTTCAAAATACCCAAGTGAGCCTTTTGCTACAGGGATCATGCTATTTAATTGCGGATAACATTGCTGCAAAACTGTGGCCCTTTTTCAGGATTTGTTCGACACGGACGGGTCCCTATCTGGGTAAAACCAGATGGATGGCTGCAGGTGGATGACCTTTCACTCTCGTGTGTTGCTGATTTTCTCTAGTTCAGATGGGAACTAAACAAATGCAATGCTGTGTCGCTGTTCAATATATTCCATATACATGATAAAGGCAGGACATTTAAAACCTACAGTGTTCAGCACAGCCACAAGTCAGTGAAAACATTTCATTATTTCTTTTCATATCTTCTCTTTTTTACCTGTTACTGATATATGTACATGTTGTACATTGTCTTAGAAAACTTCTTAGAGCGGATATTGTGTCATTGCTGATATTTTCAGTAATGCCTTCAGTGAGGGAACACCTGCTTTTTAGGTGCTTCTTCATTAAAACAAATAACTTTATGCTTTATAATGATAATGACCTCTAGTTGCAAGAAAGATGAAAAAGATTGTCTGAAAAGAATGTTGACAATGCAATTTTGTTTGGGTTCTGACTGGATTATTTGTTAGTTTGAAAAAAGTCATAAAGTATAAACTTTAAGTCCAGTTTTCAAGCCTGAATTTTACTTCAGATTATGTGGATATAACCTGCATATGTACGTAATGCTGCTTCAGGCTTGGATATTCACGAGATAAATGAACAAAAATTAATACAGAAGCATATAATGTAGGCTGTGGGTTTGGGTGGGGGGTTTTTCTTGATGTTACCAAGTGGCTATTCTTTTAAAAAATAAGGATATCATCCTCTTATTAAAACCCCAAAGATTATGCATAGATTTTTTTATTTTTTTTTTAATGTAGATCATGGCAATTAGCCCAAGTACCATGAGTTTGGTAGGAACTAGTGAAAGAGGGGGAGGCAGCTTTTTTTTGAGTGTAGGGTTGTTGATCTAGAGTGAGGATACTGGTCCAGTGCCTTGAAAAGTGGTTTTGGAGCCAGTTTTAGCATTTGCAGATATGACCTTGCACAAGAAGTAGTATTTGTAAATTTGGTCATGTATGAAGCCAGAAGGCATTCTCAAATCAGAGGCAGGGTCACTGAATGGAGAGAAATGGGTGGAAATTCAACAGTGCAAAATGCAAGACTGTGTATTTAGGGACTAGTATTGTGATTTACTGCTCTTAGCGTAAAGCTACCTTGCTGCAAATAGCTGAGGAAGTGAAAGACATTATTTTATCATTTACTAAAAAATGTCTATATGCAGTGAGGAAAAAAAGTACCCTAGCAAGCAACAGGGTGGGTAAGATGACACAAAGTCCCTTTCAATGTTCCTGTATCGGTTGCTGATTTAACAAATGTGCATACTGTTTGAAAACACAAGTGAATACAGAAAGATTTGTTGAATACCTGGTGTCTTTAATATAACATATATATATTTTTACAAGCAGTATTTTGAATAAACTAGCATGTAGTGTGTGATGGAATATTGGCACTTAGAATTCATTCTTTATTTCTTCTCACTTAATTCAGTGTTTCTAAACAGAGAATTATCAGGTGATAATATTCAAATGGTTATTTTTTTCCCTTCATATACGTGCACACTAGAAAATGCACATACAACTTTATGGCTGCTTTGGAGAAGACTGTAGCTTGTAAATGAGAGACATCAAGCTTCAGGGAAAGTTACATAAAAAGAAAAAAAAAGCATCCAACTTTGGATTAATAGATGCAGTGTGATAGGCTACCCCACTGCCTGGAGCTTAGTGTCTATGTTTCTGTATTGATTCAAATAGTTTAATTTTACATTCTGTCTCAGTTACAGTTGTGCATCCAATACTGCAGTTCGAAGGAAGAGAGTATTCTAATTAAATGATTTTTTTTAAAAGGCAAATGCTTCATGATACACATTTGTGTGATTGCTTGGAACTCTTAACTTACTTTGGAGCTCCAGCAAATACAAACACAAGATAATTTATACCATTTAGTGGCGTTCATATGGAGTATCACAAAATGATTCAGAAGGAAGTGACTTCTAAACAACAGAGACAAAACAAGCCTTTAAGGTGTGATTTAGGGAGATAAATTGCCTTTGTGGCTGAGAAGGGAGGAAAGAATTGAATTACAGACAAAGGAGGCAGAGAAAGCAAAAGCATGACCTTCCCAACTGGAGAGCGATGCAGGGACACCAGAAGGGGTGAGCGGAGCACCATGAGAAGAGGAAGTGGGTGAGCGTGAGTTCAGAGCAGTCAGAGGAGAAGGTCAGCAAGAAGTTTTACATTACAGGAATATGTTTTTGAAAACAATATACTTTTTTTCCTTTAGGTTCGGAGGTGGACAGGCTAGAAATTGGAGATACATCTTCTTGTCTCACAGTGTAAGATAAGTATTTGTCTAAGGCATTTCTGTTGTTTTTAAAGCTGAAGGTAGAGAGGTGGGAGGAAAATAAAAAAAAAAGGTAAGATGGGGTGTGTTGAAGAAGGAAGTCCCACAAGCCACTGCTTCCTCCCATGTTTAGTCCCTAAAGAAAGATATGTCTCATCTTTGGCTATTGTATATAGTTTTCTTTTTTAAATTTCAGAGAGGAAAAGATACAGCACACCTCTGTTGTTTAGCCATATATCATAAAATAGCTCCCATACCATTCTTGGTTGAGAGTAAATGTAGCATGAGAAATATTCAAGCGCAGTTTATTTATCTCTTGTTTCTGGTAAGACATCCTGTGATAGAATAATCATTGAAATAATTTTTCTGCTGTCACTCATATCTGTTGAGGGAAGCTCAGTCTGATGGACTTCGGGAATTGGGTTTTTCCAGTTCAATCCAGTAGGTCCAGGTTGCTGCAGTCGGTGCTCCTTGGTTGCAGCAGTAGAAAGGCTGAGCGTGTATTCCCAGTGCACACGCAGAGCTAGCCACCAGCGAAGTAACATATACAGGAGGACAGCACCAGGTCTGGCATCTCATGTGTAGACATCTGCTCATACGACGTGAACTATACAAATGTGCTGTTCCTGTTCTTCGCGTCTGGCTAATCAGACTCCAAGCATGCCAGCACATCCCCCTCTCACACATCCATACATAAACACACACACACACATGTCCCCAGACCTGCAGTTCCTGAGAACAGCCCACTCTCAGGCTCTCCAGACCATGCTTTTTCTGGTAGCTGGCTCCCAGACCTTTTACCCTGCTCGTTGGCTAGTCCAGCACGAAGTTTGCTAACTTCTCACATGTGCACTCATACGCAGAAAGGAAAGCACATTGAAGCATAGTTACAGAGAAAACAGTTAGGTGTAGAGTTTAGTAAGACAGGGTAGACTGGTGAGCAGATGCTGGGCTTGGCCAGACAACTGTACTGACCAACAGCTTTCATATACTTGGCTGGGCCCTTTTATCTCCCTTCTCTCCATTTTATCGTGCTTGTTCTTTCCCCCAACCCACTTCTATCGCTCTCAGTCTCTGTCCTTGCCTCCCTAAATAAACAACCTGTCCCTCATCATTTTTCCCCTGCTAATTCCTGTGTCACTATGTCCATACCCAAATTTGATGTTACTGGCAGCGTTACCTAGGTCTTCTCAGCCTTATATGGTATCACTAATATGACCACCCAGGTACTCTTGGCCTGACAAGATTCTTCTCCTCAGAGGTCCCCAGCACTCCTCTCCACTTCTCAGCAAAGTTTGGCCATTTCTCACATAATATCTCCTTAACTAACTGTGCAATCCAACCATCCTTCATGGTGCTGTCTGTAACTTCTGTCACTCACTCTGGTATATGTTACTGTCCAGCAATGTCTTGTGTCTTGTGTCATCTCCAGAGTTCCTTGTGTTATGGTGGCTGGTATAATTTTGTCTTTAATGTATACCTTTTTTCGTAGTCAGCTATAAAACAATATTTTTCAATGCGGTGTAAAAAAAGCAATTGTACTTCTGACAAGTTTACCATTGAGTGTGTTGCGATATGCTTTGGAAAGGTTATTTTGCCATTATACGCTTTAAAGGGTGCAGTTGTACATCTGTTCACTTTAAATAGTGAACAGCACGTTCTGTAGAATCTGTGAAATTGTCTATGCAGTGGTCATCTTTGTGTTGTCAGCTTTATGCAGTTTGCAGCTCTCTTGAAATTGTTGGTATTTAATAAAGTAGAATCCTTTATTTCTGTCTTACTTTATAACAGTTTTTCCTCACACATTCTTGTCATGAAAAACCTGGCAGGCACAGAAGCATATCCATTCTGCTGTCATGTAGTGGAATTAGTAACTTGCCTAGGAAAAGTACACTGTTTTGCTTTTAATATACTTTAATATAAGTATACTTTAATATACTTTAAATAGCAATCAAGCATATGTAGAAAATAAACTATGCATCAAGAATTTCTGCCCTTGGTCCAGTGTACTGAATGGTTATTCAGATTGTGTTTCTGAATGGTTATTCAGGTTGTGTTTCACTAGTCAGAGGAACTTATACAACTTTTACTGTTTTAAGAAGATCCCTTGAATTAGATCACTACATGCTTTGAGAGCATGGGCTGTTCCCTCAGAAAATACTGAGGAAATTTTTGCCTGACCAAGTGCTACAACTCATGGTAAAAAGTCTACCGTATGTGTTTATTTTGAAATCTAGAGTGCCTCAACCTTTCAGTAGAAACAAAAGAAGTATCTCGAGGTCTACCAATGTCTGTATAGGATGCTGGTGAGAAATTTTCTTTTTAAATAAGTCGCTAGTCCACTTTTGCTTTCTGAACACAAAGGTTTAGATTGTGTGAGTGATATAGTGAATCACTCTGGATAAGTTGCTTTATTGAAGTCAAACTGGAGATTTATAAATACAGAGTAAGTTTTATTTAATACTGAGCTTTACGTGCCTCATGGAAAGTTCAGAAAAAAATTGTTGTTCAGTTATATTGTTGTTGAAACACAAATGACAAGTAGTACTGTGGTGGGTTTTTTCATAATTGTGTTGTAAGACAAGAGTTTCTTTCTGCTTAGGAAAGTAAGTGCCCAAGAGCATATATATCAGAAATTTTGTGAAAATTCTTATTAATTATTAACAACTCGACGGGGAAGAATTAGATCTCACCAGTGGGAATCTCATAGATAGGAAAAGCTGTATTCGCTAAAAAAGAGATGCCTTCTGCTTATATTCCTTCAAATAAAAACACAACAGCCGCTAAAAGACTTTGTGCAGGGGTATGTGAAATATAGTCTTTTTGTCCAGTCATCTTTGGCAAAAGCTTTGGCCACTGTGAATGTATTTGACTATGTTTTGAGAAACTACAATATAATTCAGTATCTTCAGACCTGTTAAAAATCTGGATTTCTACATCTTACCTTTTTAAGATCATGTAGAAAAGCGCACCCTGATAGAACCTGAATTTTGTGTGCTGTTTCTGAATGAAGAATTAAGACAAGTCTGCTTCATGTGATTTATCTACAAAGGCTTCTGATTACATTGTTGGCCCTCAGTAATGCAGAATTATGCATATCCTAAGGTAAATGTAAATGCCTGGCAGAATTCAAACACAGAGATGAACTCGTGTTTTACAGAGGACACCTAATGCCTGGTGTTAAACTATGGAACTTTGTGAACATTCCCTTTATGCTGAATTAGTCTCTTTCTTACGTAATTCCACTTTATTGTCATTCATTGTTGTCGCATGTGGGTTGAGTAGCAGCATCCTGTGCTTTAGCTGGTATTTACAAGCAGGAGACTCGCTTTATCAGTTGTCGATGGATTTTTCCATTGTTCATTTTCATCCTTTTCTTAGAAGAACAGAAAGGTTGAGCAACATGTTAAAGTGCAGGGATGATGCTTCAAGAGAGGGGTAACGGGTCACTGTGGATCATTAAATGGAGAGTATATTTCAGTCAGATAGAAGAGGTTGAGGAAATTGCAATCACAATACTGAATTAATTTACATAAATACAGGTAGCTGCTGCTTTGCTGCTTTCAGTAATTTTTCTAAAGACAGGAGATGGTTTTCAGAAAGGCTCATGGAAGAGCTGGAGCAGAAACAGGATTCAGACCCGGTGTCGCAGAACCAGCCAAACCATACCTGGAAGAAATGGGAATCGAGTTTAGCTCTAAGACTAGGCCACTCAGTGCATCAGGTCACATTTTGAAAATCATTAGGTGTTTCACATGCTAACTTTTATGAGAATGGCTACACAGGCAGTGTGTGTGCCCACCAGTAGAAATGGGAAGCTGCACCTGCTGATGTGCTTACACTGGATAATGGAAGTGAAGCCATCCATATGTGCCTGCTGTTTCCATGCCATTTCCACGTTCAACTTTCTCTCCCTGTATTGGAAAGTATAAAGAGAAACACTCAGAGAAGTGTCTAAATGCAGGTAGTGACTGTGTGGATGTCAGAGAGCAAGTACTTAATTTCCCTCTGCCTCAACAAAAGAAAAATCCAGGGAAACACTTCTCCTCAGCTGCATGTCAGTCTCTTCTTTTGTGCCAAATTTGCACATGCTGCATTTCTTTTATTTAAAACCAGTGGAAGGTCACCTGTATTGGACAATTTTGGTAACCCTGAGTAGTAAATTCAGATCACAAATCCTCAAGGCAGTTAATAAAATCACTGCAGCAGACCTCCCACTGAATCCTGCTGGGGCTCCTGAGAAAAATAATTAATCTCAAACCTACTTATTTCAACATTGTTCACTGACTGAGCAAATGTGTGGAAAAAAGACTTTCCTGAAATAATTACCTGGTTCACAGACTATGGTTCTGACTGAGACAAATACTCAGCCATAATGGAGACACCAGGCCACTTTTATCATTCTCCTAGTGTAGATTCCCCAAAGGGAAGAGTTAAGCACAATAGCTGATGTCACTGAGAAGATGTATTCTACTGGTTTTATTTTTATTTTTGTAGTGATATTTAGGAGCTTGTATCAATCAGGTTCCCACTTTGCTAGGCATTTTGCATGCAAATACTGAAGCGATTGGCTCTTCCTTTACAGGCTTTACCTCTTAAATAATAAGATGGGGGGTCCAGCAAATTAAGGAGCAGCTGGATTCTCTTTGGAGAAAAAAAAAAACAACAAAATTGTTGTGGTCCGTTGTCTAGATTATTTTCCCTAATTTTGAAATATGCAAAATGTCCATTGTTTTTTCAAATTTTTTGGGAAGCAAAGTTCAATTCTTTCTTGCAAATTTACAGCAGAACATAAAAAGTGTGGCTTGTGAGGGGCTAAGGGTGTGTGGAAATGATTTTTCATGGCCTTAGTGATTCCTTCACTGACAATGAAGACAGCATCATCAGAAAAAGTAATGTGAGTGTAGCTTTGTAGCTGGGTAAGTTGTGGGCCAAGTTCATGGAGAAGCCTCTGCATGTCTGGGGAAGGAAGCAGAGCAGCCTCTGTAAGCGTGGTTGTGTTCCCAGTCTGCACAGGTGGGCGAAAGCTGCAAACAAGATGGGCAACAAGCAGAGCCTTGGCTTTATGGTTGTCACTATAGGATGCAAGAAACACCTTGAACAATGATTTTCAGAATGCATAATTGTTGTCCCATTGTGAGAGATGTAACACCAACCCCTTGCATCAGCCGTAGAAAGAAGGCACTGCTGCCCGATCATCTGTTCCTCTGCAATCCAAGCCTAAGGACTTGGTACTTGGGCACTGTTGTTCACTTCCAGTTTCTTATCGTTCTTGTCTCTCTTCTTGCTGTGCTGTCTTTCAGAAATAAAGCACAAATAAATGGACTGGGTTATCAGCATGTCCATGTGCCCATTTGATATCTTCCCTTACTGGGGTGTGTGGTTTGGTTTTTGAGTGAGAACATCTTTTTCAAGAGCGATGTCTCTGCAGTCAAGAGCTCTGTGCCCTGTTCTGATGGAGCCAGCTGGATGTTTTATTTGACTTTCATTAAATTTCTCTAAGGTTTGATTCTGCCCTCATCTAAAGAACGGCATGTAATTCTTACTGTGCCAGGGAAGTCTGTAAGGAGGCTTAAAATCCCAGACTAGGCGGCAGTGTAGCAGAGCAGGTTTAAAACCAACGTGCAGTGCCTGGTCACTCAACAGCAGAAGCTTTGAAGATGAACAGCGTGGTAAGTGACGGTACCCCGCTGGTGAAGGTGTCGTGCCACACGCTGTTGCTGGCTGTACTGACCGGCAGAGGAGCTCCGGTGGCTGTGGCTATAGGTCCATTGGCCAGTGTTTGAGTGCCGAGTTTGCCTATAGGCACCGTAACTAAAGGTAATTCTTCTTTTAACAGGCTTAGCTATTTTGAAAACAAATTGGACTACACCATGGAAAACATTTCATTTGGAAATATTTATCTGTAGGCAAGTGAGCTGTGAAAATGCAAATCTCTTGATAAACTCTCCCTGCTGTATCAACATTGATGGTACACAAGGCAATTTCTCGCTGTGCTCTGTTCTTTCCTGGAAACCAGAAAATCCCAGGAAACATTCAGTCGGTCTTTAAAGCACAGCATTAATGATCTTGTTACAAGTTTACATCTGACACAGGAGCAACTTTGTCTGTGTTTGCAAATCTTTTCTTCCACTTGCTAAAGAAGTCCTGGCAGTAACTCATTTGAAATTTAACAGGAGACTTGTAGCAGCGTACAAGAAATTAATTCAGAGGATCATTTTTTTGAATGCTAAAATTTCAAAACAATGAACTTCATAATGATTTTTCATATTGGTTCCATCCTCAACACATTAACTGCTCATTACGTCTTTGTATTGTCTATTGATCCATCTATTATAGCAGTTTATTCCATCCTCCTGCTTACCAGTTGCACCCATGAGCCTGAATTTATTGGAACAGTTAAATGACATTTAATGCACTGTAGCAGGGAAACAGAGCCAGTAGACAAACCTATTATTATACTAATAGAGTTTTTTGAATTACATCTCACTAAGCTCAATGTTGTCTTCCATGGTATTCTCAAACCCAATGACAGGTGGGATAGTTTAATATCTTCTGAGCTGTGTACAGTTCTGGTCTGTTTGCTTAATGAACCCATAGTTTCAGACATTGTTTTCCTATATTTCTAAAGAAGCTTAAATGTTTAAAACATTCATTAAAAAAAACAAAGCAAGCAGCAAAATTGTTCTGGACTGTGAAGGTAATTTTCCTTTCAGACATCTGAGGAAGAAGCAGTGCTCTGCCCCTATTTCTGAATAAATCAGAATAAAGTTTGTTGGAAAATGAAAGTTACATCATTTTGGAGAGCTAGGAAAAATCCCACCCAGAGGGATCTTCTCCTGTCTTTGCTGAGAAGCAAGAAAAAATGCTTTAATGCCTACGTAAGTAGGAACATTTGATCTCAGACATGCCTGACTTAAATTGCTGATGATTACCTTTGACTAGGACTTCGTGTAAGTTTGAAGAAGGTTGAACAAAGCCCAGTCCACCAGCATTTTTCCGATTCAGATCATTTCTCTTTTCTGCTTATGAAATTCAGCTGGCAGCCACACTGGAGAACACTTTGTCTCCTGGAGGGTGCAAGGCAATATTCATGCCTTGGCACCCGCTGTCCTGTAGACAAGCAAATGCAGAATGACCAATGTCATTTTGGCCAGTGAATAAGCAAGCCAAAGCTGCCAATCGGCAGGAGATGAGGAAAACTAGTTCCTCTGCAGTTGAGTAGCTCCTTTCATGTTCACTGGGCATGTAAGCAATGAAACAGTTATGTTTGGGGTTTTAGCTGTAGGAAGAGATGATGACCCACATTAGTCTTGATGCCATCAACAAGAAAACAGATTTCTTCGGGAATATGAGGAGTTTTACTTGTAAATATAGTAAATATAGTATTAGCAGTATTAGCTTAGTTCTTGCTGGTTTGATGGAGAGAGCCATGCAATCAGGCTCTGCTGCTGAGGCACGGCACACTACGCAGTTAGTAAAATCCATTACAGAGGTGACAAAAACCTCTCCTGAGTGCAAGCTATCCACGCAACCCTGACACTCTTCCTTTGTAACACAGCCTTTCACTCTCTTGCACTCTGCATTCATGGAATTGGTTTGAATCCCTCTCTCTTGCACAGGGGCAGGCTCGCGGCTCCTCGCTGGTGCTGGAGCAGGGAGGCTGCTGGACAAAGGAGCTTTTCATTTTAACAGAGTTAGTCGGCTTCTCTTTCGTTGTTGAGGTGGATGAAACAGGGGTTATCGCAACAGCCACAGCCTACGTGGCACTGCCTGCTTACATCCTTTGTCACGGAGCCTGAAAAGAATATATTACCACAGTCAACAGTTGTCTCGGCTTGTCAGCCAGTCCTACAGCAGCCTGTTTGGAGAGAGCTGAGCCTGAAAAGTCACCTTCCCCCCATCCCCACGGCTTTACTCACAAGGAGTGTTTTGCAGAGGTGTCAGGAGAAGCTGCAAGCTATGTTAGAAAACAGACGGGAGACCTCGCTTAGAATTCAGCAATGAGCTGAAGGAGCTTGATCTGCGCCTTTCTAAAAATCAAATAAACATATCCCATGGATCATGTGTCGTTGTGAAATGGTATACACCTGTCCAAGAGTATTTCATCTTTTCAAAAATCTGTTATTTTTACTTCTGCGATTGTTTCCTTTCCTGTCACACAATTTTACTGAAATTTCGCTGCTGCTCTCCTAGTAATAATGCCCATGAAGGCATTCGTTAAACTCTTAATATATGAGGTCTTAGCAAGAGCTGTCCTGGGCCTTTTAAGGAATTTACTCCTACAGGATTTAGAAATGACCAAAGCAGATTTACAGTCGTTCTTTACAAGTATAGAGAAAGCCAGTCTTTGAGTAACCTATCTCAAATTAGCATTATTGGCAGCTTGGCAGGTATTAATAATGTAACGACCTTTCCCACAATCACCCATGCTAATTTGAATCTATAAAGCTACTTTTTTTCTCCTAAAGGCGACCTAAATATGATCTATGTGGATATGTTTTGGGTTTCACAGATTCATTCACTGTTACTTTTAGTTGAAATACCAACAAATCAGGTTGTAAGAGCACGTATCTTTTCTGTGGTCTGTCAAGAGCCGTGTCGCTTAATGTTGGCAATGTTTAGATGTGGTTTCTCTGAATCATTCTGATTTTTATGTAAGAAAATCCCTCTGGAATTTATACAGAATTTCAGTGCAGTCCAATACTGGAGGATATCCAAGATCAGAAGATGCATCTAGAGAAGACATTACATAGCTGTCTCTGCCTAGTAAAATGACGGAACAGATTTAAAAGGGATGAGGATCCTCTTAGTGGCTTTTTGTTTTCCACTTTGATACCTTGCAACTCCTGTTCTCCAGTACTTTTTCCAACTTTAATTTCTATATTGTTAATGCCACTGGGAACTATTGGTAAGTCAAGAAAACCAGAATGGCTTATCTGTGACATTCAAGGTTACTTTGTTAAAAAAGGATGACAAACTGTCTAACAATCACTGTAAATCTATGTTAGCTGAATTAGAAAATAGTTTTCAATACCAGGAACTTGGCAGGAATTTGACCCAAATTATTTTAGTGCAACCCTGGTGATAGGAATCAAAAATACATTGAGGGCTGAATAATTTGTTACAGTGATATGTAGAGTTTTTCTTTTTAATGAACAGTTTACCAGAAGATCAAGAACAGGCTTTCTTTTATGTTTACTTTCCGTAAAAGTAAATATAAACATAAAAATATACAATTCTTATATAAATCTAAAAGTATAGAAAGTATAGACTTCTGCCTTTGATGAGAGTATATTATTTCTTCCATTTGCTGCAGGGCACCTGGTGTGATTTTCCTTCCCAGTTTAGATGACTTCAGATTTAAGAAAAACAAGAAAAAGTCATTGGTCCTTCATTGCCCTAAAGCAGTAAGTGAAGAACAGAGTTGGGGTGTTGATGATCTTCTTCGTGGAAGACATCATTGATCCTGCAGTTTGTGGGTGTCATCTCAGCTGTGCTGAGAAAAGACTCCAGTTTTACTGACTTTTTTATTAACAATCATTGATTTTTGGTGAAATCAGCTAATGTTCAAGATGCTCAGCAGGAGGACATGCTTGATTCCTTTTGGGACTGAGCAATGCTCATAACCCTAGATTTAAATACCTCTTTGGCCATGAGGGAGAATGAGATCTACGACACTTACTGGTTGTTGGGTAGATGCTCTAGGCAGCATTTTTCTCTCACAAAAGCGCAAAGTATTTATGTTTGTATTTGCATATATATTGCCATTTGTGAATGGTGAGTATGGTCATTTCTCTTTGTCTTTGTTGTTTGATTAATTGCCTGAGCACCACAGCTTTTCCCAGGACTTTTCAGGTAATTCTTGTGTATTGCCCAATTGGCACACCAGATAAATTCAGTAATTAAACTGTATGGTGCTGTCCGTGTGATCACTTATGTTTATCTGTCCCATTTGCTTATCTGTGTCTCCTTCCGAGCTCTGATTATGGATGATAGAACTGCTGAGTGTTCAATAAGGTGGTATTTATGTGTCTGCCTATGAAGTTTATTATATTTCCAGCCTTTCATTGCCACCCTTACTCACTCACCCCAGTCACGAACCAGACCACTACATCTAAGAAGCAACAAATGTAATTCACACTCCCAAATGAAAATCTTTCTGCTGCAAATGTATCCCGTTCTGCAGTTTACCTTGTTTTCCTTTCTGCCCTCGTGTTGAAGTGGTATTTAGATGTTTTATTTGAGAAAGCTAGTTGTTTTGTCAACTCTTTCTAGCTTTTTATCACCATCACTTCCAAACACAAATGGGCCAGTCAGTTTAAGATAGATACAGTTTATTAGAATTACAAATATAAGAAAAGTCATGTGACTAATTTTTCATCTTTATTCTGCAGTGCTACCTTCACAAAGCCAATGGCAGCCTAGAGGATGTCCTAAAAAAATGGGAGATGTCTTTGTGTAGGCTTCATTAGTTGACTTGTTAGAGAGGGATATTCTGTTCCAGCCTTGTGTCCAGTACAAAATTTACCTAATTTGTCAAAAAAAGGAACCGTTTTATTTTTTATCGCTCATTCACGTCTGAAAGTGGTCACAGGAATATTTTTTATAAGGACTTGCCTCAGGAATAACTCTAAGAGCAAGGCAAGTTAAGTTGCCAAGTAACGAGGGAAAATAACTGGAAGGTGCAGGGCAGTTAAACATGAATCTTTTATTTACATTTTATTTTACTTTTTTTGAAATTGCTGAATTTGGAAGAAATTGTTCTGTTAGGTAGGTGTAGATACATCCCCATTTCAAAACTGCTGTCTTCTTTTGGCAATGTTAGCATTTCTTTTATTAATAGCTGTTCTTCAGATCCAGGCTTGTTTATCTGGTTGCACTTCTTCTGTATGGCACCCTCATTGTGATTCTAGCTTGTGCAAAATCGATGGGCATGATGCCATCGCTTAGTAGTTGCAAAATAGCCATTGTTTTACCTTGTCTTACGCTGAAGTCTAGGACTTCCTTGCTGTCATTTGCTCCAGCTGTAGAGAGTCGGTGGGAATGCCACAGGTAGCTCTGTGAACAGTTATCACATCAAATGAGGTTTCTTCATATGTTTGGCATGGCCCTGGTCTACAAGAAAGCGAATGAATTTGTTAAGAGTTTAGAAAATGCTGAAACAGCAGCAGAACCACTCTCACGGGCTGCAACATCCCTGCTGCCCCTCTATCACTGCTGAGTTATGTTACTTATATTGAAGTGCGTCAGGGATAGGAAATTCTGTGCTTAGACCATACTGCTCAATAGCACTTTAAAAATGATGCTGATTCTCACTTCTTAAGTGTAAAGGTATAACAGGAGAGGGATTACGGGAATACGATCCAAATGCCAAAGACTGAGGGAAGACACATCAAAACCTACCACAACAATAATAGAAAATTCATAATTTGCGGTGCTTGTGCTGAAGCTTGTTGTTAGCATCTCTGCCAAAACATTTTTATTTACTTTGGAAAATTAGACATTTGCGTGGGTGCAACATAAATGCATGAAGCAGATATAGCAATAAAGCTATACTGGACCTGTGTGAACCTCATGAAGTTCAACAAGGCCAAGTGCAAGGTCCTGCATCTGGGTCCGGGCAACCCCTGCTGTCAGTACAGGCTGGGGGATGAGGGAACTGAGAGCAGCCCTACTGAGAAGGACTTGGGGGTACTGGTGGGTGAAAAGCTGGACATGAGCTGACAATGTCCAGTTACAGCCCAGAAGGCCAACCATATCCTGGGCTGCATCAAGAGAAGCGTGGCCAGCAGATCAAGGGAGGGGATTCTGCCCCTCTGCTCTCCTCTGCTCTGCTCTGCTCTGCTCTGCTCTGGTGAGACCCCACCTGTAGTCCTGCATCCAGCTCTAGAGCCCTCAGCACAGGAGAGACATGGAGCTGTTGAAGCAGGTCCAGAGGAGGCCACCAAAATGATCCAAGGGCTGGAGCACCTCTCCTATGAGGAAAGGCTGCAAGAGTTGGGGCTGTTCAGTCTGGAGAAGAGAAGGCTGTGGGGTGACCTTATAGCAGCCTTCCAGTACCTGAAGGGGGCCTGTAGGAAGGACGGGGAAGATCTTTTCAGCAGGGCTTGTTGTGACAGAACAAGGAGTAACGGTTTTAAAATAAAGGAGGGTAGATTTAGACTGGATACAAGGAAGAAATTTTCTACGATAAGGGTGGTGAAACACTGGACCAGGTTGCCCAGAGAGGTGGTAGATGCCCCATCCGTGGAAGCATTCAAGGTCAGGTTGGACGGGGCTTTGAGCAACCTGGTGTAGTTGAAGATGTCCCTGCTCACTGCACGGGTGTTGGAAGTAGATGATCTTTAGGGTTCCTTCCAACCCAAACTATTCTATGATTCTATATTAAAGGTGTGTGGATGCACAATTTGTAGAATAGCTATTCCTGAGTAGTCTAAAAGGAAGATTGTGGTGTAAAACAACTTTCAAGCTCAGAGAAACCATAACACATACTCTAATGTTAATAACATGCTGAACTTTCTGAAGTTCATAAAGTGTATTGTTAAAACTAATTAATATGCTGCTTTTTTTAATACTCCAAAGACCTGAAGTTAGTGGTTTGATAATTAGACTGTGTTTTGTATTTAGACACAAATTGGAGATGATTAGAAATGCTGAGGCACCATGCAGGTCAATTGTGCACCATTATTTGAGCTATTTAATGCATTTTAATGGTAGCTGATAAGGTGCAAAGTGCTTTGTAAGCCAGAGAGGTTCTTTTCCATTATACATTCAATCTGTAGGTATGAATAGATTTACATTTTTCTACTTTGGTTAAAGGAAACTGAAACCCTTCATATGATGCTACAGTAAGTAACTGACTACTGGTGACAGTGGCACCTCCTCGTGACTAGGTACGTTAGGCTTTTCCGGAACGACTTATCATTTTGTACTTTGTGCTAGGGTGAAAAAGAAAGGTGATTTTTCACAACACTACACTGTGTCGAATAGCTTTGCAGAAAGCTCAGTTTCTTAATTTTCAGGGGCTTAAGTTGAACCGCCTTTATCTTCTGCTGCCTTCTTTCTGTTCCATCTTCATCTGCTGCCAAAATGTATTCAGCTCTGTGTGAGGTGTGTGTCGAGAAAAGCTTTGATACGATCTGTCAAATATAAGCTATAGGATGGATACGCTCTGCAGTAACAATAGCAACAATGTTACAGAAATTTTAAAACAGAGCAACAGAAATTTCAGAACAATTTGCTTGCGACTTGAGTTTTTGAAGTTTTGGACACTCATCCCCTGCAAATCAAATCTTTTCAATATCTCAAGTAAGGAAAACCTTAGAAATGAAAGTGGTGAGAATAGTCTGACATTTTGGAAAGTGTCGAGAAAAGGTTCTTCTGCCAGCACCTCCAGCTACTCCAGCTGCCAGCTTTTTCTCGTAAGTTTTCCGTAGTATTAGCATGTCTCCAGTTAGAACTTACGTATTTTTCTGAAGGGGTATGTTGCAAGTCACTATGGGAAGGGCAAAGGATAACCAATTCTGATTTGTTCCAGTGGTGTTTTTGCCATTTTCGAGAAGGAATGAAAACTGATGCTGACCTGTTCTGAAAACAGCAGCTTGCTGAGGAGAGAGAGATCTCCAGCCCTAGGGATATCATGATACAGAGGAAAAAAAGAATTGTTTCCAATGTCAAATTGTGTGGTGTTTAGGAGCAGGTCCCCTTTGGGTAGGTTTTTAATTTAAATTGCTGCACAGGAAGCTCAACTCGCTAGGGAAATAGGCCATACATAGACTGACTTTGAGCAGAAGCCATTCATCCTAGGGCCTTTTTAGTACGTGCAACAAGGCTAAGCTTTTACAGGTTAGTGGCAAGTATGAGACAAAGGCAAATGAAAAAATTCTGTTCCTGGTTTAAGCACCTTTTACACTTGTAGGGGGTACCTAACAGAAAAGTGTTATTTCGACCTACAGTATTAGAGTTGTGTGATTTGTGTATTCAGGGTCAAGTTTCTAGACTGTGCTGTCTTTTATCCTCCTACAGCTCTTTATTTTTTGTTGTCATGCTTTAAGGATGCTGAGAAGATCAACAGTTAACTTCCTTAACCAGATTTATTTAACTATGAGTGCAATAAAAAAAAAATCTCACTGGTGTCATTGAGAGCTTCATGCAAGAAACAAGTTGTTCCCCTCTTTCGCTGCACAGGGCAAATGGGGACTTAACGTCCCAGAATGACTATGAAGTAGAAACAAGTGGAGTTTTGAATTTTGGCCAGTCTACTCAATATATCTGGTTTAAAATAACTATGGGAATTTTTTGTTAGTTGTCTGATTTAAAAGTTTTAAGATCATGGTCATGCAATGATCTTTGCGTAAAGATAACCAGGGAGATCACTGTATTGTAATCCTAGTGTTGGATTAATGGAAAAAAAAATAGTAGTAATATTCTAGTGCTATTAGTACTATTGTTTGCAAAGTTTTTAGTTGTCATAAGATATCTACACATGTTTAAATCTGCAGATTTAGAAAAAAATAATAAATCTCATTCAGCTTTTTTATGTCTGTAGCTTATCTCGGTCCTTCCAAAGTGTGTTTGTGTCCTCAGTGATGTACACAATTTTGTCAAAACCTAATCATGAAGTGTGTAACTATGTTGGCATGGCAGTAAAACTCAGATCTGGTCATGAAAAGATATTAGCTCTTCTTTCTAAGACAAAGACAGATAGTTGACCTACTTACTTTATTAGACCTTCTGGAGGACAGTAGCGAGTGACAGAAAAGTAATAGTTTCCAAATGGTAGCTCTGGGAATATGAGAGCCACCAACAAGAATGCAAACAGCTGGGAGTTCAATTTATGCCATTCAATTTCCAGTCATTAATATGCTTTACTGTACATGTGTAGGTCATATAAGGACAAATATTCTTCTTACAGTGTTTGTAGGGGAATATTTTATATAACGGCCCAAGGTGATGTTTTTTTGAAAATGCATGCAAAAAAATTCCAAGTCTGAGTTTTTGCAGGGAGCTTTGAATATTCAGGATGTGGCTGCTTTACTGCTTTTTCATTCTTAACTTATGGTTTAATGAACTATAATGGAACCAAGCACAGAGTTGTATCCCTACAAAAGCAGAAGAAACGTGTCAGGGAGAGAATATTCCCTGCTTCGGTGCTGCGTGGGTTTCGCGGATGACTTGGGGCAAAGGACGGAGTCACTGTGCGGCATGGAGATGCAGCTCTGACGGTTTCTTTTCCACCACTGCTGATTCTTTACTACTCGCACGCACAAACTAAGCATGATTCTCCTGTCTAAACAGAAAGAAACACATTCATTGAATCTGTCATCCCTGGTATATTCAGTCATGTGTTTAATCAGGTTCTTACTTCTATCTCGTGGTTTTTCAGCCTGACTGAAGCAGCAGAAAGCATTCAGTGATGTACATAACAATGTGGAATTGATGCCTGCTGGATTGGTGTCTCGCCTTCATTCTTCTCATTTTGACAGTTCATTGCACTGCTTTTCTCATTCTCTCCTGCACATACATTCCTGCTATATTTCTCTTTCATGTATACACACCCTTCTTACCTAAAACCAAATGACAAGCATGTATACTGAACATGTAAATGAGTTAATAATTTCTATATATGCTGCATTTTGTTCCCATTAAGTGAGAGCATTAAAACAAATTAAAACATTACTTAATGTCGTTTAAAATGATTACCATATGAGCAGTCAATTAACAAGATAAAATCTGCAATAATGCCTTAAAGGTGAAATGTGAGACCTTTTAATAAAAAAAAAAAAAAAAAGAAAAAAAAAGGAAAGACCTTCCTGGTC
>Ga0065711_1031339_pt1 | contig 29921 bp, 25 predicted proteins | sample Hoacrofraction12_FD_59098 | JGI IMG/M metagenome (GOLD analysis project Ga0065711, IMG submission 59098) | Hoatzin crop microbial communities from Cojedes, Venezuela - Epithelial fraction 12 v2 (version 2) | ecosystem: Host-associated > Birds > Digestive system > Esophagus > Crop | place...
TTTTTTTTTTTTTTTTTTTTCTTCTATGGCTTGACTTTTGTAAGTACAGTCCAGATTCAGGAGTGCAGCCGTGCGTAGCCGAGCACGCATCTGTCCACAGACTATTCTCAACCTCCCCCTTCCCTCTTCCCCTTCCTGTGCTCCCATCGGAGTTGCTCTGTGGACAACCGTAGGACGCAGGTCTCACAAAGTAACCCGGGGCTCATCGGTGTCGTGTCCATCAGTGTTCCCCCTCTGCCTTCCTGAAACGGAAATGGGCAGCGAACAGGAGATCAGCAGAGGTTCCTCTGCGGTTAACCGGTGGGAGCGGAGGCTGGGGCAGTAGGAGCGGAGGCTGGGGCGGTGGGAGCGGAGCCTGGGCCCGCTTCTCTTTTAGTCTTGATGATGGGTAGAGGGTCTCTTTCCCACGACATCTGGCTGCTTGTTGGTGGGGAGGCTTTTGGCTGACCGCAGGTGAGTGAATTTGCTGCTGTGCTTCTTGTAAACGGGCTGCATGAAGCAGCCTCTCTGGCACCAGATGCCTTTCAACTGCGGGCTGGTGGGGTGGTTTGGTTTTTTTTGAGAAAGTGAGGGACTATTAAAACAAAGGTATACGGATCAGTCCTCAACTGGCATAAATCCGTATAATCTGAACTTCAAAAATCTGACCTGTTCCTGTCTCTGCGTGCTGGAGCACATCTGGGTGAAGGAAGAGGACTGTCCCATTTGTGGGCTGAGACAAGGCAAAAAAACCCCAAAGAAACACATGCTGCTTTACTTCTTTTACCTTGTTCCATTTGACTTGGGTCATCAGAAAGGCCAGATGTTTTCATTCTTCGTGTTTTGCCCCAGAACGATCATGGAGTTCCTCTCAGTTTTCCTCAGCTCCGAAGACACAATCTCTGGCCTTAACAAAATGGAAACAGAGAATTAGTTGACAGCAGTCAGAACGCCTGGCTGGGTTTTCAGCACGAGCAGGCTCTGCGGGTGTGCCCAACGTCCACGCCGCACCCGGAGCCACGTCCCTCTCTCCAGTCTGGAGCTCTGAAAGGGATGCTGGCCAAATACTCGGGGCAGCGTCCCCCTCTCTGGTTTGGAGCTCTGAAACGGATGCTGGGCAAACACTTGGGGCAGCATCAAAATTGAAAAGAGCCGCAACACGCAGCGCTTGGCACGGAGTCACAGCGTAATGGATGGACACCAACATCGGTTGAGAGCAACGGGTGTTTTTCTGCCTGGCTGGAAGTGAGGGGGAGCGACTGGTGGGTGAACGTCACAGGGAAGTTAAAAATTCTGGCCTGAAGTTGGAAATGAAATATTAGGAAGAACAACCCTAAGCTAGGTGCTGTCTCCAGATAAATGTTTTGTTTGTTATTTATTATAAAATATATATAATATATATGTAAAACAGCTGCTGTGTAAGAAAGGAAAGCTGTAGTTTTGGTTTTTTTCTAATGTGATATTTCAAAGCTGCCTACAGACAATACAGGGCTAATAGCCATTTTGAATAATAGCAGCTATTTACTTCCGACCCCTGATTTGAACAATTTTTCAGCTCAGGGTCCTGATATCCTTACCATGAAGGGTGCCAGGATGCCATTGCCCAGAGCTCCCCAGATTTGAGCCTGCCCTGGAGAGGGCTGGGGACAGGGTCAGACAAGCTCCAGAGCACAACTGCCCGCACTGTGATCCTGCCTCCCTCTCTGCCCAGGCTGGAAGCAGGGCTGGGCCGCTCGGCTTCCCGGCAGCCCCCGTGGTGAGCGGCAGGGGCTGTACGTCCTGTCTGCCTGTCCTCAAAGGGAGCTAGGGAAAGCAAGGAAAAAAGACCTGACCCCAGATTTCTGGGGACCATTCACACATTTTATCATGTCAGGTGGAGCGGCAGCGTGCAGGCGCTAACCTGATCGCGGCAGGCTCCAGTTGAGCTGGCAGCCCAGGCTGGCGTCTTGCCTCACTGCTCGAAGCAGCATCACAATAATTTTTTTAACAAGGGCGAGTATCTGAGCGTATGATGCTCCACTATCATCTGAGAACATTCTTCTGTAGCCAAAACCAGTCACCGTGGAAAGGCAAAAAGCTCTTGCCTTGGGAGGTGTCTGAGCTGGAATGAAGTCCCTAGCTCTTCGCGGAGGGAGCGTTCTGCAACGATTTGGGGAAGAAATCTGCTTTTCCTGCCACAGGTCAGACCCAGGTCCAGGTGCTGCTTAAGCTCGCAGCACCAGGATGAAGTCATTCATCAGCCTGGTCTGGCCCTTTGCACAAAACAGATGTTGCTTTGCGGGAGTAAACGTACTAGCAGGAAAAAGAAAATGAAATGAAAACCGGAGCCTGTTTAGAACAATCTACGGCGAACCACAGACTCTTGTGCCAGTATGTTTACCTTGGCAGGCCCCGCTTTCTCCCACTGGAAGAAATGCGTTCTCGCTCTACTACGAGAATTCTTTTGTAGATGTTTAATAAAAAAAAAAGAGAAAAGAAAAACAAAACAACGGCCCCGGAGCAGATCATTCATCATATGCGGAGTGGGAGCATGAAAGGGGATTTGCTTTGACCTAGTTACAAAGACAAAAACACAGAGACTTGCTCTGATTGCCCAAATGGCTCAAGTGGGACTGGGTGTCAAAAGCAACACGTCCTTGCTTCCCTGGGAACCATATGTTAATACCTGTACCAGTTCAAGACCTTGGGAGATGTCTCGGAGCCCAAGGAAGCCCGGGTAAGCAAAAGCCAGCCAACTCCATATGCCTGCATGTACAAACAGGACCAGGAGCCAGGACAAACACATTTCACAAAGTCTAACAAAGACGGTGGCTTTAAATGCTGAGAGCATCGGGGCTTCAACAGTTGCTCTGCCAAGAGCCGCAGGCAAGCGGGACTTTCCTGCTCTACTGTACCAGGACGGCTGTGGGAAGGGCCTGGCTTTCTGTCCAGCACCGTCTGCAGGGCTGGCGTTGATCCACTAAGCCTAACTTTTTTATTTCAGAGGGGTTTGAGGGCAGCGACGTATCCAAAACACCACGGGAACCAGGTGCCCAGCTATCCCCAGCAGCAGTGCGAAGCCCAGCGCATTGCTGTTGCAGGATGTAGGGTAAAAAGAGCAAGAGCAGATACGGACAGGGCTGGGGAATCGGAGCTAGGAAGCAGGACGAGGGGAAACGGAGGGAGATAAGGGGCATGAGTGGAGGCAAGGGTTTGATGTCGATACGTGGGAGAAGAACGTTAGCGGAAGAAAAGCGAAGGCTGTTCATCAGCTCCAGAAAGCAGCCTGAAAAAAAAAATCAGCGTACGAGATCTCTGCGGCTGCCTGCTCCCAGCCAGGTAAAACATCACCCATTCAGCGCCTCGCTGCCCAGCGTTCCCCTGGCAGTAGCAGCTGCCCAGCGTACGCGTGAACGTAGCACGAGCTCTTTCTGCCGGGCTGGCCCTTCGCTGGCAGCACGGTGAGGCGGCCGGCCGAGGACCCAGCCTGCAGCTCGCCCGCAGGGAGCACGGGCAGCGTCCGCCGCGCCGCAGGGCAAGGGCTTGGCTGAAGCCCAGATCAAGCCCCGCTCCTGCTCGGGTTTAGAGCGAAGGTTCAGGAGAGTTTGTATTTTTTTCCCCAGCTGGTTCACCATCTATTTTAAGTGGAACTGTTTGATCTCCTTCTGCTTTGTGTTTCTTTCGGTTTCCCAAACAATAGGAGGAAGCTCGCCTGTTACGTGCGCTTGGGCCCCAACCAAGCTTTTCCCAGCTGGAAAAATCACTCCATGAACTACAGAGGGGTGGGTTTTTTTTTTCCCAGGTGTAATTACAAGATTCCCAGTTCCCTGATGCATTCTGTAAGGTAGGTACAGGCTGTCTAAGGGGAACAATGGGACATTCCTGAGTGCTTAAGCAACTGCTGTTTCCCCACCATCACCCCCTCTAAAGCCTGAGGAGCTCTGAGCACATCTGAGCTGTTCTGCACAAGGCTACCGAGACCTCAGCTGGAAAAACACAGGGCGGTGTGCGGCTCCGTGCAGTGCCCCTGCTCTGGGGAGTGAGGTACCCAGGCTCTCGCTGTTACCCGATCGCGTGCAGAAACTCCCCAAATCCACCGGGCCAGCTGGGATGACGTGGCGAGGGCACGGGGAATGTCTGCGTGAGGGGTAGCTGGCAGCGCTGCCATCCCCTTGGACAGAGACACCGTGCAGCTCAGCGGCCAGACCGTGACTAGCCTGGGAGACAAACGTGCCCAAGGGACCAGCACGGATCTTTCAGTAGAGATGAGACCTCGTGCTTGACCCAAATGTTCATGGACGGCATCGAGCAGGTCCCAGCCACGAGCACACGCTCAGCAAACTTCATCTCCCCTTCCTCTGACGGCAAACCTTCCAGCTGACCCCAACTGTCCCACCCCCCTCACGTCAGATGCAATACGGGTTGCTGTTCTACCGGCTGAATGGTGTGAAGGTGGGTAGAGGGGAGCACTAACCCAGACTGTCATGTTTAGGAGGGCACAGAAAGACAAATAAGTCGGCTGTAGAATGGCTCTGGCTAATTGTCAACATCCCCTTGCCCTGCTGGGGATAAGCACCTTCTTTTAAGTTCCCGTTAGTTATTCTCATGCAGGTAATGTTATCCAGTTGGGATCCTGGAGCACTGGGCACGAAGGAAGCAAATGGCTGTGCTGGCCAGGACCACCACATACCACAGAGAGAAGGTGAGGAGAGGTCTTGTCTGGCCAGCAACAACCAGAGGTAAATCTCCCAACACCAAGTGAAAGTCTCCCGCAGCTCCGTCTCACCTGTACAGCTGCGGGCAGGACCTCTTCAGAGCAGCGGAGGACAGCCCCAGCTTGTTCTGGTTTCTCAGCCGTGTCTTCCTCATCAGGTCCCTCATCCTCCCCCAAGCGTGGCTCTCGCCCTAGGGAGCAAAAAGAAACCACCACTTCAAGGACCAGGGGCTCGCTGCTTGCAGACCTCACCTGGCCAGCACGCGATGCTTTGGGGTACTCCGGGGCGGCAGGAAGAGGGGAGCTGCTTTATTTCGGACAGGTAAGAGCCAGGTCCCACAAAAGTATTTTTCCACCCCGCAATGATGCCCGGTGGCCAACCTGTATGGGACGCAATGAGGCAGGATGGATCAACAGAATCACACAGAATCCCAGCATGGTCAGGGTTGGCAGGGACCTCTGTGGGTCACACAGCCCAACCCCCTGCCCAAGCAGGGTCACCCAGAGCAGGCTGCACAGGACCACGTCCAGGCGGGGCTTGAATTCATCTCCAGAGAAGGAGACTCCACAGCCTCCCTGGGCAGCCTGGGCCAGTGCTCCATCACCCTCAGAGGGAAGAAGTTCTTCCTCATGTTCAGAGGGAACTTCCTCTGCTTCAGTTTGTGCCCGCTGCCCCTTGTCCTGTCGCTGGGCACCACTGGAAAGAGTCTGGCCCCATCCTCCTGACCCCCACCCTGCAGATATTTATTGGCATTTATTAGGTCCCCTCTCAGCCTTCTCTTCTCCAGGCTGAACAAGCCCAGCTCCCTCAGCCTCTCCTCGCAGGAGAGATGCTCCAGCCCCCTCATCATCCTTGTAGCCCTCCGCTGGACTCTCTCCAGTAGCTCTTCATCTTTCTTGAACTGGGGAGCCCAGAACTGGACAGAGTACTCCATATGGGGCCTCACTAGGGCAGTGTAGAGGGGAAGGAGAACCTCCCTTGACCTGCTGGCCGCATCCCTTCTGTATTTTGTTTGGTCCCGTTTCGGTGTCTGGGACCCTGCTCCTTCTGACTTCAGGTTCCCCAAGCGAGGACTCGCCACTGAGTAGCTGCCCGCAGTCACGTTTTACCTGTTTTACCCCATTGTTATACCATGCTAAAGACCGGTTGGGTTTCCTACCTACTCGCAAGCACCCAGGGGGGCCTTCGCAACAAAAACAACCCGAAAAAGCAGTTGGACTCCCTGCTCCTTTCTGTCAGGCCCGGTGCTTTGGTGTCAGCCCTTGTCAAGGTGGCGACAACTTTTGTGGACCGTCAATTAGCAGAGATCAAGCCTTTGTTTCCCTGTCACGTCCGCAAGCCCCAGCTGCTGGGGACTGCCATTTGAAATGCTAATGGAGATTATCAGGAGGTCAGGGAGCCTAAGGGGGCCCTCCCTAATTCTGTCCTCTCCGGGCTGAGCTCATCGGGGCTCGGGAACCGAAAAGGAGCCACGCATCAAAAAATTGCGTGTTTTTTTGCTACATTGTTTTAAGCTTCCTAAAGGAATGGCTGGAAAACCTTGGGAACAGAATGGAGAAGATCGTTCCCCAGGACTAGTGTCACGGGGAGAGGCGATTCCCGTTTCAGCGAGGTTCTCAAACCACTGCCAGGTCCAGGCAGAGCCTGTTGCCATCATTCCGCTTTCAGTTCCAAACTCTGCGTGCGGTCATGGGCACAGCTCAAAACCGCGACGCCAGCAGCTGCGCTACTGAGTTAATTGCCTGTAAGTGAGGCCACCTACTCGTGGAAACACCAAACCCTTGTGTTCACTACTGGGATGGATGTGCGCTGCGGTGGGGTTTTGGAAGCCTCCACAGCCGGTCCCTCCCTGTGCCGGTGTCGTCCCAGAAAAGTGAGCGCTGCTGACGCCACGGACAGCCCCAGCAGCTGCCTGTTCCCGAAGGCTGGGTAGCTGGTGTCTGCGCCGGGAGGGGAGGAGAACAACGGACAACGTGCAGTAATTCGCAATACTTGTGGGTCCGTTGCTCTGATAGTAAGCTTTGGGGGGGTCGGCGAACCTCTCTTGTTCGTGTATAATCCTGTGCACGGCAGGGGCCTGCTCCGCGATAACGCAGGTACAAATTCAATGTGTTCTGTGAAGGCAGTACATACCGAGGTGTTCTTGCCGACGTCCAGACCCTAAAAACCAAAGACAGACTGGTAAACAACAAGACAAGTGAGACCATCAGTGCTGGGAACAGGCTGGGCTCTGTTCTCAGCTCTGCCCAGGAGTCCACCCGTAGCCTTGGTCAAGCCCCTCATCTCTTTACAATTCAGTCCCTCACGTGTGTGATAACCCCTTCCTTCCTCCTCCACCTCTCGCCTCTCCTTTGCGTTTAGACTGCCCGTTCCCAGGTACAGCACTAGCAGCCTGGGGACCAACGCAGCCGGACTCCCATGCAGAACCTGCGCTGCACAAGTAAACGGGGTATTGCATGCTCGGGGTACAAAAGTGACACTACTGAGGTGTGGTGTAACAAGAGAGCATGAGGATTCAGTTCAGAGAGTGCAGATCTTGATTCTGCAGGCCTGTGAAGTCATTGGCGCTTCCCACGTGCTTAAAATAACGCTCGTGCTCCAGAAGCCAGCCAGACAGGAGCCGGAGCGCGGAGCACCTTTCGGGCTTCAGCCTTGATTTGGTTTCTGAAGTTCATCAAAGCCTTTGCGACCTATTTGCAACTTTGGGGTGCAAATTTCACGAGAAGGTCTTTCCCGTGAGAGACCTACCCCTTCCTCTTTCCTGTCGGGCTGGGAATACTCTGATTAGAGCCTCTGCCCTGGCATTTCAGCGCTGCCGATCCCCACCGGAACCTGAAAGTGCTGAGGCCATAAACAATGGGAAAGTGAGGGAGAGGAAAAGCCATTCGTCCTGGCTCCCTTGGACTTCAGCGCCGCGGCTTCCCTGAAGCACACTCTGGGGACTGGAGCCGACTGCGCTGGCAGGCTGCCAGCCTGGCGATGGGTGCTGCCAGCGGAGGACTGACCCGCTGGAATTTTTATATGCGGTAATCAGCGTGTGCTCGGTTTAATCTCGCTAGCGGCGGGAGGGAGGATGCTTATGACAGAGTTCACACGCTGAGTTATCTGGAGACGGCGAGGGCTGCTGTGCAGTGCTCCTCTCCCCTGCACCAGTGCTCTGTTTGTGCCTTTCCTGGCATCAACACAGAGCCATCGTCTTCCTTACAGGCACGGAGCAGACAGGGTTGGCTTGTCCTCCCAGCACCCCGCTCCGCTCTGCCCACGCAGAACTTCTCCCTGCTTCTCCCACGGGTCCCACCCGGGGTCTGGCTCCGAGCTTACCACTCACCTTTCTTACCGCAGCGTCCCTGAACGGAAAACCCTGTCCCTCAGCCGTGCTGCCACGTTCTCGGAACTCATTCTCCTTGTTGTTCCTGTTGTTTGAGGACCTCCTGAGCCCTGCTGTCGGCTGGCTGTGTCCCAATTCCGGGTACCTCTCACTTCCTGCAACGAAACGCAAGGACTCACTCACATTTCCCAGCAGTGTCCAGCTCAGACGGCCTCTGGGCAGCACTGCCAGCAAGCTGTGACTCCAGATGGGATGAGACACAGAAGGACTTAATGGTGGGATGAGACCACATGTGTTTTCATGCCACACTTCAGTGGAAAGAAGGTAAATGCTCCAATAAATTGCCCGACCACTGCAGACTGTCTAATGCCTTCCTCATGGTCTTATTCTCCTTCCAGGTCTGCTCTGAAGCTGCCAGGAAAGAGCATTTCTGAGCCTCAGCACTCGAGATCCCAAAGGCCGTTACGCCCTGACTCCATCCTGCCGGGCAGCGCGCTGGTGCTCTGCGTCTCACCAGGTCTTAGAGGCAGGCTGAAGGCCAAGGTTTGAAACCAACCCATCAGCCTTGCTTAGTGGGCTGCTTCGCATCTAACATGGGATCCAGACTTTTCGGCTGGCTTTGTCCATCAGCAGGCTGAGCCCAGTCTTTCTCAGCCTTCTGGAAAAGTCGGTCTCTGGATCCAAGCTTTGCAGCTGGCGCTTGTTTCCACTCGGTCTACAGAATAAGTCATTCTCCAGGAATGCGTTCTGTGCCTGCTCGAGAGGGTATGAGGCTAGTAACAGGCATGAGGCTTCCCACCTTGGATCAAGTCCTACCTCGGCTGGGGGGATTTTAAAGCCACGTGGAGGGGCTCCATGAACGGACCCATTCAGGCACACTAATTTTCCAAAAGAGTTATAATTAGAGTTGTTATTAATAGCTATAGTTATAATAGTAGTAATCTATTAGTAATAGTAATAATCTATAATTAGAATTATTAAAAAGAGTTATAGAAAGCATTTTATAATGCATTTGTCCAAATCTTTGTAGCCACAGCTGCAGAGCAAAAAGTCCTGCCTCACAGGCGTGAAGAAGCAAGCGTTAAAATCCCAGCTGTGGACCGAGCGTTTTAAACGCATCTCTTAGCTTTCCAGCTACGGTGTCACCCCCCTAACACCTTGCTCTGTTCCCATCTGTCTGTCCTAGGGGAAAGGAGGTTGCTGGTCCGATTATTTCACCCAGCTGGCGGCAAGCAGGAGGGCAGGTTGGAGGTATTTGAACTCACCATGGCGGTTGCTCAGCTTTTCGGCGTTCACTCCTATTTCTGGGATGATGGAGAGGTCAGAAGGGTTTCCAGTCTGAACCAAGAGGCTGTGAGGTCTGCTCCGCCCAGCGAAAAGCGTCTTCGCGTCTCGGTACGAGCTGAGGAAGGCACCGGCGGCTCCACAGGAGCAATGCTGCAGAAGGTACTCCTACATCAGACAAGAAGAAATTATGCAGACTCGCAGGCTGCGATGGCCCCAGCTAACCAGGCGGTGCGGTGGTACGGACACATTGCGATCATTCCAGCCTTGTCCGGAGACCCAGCAGAACCCAGACAAATGATTTCATTCTCTAAAAGGCTGAGGAGCCTGGCCTTGGTAATGTAGATTTTTTTTCATGGGTTCGCTGGTGTTTAACTGCTATGAGACATTTACTTTTCCTAGTTATCCTATTTACCTCAAGAAGCTCCAAATTAAAAGAAAATGCAGTGCCTCTAAAACTGAGGAGACCACCTAAGGCACTGATGTGTTGCTCATGGTTTTTATTTCTATTAAGTAGTTGCTCCTTGAGGAGGAGAAGTGGTTTCTGTGTTCTAGGGATTACTCGGAGACCTGTGCTCTTGCACAAGCGTTCAGGCTCTCCATTTAATTGGCTTGGTGTCCTGCGTATGTTGGGCGCACAAGTAGGACGTACGCTCCCTGCTTTTTTAAGATTTTTCATTCCATGTAAGACCCAGGTACATGGTTTACTGGTGGCCGTGGCCGTGTTAGGTTTACAGTTGGGCTCGATGATCTGAAAGGTCTTTCCCAACCTAAATGATTCTGCGACTCTGTGATACTCAGCATCTTTTGGGTTTGTTTCCCTGAAGGAACTGAATACGTGTCTAAACCCAGAGCTGCTCAGCTAAAGCATTCCTGTAAATAAACAGACCGGTTGTAACAGCGACTCGCATTTTACGATAATGTTATTTGTTTCGGAAAGCGCGCAGACAATAGTATCTCATATTTTCATTGATGCGACGATTTTCTACGTCGCCCAAGAGTTTAGCAGGGCAGGAAGCAAGGAGAGCTTTATCCAGCTGCAGGGGAAAGGGAACCAAACTGTTTGTTGGTGTTGGAACCACAGGCCAACGCCAGCTCGGCGCCTCCGGAGACCCCCGAGCGATGGACAGCTTTCATGCACCATCTCCTCTGGGCGCGCTGCCGCAGCAACGCGGCGCTTTGCAGCACCTGCACCTTGGGGGCTGCTTTGAAAATCTGATGGAAGGTGCTGCTTTTGGCCCAGGGTGTTAAAGATTGCCCTGTAAAGCAAAGGAGGTGGAGTAACCGTGTTCCCTTTGCGTCCCAGGACCGAAAGGTCAGCAGTCTCTGTGGTGATGTCTGTACAGCTTTCAAGAACAGCGCTGGGAACACTGGCCATGCCCCATCCTCATGACCAGCTCTTAACAGCACGCTAACCCATCTCTGCTCTGAGGGTTGTGTCCTCCCTAACCATGTCTGGGGCACGGAAACCTTTCCACGCTCAGAGGCCACACGGAGAGTGGGCACAGCTGGAAAGCAGCCTCAGGACACCCTCCAAAACGCGATGAGGACAGCAACCTCCACGTCTCGTGGCACAGGGGTAGCAGTGCTCCTCTTCCATACAGAGAGGCTGCGACTCCGAAGAGGAGGAGCACGACGGGGAGCTGCTCGGGTACGGGAGGTGCAGGCACCCCAGAGCGAGCACCCAGTTTCATAGAGCACACTGCAAGCGCTGCACGTTACATCTGGGGGTCCAGCTCCCCACTGAACAGTACGGGACGAACGTGGCTGACGAGGCACTGCTGAGAGAGCTTGGAAACTACCAAAAAGATCAAAGTTTCAAATATTTCAATGAAAGCACGGTGCCTTTCATTCCCGCGGGAGCTGGGGAGGAGGGGGCACATGCACCAGATGAGGATCTGACCCTGAATTTGCGGCTTGGAAGAGTTACTTTGAGCAATGACTCAGAGTTGTAAAGCTTCAGGAAATGTGTTAACAATCCCCAGGCTCTACGTAGGAGGCTGCATTCCTCTCAGCGTGAGAGATGTCTCAGCGTGAGAGATGGGTCCATGAAAACAACGGGCCATGCTGCTTTGCAACCTGACTCACCACTTGGCTTTGGCTCTGAGGAGGAGTCGGTCACCTACGGCAGATCCAGTCCCAGCAGGTGGGAGACCAGCTCCGGGGGGGGGTCGGAATGACTGCTGTCGGGAGAATAAAAGACTCACCGCAGCACGGCTGGGGAGAAACAGCTGAATGTGGCAAACCCCTTCTGTGCCTTCGTGGGGTGGTAAAATAAACAGTAAAGGGAGGGGAGGAAAGGAGCTGGGAACCTGGTGCGATGGCCAAAGAAAAAGGACTGGGAAGCAGAGATGGGGTAGAGCCAGACAAAATACGCAGGGGCTAAAAAATGCTGCTTGGGAGGACGCTGAAATGATTTGCAAATTTCAGTCAAACTCCCCAGCTAGCGCTGGCTGATAAAAACAAGACAACGGGGAACGCGGACATGTTTCATGCCAGAGATCCTTCATTTGGCAGCTCCGAAGCCCCGGAGGGGAAAGAGCACGGGGCTGGGTGGTGGTGCCACTGCTTCTCTTGTGGGGAAATTCTGCGATTTTTGCCAGTTTGACGCCAGAAGGAAAAGAAAGTGCTTTTAATTCGAAACACAACTGCGAAGGAGGTCCATGGAAATGTTGTGCTTTGATTGCATTGACAGGGGAAGATTGTGTTCTTGGGAAGTTTTCAGCTGTAGAGAAGCAAAAGTGACCAACTCCAAGCTGGCCATTGCACGAGCGGGATCATTTTTAACACAACAGATGCAAGCGCGTGGTAGCTATGGCATCTAGGAAACAAAACTGAACAAGAACAGAAACTCAAGCCCTCCTCTAAGGGAAGCTGAGTTTGCCATGGTGTGTGAGGGCTCCCTGAAGACCACAGCACCCAGCCCAAGTGGGTTAATTAGCATCTTCCCTCAGACAGACTCGGAACTTTCCATCTGGGCCCAGAGTACACCATTTAATGGAAGACACCATGGTGTCTGCTCACCTCTCTTAGCTGGCTCATCTTCTGCTCTTTCTGCAAGCTGCACACTTGCCTTTGGAGACGCAGGTTGTGCTCCTGCAGCTGCCCGATCTTCTCAATCAGTTGACAGATGTGTTCCAGGTACCCCAGACCAGATCCCAGGGCTTTGCTGTTGCCTTGGTTCACCTGCAATGACAACACAGTTTGGACCACAGAGTAACAGCAGAGCAATCCTTACCAGCAGTCACGAGCCCGGCGCGCTCCTTACAGCCGGGTGGGCTCTGGTGAAGATCCTCGGGCTTCCTCTGGCCAGGGGCTGTGGTTAGAGCCAGATCCGAGCTACAGCGTTGCTTGCTCACAGCTCTTTTCTGGGCTACCCAGAAGGGTGCTCCATCAGAGGGACTCTTCTGACTGATCACAGGCTGACATGCAGGAAAACCTCGTGATGGCCCATTTCTAGATCCACCTCCCAAGCTTATGTCCTTTTTTCTTTTTTTTTTTTAATTTTTTTTATTTATTTTTGTCTTTTACTGGCTGTAGCACCCTTACAGACAGCAGGACTATGTTTGCATAGATGGCTGGGTTAGTACGGCTCATTTAGCCCACAGCCCTCAGTGTAAGTCACACTTCTGGGGCTGAGCTTGGCTCCTACCCGAGGGCACGTATCTGCAGGTTGCAGCGATTGGTGGCTTTGTGACCAACCTGGGGGTACGTTTTGTCCGCCTTTGGCGATCTGCAACCGTTACAGCACAGCTCGCTCGGACCCTCCTCACCGTGGGCCAGTGAAAGGGCCACGGGTCTGAACCAAGCTGGAAGAAGGTCTTCCCACCGGTCTTTAGCTGATCCCAGCTCACATCCCTGCCACTGCCTTCTCAGTCTCATCTCACCTTGGAGATGCCTGCGGGATCAAGGGTGAAGCTTGCTGCCCGGCTGCGGCAGGGTGCTCCGCACCACTGGTCCCTCCCCACCCAGGACCGCTGCTCAGCCCAGGGTAACGTCGGGGACGGGCAGCAATCCCGCGGCGGAGGGATGGCAGCGGTGCTTCCCGGCCTCCGGCCCCACACCTCACCGTTTCTGGCCCCGGGACGGCCCCACGCCCAGCACCGATCCCCTCCGGCGCCGGGAGCGGGCTCTGCCGAGGGTGCTGCGAACAAACACACGCAGAGGCTCGCTCCCGCCTCGGCGCTCCCCGCTGATGCGCGTGTGATATCAGTAGGTAAAATAAGCCTCGGTCTTTACAAAAGCAGCCCTCCAAGTTTATCTTACTTCAAAAAATAAGTTCCCCCTACAAAAGCAGGAAGCGTACTCTGTCTCCTTTCCCACAACAATCGACGTTTCTGGGGAAATGCCAGGCTTGGGACTCTTCCTGTCCTTTCATTATGTCAGAAAGCTCATGGTGTGTTCAAAAAATAATCAACATTCGGATTTACTTCTTCTTAAACAAATGATGGTACAATGTTATTTATAAACAGGTACTATTATGTCCAGATGTTTTTGTGTCGGAGGCTGGGACAGAGGTCACATGAAATCATATGAAAAACTGTGATGGCTGTAAGCCAGCCAGTCATTCACACTCATGATTTTTATTTTCCTCCTGGGCAGAGCCTGCAGAGGTGGTGGCAAGGCGAAGGCTGCTCAGCCCTAAGGCTGAGTCCTTACGGAGTCTGTGCAGTGAGGAGGGACACAGCCTCAGGACCCCCAGGGAGAGCAAAGCCCATGTGGAGTCTGCCGGTAAAAGCCGGAACCAAAAGCACTACAACTGACATATCCGAAAGCAGCCAGGGATTTTGGGGTGCCTAGCTTCAGAAGCATGATTTTCAGAAAGGGGGGGAGCAGCAGCTTCTGAAAATCTGACTGTTTTGGGCTGCCGCGAAATGAGTAGTCATTTTTTTACGCTGTCCCAAAATGGGCAATCAGAAGTTCCTCATTCTCCGTGAAAATGTAGGCTTTCGGCCACTGCGTACCCTCTTTTTGCACATTTAACAGCTCCCCTTTCTTCCAGTTTGCTGTTGCAGTGATTGATAGCACGTCTGTATCGCCCTAAGGAGCCAGCGAGCCACATCCAGCCCCTCAGAGCTGTAGAAACACAAGGGAAGACGACAAGGGACAGAGGAGCTCCTGGGAAAGAGGATAAAGTAAAACACTGGACTGTAACCCCAAGGACTGGAGAGAAAGCACGAAGCGTTTGACTGCGACCTCTTTCAGTTAGGGACCCTCTTTTTGTCCCATGCTTAATACTGTAAGGTCCTGCTTTGCGTTCGTGGCTGTGAGGTTCCTGGGGCAGGAGAAGAGAAGGTGACCCTGACTTCCAATGCTCTGTGTCTCGGGCTGAAGGCGCTTGAAAGCAAAGGTGTGTTTGGGGCAGGCATGGAGAAAATCTGGCGAAAGTCAGAGACAACTTCAAACTCTTGAGAATAAACACAGATCCCCAGAAAACGGGAGGGAAAAGGTGCAGAGCAGTTGCTCCAGGTCTTGGGGCAAGGTGGATGTACCCCTGTAGAGGACCTAAACCAGACTGAAGGTCAGACCCCATAAGCTGGAGGCCCCCGCCTCACCGCCATCCTTCAGAGGCAGTTTGGGCTGTTTAATAGGAAATTAATTTGCCTTTTATTGATGTGATCCCAGCAAACGCAAATGAGCAAAAGGCAAAGCAGGTAGAGCCCCCAGCACCTGCGCATCGCTGCAGGGCCACCTACCTCTGTGGCCAGCAGGCAAGGGGAAAAGCTCTTCAGGGCGATGCTTCACCTCGCTTGCCCTGCCACGAGGCCCCATCAGCATCAGGATTGCTCACGTTTGGCAGGTGTTCAATACAGAAAATTTAGCTGCTTGCCCCCAGAATGGTTGCTCAGCAAGGGCCTCTCTAGGGACCCTTCCAGGACTTTCTTTTCCGTAGACTGGAAATGCCTCAGCAGCCCTCGCTATCTTCTGGTCATGCCAAGCGCAGCGTAGAACCTGCTCCGTCACATTCTGGTCTAAATATTTTCCTCTCGGCACCTGTGAGGGAGTTTTATGCTAGCAGCGGAGGGTGAGCAACCACAAGAAAACTGCAAACATCGTCCAGGATGCCTCTCATCCCATCTCTGTTCTCCCAGCTGAAGCTTCCCAAAACATTCACCTAACGGGACTGAAATTTGTCCCATTCCCCACAAGGAGATTGTCAAATAGTATTGGAACAAAAGCCCATTTTTGAGCTGATGAAGCCTATGAAGAAGGAAAACCACCTCACCTACTTTTTTCGAGCTTCCAGGTACATCAGCCCGAAGCAGATCCTCCGCTGGAGGAAAAGGATGCCAAGGCCCTCGGCTGTTCCACACTGAGTTATCCCCACTAAGGTTTTGGCCCTGTTAGTGAGATGGTAGAGCTGAGACGCGCTACACTGACTTGACACCCGCGTAACTAAAAAGAGATCTCTGCCCTTGGGAGCACTTGCTTGTCTCAGTTTTGGGGCAGGTTTTCAGTGTGTGTAGCCCTGCTCAGCGGGCAACAAACCATCAGAGTTGTGCTGGCCCACAGATTTCTTAAGAAGCCTAAAAATACAAGATCAGCACCTGCACTGGGAACTTTGGCTCTTACCTAGAGCCCTCCAGTCAGTATTTTGACTGGTGTAAAATCACATTTTGCCCCTGAAGCCAGCAGAGCTGGGAGCCTGCTCCTCTGTCTCTGCGTATGTGCAGCATGGTGCTCACTGCAGCTGAGCTCTACAAAGGTTTGAAGTTCAGCAGGAGCTGCAAGAAAGACGGTTATATTCAAGCCTCTTGTCCAACTGAGGTATAACCAAAATCTGCATTTCTGATCATCTAGTCAGCACTCTGCCCTGCCTCATGTCAGCCATGAACTGTTACTCAATGCGTGCGATGCGCTTTTCTTCAACCAGGCTCAATGGAAAACCATACTGGGCTGGACCTGGTGGCAGGAGCCGAGGCTGTTGGGCAGGACTAGCTTGCAGGTGAAGCTCTTCCTCACTCAGATGAGAGCTCGCTGAAGTTTCTTGAAGTGACTTAGGTTTCTCTGCTTCATGCAATGCTCTTCGCTTTCTCTTGTAGATAGTTTTGACTTATGAACATGAGCCAGCAGTGTGCCCAGGTGGCCAAGAAGGCCAACAGCGTCCTGGCTGGTATCAGGGATGGTGTGGCCAGCAGGAGTAGGGAGGTGATCGTGCCCCTGTACTCGACACTGGGGAGGCCAAACCTCAAGTACTGTGTTCAGTTTTAGGCCCCTCACTGCAAGAAGGACATGGATGGGCTGGAGCGTGTCCAGAGCAGGGCAGCGAGGCTGGGGAGGGGTCTGGAGAACAAGTCTGATGAGGAGCGGCTGAGGGAGCTGGGGCTGTTCAGTCTGGAGAAGAGGAGGCTGAGGGGAGACCTCATCGCTCTCTACAACGACCTGACAGGAGGGTGCAGTGAGGTGGGTGTTGGTCTTTTCTCCCAGGTAACCAGCGATAGGATGAGAGGAAATGGCCTCAAGTTGCACCATTGAATACTGGATTGGATATTAGGAAAAATCTCTTCACTGAAAGAGTGGTCAGGCACTGGCGCAGGCTGCCCAGGGCAGTGGGGTGTCACCGTCCCTGGAGGGGTTCAAAAACCGTGTGGATGTGACACTTCAGGACATGGTGGTGTTGGGTTGACAGTTGGACTTGATGGTCTTAAAGGTCTTTTCCAGCCTTAATGATTCTGTGATTCTATGATTCTATAATACCCCACCCTCCCATACATCCCTCCCCACCCGCTCCCTCCGCGTTCGCCGGTACAGAGGCAGTACGGCCTCTGCGCTGACAGCCAAGGAACGCAACGACACACCCCGCATCACGGGCTTGGAGCGACCGCTTCGTGACGCCACAGCCCGAGTGGGAAGCACTTGTCACCGGGAGCTGACGGCACCGATGGGCTTGGGAATAACAGGAAAGAGAGGGGTCGTGCTGCGTGTTTTGGCCGGCTCCACGCTGCTGTCCAGGAGGGGCTGCGCTCACTGATAGCTGCTGGTTTCCTCCGAGCAGCACGCACAGGCTCCGGGGCTGAGCATCACAGCTTGCTCTGTCCTCCCCCTGCACCGTACCGCGTTCTGCAGAGACGTCCTTTGACTGCTTTGGCCCAGGATAGGTAGCACTGTGTCAATGATGTTGGGTTTTTTTTTCATTTAGTGACGACAACGCTCCGACCCTCTCCCTTCTTCTAGGGGTATGGGCTGGCTTGAAATGCAAACTTTGTGGAGCATGAGGAAGCGTTTGCACAGCAAAAGCATCAGAGGCTATGTGTCTTCAGACCAACCCCAAACGTTTCATTTGGCTTGGAAGGAAATGCTTCTATTTAGGCTTCAAAGTTGTTTCGCTTGTTGTTTGACAGCATCCACTTTCTTTCATCTTTCTAAATGTAGGCAAATTTCAAAACAGCGACAGTTCAGAACAAAAGATCAGAAAGCTTTGTTTAAGAATCGGCCAGACCGAAACGATGCGATGTGTCTTTTCAGCCAACGCCATTCATCAAATCAATCCAAACAGCCAAAACATGTGGTCCTTTCTGGTCTCTCTTCTCCAGCGTTTCCCTTCCTGCTCTCTTGGCAGCGGCCTCAGCAGCGAGGGCGGCCAGCGCAGGACATCCCGAGGCTGAACCCTCGCTCGGCCGTGCCGCTGAGCACGATGCCGTGGGCGCTGCCCCAGCCCTGCTCTCCTCTCACTCCAAAGCTGTTTTCCTAAAACCAGCAGCAGAACAGAGGAAGTCGCTGTTACCTATAACTAAATAACGCTCTCAAGCTGGACAAGCTGGACTGGACAAGGTCCTGTGCAGCCTGCTGCAGGTGACCCTGCTTCGGCAGGAGGGTTGGACTAGATGACCCACAGAGGTCCCTTCCAACCCCGACCATTCTGTGATTCTGTGATTCTGTAACGCTCTCACCGGGCGCGATATGGAGACGCAGGAATGCTCACGCTGGCTCACACCAACACGAACTGCAGGCAGCAGGAACCGAGCCACAGGCAGGGCTGTGCAGCAGCCGGGGGCAGCTCTCGCCCCGGCCGGCTTGGCTGCTGCCCGGCATCCCGGCCGCTGGCAGACCGAGATCCAGCAGCCCGGGGATGCTCGGTGCAGAGGGCCAAGCTTCCCCGTCACAGCTGTATTTACACAGCTCGGAAAACAAACACGGAGAAGTGCTCCAGGGCGCAGAGCTTTAGCACTCAGCCAGTGAGGATATTAAAAAGGAGGGGAGATAAGCCACCGAGAGCTTCATTTCCTCTTCAGCTTCTTTCTAATTTATTCTCTTGTTTATTTAAACGCTCTGCTCTGGGAAACTGAGGCTCCGTTTCACAAAGGACTTAAGAGGAATTTCACAGGCAGCCGGAGCTGTCAGACAAGACCAAGCCGGCTGCAAACCCTCCGGAGCACAACAGAGAATTTAGGTAACTTTTTTTATAAAGTCTCCTTGTAGCCGAACTCTCCTGCTCTGGCCCTTTTCTGAACTCCCTGCCAAAAGGCCAGGTCACTGTCCGTTTGGGAACCCTGCAAAACAGACGTCTGTGTCCTGCCACACACAAGGAAGCTCTGGGGAGGAAGAGGTTGCTCCGTCGGATTGCGTGCTGCCTCATACGCAGTGCGAGCAGAGACCGGCCACCTCCGAGCGTCCTCGCCGCGCGGGAGGGTTTGGCGTGCTGGAGGGGTAGGCTGTTGCCTGACAGAGAGGTCATGGCGAGACTACAGGCACGGCACACAGCACTTGTCACTTGGCTTCCTCCCACCCATCTCCCGTTCCAATTCATCACCGTTATCGCAACGAACGCCCCAAAGAGAAATCCCCGGTATGCACTGTTGGATATTTTTGGTGTGTCTGCGTGACTCCCATCACCTAGCCTGTCCTCTCCTTTCCTTTGGCTCATGGGGCTTCTTGGTCCGTCCCTCCAGCAAGAACCAGCGCCGCAGTTAGACCTTTCCGTCGCCAGCCCGTGAAGCCACTGCACACCTCTCGGAGAGCAAAGATCTGAGCTTGTGCGCTAGCTCTCTGCTGGCTCGTTACTCAGGAGAGCTGGCTCAAGAGGACAGGACAGGCCTGGACATGAATGAGCTACCCCCGAGACAAGTTCTTCCTGAACTTTGGTGCTACGACAGCAGCCCAGCTGCTCCCAGGAACAGGAATAACCTGACCTTGAAACAGAAACTATGTTCTGATCTCTGTCTCACGTATCAGAGGGCAATGACTAACTTCATAAGCTTCATTTTAAGACCAGAATCAAGTCCATCCTCTAATCTAGGGCTTTTGAAACACCAGATCTCCATGAACCATGAGTCATCCTTACCCAGACCCAATACACGTGAATTACTTCAGAATTTCACTGCTAAGAAAAGAGCTCTTAAAAATCAATTGCCAAGATTCGCTGCTCACGACAGTTTTGGGGGAGATTTTTCTAACTCGCTCAGATATGTCCTAGCTCGTGACAGACGACAGGACGTGAACCCTGCCTGAGGTATCTGGATAGCTGTCAGATGCAGGTTAGGTGTTTCTTACCTCACTCAGTCGACAGCATTCATCCATGTATTCATCCAGACTGTCGCTTGTGGGGTACTTCTTCAGCTGATGTCCATGGACTGGAAGGTCTTGCATGCTGCCCAAGTTCTCTGGGAAGTTATCAGCAATCGTTTTCGGCTCTTCTACAGGAGCTGGGTTGGGAAGAGGGCTTTCCCCAGGAAGGTCCATCTCTGGGGTAGGTTCCTTGTCCAGAGACTCCCTTTCTCTTTGGTCAAAATGTTCAGCGGGACTTTCTTCCTGAGGGACACTGAAGTCTTCCAGGGAAACTGCAGGATGCTGCACAGCATCTTCCTCCTGGCTGTGGCATTCGGCTCGCTTTTCGCTCTCTGGATCTTGGTGGCTGGCTTTTCTGGCACGCTCTTTGCATGTTCTCATTATCAGATGGTCGATTTCAGGAGAAGAAGAGGTGCTCAGCACGCCCGAGTCGCAAAATGAGTCTCTGCTGTGAAGCACAAAGCTCTTCTCTGAACCCGTCGGCGTCGACGGGGAATTAGCCCCGCTCGGCAGTTCAACCCCCGAGTCCTCGGATTCAAATTTGGAGAATCTGTGAAGCCGGCACTTGGACTCGAAGGCGCTGAGGTCAGGCAGCGTGGCTACGTAGTCTGTGCTTGCCGGGGCGTCTGCGTGGTCGGGATCCACCGGCACGGCTGCCGTGTTCAGGCTTCCCGGGCAGTCCGGCGGGAGGCTGGCGCCGGGGAGATGGGGCTCTCCTGAGCAGGCTGGGTCGGCTGGAGCCTCCAGGATTAGCCCTGGGTTTTGAATGCCTTCGTTGCTCAGTATCTTCATATGCGTTAGCACGACTTTGTCCTCAGCAGGTGGGCTCTTCTTACCTGCTGGAAAGAACACAAGCAGGGGGTCACAAGAGGCTGCAAAGCTCCGTGCCCGGTGCATCCCCGGAGGGATGCGGAAGGGAAAGCCGTCTGTCATAAGGTGGTAGAGGGGGACAGCCACAATTTGCTTTTTCTGAGCTACACGAAGCTTTCTTGTGGGCTTTGCTACAACAGGGGTGTTGTGTTTCATAGCCCTGGAGTCCTTCAGGGGAGCCAGAAATGCACACAGAATTATGATTAGGTACAAAACACCACATCTAGCCAGAAAACATCTTAGTGACTACCTGCGTACAGACGCAGAGAAGTACAGGCTCTTTCAGCACGGCAAACACTAAGGCCAAAATATTTCCTCGGACTGAATGTATTCTGAACCAGCAGAAAAAAGGGTAAAATGAAATCTGTCTTTCCGCAAGCTTCACTGAATTTTGGGTTGCAACAAGCCATTTGCGGACTGTTTCGTGCTCTCGGCACACGTGCAGGTGATGAAAAGCAAGCACGGACAGGAAAAGCAAACGAGGCACTGTAGATCTTTTGGACTCCCTGGATGGTTTTAGCTACAAAGTAATTTCTTTAAGTGAACTCTTACCTCCTGTAAAGAGAAAGAAGGTGGGGACAGCTTTTCTCACGAGTTTTTTGCGCATGGGCAAAGAACACTTGTTTTCACATCGCAGTTGTTTCGCGCGGTAATGTGGCAGAACCATCTCTGGATGGAAGGCTGGTCTACAGCAGCTCAGATTTACTTATCGTTTTTCTGAATCTCCTATTTCGCAGCGCAGGCTTCTGGTTCACACTGGTAGGAGAGCCAGTGTGAAAGCTCTGCATCCATCCCTTAGCAAACGGCAAACCTCAGCTCCAAATCCACCCGTCCGTGGATCTGGGAGCGGGAACTGCCGCAGTACAGAACCTGAGTTTCTCTGGCACCTTGTCGCTTCTCAGCACCTGGCCCAGAGCACCCCAGAGGGCTGCACCGCATACGCTGCTCAGGATATCTTACTTCCTACTTTATTTCCTCCCACTCCCCTCTCTTCCTTCTTCCCCTTTTGCCTGACATCAAACCAGCAGCTGCTTCACCAGCTCCCTCCCGGCACGCTGCGGAGGCAGAGCAGCCCGGGACCCTCCGCTGGCGACGGAGCAGGGAGCGCTCTGCCGTTCAGCCCTCCTTCACCATAGCCCAGAAAAGCCCCCGGGGTGGAAATCACTCATTTTCCACCCTTCCCTCCTCCAGCTTGCTTTCCGCTACGTCCACAGACAAGGGAGACTTTTACTCATCAGGGCCAAGCTAGCTACTCCATGGATCATTTTCTACTTTATTTAAGTTCTTCCTATTTGATCTCGACAGTTTCTTGGGATACCACCGAAACGTGCCCTTTACAGTTCGCAGGCAGCAACAGATTAAATATTTTACACTGGATTTTCATAAAAGGCTGTGGGTGGTGGATGATCCCAGCTGATGGGCTTTTTGTGGCACCTGGGCACACAGTGCTTACAACACCGTATAGAAGATCTTGTTTATTGCCCACAGACTTGCACCCGCCTCCCGTGGCAGGGTTCACGGGCACCTCTCCGCTGCAAAGAGCCACATCTGGGACGGTCAGTGCCAGACAATCAGCAGCGCAACACCAGCACAATTGCCACGGTGGGGGACAAGGGAAGGACGTTGCCCATGGAGATGCTGCAGAAGAGCTCCCCAGGGGCTGCCCAGGCCGGGGGACACCCCTGCCACTCTGGGGACGAGCGTGACGGACGCCGAACTGAGCACAAGGAAGAGGGAGCCTGGTTTGCAGCTTCGTGCGCAGCAAAACGCTGCTGGTGAGAGGGAGCTTGGTGCCGGGTCTTGGAAGGAGGAGGTGGAGCTGGGTCATTGCTGATGCAAAGTGAAGAGAACCATGCAATAATTTAGGATGGAAAAGACCTCTAAGATGAAGTCCAACCATCAACCCATCACCATCACCATCACGCCTGCTAAACCATGTCCCGAAGTGCCACATCTACATGTTTCTTGAACCCCTCCCAGAATGGTGACTCCCCCACTGCCCTGGGCAGCCTGTCCCAGTGCCTGACCGCTCTTTCAGTAAAGAAATTTTTCCTAATATCCAATCTAAACCTCCCCTGACGCAACTTGAGGCCGTTGCCTCTCGTCCTATCGCTGGTTACTGGGGAGAAGAGACCAACCCTCCCCTCACTGCACTCTCCTGTCAGGGAGCTGTAGAGAGCGATGAGGTCCCCCGTCAGCCTCCTCTTCTCCAGAGTGAACAGCCCCAGTTCCTCAGCCGCTCCTCATCAGACTTGTCCTCCAGACCCCTCCCCAGCCTCGCTGCCCTGCTCTTGCTGCGCTTTCCTTCTAAGAACAAATCATGCCGCTGTCACCCGTACCAGGAACTCCTATACGCCATGGTGGGCCCTTCCCACAGGCTCTGACTGCACTTATTAATCCTGCCATGCTTCCCTCTGGTTCGAGATTCTCTCGCTGTCTTTCAGTCTGCCCCTTTTTTTCTTGCTTAACCGGTTCCACCTTGGCCTACACAAATATTTCTTTGTCTGAAATCAGGAAGCAGTGTATTAAAATGAGGTCTTGCTGCTTACAGAAGGAGACGTCAGACGCTTTAACTCGTATCTTGTATGACTACAAAAGCCACCATGTGTACCAGAAAGTTTGGCTGGGGTAGAAAAAATTAAAAACCAAGATGAAATCTCTGACCACCCGCATGTGAGGGTCCCCTCGATGCCAACAGCTCCATTGTCGAGAAAGGTCTGAGCTGTGGACAACGCAGTCCTCCACTCTCCCCACCCCGCGGTCACCAGCACACAGTCTCACAGTTCCTTCCCCGTCCATTCTAGGCTGCAAACCATTGACCTCAGCACTGGCAGGTCCTGGTGACCACAGCACCTCAGCCTTTCTGATTTATCCTCCCAACCCCTCGCGATGACACAAACTGTCATCGTCTCCCCCCAACACAGGTTCAGAACAGATGCAAAGGTCGGCAGGATTTTGCAACGCCCTCGGGCACCTCGTCGACATTCATTCAGTGCTGCCTTCCCATGGTCAACCAGGTCACCTGTGCTACAGCGGAGACATCTCCCATGATTTAGGCAGTGACCTGCAACTCAGGTTTTTCTTGCTGCACCCCACTGACGGAACAGCCTCTTCTTCCTCTCTGCTACCCAGGTGATGGAATCTAAACCACGGGGCTTCCAGCAAGCAGATTGTTTCTGCTACAGATCTTGAAAGAAGCGTACAAAAACGCTCGTCTCTTCCAAGCGTATCGCCAACAAACACCAGAATGGTGCAATTAAAGCTCATCTGTGCAATTACCAAAGGAAAAAAAAAAAAGGGTGAGCCAGACCCTCAGCTGCTATAAATTAGTCCATTACCCAGGGCTCCCAGGGCTGTGTGAGCTGCTCCTGGCTGTGGGCTTGGTCTGTGTGTGATTTGTGCAGTGATACCCAGGGAAGGTGGGCTGCTGGGGGGAGCGTGCGGTGGGGGCACGCTTACAACGCCGTGGAAAGGAGGTGTGAGGAGCTTCGGAGACCTGAACGGCAGCACCAAGGTTGGTGAGATGCGTTTGCTCATGCTGGAGGCCAGCTACGTTTGACACCGTCGCTCCCGGGAAGTCAGCCAAGGTGGGTTTTTTTGTTGTTGTTGGTTTTTGTTTCCTGTCCCCTGGGCTCTTCCCCCCTCCTCCATTTTAGGGTGGGGGTAAGGTACCGAAGGATGCTGCTTTCGGGCAGCCAGCTGGGATGCGGCGTGGCAGCAGGGGAGGGAGTGGAGTTGTGTGTCCATGCTCAGGAATTGGTGTAGCTTCCCACAGCGTCTTTGGCAACGCGTGCCCAGGCCAAACGTGCTGTCGGGTGAACTCATGCCGCTTGCCTAGCAGGCGTCTCGAAGGGTTCTGCGGCTCTCTGATGGCACTGGAGATAAGCAGGGTTCCCTGGCTTGCGATGCAAGCCTGTGACTGATTATGTGTAACCCTGGGCAAGTTACTGGGCTGCTGTGCCTGCGCCGTTGGAGGGCAAGACCCTCCCCTCTCGTGGGGAGGTGGTAGCAGTGAACAAGCTGATATCTGAAGGGAATCAGTAAGCAGTGACAGGAATTGATGTGTCCCAGCTAAGCCTCTAGCAGGTTGCTTTGTTTCCAGATTGCTTTCTAGGATACTCGTCCCTTGGCAGTTAGCAAAGCCTAGCAGAGAAACCTAAATCCCTCAGAGGTGAACACCCTCCCAGCAGCTGCTGGCCCAGGGCTTCCCTCTCCTTGGAGTTTTCAGTCCAGGTGTGTTTTTCCTGTTGCACAATAACTAGTAACTGCCAGGGCACAGCCTAGTCCACTGATACTGAGACTCCTGACCCGAGGAAGCAGGGCAGATAGCTAAAGGTGACACTGCTTTCCAGCAGTTTCTTTGTCCCAAGGAAGCTGCATGCAAGACATGCACTCGGAGAACTGCCCAGGCAAAACTCCTAGGCGTTCCCAGTCCTGCTCAGGTCTGATTCCTGCAAAAGCTCCCACCTTTCCAGTCAACCAAGCCAAAGTCTATACTCAAATCCCCATGCCCCAAAGTGAAATCCAGGTCCATTTTTTTTTATTTTTTGCATCGACACCTGTGGCTGAAAGCCGTGCTTCACGGGCAGTTCCTTCAGCGCAAGCCTGGTTCAGCTCTGCTGCGTCCCTGGCCTCTGATGCACCGACTCCAGCACCGTAGCATGTGGTCTTCTGACGCATCGTGTCTACCACAAGACGTGCAACGCTTTCTAGGTTTAAGCCCATAAGGCCAGTACTTTCCACCTGTGCGTGCCACAGGAATAGAGCAGAAAGGGCATCACCGATGACCTGGGTTGCTGGAGTAGCTGGGATTTAGCACAGCCGCCCCGCAAAGGAAGATCAAAGCCAAACCCCGTCATTCCCACCAGTCTGCCCAGCCCACGGGAGCAGGATGCACCAGCAAAGCCCCAAGGAAGGTTTTTCAGCATCCCACAGAGGACCTGCACAGCCATCTTGGTAACTCCTCTCCAGCTGCGCCAAGGATTAAATCCTGTGCTGTGCAGGATGGGTTCTGCAGCGGGGCTGTGCCTTTTGAAGAACCGTCAGGCAGCAGTGGCTAGCGAGCTAGAGCCAAACGCATGGCCTAGAAACCAAAGGCTACCTCTCCCATCCAGTCCCCGCATCCCCTCGTTGTCCTTCCTGCCTTCACCAAAGGTCTCCCTCTCGTCCTTCGGCTGCGTTCTCCTGTGCCGCTCACAGCACAGCTCAGGTGGCATTTCCCTTTCACCGCCAAGGGGGGATTTTTTTTTTCCTTGCTAACGATGAGGTCTCCGTTTCCCAGCATTTATGAGAAAAGGGGTCACTTCCTTTCTGAAACAATAGGCATTTTTTGGTGCTGACTCTTCCCCACGTGTGCCGTGGGCTGTGCTGGCACCTCCCTCCCAGCTCTAGCCCACCGGCCGGCCCCACGCAGAGCACGTCGGAGCCCCGCTGCTTTCCCAGCCGGGCACAGGGACCTGCTGCATGGACAGGACCCCAGTACTAAAAACTGGATTACTCTTACGCTGTCAAAAAAACCCCCAAACAACCGAACAAATAAACAACCCCCACCCAAAAAAAACCCCAGCAACCACTAGCCGTTGACCCTCTGGGAGGGAAATCTGTCTGCACAGGGCTTTGCCATGGGGTGAGGTTCTCCCTGGTGCTTCACAGCCATGCTGGAGCCCTCACCCCGGCCCTGGCACCGAGCTCCTGCAGACAATCTGCCTTCCCAACGCCTCTCGAGCCGAGCTCGTCTGTGAGTGTGCTGCTGTACCGTGGGCTGCCGAAGCCGAGCAAGGGCTTCTCCTGAGCTATCAGGACAAGCACGAGCCTAAGAATTTCTAAGGGCAGCTTACGGAAAGGTCTTCTGCCTTCAGTGCACCAGTTACAACCTCTACCTACAACGGCAGAAACTTGTGAAGGCTTGAAAATCACTGTCGTAGAAATGTGGAGGTTTTGTACTGGAACTGTGGCTGAAAGATTCGTGTTTGCAGAGGAGCACAATCCCATGTAATAACTGAGTATTTGCATGATGGACCCAATTCTCAGAGCTTCAGTTTATCCAGCTGGGGAAATGCATGTGGACTTCACGGGAGCACATACACAACTTGATTTGCTTGAAATGTTGAATGCAAAGGAATAATCATGACAAAGCCGAGATCTCAGGCCGTCGCTGAATGGAAAGTACAAAGTTTTCAGACTGTTTGGCTCCAAGGTGCTCCTCAGTCTCACTGTTAGTGACGTGTGTGAAGTTCCTCCGGATGACAGTCTGGTAATATAACGCGACCAGAAATGTTCTAGATCCCCCGTAGCTGCAGCTGGGGATGGTAAATCCTCACAAAATAGATGCTGGGAGAGAGATAACAGGGTTCAAGGACTCTGAGTGCAGGGGCATCCATTGCTTGAATGCACAAGTTTTAGAAGAGGAGGAGATAATTATAGCTTATTTCAGGCATTTGAGGGGGAATGAGGGAGATGGATTGTTTACTGATGGATATAGGGGGGTGAACCAAAGAGGAAATGGATTTCCAAGTCGAGAGGCCGCTTGACACTTTTACAGCCTGCTTCTATTCATTCCCAGCGACCTGTGAAGCTTTGGAAAGGGAGGGACAGGTCTGACGGATTAGTGACCTGGGGCACGGCAGGTCCCCAGGGACCACCTGGTTTATCAGAGCTGCCTGGGTAGGCTGGCAGCCACCGGTTTGCAGACCAACGCCTGACCTTGCACGTAGCACCAGCTTCAGCAGCCTCTCCCACTCGCTACCGCGATTATCCCGCAGCTTGTTTCTTGGGATAGATAGCCCAGCGGGAAAGCAAGGCCAGGTCCTGACTGTGGTGCGCAAGGATCTGCGCCCAGGTCCTCCCTGCTCCGCAGCGTAACCGCTCCCAGGGGGGAAGCTGTGGTGCTTGTTGGTGGGACTCTGTCGGAGAGCAGGCAGCTCTCGCTAAAGACCCGCAAATCCTTCTCCTGGGAGAGAAAGGTTCAAAACCCCAGATAAAAGAAGTGGTGCTTGGGCGAGCAGCCCCGTATAACAGCGAAAGCTTATTTGGCACATGGCTCGCTAATGTGTCTGAGCAGAAAATAAAAGCGATGGAAACAAACACACCACACCTCGGCAAAAACTGTCGGATTTAGCTAACTTAGGAGACTGATTTGCAGGCGTGATGCAAAGGAGTGCTCAGCCAGACAGGCACTGGGAGGCAGGAGGCCCTCTGCAAGGATGGAACTTGCCCCTCAGGGATGACAGGTATGTAGCAATTCAGGTTTTATTGCCTATAATAACCTTGGATAAACAACTGTTCAATAGCCCCGCAGACCAAAGCCCTTAAGACCCCAGTGCTTCAACCCAAGCTAAGGGACCTCGTGAATCCTATCAGGAAGGTCACTGTTAACCCGTTCTTCACCTGGAGTCACCGGGCAAAACCCCTGAGCGCTGCTGCTGCCCAGAGGGGGTGGCAGCGGGCAGGTGTAACCACAGTCTGGTTGGTCTGGAATCTTTCATGGTTGCAATGAGAGTGGTGACAGTTTTGGGGGTCTATTGCTCTTGCCAGGGCCACCCAAGGACCCTGGTGAGATGACAAGGAGGTGGTGATGCAGGGCTCTGTAGCTGCAGCAAACCGAACTCGCTGATACAAGAGGTCCATGCCACCCTGATACTTCTGCTCTAACAGCCCCCCCCAAGGAGGGGGGGGGGAGATCCAGCCTACGCCCCTGTTATTGGGTTGCCACTCAAAAAAAACAACAAACAAAAAAAAACAAAAAACATGCACACACTCCACCAAAAAAAAAACCAAACACAAAAACCCACCCCAAAACAAACAAACAAACAACCCCCACCAAAGCTTTTGCTCAGTTTCTATTCCCCATCTTAAGCTGTATTTGCAGATGCAGCTTTGAAGTCCCCTGCCCCAAAGCTTGCAAGAAACAGCACGTTCTTGGCTGCTCCTGAGTAGAGGTGGGGTCCAAACCGGGACATGAAGGATACTGGGTGCCTCTTCCAGCCCCAGAGATCAGGGAGCGCTCTCCCTGCTGCTTCTTTGGAGGAATCCGAGCTGAATCTCTTCCCGATCGCTCTGTGTGATGAGTCTGTTCCCCCACCCCAGCTTCCACCCACCGCTGTGACAACGCGGCTGCGTTGGGGTGTCGAGGGACCCTTCCCCATGGAAGGGCAAGCTTCCTTCCCCCTCCTGGCCCTGCCACCAGGCTCCTGCTGTACAGCCTGGGGGAAACCAGTTCACGGCCAAATTACACGCAGGGAACAAAGAGAGCGGTTCCCAGTGTGCTGGAAGCCGGCATCCCTCCGCGTCTCGCGGTGACACGGGGTGCCCTCGCAGCAGTGCTGCTCCAGACCCCTTTGTGCCACCGGGTTCAAACCCCACTCGCCAGAGCCACGAGCGTCGGCAGCCCTTCTCACGGGCTCCAGCCCACGCCGGGCTTCCCAGAGCAGAACCGGGACGCGCCATCCCAGCAGCGAGCGCTGGAGCGGAGAGATGCCCACGGACGCGGCGGCTCTGCAGAAGCTGCCTGCGCCGCAGCGGTCCAGGGAGGCAGGAGCTCAGCGTGCGGAGGGGAAATGGGGGGACCCCGGGGAGGCACAACCGCTCCAAGGCGGTGTTCCGCGATGCCTTTACCGTCGCGCGCTGCCCTTCGGCTCTGGCAAACCCCGTCTGCGGGCACCTCCGCGCCAAGCGAACCAGCGCAGGGATGATAACGGTGATGGAAGCTGCAGATCTCGCTTATGGCTGGGGTGAGCCAAGCCGAGGGGCGAGCAGGGGTGCCGAGGGGAGAGATACGTGTGGATCTGGCACGTCGGGACGTGGCTTAGCAGGCGCGGTGGCGTTGGTGTGACGGTTGGACTCGGTGATCTTAGGGGTCTTGTCCGACCTTAATGGTTCTGTGATTCTGCTGCCTGGGGCGTGCGATGGCAGAGGAGGAATAAAAGGGGTACCAGACCCGTGGCACCCCTGGAAAAAGGCAGTTTGCGACCGCAGCGTTTGCTTTGACAGCAGGCTTATGAAGTTCGGAGCGATCTGCTGCGGGAGCGCGGCTGCCTTCCCTGCCTGGGTCACCTCCTCTGCGCCGAGCAGGGGGGAGCACGCAAAACCTCTCCAATTCAGGGTAACTGCCGTGGGGGGGGGAGGGGGACGGGGACACTGTGCCGGCGCAGAAAGCGACCCGACGAGCCCTGCCCGGGCGGGGCCGGGCTGCGGCGATCCCACCCGGGACGGCTCGCCCCCTCCCAAGCCCTTCCCCGGCACGGACCCGTTGGAACAAGCGG